>LNFM01002284.1_pt1 | contig 40482 bp, 34 predicted proteins | sample 596031 | NCBI WGS metagenome assembly LNFM01 (sample SAMN04254537, study PRJNA301005) | activated carbon metagenome | isolation source: dual media filters at the Ann Arbor, Michigan drinking water treatment plant | place: USA: Ann Arbor | reverse complement strand
ACGAATAAACTCGCGTGCCTGACGCCGATCGAGGACGTTCGCGGGCCGGTCAAGATCTATCCTCTACCGCACATGAAGGTCGTCAAAGACCTCGTGCCGGACATGACCAATTTCTACGCGCAGCATCGCTCGATCGAGCCGTGGCTCAAGACCGTGACGCCGACACCGCCCAAGGAATGGAAGCAGAGCCATCCCGACCGGCAGAAGCTCGACGGCCTCTACGAGTGCATCCTGTGCGCCTGCTGTTCGACCTCGTGCCCAAGCTACTGGTGGAACCAGGACCGCTATCTCGGCCCGGCCGTGCTGCTGCAGGCCTACCGCTGGGTGATCGACAGCCGCGACGAGGCGACCGGCGAGCGGCTCGACAATCTCGAGGATCCGTTCCGGCTCTATCGCTGCCATACGATCTTGAACTGCGCCAAGGCCTGCCCGAAGGGGCTGAACCCGGCCAAGGCTATCGCGGAATTGAAGAAGCTGATGGTCGAACGGCGGGTATAGGGCCGGGCGACGTCAATTCCTGCCGAACGACGACAAGCGTCGAAGGACACCTTACGGTGCCTTCGACATTTTTTTTGCGTGAGATTCCAACGCTCGCGCGTTTGCGGCGCGCTTCGGTCGAGAATGACGCCATTACTTCAAACGCACGCGCGAAACGGGGCTTTGATTGCGTTCACCTTGACCGAGGAAGTAACGCATTGCCCGCCGGGAGGGCCGTGGTAGCCTCGATAGCAATCCGTCAGGTAGCAGAAGAGTATCCGCCATGTTCGATCACGTCGGCTTTCCCGTAAAGAGCTTCAAGAAGTCCAAGAACTTCTATGCCGACGCGTTGTCGCCGCTCGGCTTTTCACTGGTCATGGAGGTCAGCTCCGACCAACCGGGCGGCAAGACCCATGCAGGGTTCGGCTCCGAGGGGCGGCCGCGGTTCTGGATCAGCGAGGGCGATGTCGACAAGGGCAACATGCACATCGCCTTCAAGGCGAAGTCCCGCAAAGCGGTGGAGGAGTTTTACGAGGCCGCGCTCAAAGCGGGCGGCAAGGACAATGGCGCACCTGGATTGCGGCCACACTATCACGAAAACTACTACGGTGCGTTCGTGACAGATCCGGACGGGCACAATATCGAGGCGGTATGTCATTTGCCGAAGTAGCGGCCAAAGGCCGAAGCGATTAGATCGGGGTTTCCAAATCGGAAACAAAAGCCGTGCCGACCAGGCACAAAAAAGCCGGGAGCCGCTATCGCGTACCCCCGGTCTTGATACGAAAGAGAGTTGGCGCCCCCGCCTGCCCAGCGGCGAGCGCCTCGTCCCTTCAGCGCTTCGCAGCTTTGCGAGCGGTCGTCTTGCGAGCGGTGGTCTTGCGAGCCGCAGGCTTCGCAGCAGCCTTACGTGCCGGAGCCTTCTTCACAGCCTTCTTCGCAGCAGCCTTAGCCATTTTCATTCTCCCTTGGTCTTCGATGTTGCGCCCGACTCATCTCGTGCGCTGTTGATTCATTTGCAGAAACAATTGATTCGTTGACAGTCAAAACGCATTGCACTGTCAATTTTTTCAATCGATCGGGCCCAAGTGTTGCGCGAAATCAACATTTTCGTTGATTTTCAATGCTTTTATCTTCTGTTCGCACAGTTGGACTCATCACATCCGTGCAACTTCACGCTGCTCCAACATGCTTCGCTCGTCGTTTTCTCGATAAAGCAGAGACTTGCCGCTTCGCTGTCTGCATCAGCCTTTGCAGAAAACGAGGATGCGCCGAAGCGTTCCCCTCGACGCATTCCAAATTGTTCAGGACGTTATCGCTTGCAGTTCAAGCGGCGCGAGAAAAGCGCCCTTGAAGGTCGAGCACGGCAAGTATGAAACCCATTCTGTCTTCGACCGCTTCGGCCAACACAGAAAAGTAGTTCGGTTCTTGCGGGACGATTTCGCCGACAACCTCGCCGGGCTCGAACGCAAGCTCGGCTTCGTACTTTCTCGCGATCGACTGCATCCGGTTGTTCTCCGGAAGGCAGCTCATATAAAGCCGCTGCACACCACGATTTCGCGCCGAACGAATGATACGCCCCATCAGATCGGAACCGATGCCGAGATCCTGATGGGTCGTCTCGACGGAGAACGCAGCTTCGGCTTCGTGGCCCCAGGCGTCACCCAGTTTGCGGAGCTCGGCGACCGCGCGGACCTCTTCGTGCTCGATGTAGCCATAGACAACGCTGCCTAGCTCGCTCATCCGATCGGCATACTCGGCTATGAACGTGTCCGACACGGTGTGGGCGAAGCGCATTCGCCTGCTCACCTTGTCCAGCCGCAAGAGATGGTCTCGAAACTTTTCAGTTTCGGTCGGCCACAGTTTTCTGATGCTGCCTTTGGCAGCGGTATTCTCGCTCATGATCGCTCTTCCGTTGTTATTGCGGATGCTCGACCCTATCGATGCTGGCTCGCTCTCATTGGCGGACTCAGGCAAATGCATCCTATGAAATAGCGATCATTGTGCGGCGCACAATAGGCTATTGGGTCCGACATGCGATTTCAGCCACAACATGTGGTATCCGGTATGCACGAGCGCGATAGCTCGCAGTAGCGGGCATACATCCTTGACCGTGCTGCACTTGCAGGTTAGCCGGTGGGAAATGGCGGTGCAGACGCTTAGAATGGCCCTCAAGGCAGCCTTTCCCGCCGATTCCAACTCCGACACCAGCCCAACGCACCCATGCCGAACACCACACTGCCGAGCTATCGCGATCTGGTCGCCAGCGGAAAGCTGGAAGCCGATCCCCAGCAGGTTGCCGGGGCGAAGGCCCTGCGGCAGGTGGCCCGCGACCTGAAGGCGTGGAAACCCGGCGGGCTGGGCTTGGCTGGCAGCAGTCTGGGTTTACTCATCGGCCTGAAGCGGCCGGAACCTCCCCGAGGTCTCTACATTCACGGGCCCGTGGGCAGCGGCAAGACCATGCTCATGGACATGTTCTTCAACCGCGTGAAGTTCACTCCGCGTAAGCGCTACCATTTCCATGAATTCATGGCGATGGCGCAGGACCGCCTCAATGCGGCTCGGGCGACGGCCAAGGGCGATCCGGTGCTCGAGGTCGGGCGCGGGCTCGCCAACGAGGCCCGGCTGTTGTGCTTCGACGAGATCCATCTGACCAACATCGCCGATGCGATGATCGTCGGGCGTCTGTTCCAGGCAATGCTCGACGAAGGCGCAGTGATCGTCGCGACGTCCAACGTCCCGCCGGAAGGGCTCTATGCGGGCGGGCTCAACCGGCAAAACGTGCTGCCGTTCATCGAGCTGATCCAGCGGCGGATGACTGTGCTGCAACTTGCAGCGGCGAAGGATTTCCGTCTCGCCAAACTCGCTGGGCGGCAGCTTTATTTCACTCCGTCCGATGTCGAAGCCGAACGCGAGATGCGCACGGTGTTCGAGCGCCTGACAGGGCAAGAGCGAGGGCAGCCCGCCGAGATCGACATCAAGGGACGTCTGCTTCATGTTCCCGAGGCCGCGATGGGCGTTGCTCGCTTCGAGTTCGCGGATCTGTGCGCCAAGCCCCTCGGCGCGCTCGATTATCTCGCCATAGCGCGCAGCTTTCACACGGTGATGATAAGCGGTATTCCCAAGCTATCGCCGCAGAAGAAGGACGAGGCGCGGCGGTTCGTGAACCTGATCGACACGCTCTACGATGCCGGGGTCTGCCTGATCGCGGCGGCCGACGCCGAGCCGCACCAACTCTACCCCGAAGGCGATGTCGCGTTCCTGTTCGAGCGCACTGCAAGCCGCCTCATTGAGATGCGCAGTGCGGAATACATGCAGTCACGCAAGCACAGGGGCGGTCTCGCGCAGGGCATATCCGACGCAGCTGCTGCTGATGTGCCTGCACCGCAGGCTTGATTGCTCTAGGATTTCAAGACGCGCATAGCTTCGGCATGGAGTTTCGCATCTCCGGCGGCCACGATGCGCCCACCTCGGGAGGCGGGTGCGCCGTCCCATGTGGTGATGACGCCGCCGGCGTGCTCGATGATTGGAACCAGCGCCGTCACATCGTAAGGCTTGAGACCCGCCTCGACGATCAGGTCGATGTGACCGGCCGCCAGAAGGCAATATGTGTAGCAGTCACCACCGTAACGGCAGGCGCGAACCTTCGCCTTGACGCGCTCGAAACCCTGCCGCTCGGCCCCTGGGGCGAACAGATCGGGATGGGTGGTCGTCATCATCGCGTCCGCCATGCGCGGGCTCGGCCTGGTCTCGAGGCGGCGCTTGCGGCCGTCGGGATCGCGGAAGAATGCGCCGCGCGCGCTCGCCCAGTAGCGCTCGCGCGTGAACGGCTGGTCCATCACGCCGAGGACCGGTTCGCCGCCTTTCGTCAGTCCGATGAGCGTGCCCCAGACGGGAAGTCCCAGCACGAAGGCGCGCGTGCCGTCGATCGGGTCGACCACCCAGCGCAACGGGTGCTCCATCGCTTCGTCGCCATATTCCTCGCCTTCGAAGCCATGGGCCGGAAATCGCGCTTTTACGAGCTTGCGAACGATCCGCTCGGCGGCGCGATCGGCGGCCGTGACGGGGTCGTACCCCCCGTCGGACGCCTTATTATCGACCACGAGGCGGCGGCGGAAATGCGGAAGGATCGCCTTGCCGGCCGCATCGGCCAACTCGTGGGCGAATTCGAGAAGTGCTGCTGCTGAAGGCTCTCTTACAGGTGGCAAGCGGCTCTCCTCAAGACATCTCAGGCTTTCCACGGCGGAAGTTTGCAAACGTGGAGCGGTGAAGCATTGCTTGGTTGGCCCGATGACAAGGCCCGGTCAAGATGCAGCCGGGGCCGATACGCAAGGGGCCGGCATCTTTGCCGCACCGGATATTGCATGGCTAAGCGGACTGCTCTGCGCATTTTCCAGTTGCCAATGCTGCGCTGCATCTTTAATTTGTGCATTGCGACATCGACGAGCCTCCCTCGTCGTGTCGTGCCCTCCTTGGGCGTTTCCTCCCTAGACTTGGGCCGCACGGTAATCCCGCGCGGCCTTTTTTCTTTTCAAGACCTTGTTTGGCGAATTCTGATCTACTTTCGCCTTTTTCGTTAGAGATCCATAAGATCTGTGACGGCCTGACGCGCGGCGGACGACCACGTGCGACCAATAGAGACCTTGAAAGCTGTTGCGGCGCACCATATCTAGTGAGGGCAAGCAGGCGACCTGTTCGCGGCTTGTTGCCCACTCTGGGCGTTTCCTCCCTAGACTTGAGCCGCCTTACGGGCGGCTTTCTTTTTTTCCGCCCCCGCCATTCATTCGAGGAGGCGAGACGGGTTGCTGCTATTCAGCAGCCGTGCGGTCCGCGGACGGCGTGAACTCCGCAATCAGCCGCCTGCACAAGGCCATCAGATCAAGCTGCAACTGCGCAAATCTCTTGGTCGGTCGTAGCGTGATCTCGTCGACGTACAACGCCCGGTTCAGCTCGATCTGAATTGCATGCACGCCCATGTTCGGACGGCCATAGTGCTCGGTGATGAAACCGCCCGCGTATGGCCGGTTGAGTTGAGCGTGATATCCGAGCCGCTGAAGCTGATCGCGAACGAGCCGCGTCACCCGCATATCGCATGACGCCCCGAAGCGGTCGCCAATCACGACATCGGGTCTCGTTCCCGCCGCATGGTTCATGGCCGCCGACGGCATGGAATGGCAATCGACCAGGATCGCAAGGCCAAATCGCGCGCGCGTGCGCTCCAGAAGTTCCGAAAGGTCGGCATGGAACGGCCGATAGAGCCGCTCGATCCGCTCGAGCGCGGCGGCCAAGCTCGGCGGCGTCTGATAAATTTCCTCGCCGTCCGCCACGATTCGCGCGATCGTGCCGAGACCACCTGCGACACGGATAGACTGGCCGTTCGCGTAAGACGGCAGCTGGTTGCCGAACAATTCGGGGTCGAGTTCGAATGGCTCGCGATTGACGTCCACGTAGGCGCGAGGAAAGCGGGCGGCAATCATCGGCGCACCGAGTTCAACGACGCCGGAGAACAACTGATCGACATAGACATCCTCGGACTTGCGCAGCGAGAGCGGGTCAAGCCGCGAGGATTCCAGCAGAATGCGCGGGTAGTGGGAGCCCGAGTGCGGCGAGCAGAAGACGAACGGCGTTTCATGCCCGGCCGGCTCGATGATCGAGTGGCCCGGCGTCAATTCGGCCAGGATTGAAGCGCGCTCTTCGAGGGGCATGGAACTCGCATGTCGCGGAAAATCAGCGCGCACAATGACAAGTGCGGCCCGCGCTGTCCATCGCGATAAAAGCAAGAGCGACGATCCGCGCTGTCACGTGGCTGCTCTTCGTCGTTCAACCGCGAAATCTTCGGGAGCCCATCGCGACAAAGACCACAGTGTCGAACATCCTTGCGGAAAGGATGGCGTGATGACGGTCACTTTCCGAAACATGCACGCGAATTCATACTACGTTTACCTAAAATGCGTCAGATTGCATGGGCACTGGGTCAGTTTCATCCATAGTGTCCAAAATTCGATCTTCCCGACCTGCATCTTCCCGACCGGCATCTTTCCGTCCGACACTCCGTCCGACCAGCGCGCCCGAACAAACATGGCCATCCAGACCTCTGCACAAATGCTCCGACGCATCATCCTCGCGGAGGACGACGAGTCGATGCGCGGCTTCCTCGAGCGCGCTCTGTCACGAGCCGGCTACGAAGTCACGTCATTCGCCAACGGTCGCGATGCCTATGAGCGGCTGCGCAAAGAGCCCTTCACGCTGCTGCTCACCGATATCGTGATGCCGCAGATGGATGGCATCGAACTTGCGCGGCGCGCCAGCGAACTCGATCCAGACCTGAAGATCATGTTCATCACGGGCTTCGCTGCCGTGACCCTCAACAGCGAAACGCCCAAAGACGCACGCGTGCTGTCCAAACCGTTCCATCTCAAGGACCTCGTCCGCGAAGTCGACAAGATGCTGAATAGCTGATCTGGGCGAGGGTCCGATCGAATGCGAACACCAGGGGCGTTCGGTCGATGCTTTAGTCTTTTGAATTTAAACTATTTTTATCCGACCTATGCTCCGCGAAAGCGGGTCGGTGTGGTCGAATGACGATCTAGCTCAAGCGGCCGGGTAGAGGCGTCATCGCGTCGGCGCGATGGACCCAGGCGCACATGCTGAGGCCGAGGCTGAACATCAGGGTCATCATGGCCGTGCCGCCGTACGATATGAACGGCAAAGGTATTCCGACGACGGGCAATGCGCCCGAAACCATGCCGATATTGATCGCGGTGTAGAGAAAAATCGAGACCATCGTCCCGCAGATCATCAGGCGTCCCGCACGGCTCGCCGTACCGAGTGCCATGCCAAGCAAGATGGCGAGCAGGATAGCGATCAGCAGCAGCACCGCGATCGAGCCGACGAACCCCCACTCTTCAGCGATGGTCGTGAAGATGAAGTCCGTATGCTTTTCGGGCAGAAAGTCGAGTTGGCCCTGAGTCCCCGACAGAAAGCCTTTGCCGGTCACACCCCCCGAGCCCATCGCGATCTTGGACTGCGTGATGTGGTAACCGGCGCCGAGGGGGTCGGACGATGGATCGAGGAACACGTCGATACGGCGGCGCTGGTAGTCATGCAGATAAGGCATGGCGAGCGGCACGCCGATGAACAGGGCCGATAGACCACCGGCGAAATAGAGCAGGTGCACACCCGCCATCAGCAGGATCGCGCTGCCGAGCATACCGATCATCATCGCTGTGCCGAGGTCGGGCTGCTTCATGATCAGTGCCATGGGAGCCGCAATAATCGCTATCGGCAGCAACAACCAGAATGGATGCGAAATCCTATCGGCGGGAAGCGTATGATAGTACTTCGCAAGCGCCATCACGAGCGCGACCTTCATCATCTCCGAAGGCTGGAAGGTCAGCGGGCCGAGCGCCAACCAGCGGCGCGCGCCCAAGGCTTCAGCGCCAACCAGAGGCACTAGCGCCAGCGTGGCGAACGCGACGCCGTAGGCCGGATAGGCAAGTTGCAGCCAGAAGCGCAGCGGCACAACCGCCACGACGATCAACATCCCCAGGCCGACGAGAAATCGCAGGGCGTGGCGCTCGGCCCATGGCGACCAGGATCCACCCGCGACAGAATACAAAGCGGCAAGCCCGATGCCGATCAATGCGCACAGCGCGATCAACAAAAGCCAGTTCATCTCCCCGAGCTTTTCGATGATCGTCGGCGGGGGACGATAGAAGACGCTGGACGTCATGCCTTGCGTCCCTTCTCGTCGACACACGGCTTTTCGAAACCGGTCTCGCCGAGACCACGTTCTCCGAAACCAGCAGCAGGCCCCCTAGAGGCTTCGGGCGACGGTCTGGGCTCGGGCGGCGAGACGGATATAGCGGGCTTTCGCATCGGATCACGCTGAACCAACTCGGCCATCATTTCGCGCGCCAGCGGAGCCGCTACGGCGCCGCCGCCGCCGCCGTGTTCGATGACCACTGCTACGGCGTAGCGCGGTGCGTTAGCTGGAAAATATCCGACGAACAGCGCGTGATCGCGCTCTTCCCAGCGAAGGCTCGTCAGATATCTATTCGCGGAGCGGCGAGAGACCTGCGAGGTGCCGGTCTTGCCGGCGACATCGATGCCCAGATCGGACATGCTCGCGCGAGCGCCGGTGCCGCCCGCTTCGCTGACCACGGCGCGCAACGCACGTTGCATCGCCTGAAGATGACGGTCGTCGACGCCCAGACGTGCGAATGGTGCGCGCGGCCTGCCGAACTCTGGCCGGACGAGCGTCGGCACCACGGCGTTGCCGGTAGCGGTACGCGCGGTCATGACCGCGAGTTGCAGGGGCGAAGTCAGCACGTAGCCCTGACCAATGCCGGCGAGGATGGTTTCACCACCTAGCCAAGGACGGCCGATTTTCCCGCGCTTCCATGTCGGTGTCGGGATCACGCCCGCCGACAACGGCGCGATGCCGGCATCGAAGGTCTGTCCAAGGCCGAGGCGGCGGCCCATTGCGGCGAGGGCCTCGATCCCCATCCGGCGGGCGACCTCGTAGAAATAGACATCACAGCTTTCGCGCATGGCGCGGTGCATATCGCAGCGGCCATGTCCGCCTCGATTCCAGCAGCGGTAGGTCTTGTCTGCAAGCGTGAAGCTACCTTTGCAATCGATGCGTTCGCGCAGGTCGATCACGCCCGCTTCGAGCGCGGCCAGTGCCGTGACTATCTTGAAAGTCGAGCCGGGCGGATAGAGGCCGGAGGTGGCGCGATTGAACAGCGCATCCGGCTTGGCGACGGCGATCCGTTGGCCCGTTCGCAGCGAACGATTTCGGCGGCGCCCGCGTTGGGGTTCGGGAGCAGGCGGAGGGGGTTGTGGCGCATTGAGAGCAGGGTCGTAGCCCGGCGACGATGCCATGGCGACGACTTCACCGCCGATTACGTCGATCGCTACGGCGGCGGAGCGGCGCTCACGTGCCAGGCGCTCGACGAGCCAGCTCTGCAGGTCGACATCGATCGTCGTCGCAACGTCGGTACCAGGCTGGGGCTCGGAGCGCGCAAGGTTGCGCACGATGCGGCCGCGCGCATCGACTTCGCGGCGGACGATGCCACTCTGGCCGTGCAACGTGCGCTCCATACCACGCTCTACGCCTGCGCGACCGATGCGGACGCCTGGGATGCGCAATGCCGGATCATCGCCCATCGCAAAGCGCTCCACGGCGCCGACGTGGCCGATGATGTGGCCGACGATCTTGGAGTGATGATAGATGCGGCGGCTGAAGTTTTCCGTCTCGATGCCCGGCAGCTCAGGGGCCAGCAAGTTTATGGTCGCCACCTGATCCCAGGAAAGGTCGCTCGCGACCAGGATCGGCAGGTTAGATTGCTGGCGCTTCGCGCGCGTAACGATACGTGTTCGCTCTTCGGCTGCGATCGGCACGATCCGCGACAGTCGTCCGAGCGCCAGATCCAAGTTTCCCGCGAGCGCTGGTACGATCGATACTCGGAACGTCTCTTCGTTCGTCGCCAATGCTACGCCGAAGCGATCGAGAATACGACCGCGGGACGGCGCCAACGGGATTGCATTGAAGCGATTGTCGTCGGCCAGCAGCGAATAGCGCCCCGCATCGAGCACCTGAATCTGATAAAGTCGCGCGCTCAATGCACCGAAGCCGAGCGCCTGCCCCAGCCCCAGCAGTACCGCGCGGCGGGAGAAAGACCGGCGTTCGCCGCCTTCTCGGGCAGTCGTGGGCTCCTCCCGCATCACAGTCCTCGCTCGAGGCGGCTGTTGACACGGGCGGGCTCCGTAGCCTCACCGGGGACGAGCAACAGCATCACAAGGTAGGCGCCGGCTGCGATCGCGACAGCGAGAACGAGCGGCTGGACTTCCGTCGACCGCAGATAGTAGATCGACGCCAGCGACCATTGCATCATCGCCAGCGTGACGATGGTAACGAAGAAAAGGAACAAACTAGGCAAGAAGCCGTGCGTGCGATCGGCGGTAACCGAACGGATCATGGTGAAGCCGCACAGATAGATCAGCGCCCAATAGCCGAGCGGACCCTGGCCTGCGACGTCGGTCGCGAAGCCGACCAAGAAGACCAGCCAGTCCGGCGTTCCCCGACCCCAGCGTTCGACGCAACGATGGATCACAACGTACGGCAGCAGGGGCAGCACCAGCCGGAACTCAGGTGGCGGGCCCCACGGTAGCGCGCAGATCAGCGTGGCGACGGCGATCAGCAGGGCGGGCAAAAGGCCAACAGCCGGGATCATGGGCTCCCCCTCTGCTCACCTTTCGCACGATTGCGCGCGAGCTGGCTCTGATCGACAGGCAGGCGCAATTCCCTGGTCAGGGCGAGGCCCGGATTATCGTACAGAAGCACACTGACGTATTCGAGATCGCCGAGCGAAGCGTCGAGCTCGGCGCGTGGGCTGCCTTGCGTGAAAGACGTGATGCCGACGCGCATTCCCCGCGGGAACATGCCGCCGATCCCTGCGGTCACGATTTCCTCGCCCTGCTCGACCGTTACTTCCGGCGGAAGCATGGTGAGGCGAGGCCGTGGACCGTTGTCGCCGGCGAGAATAGCGCGGTACTGGTTGGTTCCGACCAGTACGGGAATGCGGCTGTTGATGTCGGTGAGCAGCAAGATCCGCGATGTCTTGCGGCCGGCCTCGACGATGCGGCCGAGTACGCCGCCCGCATTGATGACCGGCTGGCCGACGACGATGCCTTGTTCGTTGCCCGCTTCCAGAAGCGCGGAATGGAGAAAGCCGCCGTTGGAAGTCGCGATCACCCGAACGGTGCGATAGTCGATACTTTGTTGCTCGAGCGCCTTGGTGAGAACCGCGAGTTCTTCCATCTTACGTTCGAGATCACGAGCGCGGCTCTCCCACTGCTTCAGCCGCTGGTTCTCGGCCTTCACGCGCTCCAGCTCTGCGAAGCCGTCGTAGCTCGACTGCACCTGGCGCACGAGACGGCGGGCCGGTTCCAGTGGCAGCATCGCCGCGCTCAGCGCCGGGGCGATCCAGGATTCAGCTTCCGCGCGGAGTTCCTTGATCGCGGGATGGTCGAGGCGGCTCAAGGCGATCAAGGCGAAGGACAGGAAGTACAGCACGGGCAAGCGAAGCGTGAACGCGCCCCGCGGTTGCGGCACGTAGCTGCCGCGCATGAACCGATCCTTCGAAAGCAGGCTCATGTCCGCCGACTTATCTCCGAAATTGCGCGCCCATCGAGCGGATACTCGAACACCGCAGAGTTCCTCATGGCTTGATGATCAGATGCTCGCGCTCGGCGAAGTTCTGCAGGATCGCGACGGTGCCGTTGATGACGCAGTGCGTCGGCATTTCAGGTACGACGAAGGAGACGCCGACGCGCCGCTCCAGCTCCACATCGAGGTTGTGCAGCAGCGCGCCACCGCCGCTGAGATAGATGCCGCGCTCGCAGACGTCGGTCGAGACCTCGGGCGGCAGGTCCTCGAGCGACCGCATGATGAACTCGGCAAGCTCTTCGACCGGCGGCTCGAGCGCTTCGGCGATATCCTGCGGGCCAAGCACGATGCTCTTCGGGCGGCCGAGGCGGAGATCGCGACCACGGATATGGATCTCGGCATTACGGCCGTTGGGCTGATACAGGGCGGTGCCGGCCTCGATTTTGATGCGTTCGGCATTGCTTTCGCCGATCAGCAACTGATACGTGCGTCGGACATAGCGCACAATGGCCTCATCCATCGCATTGCCGGCGCAGCGGAGCGAACGTGCCAGCACGACGCCGCCGAGAGACAGTACCGCGATATCCGACGTCCCGCCGCCGATGTCGACGACCATCGAGCCGGCCGGATCGTCCACGGGAAGCCCTGCGCCGAGAGCGGCGGCCACGGGCTCCTCGATCAGGTAGACCTTGCGGGCGCCTGCGGAGAGAGCGGTTTCATAGACGGCGCGGCGTTCGACCGGGGTCGCGCCGGCCGGTACGCAGATCGCGATGCGCGGGCGGCGGAAGTCGAAAGCGCGGCGGGTGCGTCCGATGAAGTGGCGGAGCATCTGCTCGGTTGCGATGAAATCGGCGATCACGCCATCCTTCAGGGGGCGGATGGTCTCCATGCTCTCGGGCGTCCGGCCGAGCATGGCCTTCGCCTTCGCGCCGACCGCGAGGACCTCGCGGGTGCCATTGCGGGAGCGGATGGCGACAACCGACGGCTCATCGATCACGATTCCCTTCCCCGCGACATGGACCAGCGTGTTGGCCGTGCCCAAATCGATCGAGATGTCGTCGGAGAAGACGCTGGTTACACTCAGTCGCATTCGATCAGAGGCCTTTGGCACTGGTTCGGTCTGTTACGCAACGACACGATCGGGGGTGCCACGCGCATCACCGCGGCACACTCCTGCCGTGCCAGTCCGGCACAAACGTGACCCGCGCGCCTCGAAACCAGCCCAGCTTCGAGGCTCTCACGGGGATCCGACTGCATTCTCAGGAGTAACGCCCTGCAAAGCATGCGCCAATTCAGAGAATTGCCTATTGATCCGTTGCAGCAGCCGGCAGGTGGCCTCCGAACCCAGCCGCCACAACTTCGACCTGTCCCACGGAGGACGAGCCAGCTTCTGCTTAGCACAATCAGTGTGCCGACCGGTACAACGACTAGGGTCAAGCGGAGGATCGATTGGGATCGCGAGTAATTCGTGTGTTGCGCGAGCAACGACGCGTCTGTCGTAACCTGCTGCGGTGCCGGTCATAATACGTCGGGCCGGCACAAACGAATTCGCGCCTCGACGAAGGTCGAGGCGCGATCGAATCGCATCGCAGAGATCAACGCAGGTTCAAATGCCCTGGAGCTTGGCTTCAGGGCCGCGGGGCTGGGCGACGACCTGGCGTTGCCGCTTGATCATCAGTTTGGAGAGGGCTGCAACGTAGGCTTTAGCCGAAGCGACCATCGTGTCGGGGTCGGCGGCCTTGGAACCGACGCTGCGGCCATCCTCCGACAGCCGAACCGAGACTTCGGCCTGGGCGTCGGTGCCTTCGGTGACGGCGTGGACTTGATAGAGTTCCAACGTCGCAGAGTGCGGCACGAGCTTCTGGATCGCATTGAAAATCGCGTCGACCGGGCCGTTGCCCGTCGATTGGACAGTCTTCTCCTTGCCTTCGACTTCGAGTGTCATCGTCGCGGTCTGCGGCCCCTGCGTACCGGCGACGACCATCATCGAGACCACCTTGATATGGTCCGCGTTGGTCGCAATCTCCTCGTCGACGAGCGCTTCAATGTCCTCATCGTAGATCACCTTCTTGCGGTCGGCGAGCGCCTTGAACCGGTTGAACGCGTCCTCGAACGCGTTGTCGCCAAGCTCATAGCCGAGGTCCTTCAGCTTGGAGCGGAAAGCATTGCGGCCGGAGTGCTTGCCCATCACCAGCGAGGTCTTGGCGACGCCGACAGACTCGGGCGTCATGATTTCGTAGGTCTGCGTGTGCTTGAGCATGCCATCCTGATGGATGCCGCTCTCGTGGGCGAAGGCGTTCCGGCCGACGATCGCCTTGTTGTACTGAACCGGGAACGATGTTGCGGCGGATACGAGCTTCGAAGCGCGGACCAGCGCGGTCGTGTCGATGCCTGTCCCGTATGGCAGCACGTCAGCACGGGTCTTGATCGCCATGACGATCTCTTCGAGCGCGGCATTGCCCGCCCGCTCGCCGATGCCGTTGATGGTGCACTCGATCTGGCGCGCACCGGCGCGAACGCCGGCAAGCGAATTGGCGACGGCGAGACCGAGGTCGTCATGGCAGTGGGTCGAGAAGATCGCCTTGTCGGCGTTCGGCACCCGCTCGATCAGCATCCTGAAAAGGGCGTAATACTCGTCGGGCACGGTATAGCCGACCGTATCGGGAATATTGATCGTGGTCGCGCCGGCCTTGATCGCGGTCTCCACGCATTGGCACAAGAAGTCATGCTCGGTGCGGGTGGCGTCCTCTGCCGACCATTCGACATCGTCGGTGAAGGCGCGGGCGCGGGAGACCTGGGCGCGGACCATGTCCAGCACCTCGGCCGGCTCCTTCTGGAGCTTGTACTTCATGTGGATCGGCGAGGTGGAGATGAACGTGTGGATGCGCGGGCGCCTGGCGTGACGCACCGCCTCGCCGCAACGCTCGATGTCTTTGGCGCCAGCACGCGCGAGGCCGCAGACCGTTGCGTTCTTGACGCGCTTGGCGATCTCAGAGACGGCCTCGAAGTCGCCTTCCGAGGCGATCGGGAAGCCGGCTTCGATGACATCGACGCCCATTTCGTCGAGCAAGTCGGCAACCTCGAGTTTCTCCTCGAAGGTCATGGTGGCGCCGGGCGATTGCTCACCATCGCGCAACGTGGTGTCGAACATGATGATGCGGCCGGCGTCGGCGGATTCTGTGGTCATAGGAGGGGTTCCTGGAAAACGTAGGCTTTTCGAGCACAACGGGGTGCTGAGATCAATCGGCGCGAGCGTTGCGTGGCTGAAGGCGCTGCATCCCCTGAGCGGCCGGCCCTGCGGGATCGCAGAGCATCAGGCGACGGCCCAGGGGCCTCTAAGCAGCAGAAGAAGCTTTGCCAGGAGAAGCGCAGCAGCCGTCGCCGCGCCGCGATTGCGGGTCGGGAACAAGGCCGGGGCATGGGAGCCGGTGCGCATAAATCTCGGGTCGAACGATCGTCTTCGGAACAGATGGCGCGATTAGTGCCGCCTCACGGCGCATTGTGCAAGCAATTTCGTTAAGGACCGGAAAATGAGGACACACACAATTTTATGATGCCGAGGCTCATGATTGCTTCGTCCGGTCGTAGAAATTGTGTGTGTCCCCATTTTCCCTTACGGAGGTAGGATCGGGAAAAACTGCACCGGGGGAGCGGCTCAATGGCTGATGCTCGCGCTGATCGCATGCACCTTGGGGTGTTCTTCAACCATACAGGGCACCACATCGCCTCGTGGCGCCATCCGAAGGCGGACGCCGACGCCGGCATCAACATCGACCATTACGTGCGGCTGGCGCAGACGGCCGAGGCGGCCGGGCTCGACTTCCTGTTCTTCGCGGATTCGGCAGCGACAGCGGAGAGGACGCGGGAATCTCTAAAACGGTCGGCTCAGTATACGGCCTATTTCGAGCCGACGACGCTGCTCGGCGCACTCGCCATGGTGACGAAGCGGATCGGCCTCGTGGCGACCGCGACCACTTCCTACAACGAACCCTACAACGTCGCCCGCCGGTTCGCCTCGCTCGACCACATTTCGAAGGGCCGCGCGGCGTGGAACGTCGTCACATCGGGCAATGCCTCGGAGGCGCCGAACTTCGGCCGTGACGAGCACTACGAGCACGAGGATCGCTACCAAAGGGCACACGAGTTCGTGAAGGTCGTGCATGGCCTCTGGGACAGCTGGGACGATGATGCGTTCCCACGCGACAAGGCCTCGGGCGTGTTCCTCGATCCCGACAAGATGCACCACCTCGACCACGTCGGGGAGCATTTCAAGGTGCGCGGACCGCTCAACATTCCCAGGCCGATCCAGGGCTATCCGGTGATCTTCCAGGCAGGAACTTCGGACGCCGGCCGCGAGCTTGCGGCAGAGACCGCAGAGGGCGTGTTCACTTCCAACCTGACGGCGGAGACGCAGAAGGAGCACTACGACGACGTCAAGGGTCGGATGGCCAAGTATGGCCGCACGCCGGATCAGATGGTGATCCTGCCAGGGCTGACGGCAGTGGTCGCGGCGACACGCGAGGAAGCCCGGGCGAAGTGGGACCATCTGCAATCGCTGATCCATCCGCAGGTAGGGATGGACTATCTGACGATGCTGCTCGCCACGGATCTGACGGCGATGGGCCTCAAGCCCGACGATCCGTTCCCGCAGATGGAGATGCACGCGAAGGTAGCCAGCCAAGGGATGTTCCGGAACATCATGACGACGGCGGCACGCGAGAATCTGACGGTGCGACAGATGTGGGAACGACTCGCCGGAAGCCGTGGCAAAGCGACGATGATCGGCTCGATGAAGGATGTCGCCGACGAAATGGAGCACTGGTTCGGCTTGGGCGCGTGCGACGGGTTCATTCTGCAACCGAGCTATCTACCAGGAGAACTGGACGACGTTTGCCAAACACTGGTGCCGGAGTTGCAGCGGCGTGGCTTACTGCGCGTGGGCTACGAAGGGGCTACGCTGCGCGAGCACATGGGGCTCAGGCGACCGCGGAGCCGGTACGATCTCGAACCGAACTGAAACCGCAAAGGTAACCCTTTTTGCTGCCTTGCAGACGTCGCATCCGCGTAGGAAAGCTCCACGTCTCTTGTCGGCCGACCAGCATCGGTCAAGGCGTTGGTCCAGCCTAGTCATTCCTTCAGATTTCAGTGCTAGTCGAGCTTGTCGTACCGTGGATCTGCATTCGGGCTGCTGTTCGCATTATTTTCGTATCACTCTAGAATCAGTCTTGGGGACGCACATGCTTCGTATCCTGGCCTCGGGCCTCGCGATGATGCTGGGTCTTTCCGTAGTCTGCGATGCCGTATCAGCCCAGACCGCTCCGCGGGCGAGGGGTGCCGAAGCGCGGGCGAAAGCCAACGAGTGGACGGTTGGCCTCGCTGCCGGCCTGCCAGAAGATACGTTCCTGCCGTTCGCGGCCGAAATCGCCCGGAATCTCAACGAAAGCGGCACATTGCGCGTTCTGCCCCTGGCGACGCCGGGTGCTGCCAACAACGTCAAGGATCTGTTGTTTCTCAACGGTATCGACGTGGCGCTGACGCAGACCGACGTGCTGCACCACCTCCGCACAGTCGAGAAAGTGCCGCAGATCGAGAAGCGCGTTCAGTACATTGCTGCGCTCTATCTGTCCGAGATCCATCTCGTGGTGCGGCCGGAGATCAAAACAGTCGAGGATCTCAAAGGCCGCAAGGTCGGCTTCAACGTTCCAGGTGCGGGACCTTCGGTCACGGCGCCGATCATCTTCCAGCGGCTCGGCGTGAACGTCGAACCGGTGTTCGTATCGAACGTGCAGGCGCTCGCCATGATGAAGTCGGGCGAGATCGCCGGCTTCATGCACAGCGTGGCAAAGCCGAACAACCTGATTTCCGGCTTTTCGAACGACGTGGGGTATAAGCTGCTGCCGATCCCCTACGACAAGCTCGACGAGTTCTATTTTCCGGCCGAGCTGACGTCGGCGGACTATCCGAATTTCATCAAGCCCGGCCAACGCGTGGAAACGGTCGCCGTGCAGACCGTGCTCGCGGTGCTCGACCGGCCGCAATCGGCCGACCGTTCGCGCCGGGTGCGGCGGTTCGTGGAGCTGTTCTTCGACCAGTTCGAAAAATTCAAGGGGCTCGGCTATCAACCCGCTTGGAAGGATGTGAACCTGGCCGCGCAAGTGCCTGGCTGGACGCGGCATGACCTCGCAACGGAAAAACTCGCCGAACTGACGAAGAAGCCGGGCGGGTCCGTGGCACGTGTCGGTGTGATGGCGCCTAGCGAACAGGAGCGGCTGTTCCAGCGCTTCATGGAATGGGCCAAACAGCAGCCGAGATAGCTCCCCCTTGCGGCACGACAAGTTGCGTTTCTTTTCCGCACGAGGACAGCATGAAGACCTCACTGCCGAAGATCGCCGTTGCCAAGTTCGATCGGCGGCTGGCGCTATCGATGATGGGTGCGGCGATGCTCGCGCCCCGCGCCAGAGCGCAGGCCCCCGTGCGGATCGGTGCGCTGTTTGCCGGCCGCGTCGACGACGGCGGCTTCATGCAAGCGGGATACGGCGGGCTGAAGCTCGCGGAGGAGCGGCTCGGCGCCAAGATCTCGTTCGTCCAGGGCATACCGACGCAGCGGGACGAACTGGCCAAGGCGATGCGCGAACTCGCGAAGGACAAGCCGGATGTCGTGATCGCACACGGCGGGCAGAACAACGACGCGGCGAAGATCGTCGCCGCCGAACTGCCGGACATGCGTTTCGTCGTCACGCAGGGCGCCGTTTCAGGGCCGAATCTCGCCAGCTACGAGGTGCTGCAAGAGCTATCGGCCTATCTGGCAGGCGTGCTCGCAGCAACGATGACCAAGAGCGGTGTCGTCGGGCATCTCTCCGGTATCAAGTTCGCGTCGTCGCTGAAAGCCCGGGCCGCGTTCATCAACGGCGTCACCGATGCGAACCCGAAGGTGAAAGTGCTGACCGGCTTCACGGGCAGCATGGACGACGCAGCGCTCGCCAAGCGCGGCACGATCGCGCTGGCGGATGCGGGGGTCGACATCCTGTTCACGATGCTCAACGCGGCGCGCAGCGGTGCGATCGAAGGCTGCCGCGAGAAGAAGGTGCAGCAGATCGGCAACGTCGTCGACTGGACGAGCCGCGTGCCGGACGTGTTCATCGGGTCGGCGATCGCGGATGCGGGGCTCGCGGTATTCAGCGCGGCGCGCGAGATCCTGGACGGCAGTTTCAAGTCGGGCATCATCCGCCCGATCGGGCTCGAAGACCCGGAAGCGGTGCGGCTGGCGTTGTCGCGCCGCGTGCCCGACGAGATCCGCGGCAAGATGATCGAAGAAGCGCTCGACGTGTTCTCCGATCCGGCGAGCGTTTCGACGGAGTGGAAGGGTGAGGAGTTCGCGTTGCCGAAGTGAGGTAGGGGTGGGGGTACTCGATGGGGGGCATGAGCCGATGTCGCACGGCGGTTCTCCTCCCCTGGAGGGGGATTGGGGTGCATGCCGCGACGTCGGCAACCAGGGTAAAACGCGCCGGAAAGGGCCGCTTACTCCACCTCGCCCCAGAGGTCGTATTCGTCGGCGTGGCCGATCTTGACGCGGACCTTGTCGCCTATCTTGACGTTGGTCTCGCCGTTGAGGAAGACGCAGCCGTCGACTTCGGGGGCGTCCCAAGCGGAGCGGGCGATAGCACCTTGCTCGTCGACATCGTCCACCAGCACGTCGATGGTCTTGCCGATGCGCGACGCCAAGACGTGGCTGGAAATTGCGCGCTGGACGCCCATCAGCATTTCCCAGCGCTCCTCCTTCACTTCTTCGGGCACCTGACCGGGCAGGTCGTTGGCTTTCGCGCCTGGTACGTCCTCGTACTTGAAGCAGCCGACGCGGGTGAGGCGGGCTTCCTGCAGGAAGTCGATCAACATGCGGAAGTCGTCGTCGGTCTCGCCTGGGAAGCCGACGATGAACGTCGAACGCAGCGCCAGATCCGGGCAGATGTTGCGCCATTTCGCGATGCGCTCCAGCACCTTGTCCTGTGAGGCGGGGCGGCGCATCGCCTTCAGTACGGTTGGCGAGGCATGCTGGAAGGGGATGTCGAGGTAGGGGAGGATCTTGCCTTCCGCCATCAGCGGGATGACGTTGTCGACGTGCGGATAGGGATAGACATAGTGCATGCGGACCCAGACGCCGAGCGAGCCCAGCGCCTGTGAAAGCTCGAAGAAGCGAGCCTTCAGCGGCTGCTTGTTCCACGTGCTCTCGGCGTACTTGATGTCGAGGCCGTAGGCGCTGGTATCCTGGGAGATGACGAGCAGTTCCTTCACGCCGGCCTTCACCAAGCGTTCGGCCTCAGACATGACGTGGTTCGCAGGCCGGCTGGCGAGGCGGCCGCGAATGTCGGGAATGATGCAGAAGCTGCACTTGTTGTTGCAGCCTTCGGAGATCTTCAAATACGCATAGTGGCGCGGCGTCAGGTGCAGGCCCTCGGGCGGCACGAGATCGAGGAATGGGTCGTGAAGCGGCGGCACAGCATCGTGCACGGCTTCCATCACCTGTTCATACTGATGCGGCCCGGTGACAGCGAGCACGCGGGGGTGAGCCGACATGATCTTGTCTTTCTCGACGCCGAGGCAGCCCGTCACGATGACGCGGCCGTTCTCCGCAATCGCTTCGCCGATCGCGTCGAGGCTTTCCTGCTTGGCCGAGTTGAGGAAGCCGCAGGTATTGACGACGACCACGTCCGCGCTCTTGTATTCGGGCGCGATCTCGTAGCCTTCAGCGCGCAGGCGCGTGATGATGCGTTCGCTGTCGACGAGGGCTTTGGGACAGCCCAGCGAGACGAAGCCGACCTTCGGCGCCTTCGTTTTCGCGGTGGGCGACTTGACGGCGCGACGCGTCTTGGCAGGGGGAGTGGAAGCGCCCTCGGCACCCGCGGGGGCCTTCGCCGTGCGGCGGGCGGCCGATTTCTCTGGTGGTTTTGACATGCGCGGCTTTTAGCCCGATTGGATACGCTGGGCTAGTGTCCCGATCTTCATGGATTCGCTCGATATGAATGGTGACGTACCCAAGCGGCGGAACGAAACGGCGGAGCAACGCAAAAAGCGGCTCGCGGCCGAGTTGCGTGCCAACCTCGTCAAGCGGAAGGCCAGAGCTCGTTCCCAGGCCGAGGCAGACACGGCAGGTGTCGCGGCGGCAGGCGACGGTCACGAAGGCGGCAAGCAAGACTGATACGGCTTTCCAAGTATCAAAATGCATGGCTCATGTCGTGACCATGCAACCCCGCCCCAGAATTGCCCTGCCAGGGTCGCAGAGAACTTCGAATTCAGCATTCATTAGTGCGTGCGCGCGCAGGTATCGTCCGCTGGAGGCTCCCGGCCGCCCCCCCCCCTCAAATCTGGAATGCGATCGTATGAAACCTCATGCGCAATGGATGATTGCGGCCCTTGGCGTCGGAGCCGCTGCCGCGATGGTCGCCGACGGCGCGATAGCCCAGGCTGCACCCCAGACGCTCAACGTACACACGACACGGGAAAAGGATCTGATCGCGCCTCTGCTGCAGCTTTTCGAGGGCCTGACCCGCGTCAAGCTCAACATCGTGTACCTGACTGGCGATTCCGCAGCTCGGCTGAAGGCGGACGCGGCTAACGGCAAGGTCGACATTTTCATCGCGACCGAGTTGAGCCAGCTCATTGCAGCGAAGAACGCCGGCATCACCGAACCTGTCGGCAATGCCGATCTCGCCGATCGCGTGCCGGCGATCGACCGCGATGCCGATGGGCATTGGTTCGGCCTGACGCGCCGAGGCCGCGTGATCGCGACGGCGCGCGGCCGCGTGAAGCAGACCGCGTTCACCTACGAGGAGCTTGCCGACCCGAAGTGGAAAGGCAAGGTCTGCACGCGGTCCGGTTTGCACCCCTACAACGTGCTACTTACGGCCTCGATGATCGAGCACAAGGGCGCAGAAGCCACCGAGGCTTGGCTGCGCGGGCTCAAGGCCAACTTGGCCGGCAAACCTTCTGGCGGAGATCGCGATCAGATCGCGGCGGTTCAAGCCGGTCGATGCGACGTGGCGCTGGTCAACACGTATTACATCGGCGGTTTGCGCGCCTCGAAGGATCCGGCGCTCCAAGCGACAGGCAATGCCGTCGATATCGCATTCCCGAACGCTGGGGATCGCGGCGCACATGTTAGCCTGTCCGGCATGGCCCTGATCAAGGATGCGCCGGGGCTCAACAATGCGGCGCTGCTGATGGATTTCCTCACCTCGCAGCCGGCGCAGTACGTCTACGCACAGGAGAACCACGAGTATCCGATCCGCGCGGATGTGGAGCCTTCGGGGCTGGTCGCCAGTTTCGGCAAGGCGAAGCTCGATGACATTTCGCTGGCCGACGTGACCAAGCATCAGGCGAAGGCGGTCGAACTGATCGGCAAGGTGCGGTTCGACGACGGGCCGGGAAGCTGACGCACCGCGCTCCCTACCCCAGCCTTTTCCCCTCCCTACACGGTGAAGGGGGACCGGTTGGGCGCTTCTAACCGGCCCGAACACCCTCCCCTTGATGGGGAGGGGATGGGGTGGGTTCGAGATTTTGCGACGGGTAGAAGCTTCCGACCGCTACTTCACTTCCCTTCTCGCCACCAGGCGAGGGTGATGAAGAACAGGAGAGCGGCGAGGGCGAGGAGGCCGGTGAACATCGGCGTCAGTTTGATGCCGCGCGTCACGTAGGCGTCGCGATCCTTGAGCCCCATCCAACCTGAGCCGGCGAGAACGCGGGCGCCCGACATCATGGTGACGCGTGGCACGTCGACTGTCGTGTCGCTGGCGACCGCGCCGAACAGGCCGCCGCCGCGCGTCCAGAACACGCCGCCGCCGGTGCCTTCGACCAGCGGTTTCAGCTTGGTGTCGGTGGCGGTAACTTCCGACATCTCGCGCGGATCTTCGACGCCAGCGAGTGCGACAGCCGTGAGATTGCCGGCCTCGCTCGGCGTCTGCATCTTGTAGAGACCGGGCTCCTTGACGTCGATCGTCGAGCGCCAGACGCCCTCGCCGGCCTTCTCGAGCGTAACCTCGGAGCCGCCCCCGCCGGGTGCCGAGATCGTGACCGGTTTGATCGCGGCTTCCATCGTGCGCCGCTCGATGGTGAGCTTCAGCCCTTTCGAGGTGGCCAGCAGGCGCTCCTCTTCCAGATCGGGCTCCTTCATCAGCCAGTGCGAAAGGCGGCGCAGCAGGTCGGTGTGCGGTCCACCGCCGTCATGGCCGCGCGCCCAGAGCCATGCGTGATCCGATGTGAGCAGCGCGACGCGTCCCTTCTCGCGCCGATCGAGCACGAGCAGCGGCTTGTCTTCAGCGCCTTGCAGAACGACCTGTCCGCGTGGGTTGGCGACGTCGACCTGCCGATACCAGTTGCCCCAGGTCGGCTTGTCGGTCTTGCCGCCCGGCAGGTCGCGCGTGACGGGATGCATATGGCCCTGCTTCGTCAGCTTGGCCTTGAACGGCATTTCGTAAACGCGACCCGTGGGTGTCGCCGGCAGCACCGACGACAGCGGCGTATTGATGAGGCTGGTCGGGCCGGCGTAATCGTCACCAGCCGCCACAAGCAGCGCGCCGCCGTGCTCGCGCACGTACTGTGCAATGTTGTCGTAGTACTGGCGCAGCAAGATGTTGCGATGCTGGTAGCGATCGAAAATGATCAGGTCGAACTCGCGGATCTTGACCTGGAACAGCTCACGCGTCGGGAACGCGATCAGCGAAAGCTGATTGATCGGCGTGCCATCCTGCTTCTCGGGCGGACGCAGAATCGTGAAGTGGACGAGATCGACGGCGGCGTCGGACTTCAGCAGGTTGCGCCACGTTCGTTCACCAGCGTGCGGCTCACCTGAGACGAGCAGGACGCGGAGGTTTTCGCGCACGCCCTCGGCCGTCACGACGACCCGATTATTGGCGGGCGTGAGTTCGCCTGGGACGGCGGGTAGCTCGACCTCGAGAATGTTCTGGCCGGGACGCGGAAACTGCATCTCGATGGCGATCTTGCGGTTCATCTCCGCACGGCGCAGCTCGTCGGGGCGGCCTTCGCGTCGAATGCGCAGCGTGATCTGATCGCCTTGCCGGCTCGTGCGCCCCGCCTCTCGGACAGCAACCTCGACGGTGCGCGTCTGGCCGACGATGCCGAACTTCGGCGCGCTCAGGATCTCGATACGACGGTCGAACTCATCGGGGCGGCCGGTGAGTAGGGCGTGAACGGGTGCATCGAAGCCGAGGCCCGCCGCCGATTTCGGCACGTCGTGGACCTGGCCGTCCGTGACCATGATGACACCAGCGAGGCGATCAGGCGGCGTGGTCGCGAGTGCCTGATTGAGGTCGGTGAAGAGGTTGGTGCCGCCGCGCGTGTCATCTGGGCGGGCGGCTCGAACCCACTTCACCTCGAGGCCGGGGATCTTGCCGAGCTTGCCTTCGATATCGCGACGAATGTCCTCCATCTGCTGCGGTCGGCCGGCGAGCGACTGGGAGGTCGATTCATCTAGGACGACGATGGCGACGTTGCCAAGGTTCTCGCGCTCTTCCTCTTTCAATGTCGGGTTGGCGAGCGCGGTAACGAGTAGTCCCAGGGCCAACGCACGGAGTGCGCCGCCGGGTGCGCGCCGGAAGAGTAGGACCGCGACCAAAACGGCAGCAAGTACCACGCCCGCCCAGAAGAGCGGCAGAGGCACCATCGGCGAGAAGTCGATCGACCAGTTGCTCATTTCGACACTTTCGCTGACCGTTCGCGGTCTTGCGAGACAATAGGCAGTGGGCAATAGGCAATAGGAAGGCGGTTCCGGATTCGACCAACTCTCTTCACTAATGCCGCTTGCGTATTGCGTATTGCCTTCAACTTTTTCACTGCCCCAGCCGATCGAGAAGGGCGGGGACGTGCACTTGGTCGGCTTTGTAGTTGCCGGTCAGGGCATGCATCACGATGTTGACGCCGGCGCGGAAGGACATCTCGCGCTGGCTCTCGCCGCCGGGCACGACCGGATAGAGCGGGCGGTTGCGGTCGTCCAAGGCCCAAGCGGAGGCGAAGTCGTTGGAGGTGACAATGATCGACGTCACGCCATCGGCGCGTCTGGCTTTGCGACCGCTGTTGGTATCTTCGGCAGAGTCGGCTTCGACCCAAAGCTGGCCCCCCTCCCAGCGACCGGGGAACGACCGAAGCAGATAGAACGCGCGGGTCAGAACATGAGCTTCCGGCACCGGTTCGAGGCGGGGAATGTCGAGACGTCCGAGCAATCGCTGCAGCGCCGTGCCAGTTTCCCCGCCGCGATTGACGTTGAAGCCAGACGGAAGGCCCTGGCCGTAATCCCGCGTGTCGAAGATAATGAGGCCGCCTTCCTTCATATAGGCGTCGATCTTGGCCAACGTCGCTTCCTTCAGCGCTTGCGTGTTGGGAAGCACCGGCCAATACAGGATCGGGAAGAAGGCGATGTCGTCGTTGTCGATATTGATGGAGTTGACGCCCGCCTGCTCGACGGAAGTGCGAAAACCGAGCACCTTCACGAGACCGGACAGGCCCTCCTTGCTGGTGTTATCGACAATCTGGTCGCCGGTGAGCACGTAACCGAAGGTGACCCGCGAGGTCGCCTTCAGCGCCTGATCCTCCAGCGGTGTCACCGGCTTCGTGGGGCGGACAACCTGAACGGGACGCTGCTGCTGCAGTTGGGGCTGGCGGTCGAACGGATTGATCTGCTGCGGCATACGGGGCGGCACCTGCCACTGCGCCAGCGCCGGTGCGCTATCAGCCAGGAAGGCCGCGCTGGCGATGCCAACGGCGACCAGCGCTCCAGCGCGGGGACCACGGAAATTCGCGCTCATATTCCGGAGGCGGCTACCGATGCCGCCCGGGGACGAGCCCAACGCTCCACTTGCCACACCAGCTCCGCCGCTGCCGAAAATGCGGCCACCGAGCTGCAGTAGGATCACTGCCACGATATCAGCGAACAAAAGCATGAGAGCGGCCGTCAGGAACGAGGGCTTCAACGGGGTAGCAACCTGGCCTTCATATGCGCGGCGTTCTGCTCCGGCGGGCAACGCCGGCAACGGCCTCAAGACTGTTCGGGCATCCACCAAGTTCAGTGCGCGAGGCGTGCCCTGCGGTCCATAGTAACCTGGAGGATAATCGGCCGAAGGGCGCGTTTCCGCAAGCCTTCCTGCCGGGATGGCTTGAGCCGTTGGCGGTGGCGAGCGCAAAGTGCCGAAGCCGTCCAGGGTCTGAAGCGGGGCGAGGATGGCGGCGACATCGGCACCGGTCTCGGCAGCAGCGGTGGCCGTGGGATCGGTGACGACCGTGCCGCTGCCACTGCCCGAGGCGGCCGAGCGGCCGAGCGTCGAGATCCGGCGCAGCATTTCGACGAACAGCCCGGACAGCGGCAGGTTCGACCACTCGGCATTAGCCGTTACATGGAAAAGCACAATCTGGCCCTGGCCCCGTTCGCGCGACGTCACCAGCGGCGTGCCGTCCTTCAAACGCGCCCATACCTTGGTTTGCGGAGCAAGGCGTGCAGGATCGGCTAGCACCTGGCGGTTGACGGTCACATCCGGTGGCGTGGGCAGACCTGCGAACAGGCTGTCTTCGGTGAACGGGCTCAACGGTTGTGGCGTGGACCAAGAGAGCGCGCCACCCAGCGTTCGACCGCCGAGCCGCAGCGGCACGGGGATCAGATCATCGCCGCCCTTCTCCAGCCGCGGGCCTGCGAAGCGAACGAGCACGCCGCCCTTCTGCACCCATTGCTCGACCTGCGTCTTAACGCTTCCCGAAAGCGTACCGATGTCGGCCATCACGATGACGGTCGCATTGCGCTTGATCGACACATCAAGGGCGTTGGCGACGTTGGCGTCCTTGGGTTCAACGAGTTCGGCAAAGGGGCCCAGTGCGCGAGCGATGTAGTAGAGTGGACCGAGCAACGGCTGGTCCTGGTCACGACTGTCACCCGAGATCAGGCCGACGCGATGCCATTGGGTGCGGCTGTCGAGCAGATGGATGGCGCCGGCTGAGCGCTCGCCGGCAACCTCGATGCGAACGACCTGATTGCGGAGTTCGAGCGGGAGATCGAACGTCGCGGTAGCCTTGATCTCATTCGGGGCGAGGCGGAACGCGGCCTCGCCGAGCCGCTGGCCGCGCTCGGAGAACGCATGGATGACGCCGTCGCGTGCGCCGCCACCGGTTCGTTGGACGACACCTTCGAGGCGGCCGCCCTGGCCCAGCGTCGCAGCGAGCCCGATCGGGTCTCGGCCCGCTCCGGTCTCGACAACGGAAAAGCTGCCACGGCCGACGCGCGCCAGCAGGGACGTGAACGCTCCCGCCTTGCCATCATGGTCCAGCCCATCGGTAAGCCAAACGACGCTGGTGTCGGCTTCTCGCGCCATCAGCGCCTCGAGCGCTTGACCGACCGACTCGCGCACCGGCGCAAACGGTTGCGGCTGAATGGCGGCTGCCGTCGAACGGGCAGACTGCGGCGGCTCGATCCGGAGCGCGGGCGCTTTCCCGGTGATCGCCGTCGGCACGACGACGACGGTGCGGCTGCGGCCCTCGGCTTCAGCGATCAGCCTGTCTATCATTCGGACCCGTTCGGACCAGTTCGGCGCGGCAGCCCAAGTGTTGTCGACGACGATCGCTACGGGTCCGGAACCGCGCATCGCGGATTCGCGGTTGGGATTGAGGACAGGCTCGGCCAACGCCAGGATGACGAAAGCTGCAGCGGCTAGCCGGATCAGCATCAGCCACCACGGCGTCTTGGACGGCGTCCGCTCCTTGTTGCGCAGACCGACGAGAATGCGGGTAGCCGGAAACTGCACCTGTCGCGGGCGCGGCGGCACCGTTCGAAGCAACCAATAGATGATGGGCAAGGCCAGCAAGCCGGCGAGAAGCCACGGACTGAGAAACGCCAATGCGCCGATGCTCATGAGGCCTTCGCTCCCTCTGCCCGAGTGGCGGGGGATGTTGCTGATGGCGCGAGGCGATAATCGCCGCCGGCGTTACTCATGCGCATGATCAGGGACAAGATCGGTTCCGAAGCTGGGCGATCGGTGTGGTGGACCATGAACGACCAGCCGAGCCGGCGCGCCGTCTCTTCCAGACGCCCACGGTGAGCCAGAAGGGCCTCGCGGTAGTCCGAGCGGAGTGCCTCTGCACGGTCGGCCGTCCAACGATCCTGGCTCTCGAGCCCGATAAACTCCGTGCGGCCACTATAGGGAAGCGTTTCCTCGGCGGGATCGAGCACCTGGATCATATGGCCGACGACGCCGCCTGCCGCGAGAACCGAGAGGCGCTCGGAAATCACTTCCGGCGGATCGAGAAAGTCGGAGAGCAGGACGACGCCGGAATAGCGCGACAGCCGCTCGGGAGGCGGCAGGCTCGCCTTCAACAACGGCAGCGATGCGTTGGCGGCAATCGACTCGGCGATCTTGGTGGTGGCCTTACGGCTGGCGGAAGGACGTGTCAGGCCGAGCAGCGCGATTCGCTCTCCGCCGCGGACGAGCAACTCCGAGAGCGCAAGCATGAGGATCAGCGCGCGATCGTGCTTCGTCACTTTCGAGAGGTGGCTGGCGAACTGCATCGACGGCGACATGTCCGGCCAAAGCCAGACCGTGTGCGCGGCCTCCCATTCGCGCTCGCGCACATACAGATGATCTGAACTGGCAGAGCGACGCCAATCGATCAATGTCGCGGCGTCCATCGTCTGGAATTGGCGGAACTGCCAGAAGGTTTCACCAGGGCCCGCGCGACGGCGGCCGTGAATGCCATGCGCGACCGTCGACGTGATGCGCATCGCTTCCATCAACAGCTCGGGCAGCCGGTCGGCCAGGCCGTGGGCCTCGCCTTCCAACTCGAACACGCGCGTATCGGGCTCGGCCCCCGCGCTACCCGTCGTAGAAGAACTTGCGGCCATGCTGGCTCCGGACCCGCCCAACTCTAGATAGGCATTGCTCGGGACTTATCAGCGATCAGGCGATGCGCTCGGCGAGGCGCTTGATCACGCCGCCGATATCCTGACCCTCGGTGCGCGCGGCGAACGACAGAGCCATGCGGTGCTTCAGAACCGGCTCGGCCATATCGACCACATCCTCGATCGAGGGGGCGAGGCGACCGTCGATCAGCGCCTTCGCGCGAACGGCTAGCATCAGCGCTTGGCTGGCCCGCGGGCCGGGGCCCCATGCGATGAGGCGGCTCGCTTCGTCGCCAGCATCGCCTGGACGGGCCGAGCGCACCAACGTCAGAATAGCCTCGACGACCTTGTCGGGGACAGGGATCTGGCGCACGAGGCGCTGAGCCGCCATCAGCTCCTGGGGGGAGAAAATAGATTCGAGCTTGCGCTCCTCGGTGCCGGTCGTCGCAAACAACATCCGACGCTCGGCTGCGAGATCGGGATAAGTGACGTCGATCTGGAGAAGGAAGCGATCGAGCTGCGCTTCGGGAAGCGGGTAGGTGCCTTCCTGCTCCAGCGGGTTCTGCGTCGCGAGCACATGAAACGGCGCGGGCGTATCATGGCGCTGACCGGCGACCGTTACGTGGTGCTCCTGCATTGCCTGCAGCAGCGCCGACTGCGTCTTGGGGCTAGCGCGGTTGATTTCGTCGGCCATCAAAAGCTGCGTGAAGATCGGGCCCGGGATGAAGCGGAATGCGCGCCGCTGTCCGGGGTTGTCCTCCAGCACCTCGGAACCGATGATATCGGAAGGCATGAGATCGGGCGTGAACTGGATGCGCTTGGCTTCCAGCCCCAGCACCTTACCGAGGGTTTCGACGAGCAGCGTTTTGGCCAAGCCCGGCACGCCAATCAGCAAGGCGTGACCGCCCGCCAAGAGTGTGACGAGCGTGCGCTCGATCACGAGATCCTGACCGAAGATCACGGAGGCCGCAGCCTTATGGACGCGCTTCAGCCGCTCACCAGCGGCCTCGATGCGGGGGACGATGTTCTCGTCCGTCTGAGTGAGGGTGCTCATGTGCCTCTTATAGAACGTCACAATACGTTTTTGAAACTCTCAGCTGGTCAGTGTGGTCACTTTATGATGATCAAAGCAATCGTCGACTCGAGATTCGACGACAAGAGCACCGTGGAGGCGCAGGGATGACCGACGCTAACCGCATTCAGGGGCTCGAGGCACTTCTCAGGGCTCAGGACGGCAAGACGTCAGCGCCGGTCGAGATGTGGGATCCGCCCTATTGCGGTGACATCGGGATGGCGATCAAAGCCGATGGAACATGGCTCTATCAAGGCTCACCGATCGGCAGGATCGCCCTGGTCAAGTTGTTCGCACGGGTGCTGCGACGAGACGCGGATGGCCGGTTCTACCTCGTCACCCCGGCCGAAAAGGTCGACGTCGCGGTCGAGGACGCCCCTTTTCTCGCCGTCGAGTTGCAGGTAGATGGCGAAGGGGCCGCGCAATCTCTCACTTTCCGCACGAATGTCGAGGATGTCGTCGTCTCCGGCGCGGCTGCACCGCTACGGTTCGAAGTGGAGCAGGGAAGCGGCGGGCTGAAGCCTTACGTGCTCGTTAGAGGGCGGCTCGAAGCGCTGGTCTCACGCGCGGTCTACTACGACCTCGTCGAACTAGCAGTGCCGCGGAGCGGCGTAGAGCCTGACCGTCTGGGGGTGTGGAGCAGCGGCGTGTGGTTCGAGCTCGCGCCGGCGCCCGTTCCTGCAAAGTAGACCGGCTTCATTCGTTTGCGACTTCGGCTACTCTTCGGTTCTCGGTGGCAGGCGCCCGCGGTAACCGCACATGCGTGTAGGCAGAAACGAGACTCAACGCGACAACCATCACACCGCCGGCCAGGAACACCTGGTTGGCCGCCCAATCGTCCTTCACGCTATTGATTTTTCCAGACAAAACTAGAAATCCAAGGCCGCCGAGCGCGCCAGCACCGTGCATGATCGAAAGCCACATCGCCTTGTCGAGAGCAGCCGGCATGCGCAACCGGCTGCCCGGCTGAACGAGAAAGTGCACATAGAGTTGGATGAGCCACGCGATCAGGGCCATACCGGCGCCATACTGAAGGCCGTGCTGCCAACGCAACGGCGTCAGCCGATAGACCAAGAACAGTGCGAGCGCACCCCAGAGATAGCCCAACGCCAGGAGACGGGTATTGCGGGTCGCCGCATCGATGGCGGCATCAGGCGTGCCGCAGTCTACGCCGCCCCGCCAGAAGCCAGCGTTCATCTCGACAGCCGACGCGATCAGCGCAATCGCGAAAAGCCCTGCAGAAATACCCGTGAAGCGCGGCAGGTCATGGACGATGCCGGTCACCATACCGGCAACGCTCGCGACGATCGCCGCGAGTAGACAGGTAAAGTACTTTGCCAGCGGCATCTCGCTCGACCTCATCCGCGAAAGCCCGCCCTCTTGTTCGAAATGCGCCCGCCGTTTTGCGAGGCCGCCCGGTATAGAGCGGGCTCGAGCAGACTACAAACGCAACTTCCCACCGCCGCCTATCGGCCAGTGCGATCGATGCCCACTATCGCTGTTTGTACTTCAAGGCATATCCGGTGATGGCAGCCAATGATACCGCGCCGAAGAAGAAGACGTTGTTGGCTGCCCAATCGGTGAAGCGCGGGTTCAAGAAGCGCACCATTTTGCCGTCGATAATGAAACCCACCACCGCGGCGATCATCCCGACGAGCATGACTTTAGCGAGCAAGTTGCCGAGCTTGAGCAACGCGGGGTCTTCCTTGCCGGCGTCGGCGTCGCGCTGAAGCATAGTGGCGAAGATCAGGCTCGCGGCCGACAGCACGAGCGCTGCGACAGAAAAATGCAGCCACTCGCGCCACACGAGAATGCCCGTTGCATAGACCGTCAACAGGCAGGCCGCCCCCCATCCCCACACATATCCGACGAAACGAGAGGTCGTGGCCGCGATCGCACTCTGGCTTGCACCACTAGCGCGCAACGCCGTGTTGGCCTTGAAAAAGCTCGCCGCGAAACCAACGGCAACGAGCGCGGCAAGGCCCATATGCGCATAGGCCATGTGGACGCCATCACCGCGTCGAGACGCGAAAATGATCATCAGGACGACGCTCGCGACCAGCGAAAATGCGCTGACGATCATGAAAGGCTCCCTTTATTGCGGATGCGATCCGTACTCTTAGAGCATCCTTATCCGACCGGTGGAACGTGAAAGCAATTCCGTCCGATGTCGAACGTCAGTCCGTCTGCCGTCGTGTGTCGGACGGAGAACACATGCCTTGCGCCTCGATCTCTTTCGCCACAGCTTCCGCCGCCCAGACATGGCCGCGCGGGTTCCAGTGGCCGTCGTGAAGCCACTGTGCATCCGCCGGCTTGCCGCCCTTCGAGGCGATATGCGCCTTCAATGAAACGTAAGGAACCTTCTGCTCGGCCAGAACCGCTGCGAGGCGGCTTTCCTGGCGGTCGCCCAACTCGTGCGTCCCCAGAACCAAAAGCCGCGCGCCATCCTGCGCTGCCCGGAGGCGGTATTGCTCGATGCCGAAGCTCGTGAACCGCAGCGCCTGCTGGAAGACGGGGGGAAGCGGATCCGGCTCCCCGAACATCCCATCGATACTTGCCGACTTGTGGGGGTCCCAACCGTCGAGCAGCTTGGACTGATCCGGTGCCAGCTTCGCCAAGGCCGCAATCCTGCTCGCGGTGCGCGAACCTTCAGTCGGCTCGCGCCCCATCCACGCTGCGACGGCTGGATATTGCAGCGTCAGCTTGGCATAGAGCCAGCGATAGAAGCGGCTCGCCCTATGTAGCCAGCGGTGCAGGAACGGGCGCTCGTCATCTGCAGCCGGCAAACGATGTGTCATCCAATTCGGATCGATCGGCTGGAGTGCGATCGCCCCATTCGTCTCGAACGCGAAGGGCCGCGGAGTGTGGGCCGGATGCCAGCCGACACGGATCGCTTCCAAAAGCGCTGAATTGTTGGCGAAGTCGTTGGAAACGAACACCAGAACGATCACGTCTGGTTTGCGCGGACGCACAAACGCCTCGAAATACCCTAGCTGATTGAGCTGCCCGGTTCCCGAGAAGCCGACCGCCATCGTCTCGACTGGCTTGCCGGGCCGCGACGCCTGGAGAAGATTCTGGATCTCGACCTGGACCTTCTGCCGGATCGGCACCTGAGCCGCCTCGACGATGCTGTCGCCGATAAAGGCAACGCGACACGTGCCGGGGGGCTTTGCGAGTGGCGGCAGCGGCCGGTCGAGGAAGCCCGCCTCGTTGCTCCTCTCCTCGACATTGAAATCGAGGCCATTGGTCAGAACGACGCGCGCGTTCGGCTGGAATGTCGTGCCAACCACCGGATTGTGGACCAGCGGCCAGACGGTCTTATCCTTGGGCGGAAACAGGCGCGCCCAACCTTCGAGCACGAGGTAGAGAACGATCACCGTGCCGGCGAGTTGCACGGCGACACCTCGTAAGCTGCGCCACATTCAGTCTGGACTCCGCGCTGACGATTTCGATGCAATCGCGTGAGTGCATCTAACGCGCGTGGCGCCACTTGGAAAGATTGGGGTGCCTGGCCAAAAGGCAGATGCACGCCCGCAGTGCCGCGACTTCGAGCAACCCGAGCCCCGCCACGATGAAAATCAGCGCCCGGTATGGAATGAGCTTGACGGGCATCGAGCATGAGTTGCCAAATCGTCGCGTGTGGTGGGCGCACCCGCGCGGTCGGCCGATCGGCTCGAGGAACAGCATCATGGCGGATCATATCAACGGGCCACTCTACTACGAGCGCATGGGACGAACCGGACCGCTCTTGGCCTTCGTGCACCCCAATCCGATGGACCAGTCCTGCTGGCTGTTCCAGATGGCGCAGATGTCAACGTGGTTCCGATGCATCGCCATCGACTTGCCGGGGTATGGGCGCTCTCCTACTGCGTCTGAAGGCTTGACGATGCAGGACGTCGCGCAGGCGTGCTGGGAAGCGGTCGACGCAGCGCTTCCGCGAGAAAGCGCTGTTCTCGTGGGGTGCTCGATAGGATCGGCGTTGGTGCCTCACATGTACCATCTCAAGCCCGAGCGGACCCGCGCGATCATCTTGTCGGGCACCGGTTACAATCCGGAGAAGGCGTTCATTCCCCGGCGCATCAAGGCCTATAGGGATCGCGGTATAAACTACCGGTGGGACTACACGTTCGAGGACTTCAGCCCCGCATTTCGTGCGACGCCGACGGCGAAATTCTTCGCAGACTTGTTCGCGGATCGAAACGCGACGAGCGACCTCGACACGATCATCCGGCAATTCGAGGCGTATCAAGCACCGGAGGCGCCGGACCATCATTCGAGCATCGCTTGTCCGGCGATCATCTTGACCGGCAGCGAAGACGGGACGCATCCCTACTCGTTCGCGCTGCAGGCCCGGATACCCGGCTGCGAATTGAAGATTCTCCACGGGGCCGGACATGCCTGCCAAATCGAGCAGCCATGGCTGTTCAACAACTTGATGATCGACTTCCTCAAGAAGCACCGGTTGTTCCCGGACGGTCCCTGAAGCCTGCAAACGAAAGCCTAACGAGGAAACGCACTGCATTCCGGGACGGGCCCCTCCATCAAACGGAGACAGCAGCATGTTCGTTCGCCGCATCGCCAGCCTCGCACTCATCGCAGTAACGCTCGCTTCAGCACCGGGCGCGCTTCTCGCGCAATCCTATCCGACGCGCCCGGTGAAGATCATCGTCGCGACCGCTGCGGGCGGCTCAACCGACATTGCCGCCCGGATCGCAGCGCAGTGGCTGCAAGAAAAGCTTGGTCAATCGTTCGTCGTGGAGAACAGGCCGGGAGGAGCGAACAACACAGGCACGGAGTTCGCACTGCGCTCGGCGCCCGACGGCTACACGCTCTTCGTTGCCAACTCGGTAAACACGATAAACCAGACGTTCTATGAGAAGTTGCCATTCACGTTCACGACGGACAGCACACCGATCGCCGGGATCATGCGGTCTCTCGTGGTGATGCAGGTCCACCCATCCGTACCGGCCAAGTCGGTGGCCGAGTTCATAGCACTCGCCAAGTCGGCGCCGGGCAAGATCGTGATGGCGTCCGGCGGTCTCGGGGCTACCGGTCACGTCGCCGGTGAGTTGTTCCAGATGATGAGCGGAACAAAGCTCAACCACGTGCCCTATCGCGGCGAAGCGCCGGCGCTGACAGACCTCCTGGGTGGACACGTGCAGGTCGCGTTCACGACACTGACGTCGTCGATCGAATACCTGAAGGCCGGCACGCTGCGGCCCTTGGCGGTCAGCACCACCACGAGGTCGCCATCGCTGCCGGATGTTCCCGTGATGGCCGACGCGGTGCCGGGCTACGAGGCCAGCTCATGGAGCGGGATGGTCGGGCCGAAGGGGATTCCCGATGATGTCGTGGTGAAGCTCAATCGTGAGGTCAACGCCGCATTGTCCGATGCCGCGATACAGAAGCGCTTTTCGGACATCGGCGCGGGCACGTTCCCGATCTCGGCGCCCGATTTCGGGAAATTCCTCGCCGCCGACACCGAGAAGTGGGCGAAGGTGATCAAATTCTCCGGAATGAAATCGAACTGAAGCCGCGCTCACATTGTTCGAGCGATAGCGCGACCCAGCATTTTGCACCTGGTGCTGGGTCGCGCGACGCGGAATACGGCGCTTGAGCCGGTCTACGCGTTTATCTGTAGCTTCCTCGCCGACGCGCCCTCGGCAACGGACAAGACGGCGGTGCCAAAACATTTCACATATCGTCTTCGATGGAGCCGATGAACTCGAGGCGGTTGCCGAAGGGGTCGTGGCAAAAGAAGCGGCGGAGGCCTTCGAGGTCGTCGGACCACTCGACCGCGCCGCCGGATTCCTCGATGCGTTCAGCGAGTTCGTCGATGCCTATAACGAGGACGGACGGATGCGCCTTGCGGGCAGGGCGGAAGTCCTCCTCGACGCCACAGTGGATCTGCACGGCGCCGCCGTCGCCTCCCGCGAACCATGCACCGCCACGACCGGCGAGAGAGACCGGTTTCGCGAGCTCCATCATCCCGAGTACGTCCACGTAGAAGGCACGCGCCTTGGCTTCCGCGCCCGGTGGAATCGCGACCTGGACGTGATCGAGCGCGACAAAATTGGTACGCGCGAAAGTCATGGCTCTCAGCCCCTGCTTTCGATGCTGCAGTTGGTCGGGATCAGTGGCATCGCGCATAGCACGCCGACGTCACGGTGCATACTTCTGCACCGTGTTTTCAATCGCGCCGAAAATCGAGTGGCCGTCCGGACCCTTCATCTCGATCCGAACCACGTCGCCGAACGTGAGGAACGGAGTCTTGGGCGCGCCTTCCAGGATCTGCTCCACCGTGCGAATTTCTGCGATGCAGCTGTAGCCGAGGCCGCCTTGCGAAACAGGAAGACCGGGCGTGCCGCCGGGACCTTTATTCGACACGGTGCCAGAGCCGACGATGGTGCCGGCCGAAAGAGGCCGCGTCTTGGCCGCATGGGCGACGAGTTGGCCGAAATCGAAGGTCATGTCGTTGCCGGCTTTCGGGCAGCCGAACGGCTTTCCGTTGATCGTCAGCAGCATGGGGAGATGAAGCTTGGCGTCCTTCCAGGCGTCACCGAGCTCGTCCGGCGTCACGGCAACCGGGGAGAACGCGGTCGGTGGCTTCGACTGGAGGAACCCAAAGCCCTTGGCGAGTTCGCCAGGTATGAGATTCCTCAGTGAAATGTCGTTCACCAGCATCACCAGCTTTATGTGGCTGCGGGCGGCCTTCGCGTCGATGCCCATGGGGACGTCATCGACAATCACCGCGACCTCGCCCTCGCAATCGATGCCCCATGATTCGTCGGCCAGCACCACAGGATCGCGGGGCGCAATCATCACATCCGATCCGCCCTGGTACATCAGCGGATCGACGAAGAACGACTTCGGCACCTCAGCTCCGCGAGCCTGCCGAACCAGCTCGACATGGTTGAGGTAAGCCGATCCATCGACCCATTGGTAGGCGCGCGGCAGCGGGCTCGCAGCCTCCCGCTCGCGAAAGCGTTCGGCGGCGGTCGTGCCATGCTCGAGGGTCTCGGCGAGAGCGCGCAGCTGAGGCTCGGCACGTGCCCAATCGTCGAACGCTGCCTGCATGGTCGCTGCTACCGGTGCTGCAGTCACGCAACGGGTCAGATCATTGGAGACGACGACGAGTTGTCCGTCCCGGCCACCCTTGAGCGATGCGAGCTTCATTCTGCGGTCCTTTCCGGCATGAGATGCGTTGCAGAGACGATCGTAGACGCCGAGGATGAGAATGCAACGCCGAGACACGAAAAAGGGCCCGGCAAATTTGCCGAACCCATTGTTTTCCTGAGCGTAGCAATCGCGCCGGGCCGTTTTGCAAACCGCTGCCGAGATGGGGCCGCCCGGGCATCAGGCGCGGCGGGCGCTGCCCTGATGCGGGTGCGCCTGCGTCTCGGCCTCGATATCATCGCCGGCATTCCGACCGGAGATCAGCCAGTAGACCCAGCCGCCGACCAGACCCGAGCAAAGATATGCGATCGTAGCATACTGATTTACGATCGAGTTCGGGCCGTTGGTCTCGCCCGAATAGAGAGCGATGAAACCGGCGATGGCGATCGCGATGCCGGCGAGGGCATAGTACACCCAGCTGCGAATACTCTGCCACTCGCCTATGGCGGCAGCTACGAGCGCAAACGGGGCGGAGAACACAGCGCTGTGCGTGGCGGCGAGGAGGACCTGCTCGAAGCTCCACGACAGGGTGACGAAATCGTCGGTCAAGACATCGTTCGGCGTGGCAAATCCCAGCTGGATCAATGCGCCCGCAATGCAAGCCAGCGCGAAACCAATGAGGACGCGCAACACCGAAGTAATCATTCCATTTCCTCCACGACCCAAAACACTCGATCCCAGGCGGGGAACCTAGCCCGGGTCGGAGCAGCGCTCAATGCCGGACGTAGCACTTCCTTAACCCAAATCAGACGCCGCGTAGTTGGCCTCGCTCCGTCGCCAGCGCCAATCGAAGGTTTCAGCGTTCGCCTCAGGCATTTCGGCCGGCCAGGAACCAGTAGACCCAACCGCCCAGAAACCCTGATGTCGCAAAGACTTGCCAGACCAGAGTTGGTGGAAGCATCGACGTGATCGACGCGCCGGGGGCGGCCTGTCCATAACGGGCGAGCAGTGGGACGGCCGCGAACGCGAGGCCACCTCCGACGATGTAGAAGAGCGACGAGCGAATGCGGGCGACCTCACCCACTATGACAACGAGTACTGCAGGTATGATGGTCAGGCCGGACATCAGGATCTGGCCCTGGCGCAGGAGGTCGAAGATCGCTGCGAGGGAAGCAGAGTCCGGACCGCGCCCTGCCATCGCTTCTACGACCCGCTCCTTGGCGATGAATACGAGAAAGAAGACCGTACCGGCCGCCGAGATCAGAAAAGCGAGCGGCACCCAGATCAGGCGGCCGATGGAAGAGAGCATGATTGGTCCCCGTTTGTCAGGCGGGCACTAGATTCGCTCGCTCGCCTTGAGCTTGATGCTCTCGGAGCGAAGCTGCCCGCAGGCTGCAAGGATATCGCGGCCGCGCGGCGTGCGCACGGGGCTCGCATAGCCTGCATTGTTGACGATTTCGGCAAACCGCTCGATCTGGCCCCAATCCGAGCACTCGTAGTCGGTGCCCGGCCAGGGGTTGAACGGGATCAGATTGATCTTCGCAGGTATGCCCGACAGTAGCTTGACGAGCGCACGGGCGTCGGCGGCGCTATCGTTGACGCCTTTGAGCATCACATATTCAAATGTGATGCGGCGGGCGTTGGAGAGTGCCGGATATTCGCGACAGGCCTGCAAAAGCTGAGCAATCGGGTATTTCTTGTTGATCGGCACAAGCTTGTCGCGCAACTCATTGTTGCTCGCGTGCAGTGAAATCGCGAGCATCGTGCCGGCTTCCTCGCCCCAACGCGGGATCTCGGGCACGACGCCGGAAGTCGACAGCGTGATACGTCGTCTCGAGAGGGACAAGCCTTCACCGTCCGACGCCACATCCATCGCGCGGCGAACGTTGTCGAAGTTGTAGAGCGGCTCCCCCATACCCATGAGGACGATGTTGGTGATCTTGCGGTCGGCAACGGGCAATAGTCGGCCATCGCCAGGCGGCGTCGCGCCCGGCCAATCGCCAATGCGATCGCGCGCCATGAGGATCTGACCAACGATCTCGTGGGCTTCGAGGTTGCGGACCAGCCGCTGCGTGCCGGTGTGGCAGAAGGAGCAATTCAGCGTGCATCCGACCTGCGAGGAAATGCACAGAGTGCCTCGTTCCGCCTCGGGAATGTAGACGGTCTCGATCTCGGGGGCGCGTGCCTCGTGGCCGAGGCGAGGCAGGCGGAGAAGCCACTTGCGCGTGCCGTCGGTCGAGACCTGCTCGGTCACGATCTCGGGTCTGTCCAGGGTGTAGCTCGCCTCGAGCTTTGCTCGCAGATCTTTCGACACGTCCGTCATCGCGGCGAACGTGGAGACGCCGCGGACGTAAAGCCAGCTATAGAGCTGGTTGACGCGCATCCGCGTTTGCTTTGCGGGCACGCCGATCTTTTCGAGCGCAGCGGTCAGGCCGGCGCGATCCATGCCGGCAATCGTCGGTAGCGCAGGAGCGGCCACAACCGAAGTGCCGTGCGGCGTGTTGTCCAGGACGAGGGTCATGGGCGGGATTTAGCGGTGCTCGGGCTCGGCGGCAAGGGCAAGCACGAAATCATCTCATTCCCTGAAGCGAAAGTTCTGACCCGCAGTGCGGCTCTGAACTTTCGTTACGGCGCTAGCGCCGGGCCGCGTTCGCGGCCTCGTCGAGCGGACAAGGCACATCAGTCTGTTCTTCCGCTCGACGGTATCAGTCTTTGTTGATCGCAGCGATGCGTCTCCGGACCCGGCCGAGAAACCTTTCCCGCTGGGCCTGCGAACTACGATCGACACCATAGATTGCCAGCCAGAAGCGTTCGACCCGGCGTCCCGGCAGCAGGCGGGACAGGCCGCGCATCAGGACCTTTCGATTGGGGTTTCCCATGTAGAGCCGGGTAAACCAGCCGGGTGCTCCGGTCGTCGTAACCACGCCGAACAGCCGGATGTTGTCGAGAAGCGGTCGGATCGCCTGTGGACCGAACTCGAAGGCTACACCCGGTAACCAAATGCGATCGAACCAACCTTTGAGGATCGCTGGCATTCCGTACCACCAGGACGGGAATACGAAGATTACGCCCTCTGCCCGTCTCAGACGCTCGACGTCGGAGGCGACCGCTAAGGCGTTGGCGGGGACGGAGTGGTAGGCGAGGCGTTCCTCGCGAGACAGTGCCGCCTGAAAGCCTTCGGCATAGAGATCGCAGAGGTCGACTTCATGGCCGCCCGCCCTCAGCTCGGCGAGCACCGCGTCGCGCAAGGCGGCCGCGTAGCTGTTCTCGACGGGATGGGCGTAGACCAGAAGGATTCGCACCGCGTGTCGCCTCGATCAGTCGTTGCATGGTCGGCACCATGGCCAACCGAGTTGGCTCAGTATGCACTCGGTAGCACCCGGTTGCCACTTGAAGCCTCCCCGCCGACCCGGTATTCCATGCCGGCGAACGGCGGATTGCTGTGCCCAGGCCACCCGGGCTGAAGGTGCCTATACCGTCATAAGATTGCCGGCTTAGCTCAGGGGTAGAGCAGCGGTTTTGTAAACCGTTGGTCGGGGGTTCAAATCCCTCAGCCGGCACCATTTCTTATCCTCCAAGCGTTTTCAGGCGCTGGCCGCCCTTCGACATAAGACCGCTCCAGCCGGGAGCGCGCTACGACCTGAAGGTCAAAGGCGGTGGGAAAGTCGAAACGAGTGAACTCCTGGAACGCCGGACGATCGAGTGCGCTACCTGCAAGATTTCGGCGGGAACACGCGGAATACGGTCGCATGGCCAACGCGTAGC
>LNFM01002283.1_pt1 | contig 40493 bp, 45 predicted proteins | sample 596031 | NCBI WGS metagenome assembly LNFM01 (sample SAMN04254537, study PRJNA301005) | activated carbon metagenome | isolation source: dual media filters at the Ann Arbor, Michigan drinking water treatment plant | place: USA: Ann Arbor | reverse complement strand
TCAGGCTGTTCGTCAGTTGCGAGCGCAAGGAGCTGGTGGCGCGGATCGAGACGCGCTTTGCCGCCATGCTGGACAGCGGGGCGCTGGACGAGGTGAGGGCGCTCGCCGGCCGCGGGCTCAATCCGCTGCTGCCGGCGATGAAGGCGCACGGCGTGCCGTGGCTGATCCGGCATTTCAACGGCGAGATCTCGCTCGACGAGGCCGCGGCCGGCGGCGTCATGGACACCCGCCGCTACGCCAAACGGCAGCTGACCTGGTTCCGCGGCCAGATGAAGGACTGGCCGTCGGCGCCGGCCGCCGCGGCGGAAGAGGCGCTGGAAGAGCAGTTGCGGCACGCCACCTGAAAGGCAGTTCAGCGCCCGTCTGCTTTCGGCTAGACTGTTTGCATGAACAGGAATGAGGCGGTCAGGAGCCTGAAGGCCCATGCCGACGCCATCAAGGCGCTCGGCGCGACGTCGCTTTACCTGTTCGGGTCGACGGCCCGCAACGAAGCGGCGCCGGGTAGCGATCTGGACCTGTTCGTCGATTACGATCCGGCCGGCAAGTTCAACGCGCTTGACCTGGTGGATATCAAGCTGATGCTGGAAGCCGAGCTGGGACTGGCGGTCGACGTCACAACCCGCGACAGTCTGCATCCCAAGCTGCGTGACGATATCGAGCGATCGGCCATCCGCGTGTTCTGATGGCCCGCAAGATCGGACCCATTCTCGACGACATGCTGACGGCGATCGGGGGTATTGAGTCGGCTGTAACTGGAAAGAGCAGGGCCGATTTCGAGAAAGACTGGCTGCTTCGCCATGGCGTTCAGCGCGGCATCGAGATTGTGTCCGAGGCCAGCCGCCATCTTCCCGAGCCCATGAAAGCCGCGCACCCGAATATCCGCTGGGCCGCCATCGCCGGCATAGGAAATGTTTTGCGGCACGACTATCACGCCATATCCGACAAGGTGATCTGGGACGTCATCCGCGACGAACTTCCGGCGCTCAAAAGGGCGCTGGAGGCCATGGCCGGGGACCATAAAGACTAGCTGCCGCGCATAATTCAGGCTTGACCCCCACCCTGACCATGACTATAAACCGCGCAACGAAAGTACGGACGGACACAATGCTGCGCAATATTATTACTCTCGTAGTAAGGTTTCGGACGCAGCCCCGGCAGCCCTGACAGGGCTCCCCCAGGGAAGCGTCCGGACATTGGCCCTTCGCGGGCCTTTTTTATTGGGCAAGGCACGAGCAAAGGCACGAGCAAGGCAACGACCGGCGACAGGCAAGCGCGCACGATCCCGATAAGCGGCACGATCATGCGCCTAGAAGGAAGACGAGTATGGAACGGGAAATGACTGGCGCGGAGATGGTGATCCAGGCCATGGCCGATCAGGGCGTCAAGCATCTGTTCGGCTATCCGGGCGGCGCGGTGCTGCCGATCTACGACGCGATTTTTTCGCAGAACCAGGTGCAGCACATCCTGGTCCGGCACGAGCAGGGCGCGGTGCACGCGGCCGAGGGCTATGCGCGCTCGACCGGCAAGGTCGGCTGCGTGCTGGTGACCTCGGGCCCCGGCGCCACCAATGCGGTGACCGGCCTGACCGATGCGCTGATGGACTCGATCCCGATCGTCTGCATCACCGGCCAGGTGCCGACCCATCTGATCGGCAATGACGCGTTCCAGGAATGCGACACCGTCGGCATCACCCGGCCCTGCACCAAGCACAATTACCTGGTGAAGCGGATCGAAGACCTGCCGCGCGTGCTGCACGAGGCGTTCCACATCGCCTCGAGCGGCCGGCCCGGTCCGGTCGTCGTCGACGTGCCGAAGGACGTCCAGTTCGCCAAGGGCATGTATTCGGTGCCGACCGAGTTTCCGCACACCGGCTACAAGCCGCGCGTCGAAGGCGACATCGAGCAGATCAAGCGCGCCGTCGAGCTGATGGCGGGCGCCAAGCGGCCGCTGTTCTATACTGGTGGCGGCGTCATCAATTCCGGCAAGGAAGCCAGCAAGCTGCTGACCGAACTGGTGCGCCAGACCGGCTTCCCGATCACCTCGACGCTGATGGGGCTGGGCGCGTTCCCGGCCGCCGATCCGCAGTGGCTCGGCATGCTCGGCATGCACGGCACGCTGGAGGCCAACATGGCGATGCACGATTGCGACGTCATGATCTGCATCGGCGCGCGATTCGACGACCGCATCACCGGCCGCATCGACGCGTTCTCGCCGGGCTCGAAGAAGATCCACGTCGACATCGATCCGTCGTCGATCAACAAGAACGTCCGCGTCGACGTGCCGATCGTCGGCGACTGCGCCAACGTGCTGATGGAAATGCTGAAGCAGTGGCGCGCCCACGCCAAGCAGCCGGACAAGAAGGCGATGGCCGGCTGGTGGAAGCAGGTCGACGCCTGGCGCGGCCGCAAGTCGCTGTCCTACCGGGCGTCCAAGGACGTCATCAAGCCGCAATACGCCATTCAGCGGCTGTTCGAGCTGACCAAGGACCGCGACACCTACATCACCACCGAGGTCGGCCAGCACCAGATGTGGGCGGCGCAGTTCTACGGCTTCCAGGAGCCGAACCGCTGGATGACCTCCGGCGGCCTCGGCACCATGGGCTACGGGCTGCCGGCGTCGGTCGGCGTCCAGCTCGCGCATCCGGATGCGCTGGTGATCGACATCGCCGGCGAGGCCAGCGTGCAGATGACCATGCAGGAGATCTCGACGGCGGTGCAGTACCGGCTGCCGGTCAAGATCTTCATCCTCAACAACCAGTACATGGGCATGGTGCGGCAGTGGCAGGAGCTGCTGCACGGCGGCCGCTATTCGCACAGCTATTCGGAATCGCTGCCCGACTTCGTCAAGCTGGCCGAAGCCTATCAGGCGGTCGGCATCCGCTGCTCGAAGCCCGGCGATCTCGACGCCGCCATCCAGGAGATGATCGACATCGATCAGCCGGTGCTGTTCGACTGCGTCGTCGACCAGAAGGAAAACTGCTTCCCGATGATCCCGTCGGGTCGCGCGCACAACGAAATGATCCTCGGCGACGCGGCGGAGAGTCTCGACACCGCCATCACCGAGGAAGGCAAGATGCTGGTTTAGCCGTGGCTCTGTCGGAGCGCGCGCCAACTTCGGCGTCATGCGCGGGCTTGACCCGCGCATCCATGATGAAGATCGGCCGATGACGAGTGCTGTTTAAATCTGTCCTAGCGGACATGCCTCATGGATTGCCGGGTCAAGCCCGGCAATGACGGGCTCTGGAAACCGGACCAACCTCATGAACGCAAACGCAAATCTGACCCCGAGCACCTCGCATTATCCGACCGCGCCGACGGCGCAGCGCCAGGAGTCGCACACGCTGTCGGTGCTGGTCGACAACGAACCGGGCGTGCTGGCGCGGGTCATCGGCCTGTTCTCGGGCCGCGGCTACAATATCGAGTCGCTGACGGTGTCGGAGACCGAGCACCAGAAGCACCTGTCGCTGATCACCATCGTCACCACCGGCACGCCGATGGTCATCGAGCAGATCAAGAGCCAGCTCGACCGGCTGGTGCCGATCCACCGCGTCGTCGACATGACGCTGTCGGGCGCCTCGATCGAACGCGAACTGGCGATGGTCAAGGTGCGCGGCAAGGGCGAGCACCGGGTCGAGGCGCTGCGGCTGGCCGACGCCTTCCGCGCCCGCGTCATCGACGCCACCACCGAGAGCTTCATCTTCGAGATCACCGGCAAGAGCGACAAGGTCGAGCAGTTCATCGACCTGATGCTGCCGCTCGGGCTGGTTGAGGTGGCGCGCACCGGCATCGCCGCCATCCGGCGCGGTCCCGAGGGCCTGTAAGGCGGGCTGGACGGCCTGCCGGGATGTATATACATTGTATATCCAACCGGCAGGTGTGCATGAAGGCCAAACTCGCAAAGTGGGGCAACAGCCTGGCGCTGCGGCTGCCCCGGCAGTTCGTTACCGAGCTCGGCCTGTCCGAAGGCTCGGTGGTCGAACTCGACCGCGACGGCTCGAAGCTGGTCGCCGAGACGCGGACAGCCGGCCGCATTCCGCATTACCGGCTGGAGGATCTCCTCGCCACGATTTCGCCGTCTGCGGAGCCACCGCCCGTTGAAAACTGGCCGGCCGTCGAGCCGCGTTGGCCGGATGACGACTGGAGCGACATCGCGCCCACGGATGCCGACATGGACGCCGACATGGGACCCGCACCGGACCGCAAAATCGTAGGCCAGCGCCATGCCATTCGCAGACCAAAGCGTTCCTGACGCCGGTGATGTTCTCTGGATCGATTTTGGCGCGCCGGTTGGTCACGAGCAGGGCGGCCGCCGGCCGGCGCTTGTTCTGACATCGCAGGCCTACAACAGAGCGTCCTCGGTTCTGCTCGTCAGTCCGATCAGCCGGACCCGCCGTGACTGGCCTTTTCAGGTTGAGCTGACCGGCGTTGAACCGCTGACGGGCTTTATCCTGGCCGATCAGGTGAGGGTCATCGATCCGTCGCTTCGCCGCCTCCGTCACGCGGGCAAAGCCGGCGACACAACGATGGCCGAAGTGCGCGGCGTGCTGGCGACGCTGTTCGGCATTCCGGTTGCCACCTGATCTCTTCGATAGCGACCATTCGCCATGCCCCTCGACCTCTTCATCGCCATGACCGTGTTCGCCTTCGTGATGGCGTTCACGCCGGGGCCGAACAACATCATGCTGACCGCGTCCGGCGTGAATTTCGGCTTTGCACGCTCGGCCCAGCACATGCTCGGCGTCACCGTCGGGTTCGTGGTGCTGCTGGCGGCCTGCGCCGCCGGGCTGGGGCTCGTGTTTGCGGCGGTGCCGATGCTGCATGTCGCGCTCAAGATCGCCGGCGGCGTGTATATGCTGTGGCTGGCCTGGAAGGTCGCCAATGCAAGTCCGGTGCACGATGCCGGTGACACACAGGCGCGGCCGCTGACATTCTTCCAGGCGGCGGCGTTTCAGTGGGTCAATCCCAAGGCGGTGGTGACGTCGCTGAGCGCGGTCGCCATCTATATCCGGCCGGGGCAGGCCGCGACGGACGTGCCGCTGATGCTGGCGGTGTTCGGCCTGAGCACGCTGCTGTCGGTGTCCGGCTGGACCGCCTTCGGCGTGGCCTTGCGCGGCCTGCTGGCGAACCCGCGGCACGCACGGATATTCAATGCCGCGATGGCGCTGCTGCTGGTCGTCAGCATCGTGCCGATGGTGGTCTGAGCGCGCCGTTTGGCCGCGCTTTTTGGCCGCCTTGCCGGGCGCCGGAGGCGGGCCTAGAACGGCGGGGCCGAGCAAGGGAGTTTGTCCGATGGCGCTGACGATGCTGGCGATTCCGTTCCTGATCCTGGGGGTCTTCATCACACCCTACGTGCAGGGGGCCGAACGCTGTTTCAATCTGAACTTCATCAGCAAGAACCCGCTCTGCTTCGAGGCGGCATCGAACATGCCAGAGATCGTCAAATACGGCAGTCTGGTCTTCGCTTTTGTGCTGATCTACACGGGCCGGCATCTGATGCGGCGGGCCAACGCCCAGAAATAGCCTGAAGGCGGCGTCTTTCGCTCCGCCCCGGGCGTGCGGGCCGAGACGCATGGCCGGGCTTGTCCCCATGGCTCAGGCATCCTAGAAGATCGGCGGCCGTGGCCCCGGGGGGCCGGATTTCCACGTTTTCGCTCAGTGGCGCCATGCCGGGCGCGCCTATCCCAGGGATCCTTACCATGCGTGTTTATTACGATCGCGACGCCGACCTGAACCTGATCAAGGGCAAGAAAGTGGCCGTCATCGGCTATGGCAGCCAGGGCCATGCCCATGCGCTCAACATGCGCGACTCGGGCGTCAAGGACGTGGTGATCGCGCTGCGCAAGGGCTCGCAGGGCATCAAGAAGGCCGAGGGTTCGGGCTTCAAGACCATGGAAGTCGCCGCCGCCGCCAAGTGGGCCGACGTCATGATGATGCTGACCCCCGATGAATTGCAGGGCGACATCTACCGCGAGAGCCTGCACGACAACATGAAGCAGGGCGCGGCGCTGCTGTTCGCCCACGGCCTCAACGTGCACTTCAACCTGATCGATCCGCGTCCCGACCTCGACGTGCTGATGATCGCGCCGAAGGGCCCCGGTCACACCGTGCGCTCCGAATACGCGCGCGGCGCCGGCGTGCCGTGCCTGATCGCGATCCACAAGGATGCCTCGGGCAACGCCCACGACCTCGGCCTGTCCTATGCCTCGGCGATCGGCGGCGGCCGCGCCGGCATCATCGAAACCACCTTCAAGGAAGAGTGCGAGACCGATCTGTTCGGCGAACAGGCCGTGCTCTGCGGCGGCCTGGTCGAACTGATCAAGGCCGGCTACGAGACGCTGTGCGAAGCCGGCTACGCGCCGGAGATGGCCTATTTCGAGTGCCTGCACGAAGTGAAGCTGATCGTCGACCTGATCTACGAAGGCGGCATCGCCAACATGAACTACTCGATCTCGAACACCGCCGAGTACGGCGAGTACGTGACGGGTCCGCGCATTGTCACGCCGGAAACCAAGGCCGAGATGAAGCGCGTCCTCAACGACATCCAGTCCGGCAAGTTCACGCGCGACTGGATGCTCGAGAACAAGGTCAATCAGACCTCGTTCAAGGCGACCCGCGCCAAGCTGGCCGAACACTCCATCGAGCAGGTCGGCGCCAAGCTGCGCGAGATGATGCCGTGGATCAAGGAACGCGCCATGGTCGACAAGGCCAAGAACTGACATTGCGCGCCTTCACACTGATCGCGACCGCGGCCGCCCTCCTGGGGGCGGCCGCAACCGTTTCCGCCCAGACTGATGCCGCGCCCGGTTGCGATGGCAGCACCGTGGAAATGGTGGAGTGTTTCGCGGCCAAGACCGCGGCATGGGACAGGCGCCTCAACGACGCCTATCAGGCGGCGCTGAAGAACGCGCAGCCCAAGCAGCGCGAGCAACTGCGCATCGCCCAGCGCCTGTGGGTGCAATACCGTGACGCGAACTGTCTCTATTGGGCCTTGGGCGAGGGCACCATCGCCCGCATCGAAGCCGCCGACTGCCAGTATCGCCTGACCCGGACCCGCGCCGAAGAGCTCGAAGGCGCCGCGGACCGCAATTAATCGCCGGTTCGCGGGTCGTCCATGATGGAACCCGACGGACCGTTTATCGTTTCATCCCCCTTCACCCCAACGAGGCTCATCATGGTCAGCATCACCAACCTTCAGCCCATCGTCGCACTGGTCGCCGGCATCCTCATCCTGATCATGCCGCGGCTGCTCAACTACATCGTCGCCGGCTACCTCATTTTCATCGGCCTCGCCGGCTTCGGGCTGTTTCGCTAGGCCGCGAAGCCGGACTTGCGTCGCCGGGCCCGGCGGTGTTTTTAGAGGGGCCCCATTTCCCGGAATCACTGAAGAATTGAGCCATGGCCAAACGAAAAACCGCGCGCAGCAACAACACCCGGAAAAAGGCCGTCAAGCGCGCTGCGCCGGCCAAGGCCAAGTCCAGGACAAAAGCCAAGGTGAAATCCCGGGCGACGGCCAAGGCCCGGACAACGCCGGCGCCAGCGAAAAAGGCGGCGGCCAAGAAATCCGCCGTCCGGCTCGCCAGCGGCAAATGGGTCTACACCTTCGGCGGCGGCAAGGCCGAGGGCAAACCCAACATGCGCAACCTGCTCGGCGGCAAGGGCGCCGGGCTGGCCGAAATGGCCAATCTCGGCCTGCCGGTGCCGCCCGGCTTCACCATCACCACCGAGGTCTGCACGTTCTATTACCAGAACGGTCAGCAGTACCCGAAGGAGCTCCGCGGCCAGGTCGAGAAGGCGCTGGCGGAAGTCGGCCGCATCACCGGCAAGACGTTCGGCGACAGCGTCAACCCGCTGCTGGTGTCGGTGCGCTCGGGCGCGCGCGCCTCGATGCCGGGCATGATGGACACCGTGCTCAATCTCGGCCTCAACGACCAGACCGTCGAGGCGCTGGCGGCGAAGTCCGGCGACAAGCGCTTTGCCTATGACAGCTACCGGCGCTTCATCACGATGTATTCCGATGTCGTGCTCGGCGTCGGCCACGAGCATTTCGAGGAATTGCTCGACCATCACAAGGAACGGCAGGGCTATTCGCTCGACACCGACCTGACCGCCGACGACTGGGCCGACCTCGTGGTGCGCTACAAGAAGCGCGTCAAGGACCAGCTCGGCAAGGATTTCCCGCAGGACCCGCAGGAGCAGTTGTGGGGCGCCATCGGCGCCGTGTTCGGCTCGTGGATGAACCAGCGCGCCAACACCTATCGCCGCCTGCACAACATTCCGGAAAGCTGGGGCACCGCCGTCAACGTTCAGGCCATGGTGTTCGGCAACATGGGCGAGACTTCCGCCACTGGCGTTGCCTTTACCCGCAATCCGTCGACAGGCGAGAAGAAGCTGTACGGCGAATTCCTGATCAACGCGCAGGGCGAGGACGTCGTCGCCGGCATCCGCACGCCGCAGGAAATCAGCGAGGCAGCGCGCATCGAGGCCGGCTCCGACAAGCCGTCGATGGAAGCGACGCTGCCCAAGGCCTATGCCGAACTGACCCGCATCTACGGCCTGCTCGAGAAGCATTACCGCGACATGCAGGACCTCGAGTTCACGGTCGAGCAGGGCAAGCTGTGGATGCTGCAGACCCGCTCCGGCAAGCGCACCGCGAAGGCTGCGCTGCGCATCGCCGTCGAACTCGCCAGCGAAGGCCTGATCAGCCGCGACGAAGCCGTGCTGCGCGTCGATCCGCTGTCGCTCGATCAACTGCTGCACCCGACCATCGATCCGGGCGCCCAGCGCAATGTCATCGCCACCGGGCTGCCGGCCTCGCCTGGCGCGGCCGGCGGCGAAATCGTGTTCTCGTCGGATGAGGCGGCACAGCTCAAGGCCGACGGCCGCAAGGTCGTGCTGGTGCGCATCGAGACCTCGCCCGAAGACATCCACGGCATGCATGCAGCCGAAGGCATTCTGACCACGCGCGGCGGTATGACCTCGCATGCCGCGGTGGTGGCGCGCGGCATGGGCAAGCCCTGCGTTTCCGGCGCCGGCACGCTGCGCGTCGATTACGCCGCCGGCACCATGGTGGCCGGCAACAAGACCTACAAAAAGGGCGACTTCATCACGGTCGATGGCTCCACCGGTCAGGTTCTGGCCGGCAAGGTCGAGATGATCGAGCCGAAACTGTCGGGCGAATTCTCGACGCTGATCGGCTGGGCCGACAAGGTGCGCAGCCTGGGCGTGCGCGCCAATGCCGATACGCCGGCCGACGCCAAGGCGGCGGTGCGGTTCGGCGCCGAAGGCATCGGCCTGTGCCGCACCGAGCATATGTTCTTCGACGAGGAGCGCATCCAGGCGGTGCGCGAGATGATCCTGGCCGACGACGAGAAGGCACGCCGCACCGCGCTCGCCAAGCTGTTGCCGATGCAGCGCGACGACTTCATCGAGTTGTTCGAGATCATGGCCGGCCGGCCGGTGACCATCCGTCTGCTCGATCCGCCGCTGCATGAATTCCTGCCGCACGGTGAGGCGGAGATCGCCGAGGTCGCCGCCGCCATGGGCGCCGATCCGAAGAAGCTGGCCGACCGCGCCCGCGAGCTGCACGAATTCAATCCGATGCTCGGCTTCCGCGGCTGCCGCATCGCCATCGCCTATCCGGAAATCGCCGAGATGCAGGCGCGGGCCATCTTCGAGGCGGCGGTCGAGGCGGCGCGCCGCACCGGCGCCGCTGTGGTGCCGGAAGTGATGGTGCCGCTGATTGCGACCAAGGCCGAGTTCGAACTGGTCAAGGCGCGCATCGACGCCATGGCGGCGGCGGTCGGCAAGGAGCAGAGCACCACCGTCGACTATCAGGTCGGCACCATGATCGAATTGCCGCGCGCCTGCCTGATGGCCGGTGAGATCGCGGAGAGCGCCGAGTTCTTCTCGTTCGGCACCAACGATCTGACGCAGACCACTTTCGGCATTTCGCGCGACGACGCGGCGAGCTTCCTCGGCGTTTATACGGCGCGCGGCATTCTGCCCGCCGATCCGTTCGTGTCGATGGATCTGCAGGGCGTCGGCGAACTGGTGCGCATCGGCGTCGAGCGCGGCCGCAAGGTGCGGCCCAAGCTCAAGGTCGGCATCTGCGGTGAACACGGCGGCGATCCGTCGTCGGTGGCGTTCTGCCACCAGGCCGGGCTCGATTATGTGTCGTGTTCGCCGTTCCGCGTGCCGATCGCGCGGCTGGCGGCGGCACAAGCGGCGCTGGGCAAAACGCCAACCGGGCAGGCGTAGGCAGCGCTCGGTTTCTGTTTGTGGCGATCGCCATCAACGCGGGTCATGCCCGGGCTCGACCCGGGCATCCATGATGCTTCGCGGCGTGTAATGGCCTGAAGGACCGCCTAACGGGCGGGTGCTCATCATGGATTGCCGGGTCAAGCCCGGCAATGACCAAGACGAGGCGACGCTACACCGCCACCTTGGCCAGGAAGTCCTCGACCTCGAGCCGCAGATTGGCGACCGCCATCTCGACGGTCGCCGACGCGTCGCGCACCACTTCGGCCGAGCCGCGCGTCTGGGTCGCGGCACCTGCCACGTTGCTGAGGACCGCCACCACCTGGCCGGTGCCCTGCGCGGCGCTGGCGACGTTGTGCGAGATCTCGCCGGTGGCGGCGTTCTGCTGCTCGACCGAGACCGCCACCGCGGTGGTGTGCTGGTTGATGTCCTGCATGCGCGCGGCGATCTGACGGATCGCCTCGACCGCGCCGGACGTCGAATTTTGTACCGCGAGAATGTGACTGGCGATGTCCTCCGTCGCCTGGGCGGTTTGCACCGCCAGCGATTTCACCTCGGACGCGACCACGGCAAAGCCACGACCCGCTTCGCCGGCGCGGGCCGCTTCGATGGTGGCGTTGAGCGCCAGCAGGTTGGTCTGGCCGGCGATATTGCGGATCAGCTTGACCACGTCGCCGATTTTCTGCGCGCCGTCGGCCAACCCGGCGATCTCCTTGTCGGTATCGCGCGCTTCCCGCGTAGCCAGACCGACGATGGCGCTGGTGTGGCTGAGTTGGCGGCTGATCTCGGCGATCGAACGCGACAGTTCGTCTGCAGCGAACGCCGCGGTCTCCACATTGGTGGACGCCTCGTTGAACGCCTGCACCGCGGTTTCCGCGCGCTGCGAGGTGCGTTCCGATGACCCGAACAGGTCGGTCGCGGTTGCGCGCATGGTGGTGGCGTTGTCGCTGACGCTCGACAGCAGAAGTTCGACCTGCGGCCTGAACAGCGCGATCGCCTGGTCGATGGCGGCGCGGCGCTGTTCCTGATCCCGGTTCGCGGCGCGTTCCTGCTCGGCCTGCTGCTGGTCGGTGACGTCTTCGTGGGTCGACACCCAGCCGCCGCCGGGCAACGGTTCGTTCTTGGCCAGCACCGAGCGGCCATCGCTGGCCGTTACATAGTGTGACGAGCTCTCGCCCTTTGCCGCACCGGCCATGATCATGCGGCAGTACGCATCGACGTCGCCAGAGAACAGGCCGGTGTCCTTGCGATGCTGGATCAATTGCCTGAGCATGCAGCCCGGCTTCACGACCTCGGGCGACAACTTGTACATGTCGAGATAGCGGCGGTTCATCAGCGTGATGCGGCCTTGCCCATCGAACACGGTCAGGCCTTGCGTCATGTTGTCGAGGGCACTGTGCAGCCGGAGGTTCTGCCCGCGCAGGCGCCGGTACCAGAGTCCGACCCCGATGGCGGCGGCGATGCATAGACCGGCCGCGAGCAACCATGGCCCGGCAAGGGTCGAAGGCATCAGTGCATCAGGCATGCCGGCTCGCAGGTAAAATGCTGCTGCGATAGTGCGGTCTGACGCTTGCGATAGAGTTAATTGTTCCATCTCGCGCGTGGGTCACGCCAGTTAACGGCTTCGCAAGGTTAATCACTGAATAATAACCCAGTCGCAATTTGACCGGTCCGCAGGGCCGGTGGCTTCGGTTTTGTCCGTTGCGTGAGTGGGCCATGACAGTTTCGCGTAAGCGCCGGCGCCGGATTGCGTCGATCGGATGCGGCGCCCTGGTGCTCGCCGCGCTTCCCAATTCAATAGGCTACCAGGACCTCGGCGCGCTGCTGGTGCGCCAGGCGGCCGTCACCGAACGCGCGCGGGCACATCTGGCCATGTCGCCGTTCGGCACCATTCACGCCGCGACCTTCAGTTTTCCACGGCCGGTCGGCACCGCCATTCCGCACCCGCCGGTCTACGCGCTGGCCAACTTCGATCCGGCCGATGTTACCGGCTCCATCGGCGCCCAGCCGCTCGGCGAGGGCGGCCCGCTGCGCTTCCCGCGGGCCAATCGCCTGAACAAGACCGATCTGGCGCTGTCGCGGGCGCGCGAGCCGCTGCCGCCGTTGCCGCCGCTTTTGGATATCGCACCGGCACCGCAGGCCGGTGTGGCCGGCGGCCGCTTCGATCCCTATGCGAAATACGAATTCGCCGCCCTGTCGGACGAGCCATCGGCGGCCGCGGCGCCGGCGCACGATCTGCCGGCCGCGGCGATCGCGAAGGTGCCGGTGGCCGTTCGCGACAGCGGCCGCGTTTACTTCGGTGTCGATCCGCTGGCCGGCGGCCGCGCGGCGCTCGCGCCCTGGAAGCCCGGCGAAGCGCCGCTGGTGCTGGCCGCACACGCCGCCGGCGATCCCGACATCAAGCCCACGGCGCTGGCGCAGCCGCTGGATGCTGACGAGGGCGGCGCCAGCATCGCCCGCAAAGGTGAAGTCACCGGCGCCATGGCCCGTCCCTTCACGCCGGCCGAGCGGCTCGGGCTGACCGGTGCGGAACGCGCCAAGTCGCAGAAGTGTCTCGCCAACGCGGTCTATTTCGAATCGCGCGGCGAGCCGGTGCGCGGCCAGATCGCGGTCGCGCAGGTGGTGCTGAACCGCGTGTTCTCGCCGTTCTATCCGAACAATGTCTGCGACGTCGTTTATCAGAACGTGCACCGGCACAATTCCTGCCAGTTCACCTTCGCCTGCGACGGCATCCCCGACGTGGTCACCGAACCTGACGCCTGGACCAGGGCGGAGCGCATCGCCCGCGACATGCTCGACGGCAAATTGTGGATGCCGGAAGTGGCCAAGTCGACGCACTATCACGCCAACTATGTGCGCCCGAACTGGATCGGCGAGATGAAGAAGCTGTACCACACGGGCATCCACAGCTTCTATCGCCCGCATAACTGGGGCGACGGCGCCGATGAGCCGCACTGGGGCGATGGCAAGACCACAGAGGCGCTGGCCAAGCAGCTCTGACCGCTCCGGCAAATTTGCCGGAGCTGGCATGCGATTTCGCCGCCGCACCCGGTAGGCATGGAATACGCTGCTATCCGGTGCGCGGTTGACGGCGTTATCCGTCGCTCAAATGGCTTCGATCACGAATATTCGTTTGGGACAGCCGGATTCGGACGATAAGGTCGCGGCCTTGCAACGCGCCCGCTCGGGCGCATGGCCGACAGATCCGGCCGGAGACGTATTCACATGACGCTGTCAGGGGCTGGAAAAGCGGCGGGTGCCGTCGGCTGGCGCACGCCGGCCGTGGTGGTGGTGTGCGGCTGTTTGATCGCGATGATCAGCTTCGGGCCGCGTTCGTCGCTCGGCTTCTTCCTGACGCCGATGTCGCAGGACAACAACTGGGGCCGCGATGTCTTCGCCATGGCGCTGGCGATCCAGAACCTGCTGTGGGGCATCGGGCAGCCGTTCGCCGGCGCCATGGCCGACAAATACGGCACCAACAAAGTGCTGGTGGTCGGCGGCATCCTTTACGCGACCGGCATTGCCCTGATGTCCTATTCGACCACGCCGCTGGCGCTCGACATCACGGCCGGCGTCCTGATCGGCTTCGGCCTGTCGGCCTGTTCCTTCACCATCGTGCTCGGCGGCTTCGGCAAGCTGCTGCCGGAAAGCTGGCGCTCGATGGCGTTCGGCGTCGGCACCGGCGCCGGTTCGTTCGGCCAGTTCCTGTTTTCGCCGCTCGGCGTCGGCCTGATCGATGCCTATGGCTGGCAGTCGACGCTGCTGGTTTTCGCCGCGGTGCTGATGCTGATCCTGCCGCTGTCGCTGGCGCTGGCGACGCCGCGCCGCACCGGTCCGCCGCCGCCGGTGGTGGCGACGCAGTCGATCCGGCAGGCGCTGGTCGAGGCCTTCGGCCATCGCTCCTATGTGCTGCTGGTGCTCGGCTTCTTCACCTGCGGCTTCCAGCTCGCCTTCGTCACCGTGCATCTGCCGTCCTATCTGATCGACCGCGGCCTGACGGCGCAGGTCGGCGGCTGGACGCTGGCGATCATCGGCCTGTTCAACATTATCGGCTCGCTGCTGTCGGGCTACCTCGGCGGCCGCATGCCGAAACGCTACATCCTGTCGGCGATCTATTTCGGCCGCGCGCTGTCGATTGTCGCCTTCATCCTGTTGCCGACCTCGACCACGACGACGCTGATCTTCGGCGCGGTGACCGGCCTGCTGTGGCTGTCGACGGTGCCGCCGACCTCGGGTCTTGTCGCCGTGATGTTCGGCACGCGCTGGCTCACCATGCTGTTCGGCTTCGCCTTCTTCAGCCACCAGGTCGGCGGCTTCCTCGGCGTGCTGCTCGGCGGCATCGTGTTCGAGACCTGGGGCTCCTACGATCCGGTGTGGTGGCTGTCGGTGTTCTTCGGCGTCATGTCGGCGCTGATCAACCTGCCCATCGTCGAAAAGCCGGTGGTCCGCCCGGCGCTGCAGCCGGCCTGATTTGCCGCGATTTGCGGCCGGGGCTTGTCCCCGCCGCCCACGCCTTTAGAACTGTCGGCCAAAGCGGGAAGGCCGGCGTAAGCCCGGCCCTGACAGGGAGTGCGGCGCGTGGGCACCTTCAAGGCGATTGTGATCGACAAGACCGAGAGCGGCACCAAAGCGGCGCTGGCTGATTTCGACGAAGCCAACCTGATGGACGGCGATGTCACCGTCGCGGTCGGCTATTCGACCGTCAATTACAAGGACGGCCTCGCCATCACCGGCAAGGCACCGGTGGTGCGCCGCTTCCCGATGATCGCCGGCATCGATTTCGCCGGCACGGTGGAAACCTCCAGCCATCCGGACTGGAAGCCCGGCGACAAGGTTATTCACAACGGCTGGGGTCTCGGCGAGACCCATCTCGGCGCCTATGCGCAAAAGGCCCGGGTCAAAGGCGACTGGCTGGTGCGGCTGCCGGGAGCCATCAGCGCGCGCGACGCCATGGCCATCGGCACCGCCGGCTACACGGCGATGCTGGCGGTGATGGCGCTGGAGAAGCACGGCCTGACGCCCGACCGCGGTCCGATTGCCGTGACGGGAGCGGCCGGCGGCGTCGGTTCGGTGGCCATCGCCATCCTGGCCAAGCTCGGCTTCAGCGTCATCGCCGTCACCGGCCGCACCGCCGAGGCGGATTACCTGAAGGGCCTCGGCGCGTCCGAGATCATCGACCGCAAGGAGCTGGCGGGGCCGGCCAAGCCGCTGGCCAAGGAACGCTGGGCCGGGGCCATCGATGCGGTCGGCTCGACCACGCTGGCCAACCTCCTGGCGATGACGCGCTACGGCGGCGCGGTCGCCGCCTGCGGGCTGGCGGGCGGCATGGACCTGCCGGGCTCGGTCGCCCCGTTTATTCTGCGCGGGGTGTGTCTTTACGGTATCGACTCGGTGATGTGCCCGATCGATCGCCGGCGCGAGGCCTGGAACCGTCTCGAATCCGATCTGGACCGCTCAAAACTGGCGTCAATGACCCGGGAAATCGACCTTTCCGGCGTGCCGGAGGCCGCGGCGGCCATCGTCGATGGCCAGGTGCGGGGCCGGATCGTGGTCAAGATCGGGTAACCACGTTCAGGATTTGGCGACGAACGGCGTGCATACTCCGCCCAGACTTGAAAAAGCAGGCGCGGACTCGTTAAATCGCTGGCGTCAGTCGGAGTTGGGTAATGTTGCGTGGAATTGCGTTGCTGGCCGGCCTGGTGGCCGCGCTGCCAGCCATGGCGAACGAGATGAGCGTCGAAGAGGCGCGCGCCTTCGTCATGGGCAAGATGTTCTCCTATACCTGCTTCGAAGGCACCAAAGGCCAGGGCCGCATCATGCACGACGGCTCGGTGGTGGGTTCCATCCAGATTCGCGGTGACGGCCCGGTGCGCTACGCGCGGCTGCCGCCCGGCACCATCCGCGTCTCCGGCGAGCGCGTCTGCGCCTCGGTGCGCGGTCTGCCGATCGAGCCGTGTTTCAATCTGCGCAAGATCGACAACAACACCTTCCGCGGTTCGGTGTCCGGCCTCGGCTTCGCGTCGTGCGAATTCGCCCGGCACAATCCGCGCGCCACGGTGGCGCAGAGCACCAGCAAACGCGAGCCGCTGGGGCTGCGGCCGTCGATCACTGCCGGCAACAACAACTAGCGATCAGCCTTTCGCCGGAAAGATCATGCACGTCGTCGTGGCGTGCGCGTACAGCTTGCCACTCGCATCCTTGAGATCGCCTTCCGACGTCGCCACCGTGCGGCCGCGATGAATGACGCGGCCTTGCGCACGCACGGGGCCGGTGGTCTCGCTCAGGGCCCGCACAAAATTCAGTTTGAGCTCGAGCGTGGTCCAGGTCTCGCCTTTGGTCAGCGTCGAGAAGATGGCGCAGCCGAGCGCGCTGTCGAGCAGCGTCGAGGCAAATCCGGCATGCACGCTGCCGATCGGATTGTAATGGCGCAGCCCCGGCACGCCTTCGAACGCCGCGCGGCCGGGCGCGGCCTCGACCAGCCGGAAGCCCATGGTCTCCGCGATGGGCGGCTGCGGCAGGGTGCCGTTTATCATCGCGGTGAGAAAGCTGAGGCCATCGTAGGACGTCAGGATTTCCGGCGTTACCACGCCGTAATGCGTTCCGCTCACGTCATTCCCCCTTACTCAAGGTCCAGGCGAAACGGCACGCCTTCCTCGGCGAGAAAAGCCGGGCCGATCGTCTCGACGGCGCGGATCATGCGGCCGTCGCGTTTCAGCAGCCGGTCGGCGATCGACACGATGGCCGCGTTCGGCTGCGCGGTGCGCGAGGCGGCGCGGATCGCCTGCGCGATCGCCATCTCGTCGCGTTGCGGGTTGAGCACGCAGGCGGCCACGAAAGCGCCGGCGGTGGAGCGGCTGATGCCGGCAAAGCAGTGCACCACCATCGGCGCGGCGCGATCCCAGGCGCCGACGAATTCGATCAGCCGCGACACGTGTTCTTCGGCGGGCACCGTCATGCCGTCGATCGGCGCGGCGATGTCGTCGACCGACAGCACCAGATGGTTCTGTTCGGGTATGTGCACCGGCCGCGTCACCCGGTCGGTGCGCCGCAACAGCGTGACAATGTGGCGCGCGCGGGTTTCATCGACCGTGGCATAGAGGCGCGCAAGCGAGCAGACATGGATCATGGCGGCAGCGGTATAGACCGGATTGCGGCCGATTGAAATCGCCCGATCGCGCCGTTACGCCGGCGCGTAGGTCAGGCGCACGACATCCTCGCCGACGCGATCGGTCGCCACCAGGCGCAGACGCGGCCGCGGGCCGGCGAAAAACGGCGTGCCGCTGCCCAGCACCACGGGGTGGAAATAGAGCCGGTACTCATCGATCAGACCGAGATCGGTCAGGCTGCCGGCGAGGACCGGTCCGGACACGGTGATCTCGCCGGCGAGCCGTGTCTTCAAGTCGCCGATCGCTGCCGCGAGGTCATTCCCGGCAAGTGTCGCATTGGGGCCGACCGATGTCAGCGTGCGCGACACGACCCATTTCGGCATGCGCCGCCACGCCGCCGCGAATTCCTGCTCCGCCGCGCTCCACTCGGGACGGTCGTCGTCCCAATAGCGCATGATCTCGTACATGCGGCGGCCGTAGACGCTGCCGGCCAGGCCGCGCACGTGGTCGATCCAGTGACGGAAGAGCGCGGGGCCGGGCGCGAAGGCCTCGTGGTCGACGTTGCCGTCCAGCGACAGGTTCATGCCAAAGACAAGCGTCGCCATGGGACCTCACACGGTGCGTAACAGTTTTTCGACCCGCTCGCGGAACTGGGTTTCGGCGCTGCCGGCGGACCACGGCGTCAGGTAGTCGCGCTCGATGGCGGCGGAGAATTTCGGCGGCTGGCCGAAAAACTTCTGCGCCTCGCCGGGCTCGAAGCCGGCCAGCCGCGTGGCTTCGAGATAGGCCGCGCTGCGGTCGGCCGCCTTGATCAGCGTTTGTATCGTCTCCGGCAATTTGACCGGCAGGCCGAAGCGCAGGTGAATGGCGGCGAGCAGGCGGCGCTCGACCGCCTTGTAACTGTCGCCGATCACCACCTTGAACGGTGAGATCATGTCGCCGACCACGTATTCCGGCGCGTCGTGCAGCAGCACGGCGAGCCGTCCGCGCGCATCGAGCCGCGGCACCCTGGCGCGTGCCATCGCCTCGACCAGCAGCGAGTGCTGTGCCACCGAGAAAATATGCGCGCCCTTGGTCTGGCCGTTCCAGCGCGCCACGCGCGCCAGGCCGTGGGCGATGTCGTCGAGTTCGATGTCGAGGGGCGACGGATCGAGCAGATCGAGCCGCCGGCCGGACAGCATGCGTTGCCAGGCGCGGGTCTTGCTCATCTGCGTTTGGCGAGCTTGGCGCAGGCGGCGTGGCGATGGCAGGTGACCATGTGGTCGTTGACCATGCCGGTGGCCTGCATGAAGGCGTAGACAATGGTGGGCCCGACGAACTTGAAGCCGTGGCCGAGCAACTGCTTCGACATCGCCCGCGATTCCTCCGACTCGGTCGGGTAGGGGCTGCCGACGCGCAGCTTGTTGTCCTTCGGCTTGCCGCCGAGATGATCCCACAGCATCGCCGAAAAGCCCGGGCCGCCGTCCATGATCTTGAGATAGGCGCGCGCCGAATTGACGGTACCGACGATCTTGGCGCGGTTGCGCACGATGCCGGCGTCCTGCATCAGCCGCTCCACCTTCTTCGGCGTGTAGCGGGCGATCTTCTCCGGATTGAAGTCGTCGAAGGCGCGGCGGAAATTGTCACGCTTGCGCAAAATGGTGATCCACGACAGGCCGGCCTGGAAGCCGTCGAGGATCAGCTTCTCGAACAGGGCGCGGTCGTCCCATTCGGGCACGCCCCATTCCTCGTCGTGATAGGCGACGTAAAGCGGATCCTGCTTCGGCCAGGCGCAGCGCACCAGACCGTCGTCATGAAGAATCGGGGGCGAGGGCGGCATGCGTCCTCTATACCCCCGGTCCTCATGCGATAGAAGCGGTCACGACTTGCGGCGTCCGATCAGCAATCCGGCCAGCGCGGTGACGGCGAGCGTGCCGTACAGCGCGCCGCGAGAGCCGGAGCGCACCAGTTCGGTGGCCGAAGCGATGGCTTCGTCACTGGCGGCCGCCGCCTTCGACGTGACGCGATGGGTCACGACATCGAGCAGCGGGGCGCCCGGCGGCAAAGCCGGGATCATCGACGCCACCGCCGGCGACGTGCCGAGCGGTTGCGGTGCGGCGACTGTCTGGGTGACGATCGGCGGCACCGTCACCGGCGGCGTGACCACCTTCTTCTTTGCCGCAGCATTGGCAAAGGTGAACATCAGTCCGGCCAGCACGGCCGCCGCCAGAGCGGCGGCGCCAAGCCCGACCAGATCGCCGTGGTGCATGGCCACCCAGCGGTAGAGCGCCAGGAGCCCGATGCCGAGCGCCACCAGCAACAGGACGCCGCCCGCCACCGCCCAACCGGCCGCGAGGCCGGTCTGACGGACCTGGACGACGGTCCGGTCGATGGTGTGATCGCGGAAGGCTTCGGCCCGCGCCTGCAACTGGTTCGTCTGCTGCTGGAGATCGAACCCCAGCGTACGCAGCAAGGTGGCGAACATCAGTTGCGGCCCCGGGACATCATGCCGATGACGACGCCGACGACCAGCGTGGCAGCAAGCGTGCCGAGCGGGTTCTTGCGGGCGGTGGTCTCCAGTTCGGACGCGAAGGTCTTCATCTGGTCGCGCGCCTGCGAGGCCATCTCGGTGCCGGCCTGCACCATGTCATGGGTGGTGCTGCCGACCTGCGACGCCACGGCCTGACCGACGCTGCGGGCCGACTTGGCTGCCTCGCCGCTGGCATCGTTCATGAACTTCATCATGGTCTGCTGCATGCTGGCGAGATCGCTGCGGAGATTGGCGACATCCTCGGCCAGGCTGGCGCCGGCCGTCTGCGCCGACTGGGCAATACCGGCGCCACCGCGCGCGACGGCGTCGGCGACGCTGGCAGCGGTTTCGGCGGTAGCGGTCGCGCTGGAACCGCGCGAGGACGAGCCAACATGGGTCGGGGAATTGGAATTCATCGGGGGGAGTCTCCTGTCCGGCTAAGTTAGCGGCTCAACCTCTCGGCCCGCGCTATTGTTCCGGTGACGGCGCGGGCAATGCGGCCGTCGGGCGATTTATTTTTTCGACCGCGCCCCGCGCCTCAGGCCGGCGCCGCGCCCGGCCATGGAAACCGCGCCCAATCAGGTTTGACGACGCGCAGGGCAATGCCGCCGGCGGTGATCGGCGTGCCGCTGGCGAGGGCGTCACCGACACGGTCGAGCCGCAGCAGCGCCAGCCCATGACCGTTGGCGGCCGAGCCGAACGTGCCGATCTCTCTGTCGCCGGCCAGCACCGGCAGACCCGTCATGGGGGCGTGCTCGTCATAGGCGACCGGAACCACCCGGCTGCGCGCGGTGCCGCGATGCTCGACGCGCGACACGACCTCCTGGCCGACATAGCAGCCTTTGTGGAAATCGACACCGGCGAGCTGGTCCATGTCCGCTTCGTGCGGGAAGGCGTCGCTGTAGGCGAAATCGTGGCCGCCGCGCGGGATGCCGAGCGCGATGCGGTGCGCGTCATAGGCTGCGGCATCGACCAGTGTGGCGCCCAGCGCGGCGGCGGCGGTGGCGGCCTGCGCGGGCGGCACCATCAGGCGGAAGCCGAGCGCCGGGAGCCGGGGATCGGGATAGCTGAGACCGAAGGCGCTATCGGCCGGCGCGCCGCCCCAGACGGCCATGACGGCCAGGGCCTCGGACAGGTCGGCGACGGCGACCTTGGCGCGCAATTTGTAGAAGTTCAGCTTTTCCACCAGCATCGGCGCCAGCGCCCGCGGACAGTCGAGGAAAAACCCGCCGCCATCGGCGGCAGCGTTTTCCGCGACAATGAAATCTGCGACGATCTTGCCCTGCGGCGTCAGCAGCGCGGCAAAACGCGGCTGGCCGGGCGCGACCGCGTTCATGTCGTTGCTGGCCAGCCCGTTGAGGAAGGTCCGCGCGTCGGCCCCCTCGACCTTGACGACGCCGCGATCGGAGAGATGCGCTGCCTGCATGTGAATACTCGATCCCCCGGCTGTACTAGTCTCTTGCCAGACCCGACGCCTGAACGTAAGCGCTGGCGGCCGGGGCTCAAGGCCCGATTTCCCACGCTGGACTGAGAGTTATTCCACCATGGCTGACACCTTCGACCTGATCCTCAGGGGCGGCACCGTCGTCAATCAGGACGGCGAGGGGCTGCGCGACGTCGGTATCCGGGACGGTCGCTTTGCGGCCATCGGCGACCTGTCGCGCGCCGACGCCGGCGAGGTGATCGACTGCCGCGGCCTGCATGTTCTGCCGGGCGTGATCGACAGCCATGTGCATTTCCGCGAGCCGGGTCTGACGCACAAGGAAGATCTCGAGAGCGGTTCGCTGTCGGCGGTCATGGGCGGCGTCACCGCGGTGTTCGAGATGCCGAACACCGATCCGGCCACCATCGATGCCGGCGCGGTCGCCGACAAGGTGAAGCGCGGTCATCACCGCATGCATTGCGACTATGCGTTCTATGTCGGCGCCACGCGCGAGAACACCAGGGACCTGGGCGAACTGGAAATGCTGCCGGGCGTCGCCGGCGTCAAAGTGTTCATGGGCTCGTCGACCGGTTCGCTGCTGATCGAGGACGACGACGGCGTGCGCGCAGTGCTGAAAGCGATCCGCCGCCGCGCCGCCTTCCATTCCGAAGACGAATACCGGCTGCGCGACCGCATGGACAAGCGGATCGACGGCGATGCACGGTCGCATCCGGTCTGGCGCGACGCCATTGCTGCCTTGACCTGCACAAAGCGCTTGGTGGCGCTGGCGCGGGAGACCGGCAAGCGTGTCCACGTTCTGCATGTCACCAGCCGCGACGAGATGGAGTTTCTCGCCGCCCACAAGGACGTCGCCTCGGCCGAATGCACGCCGCATCATCTGACCATGGCGGCACCCGGCTGCTACGAGCAGCACGGCACCTTCGCCCAGATCAACCCGCCGATCCGCGACGGCGTGCACCGCGACGGCCTGTGGCGCGGCATCGCGCAGGGCGTGGTCGACAGCCTCGGCTCCGATCACTCGCCGCATACTTTGGCCGAGAAGTCGCAGCCTTATCCGAAGGCGCATTCCGGCATCACCGGGGTGCAGACGCTGGTGCCGATCATGCTCGATCACGTCAGCGCCGGCCGGCTGACGCTGCAGCGCTTCGTCGATCTCACCAGCGCCGGTCCGGCGCGGCTGTTCGGTATCGCCCGCAAGGGGCGCATCGCCGCCGGTTACGATGCCGATCTCACGGTCGTCGATCTGAAGCGGCGCGAAACCATCACCAACGCCAAAGTGGCCTCGCGGGCCGGCTGGACGCCCTATGACGGCGTGGCGGTCACCGGCTGGCCGGTCGGGACCGTGGTGCGCGGGCACAAGGCGATGTGGGAGGGCAGCCTGACGACACCGGCAACTGGCGAAGCGGTGCGGTTCCTCGAAGCCATGCCGCCACAAGTTCCATAAAATTCAACCGCTGGTTATGTGAATACAACCTATAAGAGATTTTCTTTGGAGAAATGTGCCGGAATCCGTCTGTAGAATTGCAAATTGCACGCAAACGTCTATCAACGGTAACAAAGCACCCCCTCATTCACGCGTGCCATCTCTACCTCGGGGCCAGGGACAAAAATGAGTGGCGACCTCGTTTCGCTCCGCATGCTGGTGGTCGGTTTAGCAGCGTCCGAGCGCGAGCTGTGGCGCAAAGCCGCGACCGTGGGCTCGATCCCCGTCGATTTCGATTATGTCGATGCCAACGCGGCCATTCCTGTGCTGGCGAGCGGTGAGACGGATATTTGTCTGCTGGATTCCGGCCTGGCCGAGGATGTCCGCGCGGCTGTGACCAAGGCGGCGCGGGCCGCCCAGCCGTCCACCCTGGTCGTCATTTCGGCGCCGACCGGCAGCAACCGCATCGAAGGCGTCGACGGCATGCTGACCAAGCCGACGACGGTCGATGACGCGCGCCATCTCACCGAAATCTGCATCCGCGCGAAAATCCCGACCAAAGTGCTGGTGGTGGACGATTCCGGCACCATGCGCAGCATCGTGCGCAAGATCCTGTCGGCCAGCCGCTATTCGCTGGAAGTCCACGAGGCGGCGGAGGGCATCGCCGCGCTCAACGAATTGCGCGACGGCACCTACGGGTTGGTGTTCCTCGACTACAACATGCCCGGTCTCAACGGCTTCGAGACGCTGTCCGAGATCAAGCGCGAAAATCCCAGCGTGGCGGTGGTGATGATGACGTCGACCATCGACAACGCCATCGCCGACCGCGCCCATGCCGCGGGCGCGCTCGCCTTTCTCAAAAAGCCGTTCTATCCGGCCGATATCGACATGATGCTGCAGCGCTATTACGGGCTGTACACGGTGCGGAACTAGGCGCCGAAAGGTTGCCACGCTTCGCGTGGCGACTTCTCCCTATGGGGAGGTGACGGGCGAGCCGCTACTGCCGCGGCTGTTCCAGCGAGAATTCGCGGTTGCGGATGCGGGTGCCGAGACCCTCGGCGAAGGTCGCCGCCGCTTCCTCGCCATAGGTGGTGACGAATTCCGCCATCGCCGCGAACAGGCAGGCCTGCGCCAGGCAATCGCCATCAATGCCGTCGAGGCGGGCTTCGGCCCAGGCTTCCTGCAAATAGCCCAGCGCCACGCGCTTCTGCTCGTGCTCGGGAACCGGTTCGCGCGTGTGGATGGATCGCTCCGCTGTCGTCATAATACGCCTTTTCCCAGTCGCCCACTTGTAGGATGCCAGTCCCAACCCCAGAAGTCGACGTTAGCACGCAAGCGTGGGGGCAGTAGTCCACACCTCAAGGAAAGGTTAATTGCGGCGGGGCTAATTGGCGTATCGCGCCGTGATTTCGCGCGCGATCTTGGCGCCTTCGTCGAGGTAGCGGCGGATGGCGAGGTCGGCCGCTGGCGTGCAGGTGCGGTAGGTTTCCTGAAAGCTGCGGAACCCGCGATTGAACCGTGCGACAATACGGTCGCGCCGCTCGCCACTCGGCGCTTCGGTGTCGATCAGCGCCTGCATTTCGTTGCGCCACTTCTGGCCTTCGTTGGCGCCGCAGACGGCCCGCAGGTGATGCAGCGCGCCGAGGATCTCCGCCAGCCGCTGCAGGTCGGGGTCGAACGGCGCCGGGTCGCCCTCGGCGGCGCGCGCGGGCAGCGACAGGCACAGCAGGATCGAGCCGATGGCGAGGAGCTTCTTCACGCGTTTGGCCTTGGCGAAAGATGACGGTCATATGCGCCGGCTGTGCGGCAACCGCAAGGCAGACCGTCAGGCCGGGGTGCGCAGCAGGGCGACGGCGTTGCCTACAATTTCGGCCAGGCCCTCGGTGGTGTTGAGGCCGGCAAGGTCGGCCGGGTCGAGCCAGCGCGCATCGTCCAGTTCTTCATTGAGCACCGGCTCGCCGGAGAGCCAACGGGCGGCGAAGCACAGGATGACGAAATGGCGTTCGACGGCGCCCTTGTCGTCGCGCTGGATCGCCTCGCGGTGGCCGGCCAGCGCCACCGGCTGGATCTCCAGCGCGGTTTCTTCGCGCACCTCGCGCATGACCGCCTCGAACAGCGTCTCGCCGGCTTCGACCACGCCGCCCGGCATGCTGTAGAGATTGAGGGCGGGCTTGCGTGCGCGCCGCACCACCAGAACCTTGCCGTCGCGCAATATGGCGGCGCTGACCGCGAGAAACGGCCGCGTCGGATATGTGCGTATCTCGTTCAAGAAGGACTTTTCATGAGTCCATCGACCATAGCCTGAGGCGTTTGCAGCAGGCCGCTGTCGGCCTCGCCGTTGATCACCGCGCCGGCGCGGGCGACCAGGGGCTTGAGCCGTGCCGTGGCGCGGTCGGCCAGATCGTCGGTCGCGGTGCGCGGCAGGTCGGTGCACAAGGCGGCGCGGGTGGCTTCCAGCACGGCGGTCATGGTGCCGGCCAGCACGTCGAGGCGGCCGCGCACGGCCGGATCGGCGGTGTCATAGGCGGCAATGGCCAGGTCGCGCGTCTTGAGCCGGGAGGCGACAAAATGCTCGCGATAGCTCCGCGGCCGCCAGCCCAGGAAATCGGCGCGGCAGTCGGGGCAGCTCGGCAGCATCTCCAGCAGCATGATGGCTTCATGGAAATGATTGAGGTAGTCGCTGGCGAGCCCCGTCGAGGGATTGATGTTGGCGTCGGCCAGGCGCATCGCGTCAAAGGCTGCCGCGCCGGCCCATGGGTCCGTCGCTTGCATCGCCTCGATGCACTCCTGATATCCCATGGACCCCCGCCCGTATTTTACCGTCGGACAGTGTGATTATCGCAGGTTAAGGCCTACTTAAATTTTGGTGCATCGAGTCTGTAAATATGTGTGGACGCTATACGCTCACGTCGTCGCCGGAAGCACTCCGTGGTTTGTTCGCCTATCGCGAGCAGCCCAACTTCCCGCCACGCTATAATGTCGCCCCGACCCAGCCCATCCCCGTGATCCGGCTGCTCGACGGCGAGCGCCGGTTCGCGCTGATGCGGTGGGGCCTGCTGCCGTCCTGGGTCAAGGATCCGAAGGGCTTTTCGCTGCTGATCAATGCGCGGGGCGAAACCGCCATCGACAAGCCGGCCTTCCGCAACGCCATGAAGCGGCGGCGCTGCCTGATCCCGGCCGACGGCTTCTATGAATGGAGCGCCGCCGGCGCGCGCAAGCAGCCCTATTTCATCCATGCGAAGACCGGCGCGCCTCTGGCGTTCGCCGGGCTGTGGGAAACCTGGACCGGACCGAACGGCGAAGAACTCGACACCGCGGCGATCGTCACCACCACCGCCAACCGCACGCTGGCGCCGCTGCACGACCGCATGCCGGTGATCGTGGCACCGGACGCCTTCGATCTGTGGCTGAACGCGACCGACGTCGATGCGATGACCGCGGCGGCGCTGATCAAGCCGGCGCCGGACGATCTGCTGGAAGCCTGGCCGGTGTCGGCCGACGTCAACCGCGTCGCCAATGACGAAGCGCGGCTCACGCGCGAGATATTGCCGGTGGCGGAGCTGGAGCAGGTGGCGCGGCCGCCGGCGGTGAAGCGCGCCAAGGCGGTGAAGCCGGCCAAGGACGATGGCGGGCAGGGCGTGTTGTTTTGAAGGGCTCGCTTCACCTTCTTCATTCGAAGATGTCGACCGCCCGCGCTCCGGTCAATCGTTTGGTCTCAGCACCCTTTGAATGTTGGCGACAAGGGCCGCGCGCTTCTCCGCCGACGTTTTGTCGAGGTTTTGCTGTCGCCAGCGTACTGCGGGCAATTCCGTTGCGTCTGGTACTTTCAGCGCTGTCCAGTCCGGGTCGCCGCGCTCGAACGAGATAAGGAAATGCCGATGTTCTTGCGGCATGTTTCCGACGATATCTGCAATCAGCGCGTCGCGGGTGTTGGCGAGGTCGGGGAGCGCGATGGCGGTGGCGGTCATGCCTTCGAATCCGCGCGCATATTCGTCGGCCATGTTCTTGCTCTTCGCTGCCAAAACCTCCCACATGGGGCGGTCGTGGCTGAGCAAATAAACGATGAAAGCACGGCGCAGTTCGTCGTCTATTCCTTCGTTGGCAAGCAGGTCGCGGATGTCGAAGAAATCGCGCGGATGCTGACGGTCCAGGGCCGCGACTATCTTGCCTGCATACAAATCCGGAAACGATACAATCTGGATTTCGGCAAAGCCGAAGGCCTCTTCCACGGTTCGCGACACGCTGCGCAATTCCGGGCTGTAAACGCAACCGCGTAAAACAGGCGTGACTTCGATTTTGATCTGAACGCCAGCGGCGCGCACCAGCAGTTTTGTTGCAGAGCCTTTGTGGAGTCCTTCGGTGACTTGAGCCCCGTCTATGGTTTTGACGAGGCGATCCTTGATTCGTTTCAAAGCGGCAGCGATGGCCGCCAGCGACTCAGTGCGCGGTTGCACAGGGAGATAAGTCAGATCGATATCGACCGAAAGGCGCGGCATGTCGCGAATGAATAGATTGATCGCCGTTCCGCCCTTCAGCGCAAAGGACTTTTCTTCCGCGACCTGCGGGAGTGTGCGGATAAGCAGGGCGACCTGACGGCGATAGGTCTCATTGAACGCCATTCAAATCCTCAGGTACTGTGATTTGATAGGTGCGATCGAATTTGCCGCCTTTCACCAGCATGCGTTTGCCGTTGCCCAGGTCGACGGCGCTTTTGTCGAGGTGTTTTCGCCAGGCATGCGAATGCCGGTCGCTGAAAAAGAAGAAAAGACGCTTTACCTTCACGTTCGTGCAATCGACCAGAAGCTTTTGCAGCCGGCGCGGCCTGAGGATCGACAAGGCTTCAAAGAGCTTGTCCACCTGATGGAAACTCTCACGGTTTGGCAGTTCGTCGAGCAATTCGAGAACGGCGCGTTCCGGGGTTGAAAGCGTCAATGGCCAGTCCCACTGACCCCAAGGAAGCACCGTGTAGCCGCCGTCGCCCTCGCCGAGGGCTGCTTGTTTTTTTGCGACATCCCAGTTGAGGCTGGTTATCGCGCGTGGTCCGGGCTGGCTGCGAAACAGCTTGCGATGGTTGTGATGGAAGAAACGCACTTCCAGCGGCAACTTGAAGAGCCAGTTCGGTGGCGGCTCCGGTCCGTACAAATGAACTTCCGTCTCCGCGTGGGGGAGGTAGTGCGCGAAGCCGTGCAGTTCGAGCGCGGTCCGCCCGCCGACAAAGACCGGGTTTCGAAGGAGCAGGGTTTGAAGCGATATGACGGCCTGCTGCCAGCTCAGCGAACCACGGGGGCGTCGATAAACATGTCGCGTCGGTTGTTGCAGCCATCCGGCTTTGACGTAGTGGTGTCGGAGGGCCGTAGAGTAGCCGTGTGCTGCAAGCCACGTTGCATCCACGAGCAGGCCCTCGGGAAGGTGCCGCTCTAAAAAGTTTAGCTTTCCGCCTATTCGCTCATCCATACTTGGTAAAATAGCACAATTATAAACTGTCAGCTAGTTTATATTATTATTTAAAGACTCAGTCAGATTTAGTAAATTTACGTTTTTACAAACCTCGGCACTGGCTGGCGGTCAGCTGACCTTGCAGCTCTCGTGCGAAGAGGAGCCGTCCAGGATGACCGCAGCGTCGACGTGAGACGCCCGCCTAAAGCACCTTGCCCGGGTTCAAGATCCCGTTCGGGTCGAGTTGCCGCTTCAGGACGCGCATCAGCTCCAGCGCCACCGGGTCCTTGGCCTTCGCCAGCTTGTCGCGCTTGAGCTTGCCGATGCCGTGCTCGGCCGAGAACGAGCCGTTGTACTTCGTGACGATGGCGTCGACCACGTCGTTGACCTCGCTCCAGCGCGCGATGAAGGCATCCTTGTCGGCGCCGATCGGCTGGCTGACGTTGAAATGCATGTTGCCGTCGCCGACATGGCCGAACGGCACCGGGCGCGAGCCGGGAATGAGCTTGATAACCGCGGCGGTAGCCTCGGCGAGGAAGTCGGGAATGGCCGCGACCGGCACCGACACGTCGTGCTTGATCGAGCCGCCTTCCGGCTTCTGCGTCTCCGTCAGCGTGTGGCGCAGATGCCAGAACGCCTTCGCCTGATCGAGGCTGGCGGCCAGCGTGGCGTCGATGACGAGCCCGGCCTCGGCGCCATCGGCCAGCAGTTGCTCGAGGCTGTCGCGCGGGCCGTCGGCCTGTTGCGAGGCGACTTCCATCAGCACGTACCACGGATGCGGGCTCGCCAGCGGATCGCGCACGTTGGGGCCGTGCTTGATGCCGAACTCCATCACCTCGCGGATGATCAGCTCGAAACTGGTGACGGTGCCGCCGACGCGGGCCTGCGCCAGGTTGAGCAGCGTCACCGCGGCGGCCGGCGAGGGCACCGCGACGAAGGCGGTCTCAACCGCGCGCGGCCGCGGAAACAGTTTCAGCACCGCGGCGGTGATGATGCCGAGCGTGCCTTCGGCGCCGATGAAGATGTGGCGCAGGTCGTAGCCGGTGTTGTCCTTCTTCAGCTTGCGCAGCAGATTAAGGATGCGGCCATCGGCCAGCACCACCTCGACGCCGAGCATCAGTTCGCGGGTGATGCCATAGGCCAGCGCCGCGGTGCCGCCGGCATTGGTGGAGAGGTTGCCGCCGATGGTGCAACTGCCTTCGGCGCCGAGCGACAGCGGGAACAGCCGGTCGACCGCGGTGGCGGCGTCCTGCGCCTTGGCCAGCACCACGCCGGATTCGCAGGTCATGGTGTTGGAGGTCGCGTCGACCTCGCGAATTTTATCGAGGCGTGTCAGCGACACGATCAGTTCGCCGTCGAACGGGATCTGGCCGCCGACCAGCCCGGTATTGCCGCCCTGCGGCACCACCGGCGTGCGGGTCTCGTTGGCGAGTTTGAGGATCGCCGCCACCTCGGCGACCGAGCCCGGCCGGAGCAGCATCGACGTCGTGCCGTTGTACAGGCCGCGGCCCTCGATCAGATGCGGCGCCAGCGCCGCCGGATCGGTGACGGCGTAGCGGTCGCCGACAATGGCCGCGAAGCGCGCCAGCAGATCGGGTGCGGGGGCGTGGCGCAGCGGTGAATTCATGTCGCGTCGTTCCAATGCAGAGATCACTGATCGCTAGCGCGGCGCGGCGGCGCGCGCCAGCCGGTCGTTGATGGCCTCGCCGAGGCCGTCATGCGGCACGCGCATCACAGCGATGGAGGCGGCGCCCGAGGCATCGAGCGCGCGCAGGTGGGAAAACAGGTTCGCCGCCGCCTCGATCAGGTCGCCGCGCGGCGACAGATTGAGCGTCGGCCCGGCGAATGCGGGCGCCGCGCCGAAGGCGAGCAGCGCTTCGCCGGCGCGGGGCGTGGCGGTGTCGAGCCGCAGCCGGGCCCTGGGGGCGTAATGCGACGCCAGCATGCCGGGGGCCAGCGGCGCGCCGGGTTCTTCCGGCACGTCGGCGTCGGCCAGCGGCTGGCCGAGCACGCGCTCGATATCGGCGCGCGCCAGCCCGCCCGGCCGCAGCAGAGACGGCCGGTCCAGGCAGGCGACGATGGTCGATTCGACGCCGACGGCGCTGGCGCCGCCGTCGAGCACCATGTCGATGCGGCCGCGCAGGTCGCCGAGCACATGCGCGGCGCTGGTCGGCGACACGTGCCCGGAGCGGTTGGCCGACGGCGCCACCACCGGGCCGCCGAAGGCGGCGATCAGCGCCAGCGCCACCGGATGGGCCGGCACCCGCACGGCGACGCTGTCGAGCCCGGCCAGCGCCAGGTCGGCGACACCGCAATCCGGCTGTTTCGGCAGCACCAGGGTCAGCGGGCCGGGCCAGAAGGCCTGCGCCAGCGCCGCGGCGCTGGCGTCGAACACGGCGATGCGCCGCGCCGCGGCGATGTCGGCGACATGCGCGATCAGCGGGTTGAAGGCCGGGCGGCCCTTGGCGGCATAGAGTCTGGCGATGGCGGCGCCGCTGGCGGCGCTGGCGCCGAGGCCGTACACCGTCTCGGTCGGGAAGGCGACCAGGCCGCCTTGCGCCAGGCAGCCGGCCGCGGCCGCGATCGCCTCGCGGTCGGCCTGCAAAACCCGGGTCCCCGGCTCCACCGTCATTTTCTCTCTCACGCTTGCAGCTTTCGCAGTGCCGGGGTTATAAGGCCGCCGACAGTCGGAGTGTAGCGCAGTCTGGTAGCGCACCTCGTTCGGGACGAGGGGGTCGCAGGTTCAAATCCTGCCACTCCGACCAATTTCCCGCTGAATTACGATTTCCCAAAACTCGCCAAAAGTACCCGAAAACGGTCCGAATGCGCGCCGCGGACCCCACCGTGTGTGGTATGTCAGTGTTGCGATGACGAACGGGGAACGCCGTGGAAGACAGCGCACTCGCAAAGCAGATCAGGGCCTGGCAATCCGGAATCGCCTCCGAGCGCACATTTTGGGACAACTGGTTCGCCGCAAAAGGCGGCCGGTGGCCCCAGGATTTCGCAAAGCGCCTGCAAGCGGACGCCGAGATCGAAGAATGGCTGCTCGGCCCCGACCCGCGACCGGACATCCGTATTCTCGACGTCGGCGCCGGGCCGATGACCATCCTCGGGCGCTATTACAAGGGCCGCCCGCTCGACATCACCGCGTGTGACCCCCTGGCGCCGATCTATGCCCAGCTCGCGATCAAACATGGTGTGACTCCGCCCGTCGTCACTCACGCGGCGTTCGCAGAAGATCTTTCCAGCTTCTACGCCGTTGACAGCTTCGATCTCGTTCACTGCCGGAATGCGCTGGACCACTCCTTCGATCCGGTGAGGGGAGTTTCCGAGATGCTCAAGGTCGCGAAGCTCGGAGGCCGGGTTCTCTTGCGTCACTTCACGGACGAAGCCGAACACGGGAAATACGGTGGATTCCATCAATGGAACTTTACCGCTTCGTCCGGGGATTTCATCGTCTGGAACCCTGAGGCGCGGATTGATGTGACCGAACAGCTCCGCAGTGTGGCCGACACGGACGTCCGCGTGTCTGGCCGGGACATCGTCGTCACGCTCATCAAACGAGCCCCGCTGCCGAGCGAAAGCGCCGACGCCCTGAAGTTGAGGATTCGCAACTTGCTCAACGCTCTGGTGGCGGCGGCGGTATAACGCGCGAGCGCCGCTCAGTTCGCCGGCCGGCCGAAGGCCTTGCTGATGGCGCGCATCCGGTCGGCGCCGGTGATGCTGGCGCCGGCGTCGGGAATGACCGGCGTCATGGCGTCGGCGCAATTGACGACACCGATGTCCCACATCTTGCCGGTGCGGTTGTCGAGCACGCGCTGCCAGCATTCCTCGCCGCGCTTATGCACGATGATCGATCCGGAATACTGCTCGTCAGCGTCGACCGGCGGGGTGGGGTTGGCGGCTTCCTGGCGCGGCGCGCGTTGCGGCCAGTCGGCGAACAGGATGAGCACGCTGAAAGCAAAGGCCAGCCACGCGACCAGCGCCACGGTTCGCGGCACGTCACGCAGCAGCCAGTTCCTGTTCGATACGCGCGGGGTCATGTCTGCCGGGCAGTATGCCGAAGCCATGCCTACAGGAAATTAACGCGTCGACCGAAGGCAGGATCCACCGCTTGCCGCGCGCCGGTCAGAACCGCGGCGGTGCCGCGCAAACGGCGGTTCGGCACGCGGAAATACGAAGGAATTCAACGGCTAGCGGTGCGCGACCGCCGCCGTCCTGTGTCGGTGCCGCGAGCTTTCCGCTGCGACAATTGGACCTTGTGCAACGGCGGGGACGGCGCGTACCCTGACGGCAACCGCCACCTCAGGTGGCAACAAGAGCCGGCGCGCCTAAAGCGCCGGCGACAGGGAGAAGAACGATGACCGTTTTCATCAAGACGTTCGGCATGCGCGCGGTTCTGGGCCTGGGTCTCGCCGTGGCGGTGGCCGCTCCGGCCGCCGCCGTCGATATCCGGCTGATGACCGGCCCGCAGGGTGGCGTCTGGATTCCGCTCGGCGGCCAGCTCAAGGACATGTGGGAGAAGGCGGTTCCCGGCCTCAATGTGCAGTCGCTGCCCGGCGCCGGCATCGCCAATGTGCGCGGCGTCGACGAGGGCAAGGCCGATGTCGGCTTCGGCAACTCGATCTCGACCGTCGACGGCCTCAAGGGCACGGCGCCGTTCCCGAAGGCGGTGACCAATGTCTGCAACGTGGCCACGCTCTATCCGCAATATTATCAGGTTGTGGTGCGCGCCGACGCCGGCGTGAATTCGGTCAAGGACCTCAAGGGCAAGGGCGTCACCACGCAGCAGCGCGGCAACACCGGCGAACTGATCACCTCGCAACTGCTGAAGGTGAACGGGCTGGGCTACAACGACGTCAAGATGAGCTTCGTGTCGTACACCGACTCGGTGACGCAGATGCAGGACGGCAACGCCGTGGCCTTCACGCTCGGCACCACCATTCCGTCCGGCGCGGTGATGGACCTAGCGGCGGCGCGCGACATCAAGTTGCTGGATCTCGCCGACCAGATCGGCGAGATGAAAAAGATCAACCCGGGCTACACGCTGGTGACGGTGCCGAAGGGCACCTATCCGAAGCAGGACAAGGACGTTCAGGTGATCGGTTATGCGACGCACATCGTGGCGTCGTGCAAGCTGCCGGCCGACACCGTCTACGCCATGACCAAGGCGATGGCCTCCAACATCGCGTCGATGGCGGCAGTCAACAAGTCGATCGCCGGGCTGACCCCGAAGGGCATGGCGGAAGACATCGGCGTGCCGTTCCATCCGGGCGCGGCGAAGTACTACCAGGAAGCCGGCGTCACGGTGAAGACCAACTAAAGCCAATGCCGCCGGTCGCGCCCGCGGCCGGCGGCATTCCTTTCAGTCGGAAACCGTGACCATGCAGATTGCGCTCAGTCACCGCAGCGCCTTGCGGCTGGCGATCATCCTGATTTCGTTCGCGATGGCCCTTTATCATATGTGGGCGATCGCGTTCGGCACGTCGGAAGCGGTGCTGTTCCGCGCCACGCATCTGCTGTTCGCGGTGGTGCTGGTGTTTCTGCTGTTCCGTATCAGCTCGAAATCCGAAGATGTGGAGCTGGCCGCGGCCGGCGGCCAGCCGATCCCGCAGAAGATGTCGCTACCGACGCTGGCCGACTACGCCATGCTGGTCCTGGCGGTGGCGCCGATCGCGTACCTGTTCGTCAACTACGACTACATGGTCAACCGCACCTTCTACATCGACGAGCTGTCGACCATGGACATGGCGATGGGCGTCCTGATGACCGTGATGGTACTGGAAGCGACCCGCCGCGTCATCGGCTGGGCACTGCCGATCACCGCGATCGTGTTCCTGATTTACGGTATCTTCATCGCGCGGCTCGAGCCGATGCGCATGCTCGATCAGCTCTACATGACGACCGAAGGCATCTTCGGCATTCCGCTGTCGGTGTCGGCCTCCTACGTGCTGATCTTCGTGCTGTTCGGCTCCTTCATGGAGCGCACCGGCACCGGACAGCTGTTCATGGATTTCGCCATGAGCCTGACCGGACACACGGCCGGCGGGCCGGGCAAGGTCGCCATCGTGTCCTCAAGCCTGTTCGGCACGATCTCCGGCAGCGCCGTCGCCAACGTCATGGTCGACGGGCCGATTTCGATTCCGCTGATGAAGCGCACGGGCTTTCCGCCGCATTTCGCCGCCGGCGTCGAGGCCACCGCCTCGACCGGCGGGCAGATCATGCCGCCGATCATGGGCGCGGCTGCCTTCGTGATGGCGGAGTTCCTCGCCGTCTCTTACGGGCAGGTGGTGATCTGGGCGCTGATCCCCGCCATTCTCTATTATGTGTCGTGCTTTGCCGCGGTGCATTTCGAAGCCAAGCGGCGCGGCCTGGTCGGCCTGTCGCGCGCCGAACTGCCCCGGCTCGGCCATGTGATGCGTACCAACGGCCATCTGTTCATCCCGGTTCTGCTGATCCTGGTGTTCCTCTATTCCGGCTACAGCGCGCCGCTGGCGGCGCTGATCGGCACGCTGGCGTGCTTTCCGGTGGCGGCGATGCGCCGCTCCACCCGCGGCTACGTCAACTGGCGCAACATCATGGAGGCCTTCGTCGACGGCGCGCGCAACGCGCTCGGTGTCGCCACCGCCTGCGCCTGCGCCGGCATCGTCATCGGCGTGGTGACGCTGTCGGGTCTGGGCATCGTGTTCACCCAGTTCGTCGTGCACCTGTCGCAGGAGACGCTGCTGCTGGCGCTGGTGCTGACCATGTGCGCCGGGATCGTGCTCGGCATGGGCATGCCGACCACGCCGGCCTATATCATCATGACGTCGCTGCTGGTCCCGGCCATTATCAAGCTCGGCGTCATCCCGCCGGCCGCGCATATGTTCGCGTTCTACTTCGCGGTGCTGTCGGCGATCACGCCGCCGGTGGCGCTGGCCGTGTTCGCCGCCGCCGGCATCGCCAAGGCCGACCTGTGGGCGAGCGGCTGGGCGGCGGTGAAGATCGGGGCCGCCGGGTTCATCGTGCCCTTCATGATCGTCTACGAGCCGGCGCTGCTGATGATCGGTACCTGGCCGCAGGTGATCGGCGCTTTCGTCACGGCCTCCTGCGGTATCCTGATGTTCGCCGCCGGTCTGCACGGCTTCTTTCTGACCAAGACCCGTTACTGGCAGCAGGCGTCGCTGATCGTCGGCGGGCTGCTGCTGATCAAGCCGGGTCTCTATACCGATTTGGCCGGCGCTACTTTGGCTTTGTCCGTGATCATCACGCAACTGTCGGCACGGCGGGCGGCGGCGGAAAGCACGCCTTGAGTACAGCCGCTGTGGGCTGATAAGCAGTCGCCATGAACGAACATGCACGCGTGCAAGACCCGGCGGCCGGACCTGCCGGCCACAGCGACCAGCTCATGGCATGCCCGGCCTGCGCGCGCGCGACCGGTCACCGGTTCCTCTATGCCAAGAACGGCTGCGCGATCTTTCAGTGCACCGTGTGCGGCCTGGGCCGCACCGAGACCAGCGCGTTCGACCCGGAAAGCTATTACACCACCGACTATTTCGACGGCGGCCATGCCGACGGCTACGCCGATTATCTCGGCGCCGAGCCGGTGCTGCGCCGCGAATTCGCCGGCACCGTCGATTTCATCCGCAGGCTGAAGCCAGGCGGGCGGCTGCTGGAACTCGGCTGCGCCTATGGTTTCTTCCTGGCGGCCGCCAACCCCCATTACGATGTCACCGGCGTCGAGATTGCGGTCGACGCTGCCGCGCATGCGCGCGGGCAGGGCCTCAACGTCATCACCGGCGCCGCCGACGAGGCCATGCTGGCGGGGCTGGCGCCGTTCGACGTCATCGTCCTGCTCGATGTCATCGAGCATCTGCCCGATCCGGCTGGCACGCTGGCGCTGTGCGAGCGTCACCTCAACCCCGGCGGCATCATCGTCATCGCCACCGGCGATTTCGGCGCCCTGCCGGCGCGCATGGCCGGCGCGCGCTGGCGCCTGATGACGCCGCCGCAGCATCTGTGGTTCTTCACGCGCGACAGCATGCGCGGCCTGGCGGCCTCGGTCGGGCTGACGCTGGAGCGGTTCGATCACCCGTGGAAGATCGTGCCGCTGTCGCTGATCGTGTTCCAGCTCAAGCGCATGCTGGGTCTCAAGCCCAGCAAGATGGCGTCGGCCAGCGCCATCGGATTGCCGGCCAACCTTTTCGACGCCATGCGCGTCGTGCTGCGGAAACCAAACCCATGAGCGAGCGGCTGTCCCTCACGCAAATCCTGCTGCTGCTTGGTTACGCCGTGTCGATGGCCGGCGGGCAACTCATCTTCAAGCTCGCCGCCGACCGCGCGCCGGCGGTGGGTTCGCTGACCGATCGCGTGTTCGGGCTGGTCAATGCGTATTTCGTGGTGGCGGTGGTGCTCTACGGGCTGCTGTCGGTGCTGTGGGTCTGGATCCTGACCTTCACGCCGCTGTCGCGCGCCTATCCGTTCGTGGCGCTGGCCTTCGCGATCACGCCGGCGCTCGGCATTCTCGTGTTCGCCGAGCCGCTGTCGACGCGGCTGATGATCGGCATCGCGCTGATCCTCGGCGGCCTGTTCTTTGTGGCCGGTTGAACCATGACGGCGGGATCGCTCTGGGTCGTCATCGCGGCCTATAATGAAGAGACCGTGATCGGCGGCGTCATCGCCGGCGTGCGCGCCGCCGGTTATCCGGTGGTGGTGGTGGATGACGGTTCGGCCGACGGCACCGCGGCGGCCGCCGAAGCCGCCGGCGCCATTGTGGTGCGGCATCCGATCAATCTCGGGCAGGGCGCCGGGCTGCAGACCGGCATCGAGTATGCGCTCTCAGCCGGCGCCGCGACCATCGTCACCTTCGACGCCGACGGCCAGCACCGCGCGTCCGATATCGCCGTACTGGCGGCGGCGCTCGACAAGAACAACGCCGACTTCGCGCTCGGCAGCCGCTTTCTCGGCGACACGCTGAACCAGCCGCTGTCGCGCCGCCTGACGCTCAAGCTCGCGACCCTGTTCACGCGGCTGAGCGTCGGCATCACCATCACGGACACCCATAACGGCCTGCGCGGCATGACCCGGCGCGGCGCGCAACGCATCAAGCTGCGCCAGAATCGGATGGCGCATGCCTCGGAAATCCTGCACCAGGTCGCGCTGAGCGGCCTGAAATATGTCGAGGTGCCGGTCACCATCGAGTACAGCGAATACTCGCTGGCCAAGGGCCAGAAGCTTTCCGACGCCCTGACCATCCTGCTCGATCTGTTCGCCCGGAGGCTGCACCGATGATCGCCCAGCTCTCGCTGACCGCGCTGCTGTTTGCCGTCATGCTCTATGCGTGGAGCCAGTACCGGCGCTCGCCGGCGGTCGGGCTGCTGTCGCTGCTGGCGGCGCTCGGCGGCCTGTATTTCGTCTGGCTGCCCACGCACGCCACGCAATTGGCAGCCTTCGCCGGCGTCGGCCGCGGCGTCGATCTCGTGCTCTATATCTGGGTGGTGATCAGCATGCTGGTGCTGCTCAACCTGCATCTCAAGCTGCGCATGCAGATGGAGTTGATCACGACGCTGGCGCGCGCGCTCGCCATCGCCAACGCGCGCGAGAAAACCAGCCGCTCCGCGCGATGAGCCAGGCCGTGCCGGCGGCGAACGGCCCGATCAGGATCAGATTGTAGCGCGTGTAGTGATTGGCGAGGCCGGCGTGCAGCGCCAGCATGGTCAGCGCCGGCACGGCGTACATCAGGAACAGCGGCTTGCGTTGCCGGATCGCCGATAGGCCGGCCCAGACAAAGGCCGGCGCCAGAAACAGGCCGAACACGCCGCCGACCCAGAGCCCGCACCAGGCCAGCGGAATGCTGACCAGGATATGCCGCCACCAGTTGGTGCCGAGTTCGGCGCGCATGACATCGCCGATGATCGGATCGAGCTTCTCGTGGACTTTCAGCAGGGCGCCGCGCGCGCCGCGGCCGAGTTCGAAGAAGCTGCCCGGGCTGTCCCACTTGAAGCGTGCGGTTTTCTCTTCGCCAACGGTGGCGGCAACGATGCAGGGGCCGATCACCGGCAGGCAATGCGGGAAAGCCAGCGCGTATTCCTGCGGCGTCATCTGGTTGAAGGCGAAGCGCTCGACGATGGCCGCCGAGCCATATTCCTCGGTCATGGCGAACTTGCCGACCGAGATCGAATTGCGGATGGCCCAGGGCACGACCATCAAGCCGAAACAGATGGCGAAAGCGACGATGCCTTGCCACGCCGGGGTTCGGATGCCGGGGGTGCGGCGGTTGAGGCGGGCGTTGAGCAGGATCAGCACCACAAGCACCGGCGCCAGGATGAGAAATGATGTGCGCGTCAGACACAGCAGGCCGAGCAGCAGGCCCGCGAGTGCAAAATGCTGCCAGCGCGACGTGATCCAGCTTTTGACCAGCGCCAGCATGGTGACCGAGAACATGAAGAAGGTCAGACTCTCGGTCATCACGAAGGAGAACAGCTCGGCATCCGGAACCAGCGCGAGGGTGGCGAAGCTGGCGGCCAGCCAGAACGTGGCGCGGCCGCCAAAGATGAGTTCCGCGGTGCGCCCGACCGCCAGCGCGCCGAGGGCGAGCAGCAGCGCGTGGATGAGGTGCATCGGCAGGGCGTACTGGTCGCATTCGGCGCGGTCGCGGCGGTTGTGATTGGCCTCGACGCTGCATTTTGCTGCACGTGCGAAGCGAGGATCGATCTTCTGCACCGCCAAAACCAGCCAGGGATACAGCGGCGCGATGAACATGCCCGGCGGCGGCGCCGTATCGACGCTGTTGACCTGATCGAACATGCCGTTGCTGAACACGCCGTAGCGGTCGATGTCATAGGCGATGGTGAGATAGAACGACTGGTCGAAATCGCCCATCCATTTCGGCACGCGCGTCAGCAGCGCCGTCGCCAGAACCGCAAAAATGCACAATGTGAAAACGACTCGGGAGAACGCCAGACGGTGCCGCATGATTCGACTGTGGCATAGGCCCATAGCCCGCGCTACCTTCGCAGCCCGCGCACGGAGAATGTCATGACCCGCAAGGCCCCCGAAGACCTACGCAGCCACCGCTGGCTCGGCGTCAGCGACCTGCGGTCGTTCGGCCATCGCGCGCGCATGCGGCAAGGCGGCTTCGATGCGCCCGACTGGCAGGGCAAGCCGGTGATCGGGATCATCAATACCTGGAGCGATCTCAATTTCTGCCACACGCATCTGCGGGCGCGCGCCGACGATGTGAAGCGCGGCGTACTGCTCGGCGGCGGTTTGCCGGTCGAACTGCCGGCGATGTCGCTGTCCGAGCCGTTCATGAAGCCGACCACCATGCTGTACCGCAACATGCTGGCGATGGAGACCGAGGAACTGCTGCGCAGCCATCCGATCGACGGCGCGATTCTGCTCGGAGGCTGCGACAAGACCACGCCCGGCCTGATCATGGGCGCGATCAGCATGGGCCTGCCGACCATCTTCGTGCCGGCCGGGCCGCAGTTGCGCGGCAACTGGCACGGCCAGGTGCTGGGCTCCGGTTCCGACGCCTGGAAATACTGGGACGAGAAGCGCGCCGGCCGCATCACCCAAGACGACTGGGCCGACATCGAAGGCGGCATCGCGCGCTCGTTTGGCACCTGCATGGTGATGGGCACGGCGGCGACCATGATGGCGATCGCCGAGGCGCTCGGCCTGTCGCTGCCCGGCGCGTCGTCGATTCCGGCGGCCGACTCGGCGCATCCGCGCATGTGCGGCCAGGCCGGACGGCGCATCGTCGACATGGTGTGGGAGGACGTGACGCCGCAAAAGATCTTGTCGGTGGCGGCGTTCGACAATGCCATCCGCGTCCACATGGCGATGGGCGGCTCGACCAACGCCATCATTCATGCGGTGGCGATGGCGCGCCGCGCCGGCATTCCGCTCGACATGAACCGCTTCGACCAGTTGTCGCGCGAGGTGCCGGTGCTGGCCAATGTGCGGCCGTCCGGCAAATACCTGATGGAGGATTTCTTCTACGCCGGCGGCCTGCGCGCGCTGATGGCGGAGCTGAAGGACGTGCTCGATCTGTCCTGCATGACGGTGAACGGCAAGACCATCGGCGAGAACATCAAGGGCGCCGAGGTCTATCTGCCCGACGTCATCCATCCGCTGAGCGATCCTATCTCCAGCGAAGGCGCCACCGCGGTGCTGACCGGCAACCTGGCGCCGCGCGGCTGCGTCATGAAGCCGTCGGCGGCGGAGAAGCGGCTGCTGCGCCACCGCGGCAAGGTGATCGCCTTCGAGGACTACAACCACATGGCGCGCGAGGTCGAGCGCGACGATCTCGACGTCACCGCCGATCATATTCTGG
>LNFM01002280.1_pt1 | contig 40505 bp, 39 predicted proteins | sample 596031 | NCBI WGS metagenome assembly LNFM01 (sample SAMN04254537, study PRJNA301005) | activated carbon metagenome | isolation source: dual media filters at the Ann Arbor, Michigan drinking water treatment plant | place: USA: Ann Arbor | reverse complement strand
GGTGTTGCCTTCGCTCGACTGTCGGGCAACCACCTCATGCTGAGGAGCGCGCACAGCGCGCGTCTCGAAGCATGGCAACAGGCACCGTCGTTGGAGCCATCCTTCGAGACGCACCCTTTTGGGTGCTCCTCAGGATGAGGACGGTGTTGCCTTCGTCCGCAGGCAGTTTGCCTCGCATTGGGCACTGAGCCGCGCGCCGCGTGATCGCGCCCTCGCCAATTCTCCAATCAATCCACGCTTTTCATCGGTGGCATGGGAGTTGCTGCGCTGCAGCACGAGCCACACCTTCGAGGAGCGACGATGGAAATCGGCGTGTTCATTCCGATCGGGAACAACGGCTGGCTGATCTCGTCGACCTCGCCGCAATACACGCCGAGCTTCGATCTCAATCGCGAGGTCGTGCTGCGCGCCGAGCGCTACGGCTTCGACTTCGCGCTGTCGATGATCAAGCTGCGCGGCTTCGGCGGCAAGTCGCGCTACTGGGAAGACAATCTCGAATCCTTCACCCTGATGGCCGGGCTCGCCTCGATCACGACGCGCATCGAGCTCTATGCCACCGTCGCCGTGCTCACCCTGCCGCCGGCGCTGACGGCGCGCATGGCGATGACCATCGATTCGATCTCGCACGGCCGCTTCGGGGTCAATCTCGTCACCGGATGGCAGAAGGCCGAGTACGACCAGATGGGCCTGTGGCCGGGCGACGAGCATTACAAGTCGCGCTACGACCTGCTCGACGAGTACGCCACCGTGATGGCGGAGCTGTGGCGCACCGGCCGCTCCGACCTCAAGGGCAGGTTCTACACCATGAACGATTGCCGGCTGGGGCCGCTGCCGTCGCGGCAGATCCCGCTGATCTGCGCCGGCACCAGCGACGCCGGCATGGCTTTCGCCGCGAAGCACTGCGCCTACAATTTCTGCAGCGGCAACGGCGAGATGAACGACCCGCGCGATTGCGCCGATTCGGTCGCGCGCCTGAACGCCCGCACCGCCGCGGCCGGCACGAGCACGCGTGCGCTCGCGCTCACCATGATCATCGCCGACGAGACGGACGAGGCGGCAATGGCCAAGTGGGAGCACTACAAGGCCGGAACCGATCTCGACGCCCTCGCCTGGAGCCGCGCCCAGGCGGGCGCCGACAAGCACGCCGCCGACAACTCGACCGCCGGCCGCATCCGCCGCCGCGAGGCATTGCCGAACGGCGGCTCGCGGCTGATCGGCTCCTACGCCAGCGTCGCCCGCATGCTCGACGAGATGGCGGACATCCCGGGGCTGGCGGGCGTCATGCTGACCTTCGACGACTTCGTGATCGGCGTCGAGCAGTTCGGCCAGCGCATCCAGCCGCTGATGCGCAGCCGGCGCTCGCTCGCCGCGGCGGCGTAAGTGGACACGCTCGCCTACGAGTCCAATGCGAGGGAGGCCGTCGCACCGGCGCGCGCCAGGCGGGAGCTCGACCTCGAGCTGCGCAACATCCGCAAGCGCTACGGCAGCTTCACCGCCGTCGACGGCGTGTCGCTCCAGGTCGAGAAGGGCCAGTTCGTCTGCCTGCTGGGGCCGTCGGGTTGCGGCAAGACCACGACCTTGCGCTGCGTCGCCGGGCTCGAGGAGCCGGATGACGGCGGCATCCTGATCGGCGGCAAGGAGGTGACGCGCGATCCGCCGTGGCAGCGCGACATCGCCATGATGTTCCAGGATTTTGCGCTGTTCCCGCACATGACGGTGGCCAAGCAGGTGGGCTTCGGGCTGGAGATGCTGAAGAAGCCCAGGGCGGAGATCGTCCAGCGCGTCAATCAGGTGCTGACCTCGTTCGAGATCGCGAGCCTGGCCGATCGCAAGCCGGCCAGCCTGTCGGGCGGCCAGCGCCAGCGCGTCGCGCTCGCCCGCGCCATGATCACCGAGCCGCGCATCCTGCTGCTCGACGAGCCGATCGGCGCGCTCGACTACTCGCTGCGCGAGACCGTGATGCTGGAGCTCAAGCTGCTGCAGCAGCGTACCGGCATCTCCTTCATCTGGGTGACGCACGACCAGAACGAGGCGTTCTCGCTGGGCGACCTCGTGGTGGTGATGAACCACGCCCGCATCGAGCAGCAGGGCCCGCCGGAGGAGATCCTGCAGCGCCCGGCGACCGCCTTCGTCGCGAGCTTCGTGCAGGGCAACAACGTCTTTCGCGGCACCGTGAAGGAGATCCTGGCCGGCGCGCTCAGGGTCGAGACGCCGGTCGGCACGTTCGTCGTGCCGCGGCCGATGACGGGGTCGACGCCTGCGCCAGGCACAGCCGTTTCCTTCTCGGTGCGCGCCGAGCTGATCACCGATGCGCTGGTCGAGCGCCACGTCAACCGGCTGTCGGTCCGGTGCACCGCCGTCGAGTATTTCGGCGCGGTCCGCCGGCACATCTTCGAGCGCAGCGACGGCGAGGTGCTGAAGGTCGACCAGTTCGGCGCCCAGGCGGCGCGCATCGTGCCCGGCCAGACCGTCCAGCTGGGTTGGGCGGCCGACGCCGGCTTCCTGCATGCGGTGCCCTCGCCGTGAGCACCATCCGCGTTCGCTCGCCGGCCAGCTACTGGCTCGCCGCGCCGGCGGCGCTGTGGATGCTGGGCGTCGTCGTCGTGCCGATTGCGCTCTTGGTCTGGGTGTCGTTCTGGGGCGGCCGCGCCTTCTCGACATCGAGCCCGCTCACTATCGACAACTACGCGCGCTTCTTCGCCAACCCGGTCTACGTCAAGCTCATCTTCGGCACCATCCTGCATACCGTGGGGCTGATGGCCGTCACCGGCGTGCTGGGTTACTGCATCGCCTATTTCCTGACGATGAAGGTCAGGAGCCCGTTGTGGCGGACGGCGCTGTTCCTCGCCTTCATCATCCCGTTCTGGACCAGCACGCTGATCCGGGCGATCGCCTGGGTGCCGTTCCTCGGCGTCAACGGCGTCATCAACCAGACGCTGATGTTCCTCGGCGCCACCCAGTCGCCGATCGAGGCGTTCCTCTACTCGCGCACCGGCATCACCATGGCGCAGGTGTCGCTCTACACCATGATGGCGGCCGGCCCGGTCGTCTACATGCTGAACTCGATCGCGCCGCAGTGGCGCGAGGCGGCGATGACCCTGAAGGCGACGCCGTTCACGGTGTTCTGGCGCATCGTCTTTCCGCTCACCTTGCCCGGGGTGGTGATCGGCCAGGTCCTGGTCTTCCTCAACGTCATGTCGGACTTCGCCACCGTGGCGACGATCGGCGGCAACAAGCATGCGCTGCTGCCCAACCTCGTGCTGCTGTTCTACGAGAGCTCGCAGCACCGCGCCGCCTCGGTGGTGGCGGTGCTGCTGATGCTCTGCATGCTGGTGGGCGTGGTGATCGCGCTGCGCGTCGTCGACATCCGGCGGCTCGGAGCCGAGCGATGATCGGCTGGCGCTTTCGGCTCAGCCTGACCAGCTGGATCCTGGGCACCGTCACGGTGCTGTTCCTCGCCTATCAGTGGCTGCCGATCTTCACCCTGGGCCTGCTGTCGTTCAGCGGGCCGACCGGCGGCACGACCTTCCCGATGAACGGCACGTCGCTGCATTGGTACCAGGAAGTGTGGCGGGCCACCGTCATGAACGACTTCAAGCCGCCGCTGCTGCGCTCCTCGCTGCTGGCGCTGGCCTGCTCGGCCACCACCATCGTGCTGTCGATCATGGCGGCGCAGGCGATGCGCGGGCAGTTCCGCGGCAACGGCTGGTTCTTCTACCTGATGCTGCTCGGCATCATGGCACCCGGCATCCTGGTGGGCTTCGGCTTCGCCATCATGATGCGGCTGATGGACGTCGAGCTCTCGTGGGACACCACGACCTTCCTGGTGCAGGTGTCGTGGACCCTGCCGTTCGGCTTCTTGACGATGCTCGCGGTGTTCAACCGCTTCGACAGGAAGGTCGAGGAGGCCGCGCTGACGCTCGGTGCCTCGCGCGTCACCGCGTTCCGCCGCATCACCCTGCCATTGGTCCTGCCCGGCGTGATCGGCGCCGGCCTGTTCGGCTTCTCGCTGAGCTACGACGAGTACGCCCGCAGCATGTTCACGACCGGGCCGGATGCCACCTTGCCGCTCGCCGTGATGGCCCAGCTCGACCGCCAGCTCACGCCGGAAATCTACGCCGTCGGCACGACGACGACCCTGTTCTCGCTGATCGCCATCACGATCTTCACCTTCGCCTTCTGGGCCATGCGGCGATCGACCAACCTCGAGAGGAGCTGAGCATGCTGATCCGACGTCGTTCCCTGATTGCCGCCGCCGCGGCCTCTACCCTCGGTGCACCGGCGGTGCACGCCCAGGTCAGGCAGATCAACCTGGCGGGCGCCAGCTACGACATGCGCGAGGCGATCCTGGGCGAGTTCGGCAAGCGCACCGGCATCACGCCGCGGCCCTTCGTCAACCCCTCGACCCAGGTCCGCATCGACCGCCTGCGCACCGCGCCGGTCGACGTCGTGCTGACCGACGCGCCATTCGCCGCCTACGCCAACGGCGAGAAGCTGCTGCAGCCGATCGACATCTCGCGCCTGCCCAACTGGAAGCTGATGCATCCGCTCCTGAAGGACGGCCGGGCGACGCCGACCGCGCCGCTGGGCTTCGGCGCCAACCCGGGACGCATGATGTATCTCGACGAGGCGCGCACCAAGGTGTCGTTCGCGCCGATGTTCTTCCAGATGGATTCGATCGGCTACAACGCCGGCAAGATTCCGGCCGAGAAGAACGAGCTGTCGTGGGGTGAGCTGTTCAATCCCAAATGGCGCGGCAAGGTGGCGATGTTCGGCATCGACTGGCTCGGCATGCTGAATGCCGCCATGGGCATGCGCGCCCTCGGCCTGCTCAACCCGGTCGACATCAGCAGCATGACCGAGAAGGAGGTCGACACGGTGATCGCCTTCCTCAAGGAGAAGAAGAAGGAGGGCCATTTCCGCGCCATGTGGAAGGCCTATGGCGAGCTGGTAAACCTGATGGCCTCGGAGGAGGTGTGGATCGCCGACGCCTGGTGGCCGGTGGTCGTCGAGGTCGCGAGCAAGGGCATCCCCGTGCACTACGCCGTCGCCAAGGAAGGTTATCGTGCGTGGTGCAACGGCTACGCCATCTCCGCCGGCACCAAGAACGTCGACGCCTGCTACGAGTGGCTGAACTACTGGATGGAAGGCTTTCCCGGCGCCCGCCAGTCGGAGATCGGCTACTTCTCGACCGTCAACAACTACGAGAAGTATCTCGATCCCAAGCTGGTCAAGGAGGTCTACGGCGGCGAGGGCCGCGATGGCGGCTCGCTCGCCGACCGCGCCCAGCGGGTGTTCGTGTGGAACACCCGGCCGAAGAACCTCGAGTACTACACCGAGAAGTGGAACGAGTTCCTGGCGGCGTAGGCCACGACGCGCCAAAGAAGACCTCATGCTGAGGAGCGAGCGCAGCGAGCGTCTCGAAGCATGGGCAACGCACACCGAGCCTGATCCCATCCTTCGAGACGCCGCGCTGCACGCGGCTCCTCAGAGCCTGTGACCTTATTGAACGTAGTCGCCTCTCTCTTGTCATCCTGAGCGCAGCGAAGGATCTCATCGCCAGAAGTTCCAGAGTACACTCGTACCAAGCGGCGATGAGGTCCTTCGCTGCGCTCAGGACGACAGAAAAGTTTGCGCTGGCGAACTCATCTACTGCCAAAGAACGACGATCGAGAGAGTCACAGCCTCTCGGGATGAGGTCGTGTCGAGACGCGGCGCTGACCTTTCGTGTATCGACCGTCGCGTCTTTTGCTCTAGTCTCCGCTCCCATGTCTCGCCCGCTTACGCTGCTGCTGTCGGCGCATGCCTTCAAGACCTGGGGAGCGCGCACGGCGGCCGCCGTGCCGGCCGGCAGCCTCGCCTTCGTCACCGCCGAGGAGGCCCTGGCCGCCGAGGGCCCGTGCGCCGCCGACATCGCCTTCATGACCCGCGAGGTCACCGGCTCGTCGAGCAAGGATCGGAAAACCCCCGAGCTGCAGGGCTTCGAGACGGTGCTGCGCAAGTCGCCGCAGCTCCAGTGGCTGCAGATCCATCCGGCCGGGGCGGAGCGGCCGATCTACGGCGAGCTGCGCGGCCGCGGCGTCAAGGTGACGACCGCCTCCGGTGCCACGGCGGTGACGGTGTCGCACAGTGCGCTCGGCGCGGTGATCGCGCTCAACCGGCGTTTTCCGCTGCTCGCCGATGCGCAGCGCCGGCACGCCTGGGAGCCGCGGCTCGGCGAGCGCTCGCCGCGCGATCTCGCGGGCCAGTGCGCCGTCATCGTCGGCCTGGGGCCGATCGGTCGCAACATTGCTGCCCTGCTCAGGATGCTCGGCATGACGGCGATCGGCGTGCACCGCACCGCCGAGCCGGTCGAGCCGTGCGATCGCACGATCGCCTATGGGCAGCTGCACGAGGTGCTGCCGCAGGCCGACTGGCTGATCCTGTGCTGCCCGGCCTCGCCGCTGACGCGCGGCATCGCCAACGCCGCCGCTTTCGCCGCCATGCCGGCCGGCAGCCATCTCGTCAACGTCTCGCGCGGCGAGGTCGCGGTCGAGAAGGACGTCGTGACGGCCCTGGCTGCGGGCCACCTGGCGGGCGCCTATCTCGACGTCTTCGAGCGTGAGCCGCTCGACCCGGCCTCGCCCCTGTGGGACATGCCCAACGTGCTGGTCTCGCCGCACACCGCCAGCCATTCGCTGGGCCAGAACGAGGCGATCTTCGGCATCTTCCTCGACAATCTCGCGCGCTGGCGCGCCGGCACCAAGCTGCGCAATGATGTCGACGATCTCGGCTGACAGGGACCTGTCACCGACTGTAGTCGTTTCGAGGAGGCTGGCATGGATCTCGGGTTGAAGGGAAAGCGCGTCGTCGTCACCGGCGGCAGCAAGGGCATCGGCCGGGCGATCGCCGAGGGCTTTGCCGCGGAAGGCGCCAATGTCGCGATCTGCGCGCGCAATGCCGACGATGTCGCGACGGCCGTCGCATCGCTCGAGGCCAAGGGCGTCAAGGCGTCGGGCCAGGCGCTCGACGTCGCCGATGGCGCGGCGCTGAAGGACTGGATCACGGCGGCGGCGCGCGAGCTGGGCGGCCTCGATGCGCTGGTCTGCAACGTCAGCGCACTGGCGGTGGGCGATTCGCCCGAGACGTGGGAGAGATCGTTCCGCACCGACATGATGCACACCGTGAACGCCGTCGCCGCCGCCGTGCCGTATCTGGAGAAATCCTCCTCGCCGTCGATCGTGCTGATCTCCAGCGTGTCGGGCTTCGAGGTCGATTTCGCCGCCGGCTCGTACGGTGCCATGAAGGCGGCGCTGATCCATTACGCCAAGGGATTGAGCCGCCAGCTGGTCGGCAAGGGCATCCGCGTCAACTGCGTGTCGCCCGGCAACACCTACTTCGACGGCGGCATCTGGCAGACCATCGAGAAGAACATGCCGGACCTGTTCGCCTCGACGCTCAAGGTCAACCCGACCGGCAAGTTCGGCACCGCCGCGGAGGTGGCGACCGGTGTCGTGTTCCTGTCGAGCCCGATGGCGAGCCGCATCTCCGGCACCAACCTGGTGATCGACGGCGCGCTCACGGTCGCGGTCTAGGAGCATCCCGATGCACAGTCATGCCAGGCATACGATCCATCGCGACCACACCCATCATGGGTGGAACAACGCGTTTCCCCCCAGGCTCGTCATCGCGCCGGGCGAAAGCGTCGAGTTCGAGACGCTCGATGCGTCGTCCGGCCAGCTCTCGCGCAGCTCGACGGCCGAGGCGCTGAAGAAGCTCGACCTCGCCTTCGTCAACCCGGTGACCGGCCCGATCCGCATCGACGGCGCGAAGCCGGGCGATGCGCTCAAGGTCACGGTGCTGTCGCTGAAACCCTCGGGCTGGGGCTGGACCGGCAACATCCCGGGCTTCGGCCTGCTCGCCGACCAGTTCCCCGACGCCCATCTGCATCACTGGAACTACGACCCGGGCCTCACGCCGGCGATGTACGGGCCGGGCGGCCGCGTGCCGCTGCGGCCCTTCCCCGGCACGATCGGCGTGGCGCCGGCGGCACCCGGCCTGCACAGCATCGTCCCGCCGCGCAATGTCGGCGGCAACATGGACGTGCGCGACATCACGGCGGGCGTCGAGCTCTATCTGCCCATCGAGGTCGACGGCGCGCTGTTCTCGGTCGGCGACACGCACGCCGCGCAAGGCGACGGCGAGATCTGCGGCACGGCGATCGAAAGCCCGATCGACGTCGCCCTGAAGTTCGACCTGATCAAGGACGCCAACCTGCGCTTCCCGCGCTACGTCACGCCGGGCCCGGTGACCGACCATTTCGACAAGAAGGGCTACGAGGTCACCACCGGCATCGGCCCCGACCTGATGGCCGGCGCCCGCGCCGCCGTGTCGGAGATGATCGACTTGCTGAGCAAGCGCTACGGCTACGCCCCGATCGACGCCTACATGCTGTGCAGCGTCTGCGCCGACCTGCGCATCAGCTCGATCGTCGACGTGCCCAACTGGGTCGTCTCGTTCTACTTCCCGCGCATCGTTCTGGAGTAGCGTCGTGAAAGCAGTCGTCATCAATGCCACCGGCGGTCCCGAGCAGCTCACCGTCGCCGACATGCCCGACCCGGTGCCGGGCCCCGGCGAGGTGCTGATCGATGTCGCCTATGCCGGCTGCAACTGGGCCGACACGCAGGTCCGGGTCGGCATCTATCCGCATCCCATGACCTATCCGATGGTGCTGGGCTTCGAGGTCTCGGGCATCGTCTCGGCGCTCGGGCCGGGCGTGACCGGCGTCGCCGTCGGCGATCGCGTCGCGACCTTTCCCGAGAAGGGCGGCGCCTATGCCGAGCGGTGCGTCGCCTCGGCGACCGGCCTCATCAGGCTGCCGCCTTCGATCGGCCTCGATGTCGGCGCGGCGTTCCCCATCCAGGCGCTCACCGCCTATCACATGCTCTACACGATATACGGGCTGGAGCGCGGCGACACCGTGCTGGTGAACGCGATCGGCGGCGGCGTCGGGCTCGCCTGCACGCAGCTCGCGGTGCATGCCGGCGCGCGCGTGATCGGCGCCGTCGGCACGCCGGGCAAGGAGGCGCGCGCGCTGCAGTACGGCGCCGCGCGCGTCGTGGTGACGGCGACCGAGGATTTCGAGAAGGCGGTGCTCGACTTCACCGGCGGCAAGGGCGTCGACCTCGCGATCGATTCCTACGGCGCCACCATGCTCGATCGCACCTTCAACGTGGTGCGCAAGCTCGGCCATGTCATCAGCATCGGCGAGGCCGAAGGCCAGCCGTTCAAGAACATCCGCGAGCGCATCCTGCCGCGCTCGCAGACCTTCACGCGCCTGCACCTCGGCCATGTCGACCAGGCCTCGCCGGAGTGGGACGCCGGCATCGCGCACGTGCTGGCCGGGATCGCCGAGGGCTGGCTGAAGGTGCCGATCGAAGGCGTGTTCGCGCTCGATCAGGCCGCCGACATGCACCGCCGCCTCGAAGGCCGGCACGTCGCCGGCAAACTGCTGCTGAAGGCCGGGAAGGGTTAGCCGGAACGACCTGAATCGACTCTTTCGCGTTCTACATGATGGCGGCATCGGGACCAGGATCACATCGCAGGTCTCCAGCAAGCCGCTCAGGATTGAGCGGCGCTCGGCCTGTCGCTAAGATGGCGGGTGCAAGCGGAGCTTCCGGATGGCAGAGGCCGAATCAGAGAGAGGCGCCGCTCAGCGGTGCGTGGCACGGGAGGGTAATCGATGCGCTACATGACGATTGCTGGAGTGCTCGGGATGCTTGCCACCCAAGCTCAGGCAGAGAGCAAGACATACCGCACGGTATTGATCCCGGAGAAGTCGGTGCAGGCCTGCTCCGGATGGGGCCAAACCTACACGGTGGACATTTCTAACGGCGTGCTGACACTTGGCGTCAACTATGCCCGGAGGCTGTTTTCCGAGCCTGTCACAAGCGACGGCAAGATTACTACGAGCTACAAGGACCCCTCTGGGGGAAATTTGAAGTTCGTCGGCCACGGCAATGGTGAGTACGAACTCAGCAACCCAATCGCCGCCTGCAATTATCGACTTGTGCCCACGGTGGGGAAGCCGCCTTGGAACAGCTAGCGTGAGACGTACGACTGGCTAAGTCCGGCACACCCCGCCGCCAAACTGTACCACTACCCTCCAGCACCTTCCCCAACTCGATCGGGAGGTCGCCGTCCCAGGCTGAAGCTGTCGACGCCATTCTGGCGGTATGCTTGGCGAGGCGCGTCGTCAACTCGTTTTGGAGCGCCCTGGCGTCGCCGGATGCGGTCTCCCGGCGGTAGTCTATGGGCTGTTCGGCCGGCGAAGCTTTCTCGGCTCGAGTCCGACAGGCTGCGAGGAGGAGGGTCGGTCCACGCCAACAGGACATGCCCCGCATGAGGCGCGAACGAGCGGAGCCCCGGTGAGGGGCCTCGCTCTCTTCGCTCACATCGAGAGGCTACCGCCTCTGGCAGGCCGACGACGGGACGCCCTGCCTCGCGGCCGCGTTCAGGCAGTCCTGCAGCGTCGGATAGGCGTTGGGCTGGAAGCCCTGCGCCGGGGCGGCCTGGGCATACTGGTTGGTCTGCCCGATCTGGCCGTCCTGGACGACGTCCACGGTGGTGGCGCCGACGGCAAATGCGCCTGCGCCGATGGCAATCAGGAAAAACAGCGGCATTTCCGTGCCTCCTCAGGTTGTTCGTGCTTGCGCACGCTGCGATCGCAGCGCGTGCTCGGAGAACGCCGCGAGGAGGCCGAGGGATGCCGGGATCCCCATCAGGTCACAGGGGCAAACGAGCGTGCCGAATCGGCGTGCGTTGATCGGTTCGTGCAACCTCGCGCGCTGACGACCGTTGCCGCGGCCTGTTGGCCGGGCAGGATCGGCCCTGGGCCTGATCCCTTACGGCCGCGACCGTGCGTGGGCCAGCACATCCGGATTGACGACATGGGTCGGCGTGCCGCCGGCGTAGGCCACGATCTGGTCGAAGATGTCGGTGAACTGCACCTCGTACTCGTCGCGCGAGACGTAGCCGATGTGCGGCGTGCACACGACGTTCGGCATGGTGAGCAGCGGATGGTGCGGGTCGGTGAGCGGCTCGTCCTCGTAGACGTCGACGGCGGCCATGCCGGGGCGGCCGGCACGCAGCGCGTCGACCAGCGCGCCGGGCTGGATCAGCGGCGCGCGGCTGGTGTTGACCAGCAGCGCGGTAGGCTTCATGCGCAGCAGGTCCGCCTCGCTCACGATGCCGCGCGTGGCGTCGACCAGGCGCATGTGCAGCGAGATCACGTCGCACTCGGCGAGGAACGCCTCCTTGCTCGCCGCCGCCTCGTGGCCGTCGGCGACGGCCTGCGCCCGCGCCGCCTCGCGCGCCCACGCCACCACGCGCATGCCGAACTGCCGTCCGTAACCGGCGACGACGGCGCCGATGCGGCCGTAACCCCAGATGCCCAGCGTCTTGCCGCGCAGGCTCGAGCCGACGCCCATCTGCCAGCGTCCGGCCTTCAGCGCCTCGGCCTGCTGCGGGATCTGGCGCATCGCCGCCAGCACCAGCCCCCAGGTCAGCTCGGCCGCGGCGTAGGACGGCGTGCCGGCATGCTGGCTCGACGACACGATGATGCCGAGCCGCGTGCAGGTGTCGACGTCGATGTGCGGATAGACGCTGCGCTGGCTGATCAGGCGCAGGCGCGGCAGGCGCTCGAGCAGCGGCGTGCGGATCCTGGTGCGCTCGCGGAACAGCACCAGCACCTCGGTGTCGGCGAGGCGCCGGGCGAGGCCGTCGACGTCCTGCAGGTGATCGTTCCAGATGGTGACGTCGTGGCCGGCCAGCCGGGCGTAGCACGGCAACGTGCGCAGCGTGTCGAAATAGTCGTCGAGGATGGTGATCTTCATGGTCGGGGTCGATCGTTGCGGCGATCAGCTCGCGGAGAAGTGCAGCTGCTGGACGGAGGAGATCGTCTTGCCGTACTTCTGCCGGTCGGCGTCGCTCAGCGGCTGGTCGTCGGGCAGGGTGCGCAGCAACAGATCGTCCTCCTCCAGCTGCTTCACCAGCTTGATCGCCTGGCGCACGTCGTGCTGCTTCTCCTTGGGCAGGATCGGGTAGGCGGTCAGGAAAAGCGACGACAGGCTGCGGTTCTGCAGCTCCGGCGTGAGCGGGATCGGGCTCTTGAACACGCCGTCGAGTGCCGCCTTGGCGTCGCCGGCCGTCTTGGCGCGGCGCAGCAGGAAGGCCATGTTGCCGAGCCGGTGCTCGATCTCGAAGCGCAGGGTCGTCAGGTCCTGCTGGTTCTTCATGGCGATCTCGTGATCGTGCTGGACCTGCTGGAGCATCGCCGCGCCGCCGGTCAGCAGGACGGAGGACAGCAGCCACATGCCGACCGAGCTGTTGAGGAAGTTATACAGGCGCTGGCCGAAGCCCGGCCTGGCCGGCGGAGACGGCGGTGCGGCCGGCTCGGCCGGCGCCTGCATGCTCTGGCGGACCGCGTGGCGGAGTCGCTCGTCCGCTTCGATGCGTGCGCGGTCCTCGTCGGTCAGCATCCCCTCTCCCCCACGAAACGTGCCCCTGTGCCGGCCCTGCCATAACACGGCTCGGGGCCGCCGCCGAAGCGCCGCGCGGTCCCGGCCTCAGCGCCGGCGCAGCACCGCACTCAGCACGACCGTGGCCAGCAGCCCGACGCTCGCCATGACCAGCACGGCGTCGCGCGGACCGAGCTCGCGGGCCAGCGCCCCGGCGGCGAGCACGCCGAGCGGCCCGGTGCCGATGCAGACGGTGACGATGCCCATCAGGCGCGAGCGCATGGCGGCCGGCGCCTCGGTCAGCATCAGGGTGGTCTGCATGTTGCTGAAGCCCGCCGTGCCGAAGCCGCCGATGACCAGCACGGCGAGCGCCAGCCAGTAGGACGGCGACAGGGCCATCACGATCAGCGCGACGAGGAAGAGCGCCGCGCCGCCGGCGAACAGCAGGCGGCGGTCGACCCGCAACGCGCCCGCCGCCATCAGCGCCCCGCCGAGGAAGGCTCCGAGCGGCTCGCCCGCCGCCAGCAGGCCGACCAGCGCCGGGGAAACCCCGAACACGGCCAGCCCCAGCGGCGATATCAGGCCGGCGTAGGAGAAGGCGAAGGCGTTGACCACGACGGTGATGCCGAGGACCAGCACGATCGTCGGCCGCGTGCGGGCGAAGCGCAGCCCTTCGGCGATCTCGGCCGGCAGGCTGGCGAGCGCCAGCCGCCGCGTCACCTGCGGATGGCCGAGACGGCTCATGGCGAGGGCGCCGCCGGCCTGGACCAGGGCGGTGAGGGCGTAGGCGCCCTGCATGCCGAGCCACTCGAAGGCGACCCCGCCCAGCAGCGGGCCGACCATGCGGGTCGCCGCGTTGGTCGCCGAATCGAGCGCGATGGCGTTGACGATGCGGTGCGGCCCGGCGACCTCGCCGACCATGCGCCGGCGGGTCGACATCTCGGTCGCCCAGAAGATCCCGGAGACCAGGTTCGCCACCGCGATGTGCCACAGCGCCAGGTGGCCGGTGGCGGCGAGCAGCGCCACCACCGCCGACACGATCGCCGGCACCAGCATGGCCAGGACCACGATCAGCTTGCGGTTCACCGCCTCCGACACGGCACCGGCGATGGCGCCGAAGGCGAACTGCGGCAGCTGGCGGATGGCGACCACGCCCGCGACCGCGAAGGCCGAGCCGGTGGCCTCGAAGGCGAACAGGCCCGAGGCCAGCAGCTCCAGCCAGCGCATGGCGTTGCCGGCGCCCCCGGCCAGCCACAGCCGCAGAAAATCCGGCACCCCCAGCAGCTCGCGCACCGGGTGGTCGCGTTCCTCCGTCGAATTCATTGCCGCCGACGCTAGTGCACATTGCCGTCGGCTGGAACAGCCGAAGGCGCCCCAGCCGTGTGGCGGGCTCATGGCTGGGCGTGCGCCACTCACGGGCGCCGACTTTGCAGAGGACCTCACCCTGAGGAGCCACGCAGAGCGTGGCGTCTCGAAGGGTGGCAACGCGGCAAGTGCTGCAATCCCTGTTTTGCGATCTCTTCCGCGGCCCATCCTTCGAGACGGTCGCTGCGCGACCTCCTCAGGATGAGGACGTTGCTGGGACCGCCGACCAAAGTTGGCGCCTTTGGGCGCGCCACTTCGGGCGGAGTCTTACTCCGCCGGCAGTGGCGTGCTCCCAGCGCGTCCTTACAGAAGGCGAACGGCGCACATTCCCTCGCATCGGAAACAGCTCTAACGTGAGACACTTCGGCCGGGGGGCCGAATGCGTGCTCGGGAGGAATGTCCATGTTGACGCGTCGAACCTTGCTCGCAGCGGCTCTCGCGGCGCCGGCGGTCGCGCGCGCCGACGTGGCGGCGTGGCCGGCCAAGACCGTGCGTTTCATCTGCCCGTTCGCGCCGGGCGGCGGCACCGACACGGTGAGCCGGCTGATCTGCGATCAGCTGTCGCGCCGCTTCGGCCAGCAGTTCGTCGTCGACAACAAGAGCGGGGCGGGCGGCAACATCGGCACGGTGGAGCTCGCGCGCGCGGCGCCGGACGGCTATACGCTCGGCCTGATCTCGGTGGCCAGCCATACGCTGAACCCGATGCTCTACGGCAGGCTGCCCTACGATCCCGACAAGGAGATCGTCTGCATCTCGCGGCTGGCGACCCTCGCGAACCTGCTCGGCGTCACGCCGTCGCTGCCGGCGGGCTCGGTCGCCGAGCTGATCGAGGTCTGCAAGGCCGCTCCCGGCAAGTACTCCTTCGCCTCCTCGGGGCCGGGCTCGTCGCTCCATCTCAGCGGTGAGCTGTTCAAGGCGATGGCGGCGGTCGACATCATCCACGTGCCCTACAAGGGCGCGGGGCCGGCCTACAACGACCTGATGGCGGGCACGGTCACCATGATGTTCGCCAACATGCCGTCGATGCTGCCGCAGGTGCGGCGCGGCCGCATCAAGGGGCTGGGCGTGACCTCGCGCGAGCGGTCGTGGGCGGCGCCGGAGCTGCCGACGATCGCCGAGACCCTGCCGGGCTACGCCGCGACGTCGTGGTACGGCGCGGGCGCGCCGGCCCGCACGCCGGAGCCGATCCTGGCCCGCCTCGAGACGGCGATCACCGAGGCGCTGGCCGAGCCCGATATCCGCAAGCGCTGGGAAACCGACCTCGGCCTCGACATGCCGCCGCCCGGCCGCAAGGGCTTCGACGCCTTCCTCGCCGAGGACCGCATCCAGTGGGCACCCGCCGTGAAGGCCTCGGGGATCAGGCTGGACTGAGTTACCGGGAGCGCGTCATGCGCCGGGAGCGCGTTGCTCCCTTGTTGTCATCCTGAGCGCAGCGAAGGATCTGATCGCGGAACCAGGCAGCCACTCGCTGCCGGCAGGGACGAGATCCTTCGCTTCGCTCAGGATGACGCGAAATCACAACACCTGCTTCACCGCCGCCAGCACGACCAGCGCGCCGATCGCCATTGCGGCGCTGCCCAGCGAGATCACCATCAGCGCGCGTCCCGGCGACAGGCGGCCCATGCTGGCGGCGATCCAGAAGAACGGGTCGTTGACGTGGCAGATCGCCATCGAGCCGGCACCGACGGCCGCTGCGGCGAGGGCGCGGCCGGAAGCACTGTCGAGGCCGAGCGCCGGCAGCATCGGCTCGACCATGCCCGACGCGGTGAGCACGGCGGTCAGCGAGTTGCCCTGCATGGTCTTGACGATTGCCGCGGCGAGGAAGGGCGTCAGCAGGCCGAACCGCGGATGCAGCGCGTGCTCGGCCAGCAGCTCGGCCATGCCGGTCTCGTCGAACACGCGGGCGAGGCCGCCGGCCGCGCCCACCGTGAGCAGCAGCGGCGCCCAGCCGCGGCCGGACAGCGCCGACGGCTGCCAGCGCCCGGCGAACAGCACGGCGAGCGTGATGGCCAGCGCCGCCAGCATCAGGGGCTTGCTGATGCCGATATAGAACTCGCGCGCGCCGCCCTTGCCGAGCGGCTCGCTCGGCATCTGCGCCACCGACTGCACGACCAGCAGCGCCACCGGCAGCAGCACGGCGAGCCACGCCCAGCCGAGCCGCCCCGGCGCATCGGCGGCCTTGCCCTCCGCGGCGGGCAGTTGGCGCGAGACATGCCACCAGCCGATCGCCGCGGCGATGACCGCGACCGGCAGCGCGGCCATGAGCATGGCCTGGGCCGTCGTCTTCATGACCGAGGCGGACGCGACGGCGAGCGGCGAGGGCGCCACCAGCGCGCTGAACGCGAGCAGGGTGAGGGCGAGGCCGAGCGCCCGGCGCGGCGCGTCCTGGCCGGTCGCCTGCAGGAGGGCGAGCCCGCCTGCCGCCGAGCTGCCCAGCCCGGCCAGCGCGCCGACCGCCGCCGAGGTGCCGCTGCCGAGCGGTTGGCGCAGCGCCACCGCGCCGGCCAGCGCGCCGGCGACGACCAGCAGGCCGACCTGCTCGAGCGCCGCCGAGAAGCCCAGCCCGAACGCCTTGCCGACCGACTGGAAGGTCATGTCGGCGGCGATCCCATAGACCACGATCGTCGCCATGAGGGCGAGAAACGCGGGCAGCCGCAGGCGCTGGACCAGCAGCACGATCGCCAGGACGGCAATCGGCACCAGGAGAGAGGCGAGAAACATGGGCGCGACCTTAATCGCCTGCTAGGGTCGCCACCACAAGGGATGCCCCCGATGACTGACGCTCATGGCCGGGAGTGCGCCACTTCGGGCGGAGCAACCTCCGCCGACATGGCGCCCATGCCATTTTCTGCCCCGCGAAGCCGGGGAGCTCGCATATGACCAGTATGGTCCGTCATCCCGGGCGGAGCCGTCCGCAGGGCGGCGCAGTCGAGGGATCTCTCTTGGCGATGCAGCAGGAAGTGTCCCTCCGCTACGCCTTCCTCCGACTAATGACCAGGATGGTCCGTCATCCCGAGCGGAGCCGTCCGCAGGGCGGCGCAGTCGAGGGACCTCCCTTGGCGATGCAACAGGAAGTGTCCCTCCGCTACGCCTTCCTTCGACTAATGACCAGGATGGTCCGTCATCCCGAGCGGAGCCGTCCGCAGGGCGGCGCAGTCGAGGGACCTCTCTTGGCGATGCAGCTGCTTCTCGTCGTGCTGTCGATCGTCTGCCTCGCCCTGCCGGCCCGCGCCGACACCGGCTTGGTGCGGATCGAAGGCAGGAACTTCGTCACGCCCGACGGGCGCACGCTGCAGCTCAAGGGCATCAGCCTCGGCAACTGGCTGATGCCCGAGGGCTACATGTTCAAGTTCGAGGTCGCCAAGGCGCCGCGCCAGATCTACGCCGCTTTCGACCGCCTGCTCGGCGCCGAGCGCGCCGCCGGGTTCTGGCGGCGCTATCGCGACCGCTACATCGCCGAGGCCGACATCCGGTTCATCAAGTCGGTCGGCTTCAACATGGTGCGCATCCCGCTGCACTGGCGCCTGTTCATGGCCGCCGACGGCGAGATCGCAGGCGAGGGCTGGGCGCTGCTCGATCGCGTGATCGGCTGGGCGGGCGAGGCTGGCCTGCTCGTCATCCTCGATCTCCATGCCGCGCCGGGCGGCCAGACCGGAATCAACCACGACGACGGGCCGGGCTACCCGCTGATGTTCTACGTGCCGCGCGATCGTGCGCTCACGATCAGGCTGTGGCGCGCCATCGCCGAGCGCTACCGCGGCAACCCGGCGATCCTGGGCTACGACATCCTGAACGAGCCGATCGCGCCCTACCACGACGTGGCGACGCTCAACATGCGGCTCGAGCCGTTCTACCGGAAGGTGACCGAGGCGATCCGCGAGGTCGATCCCGGCCGCATCGTCATCCTGGCCGCCGGGCAATGGAGCTCGAGCTTCGACATGTTCGGCCCGCCCTTCGCGCCCAACCTCGCCTACACGTATCATTCGTTCTGGGCGAGCACGAAGCGCGATTCGATCCAGCGCCATCTCAACTTCGCCAGCCGCTACGGCGTGCCGCTGTTCCTCGGCGAGACCGGCGAGCTGACCGACGAGTGGAACGAGCAGTTCCGCCTGCTGCACGAGAGGCACGGCATCGGCTGGTCGTTCTGGACCTACAAGAACCTCGACACGTCCTCGACCATCGTCTCGATCCCGCGCCCCGACGGCTGGAACGAGATCGTGGCCTTCGCCGACGGCAAGCGGAAGGACAAGCCGCCCGAGGACGTGATCGACCGCGCCATCGCGCAGTACCTCACGGGAATCGAGCTCGCCAACGGCGTGGTGCGCTGGAGCTACCTGAAATCGCTCGGCCTGAAGGGCGAACCGTAGGCGTTTCCCCGACGACGCTGTCCCTTGTCCTCCCCGCGCTTCGCGCAGGGAGGTGCGGCGATGGCGCACGTGAGATCGACACCGCAGCCCTTGTCCTCCCCGCGCTATGCGCAGGGAGGAAAGACGAAGCCTTCGTCCAGCGGTTCAAGTCAGCACGCACCTCCCCGCGCTTCGCGCAGGGAGGAAAGCCATCACCGCTCCCCGGGCACGCCGAACTTGGCGGCGCGCGTCGGGTCGAGGGCGCGCCAGACGTAGTCCTCCAGCTGCGGCGCATAGAGCTCCCAGACGCGGCGCAGGTCGGCGATCGGCGTGTCGCTCCAGTCGACGCGCAGGTCGACGACCGGCCACTCGACATCGCGGACCACGACCAGCCCGGCGGAACGCACGGGGCCGGCTTCGCCGCCCGCTGCGAGCCCGGCTTCGAGCGCGGCGAGCAGGCGATCGGGCAACGCCGTCCGCGCAGCCTCGAACGCCGTCATCATCGCGCGCGGCACATCGAGGCTGGCCAGCAGGTTGCCGGCGCACACGGCATCATCGCCGTGCACGATGGCGTGGATGCCGAGCGCGCCCGCGCCGGAGAGCGCCGCCGTCCGTCCCGCCGTGTCGACCAGCGCCAGCTGGCGGAAGTCGATGAACGGCGAGGCGCTCAGCTCGGCAAGCGTTTCTTCCGCCGAGGCGCCCGCCGCCATCAGATCGAGCCCGCGCCTGCCGAGCCGCGGATCGGTGATGTTCTGGCTGGCGACCGCGCCCACCCCGGCGCGCAGATGCGCGCAGCGCGCCGCGACCGCCGGCGACGACGAGGAGATGGCGATGCCGAGCATCCCGGTCGCCGGGCAGCGCGCGGTGATCGAGAAGGTCATGCGTGGCCGGGCGGGATGACCGCGATGGCGTCGACCTCGACCAGCCATTCCGGCCGCGCCAGCGCGGAGACGACGATGCCGGTCGAGACCGGGAACACGCCCTTCAGCCACTTGCCGACGACGCGATAGACCGTCTCGCGATAGCGCGGATCGACGATGTAGATGGTGATCTTGCAGACGTGCTCGAGCTTCGAGCCGGCCTCCTCCAGCAGCATCTTGATGTTGGCCATCGCCTGCTCGGTCTGCGCCGCGACATCGCCGATGCCGACGCTTTCCGTGGTGTCGAGATTTTGCCCGATCTGTCCGCGCACGAACACGAACTTGCCCTCCGCGACGACGACCTGGCAGAGGTCGTTGTCGAGCTTCTGCTCGGGGTAGGTGTCCTTGGTGTTGAACTTGCGAAGCCGCGTATGTGCCATGTCGGTGTTCCTCAGAGGACCAGGTCGCGTGGTGTCTTTCCCACGCTGGCCTTCGTTGCGCTTTTGGGACTGGATGGGACGTAGAGTACAGGCATTGCAATGACAATACCGGGGTCCTGCGAATGAGCCCGTCTCACCTGGATGGCCGGTCTTCCCGGTTCTCATGGAGATCGTGCCGTCCGATTGTAGCCTGCCATGAACACTCGACCGCGCGCTGATATGGTAAGGTTGGCCATGCCGGTGCGAGGTGTTCGGAAGCTGCAACGCAGGATGAGCCTTTGGCAATTCATCGGGCTTGCCGTGCTGGTCCTTCTCGGGCTCTTGCAGCCTGGCGTGGCGGCCGACCGCGATGTCGACGGCGTTCCGCTTCCTGAAGACGCCGCCGTGGCGCCCGCCGCGACAGCCTTGCAACGGCAATGGGCAGGTCCCTGGACGGGCGCCTGGGGCGGCAGCCTCAAGCACATACTGCTCGTGGAATCGGTCGGCAGCGATGGCGTTGCTCAGGTCGTCTACGCCATCGGCGGCAACGCGGCCGGTATTCGGCCTCAGTGGCGCCGCTTCAAGGCGACCGTGTCGGAGCAGAGCCTGGCGATTTCCGAAGGGCAGCTCTCCGTCACCTATGAGGCCTGGAGACGGAATTCCCTCGAGGCGAGCTACGTTCGTGGCGACAGTCGCAGCACGGCGACGATGGCGCGAGCGGACCTGGCTGCGCTTACCGTCGCTGGCGCCACGGTCGACTGGACCGGCGGACGCTCGGAGCTTCTGCAGACAGACCTTGTCGAGAACGGCAAGCCGGTCCGGCTCGAGGCCGTGATCTTCAGGCCGTCGGGCGCAGGCCCGTTCCCCCTGGCCGTGATCAACCACGGCTCGACGGGTGCGGGTCGCGATCCCAGCCTCTTCAAGCAGACATGGTACAGCCGCGCCCTGGCCTCGTTCCTGACCGATCGGGGTTGGCTCGTCGCCTTTCCCCAGCGGCGGGGTCGCGGCAGATCGGACGGACTCTACGACGAGGGGTTAGCCGATGACCGCAACCAGGGCTACGTATGCCAGGCCGAGAAATCGATTGCCGGCGCCGATCGCGCATTGCGCGATGTCGAGGCTGCCGTCGCCAGCCTGCGCCGCCGTCCCGACGTCGCGTCCGCCCGCATGCTGCTCGCTGGCCAATCCCGTGGCGGTGTGCTGTCGATGGTCCATGCCGGCCGACACCCCGACCAGATATCGGGCGTAATCAACTTTGTCGGGGGCTGGGTAAGCGATGCCTGCTCTGCGACCACGCACATCAACCGGACGCTGTTCACGCGGGCGGCCAGCTTCGATCGATCCACCTTGTGGCTCTATGGAAGGAACGATCCGTACTACTCGATCTGGCACAGCCAATCGAGCTTCTCCGCCTTCCGCGACGCTGGAGGGAAGGGTGAGTTTCGCGAGCTCGATGTGCCGGGCGGCAACGGCCATCTCGTTATGGCCTACCCGCGCTTGTGGTCGTCGGCCGTTGCCGAATACCTCGACTCCGTCGGCGCGGCCCCGAGGTGACGGCGGATCGCGCCCGATCCGGCCGCGCACGCGCACGCGCACGCCATGCCGCAACCGGTCGTGATGGCAATCGGTCAATGCCCTCGGCGGTTCGTTATCCGCAAGCGCGACGGGACGGCGTCCAGTCACTGCGCAGCGATCGGCGATTCTTGCCGCGCTTTCTCCAGGTCGTGTGCGGTTTGAAGGTTCATCCAGAACTCTGCTGATACGCCGAAGCGACGCGACAGGCGGAGGGCCGTATCTGCAGTGATCGCGCGCTCCCCATGGAGGATCGCGGTGATCCGGTTGGCAGGAACACCCAGCTCGCGAGCAAGCGCACGGGCGGAAAGCGACATTGGCACCATGAGCTCTTCACGGAGCACCTCGCCAGGCGTGACAAAAGCTAGGATTCGTCCAGTGCTTTCGGCCGACAGGTCCACTTTCCCTGCAACGAGAGCTTCGCGATGGATTGCCAGCTTCTTTCGAGGCATGTCACCTCTCCTCAATGCCTTGCCCGACCGTCAGCCCGCCAGCCGATCCCGATAGTGATCGGCCAGCGCCGTCAGCGCGGCCGCGCCGTCGCCCTTGAAGGCCGGGCCGTGCATCAGGGCGATGGTCGTGGGCTTCAGCCCGGCCAGGCGGCGCAGCGTCGGCTCGGTGAGCTTGGTCACCGGCATGTAGGGCACCGCCTTCTCGGTGGCGATCGCCGGCCCCACGATCTCCGACTCCGTGGTCGGCGCGGCCGGGCCGAACTGGGTGAACAGGTCGCTGCTGAACAGCGTGCCGGTGGTCTCCTCGTAGATCACGCCGGCGTCCCAGTTGTGCGGCACGTGCGGCGTGTCGAGCCAGCGCACGCGTTTGCCGCCGAGATCGAGCACCTCGTCGTTGGCGAGCACGCGCGGCTCGCGGTCGGCCATGTCGCGCAGCCAGATGTTGCAGCCGACCTGGCCGTGCGCCGGCGTCGCCCTGGGCGCCGCGGCCAGCCACTGGTTGAGCGCGCCCGATTCGTCGGCCTCGACATGGCTGCAGGTCGTCCAGCGCAGCCTGTCGAGCGGGATCACGCTCTTCACCGCGGCGGAGATCAGCGGGAACAGCGAGCGCTGGCCGTAGTGGAACAGCAGCGGCTCGTCGGCATCGATCAGGAACTGGTTGAAGGTGAATCCCGTCGGCCCGACGGCGGGCAAGAAGGTGGACAGACGGTAGATCCTCTCGGCGATCTCGGAGACCTCGGTCTTCATTGCGTCCTCCTATGCGCTGGGAGCGCGCCACTCCGATGGCGCTCTTTGGATTTGTGATCGACAGGAAGAGCGCCATCGGAGTGGCGCGCTCCCAGCGATGAGTTTTCCTATCCAAGAATCTCGATCAGCCTGGCATTGAATGCGTCGGCGGCCTCGTAGGCGACCCAGTGGCCGGCGCCCGGGATGACGTTCATCTCGAAATCGGGCTGGTGGGCGCGGAACAGGTCGATGCGTTCCTGGATGTGGGGATAGGTCGTCGAATCGAACTCGCCCCAGATGCCGGTCAGCGGCACCGTCACCCGCGGCAGGACCTCGCTCAGCTTGAAGGCTTGGCCCATGTCGCGGCTGCGCGTCTTTGCCCGCGTCGTGTTCAGCATCTGCATGTGAATGGCGACGCCGTCGACGTTCGCCGGATCGTGCAGCATCAGGATCTCGAGATTGCGCCGCGCCTCGGCGGCCAGCGTCTCGGCCGGCATCTCGGGCAGCAGCTTGCGCAGCTTGGGGCCGGGCTTGCGCGTCGCCTTGAGCCCGCCGGCGCCGACCATGACGATGCGGCGGATGCGCTGCTCGAACAGCGTGGCGATGTGGCCGGCCACCATACCGCCGAACGAGAAGCCGGTGATGGCGAATGTCTCCTCGGGCGGCAGCAGCGCCTGCATCGCCGCCTGCACGCAATGGGTCACCGACCAGATGTCGCGCACGTCGTCGGGCGGATCGCTGTCGCCCAGCCCCGGCGCGTCGGCGGCGTAGACCGTGAAGTGCCGGGAGAGCGGCTGGACGTTGCGGATCCAGTGGATCCACGAGCCCGAGCCGCCGTGGAACAAGAGCAGGATCGGCTTGCCCGAGCCCTCGCCCCAGATATGCCACATCATGCGGCCGCCATTGCCCATCGGCACGCGCACCGCGCGGGCGGTCGATTCGATCCCCTGGATGTGCTCGGCGGCGGTGCGGCCGTCCGGCATGCGCGGGACGGCGGAGAAGTCGAGCGCCATCAGCGGAGCGCTCCCAGCAGACGCTCGACGAACTGCGGCGCCTGCTTGCGGTCGATCCAGCGCAGCACGGTGACGAGATCGTTGTCGGGATCGATCCAGACGATGTGGCTGCCCCAGCCGAGCGCGAAATGGCTGCGCTCCGAGGCCGCCGCGAACTGGCGCCGGTTGGCGTTGAGCCACCACATCAGGCCGTAGAACGGCGCCACCGGGCAGGGCTTCACCAGCTCGTCCGTCCAGCCCGGATGGAGGATCTCCTTGCCGTCCCATCTGCCGCCGCGCGCCACCAGCAGGCCCATCAGCGCGAGGTCGCGCGCCGAGATGACGATGCCGCCGCCCCAATGGCCGCCGCCCGGCACAGAGACCATCTCCCTGCCGTCGATCGTCACCGCCGAGTTGCGATAGCCGTCCCATCTCCAGGTCGACGAGGCACCGATCGGGTCCATGATCCGCCGCTTCAGCACCGACGGCAGCGGCTCCTTGAAGAGCTGCAGCAGGCTGAGCGACAGGCGGTTCACGCGCACGTCGTTGTATTCGTAGAAGGTACCGGGCGGCTTCAGCGGGCGGCGCGTGCCCTTGGGCGCGTCGGCGACGGCGATGCCGACCACGCGGTTGTGGTCGATGCGGTCCTCCTTGCCGAACAGCGTGCCCTGCCATTCGCTGGTCTGGGTCAGCAGGTGGCGCCAGGTGATGTCCTTGTTCTGGTCGCTCGTGAAGCCGTCATCGAGCCTGTAGCCCGCGACCTTGTCGTCGAGGCTCCTGATCAGCCCGTCGCCGACCGCCAGGCCGGCCAGCAAGGCGAGGAAGCTCTTGGCGACGCTGAAGGTCATGTCGGTGTGGCCGACGTCGCCCCATTCGGCCAGCAGCTTGCCGCCGCGATAGACGATGCCGGCGTGGCCGCCGCGCGGCGTGACCGGCCCCAGCACCTCGTTGTCCGGCGCCTTCTCGCCCGAATCGTAGGTCATGACGAACTGGCCGTCGGGCATCTGCATGCTGGCAGGCCACTTGGATTCGGCCGATTTGGCGAACGCTATCGCGTCTTTCAGGTCCTTCATGCCCGCAATCAACAGTCATTCGTGCCCACAATCAACATTGGAGGCCGCCCGGGAGCAAGCGTAGAAACGCGCATGGCCCCGCCGACCTCGATCACGCTCCGCCGCCCCGACGACTGGCACGTCCATCTGCGCGACGGACCGATGCTGCAGGCCTGCGCCGTCCATACGGCGCGCCAGTTCGCCCGCGCCATCATCATGCCCAACCTGGTGCCGCCGGTGACGACCGTCGCCGAGGCCGCATCGTACCGCGACCGAATTCGCAGAGCGGTCCCGGCCGACATCGCCTTCGAGCCGCTGATGACCTGCTACCTGACCGACGGTGCCGATCCCGCCGAGCTGGCGCGCGGCAAGCGCGAGGGCGTTTGGGTCGCGGCCAAGCTCTACCCGGCGCACGCCACCACCAACTCCGCGCACGGCGTCACCTCGATGGACCGCATCGCGCCCGCCCTGGAGGCGATGGAGAAGGCCGGCATGCCGCTCCTGGTGCACGGAGAGGTGACCGACGCCGAGGTCGACATCTTCGACCGCGAGGCGGTGTTCCTCGAGCGCGTGCTGGCGCCGCTGCTGAAACGTCACCAGGGCCTGAAGGTGGTGCTCGAGCACATCACCACCCGGGAAGGCGTCGCCTTCGTCGAGGCCGGCGGCGCTCGGGTGGGCGGCACGATCACGCCGCATCATCTCAGCTACAACCGCAACGCCCTGTTCAAGGGCGGCATCCGCCCGCACCTCTACTGCCTGCCGATCGCCAAGGCCGAGGAGCACCGACTGGCGCTGCGCCGCGCGGCGACGGCGCCGGGCCAGACGCAATTCTTCCTCGGGACGGATACCGCGCCGCATACCGCCGATACCAAGGAATGCGCCTGCGGCTGCGCCGGCATCTTCAACGCCCCGGTGGCGATGCAGGTCTATGCCCAGATCTTCGCCGAGGAAGGCGCGCTCGACCGGCTGGAGGCGTTCGCCTCGCTGAACGGGCCGCGGTTCTACGGGCTACCGGTCAATGAGCAACGGGTGACGCTGCGTGCCGGGCCGTTGGTTGCGCCGGAGCGCATCGACTTGGCGAACGGGGACAAGAGCGTCGTTGTGTTCCGGCCCGATACGCCGGTCGAGTGGTCGTATTAATGGGGAAGTATTCCGGTTTACGTACCAATCGGTACGCTGTACGTAGATCAGGCGTGACAGGCGGCAACGCGGAACAGTGCACGCATTCGGAAGACAAGTGGCGAGCGATTCTGTAGCGTTCGCTCCATTATGGAACCGCGCGCTACTTGTTCCTCACCGTCAGGGTTATTTTTGCGTGAGTGTATCGTTGAGGCGGCTGCGCAGGCGCTCCACGAAGAGATGGAGCGTTTGGATCCCACAAGCCAGCCGGAATGGGAAGACCTGACCGATAGGGAGCGCCTATACCTAAGGGGCTGCTTAGGATACCTGCTTCGGCAAGCTGCAATTCTAGAGGCTTGGTTGGCGCTGGATAGAGGCCGCTAACTACACGATAGGTCGGGGCGCCCAGATTTGCGAATAGTCGGATACGAAGAACGATAAACTCCCATTGTTCGACAGTCGCAGGTTCGAATCTGAAATCGTGTAGAAGGTCTGTCTGAGGCTCAATATCGAGGTCGCTACCTACGTAGAAGTGCCGCGCACCATCGTTGTCGCCAATGATGTAGTTAGGGAGTAACGGTATGAAACTGCCTAACCCAAGGATCGCTACGGTATAGGCGTGCGCGATCTTGGCGAGGACACGCATGAACGCCCAAGTATCCAGCTTGAGGGTGGTGAACTGGTGCAAGTTGTACCTGCTGGCCATGATCGACATCTGCTCTTTGGCAAGGTTGTACCGATACTCTGGATGGTGGAACGGAGGAAGTGGATTGAAGAGCCGGGGCGCGCCGAGAACGGGAAACACTGGGATGGCCGGATAGTCTTGCCATGGAATTAGAGTACGCCCCTTCGGATGATAGACGGGCATTGATGTCTTGCCCTCTTTCTCTCGCCTTTTCTGCCTTCGTTTGTCCTGAAGTCCGAAATGTTGGCGTATGGGGTCAATGTTCCCGCGCTGCCAAATCTGCTCCCAGCGTCCCGTGATGCCCTCGCAGCTCCGACATGAGGCCTCCGGCAGGTACTCTTGTCCGTGGATGCCCAAGGGAACAATATGTTCGTCTCTAAGAGTCACCGTGTGCTCATCGTACCGCGTGGCGCCGCAGTAAATGCACCGGCCTACGGCGGGGTAATCGTAGATCGCCTGAGGGTCCCAGTTGTCCTCTTCAGTCATTGGGCGCATAGTCGACACGATGTCGTCCAATGGTAGGATGCCACCCTGTCAAGGTAGAGAATGCCGGTTCGAATCCGGCCATCCCAGCCAACATCATGGTTCCTCCGATGAATACATCAACCAGTGAACCCCTGTCAGAAGTCGAGATCACGCCCGTGATGATCGAGGCGGGCATTGGTGAACTCATTCTCGCCGATCCTTTGGACTCCTATCGATCTACGGTTGAGGCGGTTTATCGGGCGATGCATCGTGCAGCTGCGCGCGGATCTTATTCACTTCCAACATGTACTCCGCCCGAGCGACTTCGCGACCTTTAGCCACAAGAACTCTTGCAAGAAACGCGGCCTCAAGGACGAACTGGTTTCGAGTGCTCGACACGATGTCGGGTGTTGTAAAACCGATTGGAGGCGCGATCAGCCTATGAATCACGTTTGCAAATTCCGAATCTTCCAGGTTCACTTTTTCGGTTGAATGGGCGCACGCATTTCGTAGTTCTCTAATGATGTTCAATTGCTGAAACGTTTCGTCCTCTATCACACCGAAAAGAACCGCAACCTCCAGCCGGGCCGAGAACGAACCAAGCGGACCTTCGAAGCGAAAGATTTTCTCGAATTCCGCTTCATCGAAATCAAACTTGAAGGCTGTCCCAATCTTGAAAGCAAGCAGGTCATCCAATAGGGCGGCTGTTATCAGCACGGCCGCCCTATCTGATTGGCCTGTCTGCTCCTTCAGCATATTGTCGCCGTCCGGAAGCTTGAAGCCTCTTCGAAATTTGCGCCTGAGCGTCTTTACCGATTTTGGCGTACTGCCATTGAAGATGCTCAGCCGCTTCGGTTCCGGAGCCACTTCGCTCATGCTATCCTCCCCCGATGACCCCCAAGCCCGCCGACACGGACGCCAAACGCGAATCCGAGCAACGGGACACTTTGCTGTTGAAGCTACTCAAGACGCCGCCCCAGCCGCGCCCCTAGAGGGAGCGTGAGCAGAAAGCGGGAACTAAGAACGCGAAGCGCTCCAACGCAAGAAAGCCCGCGCCATCTTCTTAGCCTTCGCTGTCTCCCGCAGGCTGTCGATAGGTTAGGCGCTTGCCAGCGGCGCCGGCCATCAGCGCATTGAAGCGCTCGGCGTCGGTCAGGTCGCGAGTGTTGGCGCGGAAATCGAACTCGGCGAGGTAGCGCGGCAAGTGTGCCCTGCATGCCCAGGGCGATCCGAAGGATCGTCTCTGCCTTCTCGTAGCGCACGTTCTCCCCACACGCTTTCCTCAGAGTACCGATGAACCAGTCACGGACGTCCCAAGCCCCGTGCAAGAGTAGCCCAAAGAACAGCCAGATGGCGAGAATCGGATTCGGCGCGATGGCGTCGCGGCGCAACATTGGCCACGCTCTCCTTCGCGCGAGCGATGGCGGCGTCATCGAGGCCACGGTCGGAGGCAGCTTGCCGGATCAGAGCGACCATTGGCGCGATGCGCCCGGGCGGGTCAGCCGTTCCACGAGCGTTGCCAGATCGTCCCGGCAGTTCACCAGCCCTGGATCGAAATGGCGGGGCTCGACGTCCGGCAGGACGCTGGTTCCGAGAAGTCTCAGGATGCTCTCCATCGCCTGCTCGATCGCCGGTTCGCCGCCACCCGAGAGTGCCGCTACTCTCGCGGCGTTGGCGGCGACGGCCGGAGACGCCTGGTAGCGGCCGGCGAGGCGGTCGATCGTGCCGGCACCGAGCGTCAACCCTGCCTCGTCCGATACCCGGCGCCAGATGCGCGCGCGCACCGAGCGATCGGGCGGGCGAAACTCGACAGCCAATGTCATGCGTCGGAGAACCGATGGATCGATCTCGTCGATGAGGTTGCAGGTCCAGACGATCGGGACGGCGTTCTGGTCGAGGAGGCGATTGAGATAGGCCTTCGAGTGGTCCCGCAGGCGGGAGCGGCCCGGAAATCCGAAGGAGGGGGCTGTCGCTGCCAGGACGTCGTCCGCCTCATCGAGAAGAATGAGGGCGTCGCTGCGCTTGCCGAGAAGCTGTTGGGCGAGCTTCAGGGACGCCAGACGTTGAGTCCGGGTCGGCTCGTTGCTGTCGTCGTCGGTCTCGCCGACGGACCAAACTCTCATGCCGGCGTGGGACGCAAGGACCTTGGCGAACTCCGTCTTTCCGGTTCCGACGGCACCGTAGAGCAGAAGATTCGCACCCCGCGTTCCCGTCCTCGCGGCACTGGCCATGACTTTCGCGGCCAGGTCTTGCGGGGGCGCCAGATGGGCGAAGTCTTCCCACTTCAGGGATGACGCGAGTGGAAGGCCGACCAGCGCCTCGACCCAATCCGAGTGGGAGACGAAGGACGCATGCATGACCTTGCGCACTGGAAGGGACAGCTGGAAATGCCCATGCCGTCCCGCCAGGCCTTGATGGTCTCCTTTGTATTCGCTGGGGCAGACAAGGCCACTGTCGATCAAGGTGCTGCCGACGGAGAGGCGGCGGATGGCTTCCTCGAAGTCGATTCCCGTCAAGGCGGCCATCGCGGCAACGGGCGATCGAACATGCTGCAGTACGTTGTCGGCGAATTCCTCGAGGGCTCGATTCCACTCGTAGCGAAGGAGCAGCAGGAGGATCTCGGAATCGGCGCTGTCCAGGCCCAGCTCATGCCGTGCAAAGATGACCGTTCGCTCGAGGTTGTCCTTGTCGTTCGGAGGCATCGCGGCGTATCGCTCGAGAACGCACGACAGCTCCTGGAAGAGGCGTTCCGCTTCCGAGAGCTCTTCCTTGCTGAAAAAATCCGGATGCGCGGCTTCCTTCTCGCACTTGAGCCAGCTGCCCCATTCGAGCAACACGACACGCAGCAAGCCCGCCGCCGGGCTCCAGGCGCAGTTGCGAGCGTACCAGCCGAGCTGCTGTCGCCGAACGCCATCGGCCATCTGCTCGGCCTTCTGGTGGAAGCTCAACCGAGACCGCATCACATCCTCCACGAACCCTTGCCGACCTTGTCGCACGCCGATACGTCAGAAACGGTCGTAGGCAAGTCCCAGGGCTGAACCCCGCCCTGGCGGAGCCCTTTCCCGGAAGACGACGAGGACGGGGAGGTGGGAAGCAATGTCGGCCTTGCATTCCGGAGCGGTCCCTGACGCGTTGCCGGGATGGGGTCCTGTCCGAATCGGACAGCACCCCGGAATGGACAGGCTTGACACGAATGCTTGCCGGCCGGGGTGCCGGCAGCGCATAGACGAGGCTCGTGAAGATGTGAGCGGGATCGCCATGCAACATCCTCTGAGGTTCGGCATCTGGGCCCTGGTCCACGGCAACCGTGCCGCCCTGCATGACCCGGAGGAGCCTTACGACGCGTCGTGGGAGCGGAACCGCAAGCTGATCCTGGAGGCCGAGCAGCTCGGCTACGACTGCACGCTCGTCGCCCAGCACACCGCCAACCCGCATCGCGAGGATCTCGACCAGCTCGAGGCCTGGACGTCGTCGGCGGCGCTGGCGGCGCTCACCTCGCGCATCGAGATCATCACGGCGATCAAGCCGATGCTCTACCACCCGGTGGTGCTGGCGAAGATGGCGCTGCAGATCGAGCACATCGCGCGCGGCCGCTTCGCCATCAACCTGGTGAACGCCTGGAACCGGGCGGAGATCGAGAAGGCCGGCATCCCGTTCCTCGAGCACGACGAGCGCTACGCCTACGGCCGCGAATGGCTCTCCCTGGTGGAGCCGCTGATGCGCGGCGAGCGGGTGAGCTGGAAAGGAAAGTACTTCGACGTCAGCGCCTACATCCTGCGGCCGCACCGCACCTTCCGCCCGCGGCCGCGGATCTATGTCGGCGGCGAGTCGGAGCCGGCGCGCCAGCTGGTGGCCGACCTGGGCGACGTGTGGTTCATCAACGGCCAGCCGCTCAGCGACGTCGCCCGCCTGATCGCCGACGTCGCGCGCAGGCCGCGTCCCGGCGCCCCGCTGCGCTTCGGCCTCTCCGCCTTCGTCATCGCCCGCCCCACCGAGGCGGAGGCCCAGGACGAATTCCAGCGTCTGCTCGCGCTGGCGGCGCTCGACGCCGACGCCCGCGTGATCCAGGAGCGCAACACCGACACCAAGGTCGTCATGAAGCAGACCATGGCCAAGTTCGAGAAGGTCGGCACCAACGGTGGCACCGCCGCCGGCCTGGTCGGCAGCTACGACACTGTCGCCGAGCGCATCCGCCAGTTCCACCAGGCCGGCATCGAGACCCTGCTGCTGCAGTTCCAGCCCTTCGAGCGCGAGATGCGTCGCTTCGCCGCCGAGATCATGCCGCGGCTGAAGGTGCGGGTGGCGGCGTAGCGGACGTTGGGCAGTATCGAATCTCGATGTCGGCGGGTCTCAATCGAACTTGCAAGGTCGGACCCGGACAGGTCGCGCGGCAGCTTCATGCGGCGATGACTTCATCCCTCACGAAATGTAGCCTGATCAGTTTCGGCGCCGTACCAGGGTCGAAATGGCACTGCACGGCGTCTCGTACGCGATCGTGCAGCTCGGCAGCGGTGTCGGCTTGCGTGAATATCGACTCGCCGATGGCGCGCGCCGAATATCCGCCCTCCGGCGCCTCCTCGACGACAAAAATGATCTCCGTCATTCGGGTGCTCCTGTCGCGATCATCATGTCAGGAAGTTCAATGGCACGCTCGAACAAGGAGCGTACCATCTCTGATGTCCTTTGGGCTTCTTGCGGCGCCGTCGCCGGACGCAGGCAAAGGGCCCCAAGAAGGGATTGGCGCCGCGGACGACGATGGTGCGAAGCGGCACGCCTTTCGTCACGCGTAGCCGCCGGCCAGGTGGCCCCGGATGTGGGCGCGCAGCGCGTCAAACTCGCGGTCCTTGACGATCTGCTCCGGCGTGCGCCCGCCAAAGCCCACAATCGCCTCGGACCGAAACCAGGCGAACGCCATGACCAGATTGCCAACGACGGGCCTGATCGCATGGAGGATTTCCACCAGATGGCGCAATGAAGTTTGGGTCGACGGTGCCTCGATCCGGGCTCTCCGCGAAAGAGACCCATGCGGCACGCCGATCGTGTCACCGATTTCCTTCTTCGTCGTCCGCAACGCGCGGGCCAGCTTGTCGGGTGAGATGACGGGCCCGTCGGTCGATTCAGCATGGCTCATACGTCAACTCCATTGCCCGCAAATCTGGGCGCTGAGATTGACGCGCGCAAGGCGAGAGGCGCTAGAACTCAGGAAATCCACGTGTCGGGGGACGTTCGTTGCCGAGATGGCGCTCGGCATTCCGAAAAAGACCCACCATTGATGCAGCCGCCCCTGAGGGCCGCCGAGTCGGCGAACGGAACAAGTGGCTGCACTTGCGCACCTTGATGGCAGGGTGAACATTACATCGCGGATCGAGCGCCTAGCGTTAGGGGCAAAGCGCGCGCGTGTAGCGCGCAGTGTCTGCAACTCAGCGAGGATCCCATGTCCGACCTTCCCGACATCGCGTCGCACCTTCCCTGTTCACGTGCGAAAGATTCCCTGATCTGATGCAAGTCAATCCCTGATAATATTTTTGAAATCCCTGTTCCGATTCCCTGTTACTTGGCCGCTTCGCCGAAGCGACGGCTCGGCTGATACCTTGCCGTGACAGACCTTTTCGCGAGTCAATACCCTCTCGCAACGATTGCGGGTTCGCTCTGTGCTTCCGCCAGGACGATGTCGTCAACCGTCGTTGCCGCGCAGCAAGGGACGATCGTTGTCCTTCAATCGGCAGACAGAAGTCGTTGTGCAATCGATGCATGGGGGGATGTTGGCTGCAGGAGCGAGCCAGTTCGGCGGGGCCATCTGCCCGCCCTCGCGATGTCCCGATATCGCGTACGCTCAGACGTGCATCAGACTGCGTGGAAACGACAGACATGATCGTGATTGCGGCCACCGGCGCAAAGCAATGCGCGAGCGACGCAGCGCCTTCGCGGTGCGTCACCGCCAAGTCGTTGATTCCAAAAGCTAATGACGCAGTGACGCAAATGACGCAAGATTCCGCGCTGCATTTTCGCAGTCGCTTGATCGGCATACAGAGGTCGTCGTGCAATTGATTGCACGGGCGCGTCGCCGTGGTTGCCCGTGTCCCGGCGGCGCCTCCTCGGGCGCTGCTGGACGGCGCGTAGCCTGGCGTCACGATGCGTCTCGAAACTCTTTATTGGCGGGAGCGCGCCACTCCGATGGCGCTCTTCTCATTGAGCACACGTCCCATGAGCGCCATCGGAGTGGCGCGCTCCCGGCATATGACGCGGGGCACTGGAGCGCTGCGTTCCCAGCGTCTATCGTCGCGATCATGAGCAAGCGAACGATTCCCGCCGGCGCCGTCGTGCGCGGCACCGACAAGGGCTACGACCACGAAGCCCCCAGGCCCGTCACCGAGCGGCCCCCCATGGAGCGACCCGTCGACCCGACCCACGAGGACAAGAAATATCCCTACCTGCGGCCGCGCGATGCGGCGACGCTGATCCTGGTGCGCCAGCGCGGCGCGGTTCCCGAGGTGCTGCTCGGCTGCCGCGACGCCAAGCACGCCTTCATGCCCAACCGCTACGTGTTCCCCGGCGGCCGCGTCGATCCGGACGACGCGCGCGTGCCGGTGGCGACGCCGCTCGACCGCTTCGTCGACGAGCGGCTGCGCAAGGCGGCGACGGCGCAACGGGCGCGGGCGCTGGCCGTCGCCGCGGTGCGCGAGACCTTCGAGGAGACCGGGCTGATGCTGGGCAAGCCCTTGAAGAACGGACCGCCCGCGGAGGATTTCGGCGAGCATTGGCATGGCTTCCTGGACAAGGGCTTTGCGCCGGCGCTCGACTGCCTCGACCTGATCGCGCGCGCCGTGACGCCGCCCGGCCGGCCGCGCCGCTTCAATGCCCGCTTCTTCATGGCGCGCGCCGAGGACGCCACGGGCGAGATCCGCCATTCGAGCGAGCTCGGCGACATCCGCTGGGTCCAGCTCGACGAGGCGCGCGAGCTGCCGCTGCCGACCATTACCGGTCTCATCCTGGGCGAGGTCGGCCGCCTCGCGAAAGAGCCGCCCAACCGCGCTGCCCAGCGCAGGATCCCGCTCTTCACCACCGTCCATCGCAAGCACCTGATGCTCGAGGAGTAGCGCCATGGCCCGGGGCGAGGCCAAGATCGAGGCCCCTGTCGGGGATCGTGCCGGGGCCGCGTCGCCCTCCCCGGGCGGGGTTGCGCCCGGCCCGTTCTCACCGGCCGCGGCGGGCTCCAGCCTGCCGACTCGCGGCGGCGTGCGGCTGCGCGCGCTGGTGCTCATCCGCTGGGCCGCCGTCGCCGGCCAGTTCTTCACCGTCTCGGTGGTGCATTGGGGCCTCGGCTTCACCCTGCCGCTGCTGGCGGTGTTCGGCGCGATCGCCCTGTCGGCGCTGCTCAACCTCACGGTCAGCATCGGCCGGCCGGCCTCGGCGCGCGTCGACGACCGCGAGGCGGCCGTCTTCCTGGCCTTCGACGTGCTCCAGCTCGCCATCCTGCTCTACCTCACCGGCGGGCTGACCAATCCCTTCGTGTTGCTCCTGCTTGCGCCTGTCGCCATCGGCGCCACCATCCTGTCGCTCGCCAGCAATATCGTGCTGTCGATGCTCACCATCCTGTGCATCGGCGTGCTCGGCCTGTTCCACCAGCCGCTGCCATGGCACGGCCCGCCGCCCGAGCTGCCCGACATCTATCGCGCCGGCGTGTGGGCCGGCCTGACGCTCACCACCTTGCTGACCACGTTGTACGGCTGGCGGCTGGCCGAGGAGGGGAGGCAGATGGGCGATGCGCTGGCCGCCGCGCAGGTGGCGCTGGCGCGCGAGCAGCGCCTGTCGGCGCTGGGTGCGCTCGCCGCCGCGGCGGCGCACGAGCTCGGCACGCCGCTCTCGACCATAGCCGTGGTGACCAAGGAGATGCTGCGCGAGGTCGAGCCGGACGACCCGTTGCGCGAGGACGTCGAGCTGCTGTCGGCAGAATCGGAGCGCTGCCGCACCATCCTGGCCCGGCTGTCGGTCGATCCGGCGGGCGACGTCTCGGACGCCTACATCCTGGTGCCGCTGCCGGCCCTGATCGAGGCGGCGGCGCAGCCCTACAAGCGCGAGGATATCGCCATCGCCTTCGAAGCCGGCCCGACGGGCGAGGGCGTGCCGACCATGGCGCCGATCCAGGTGCGCAGTCCCGAGCTCATGCAGGGTGTCGGCAATATCGTGCAGAATGCCGTTTCGTTCGCGCGCAGCGAGATCACCATCGCGACGCGCTGGACCACCGAATGGTCGGAGGTCGAGGTTTCCGACGACGGTCCGGGCTTCTCCGAGGCCCTGCTGGACGAATTGGGAACGCCCTTCATCTCGACCCGCCAGGGCGAGGAAGGACACATGGGGTTGGGTGTCTTCATCGCCAAGACGCTCCTGGAGCGCACTGGCGCGACCGTGACCTTCGGCAATCGCCGGCTCGGCACGGGTGCTGCAGTATCGGTGCGCTGGCCAAACCCCGTCTTCAAGGCTACATAGCGGCCGATGTCGAAGGAGTCGCCATGAGCCAGGACACAGGCGCGGGCCGACCCGTGTCGCCCATAATCGACGGCGCGACGGCGAACAAGGACCGCACTTTGCTGATCGTCGACGACGATGCGGCCTTTCGCAACCGGACCGCCCGGGCCTTCGAGCAGCGCGGCTTCATCGTCTCGGCCGTCGGATCGGTTGCGGAGGCGCTGGCGCAGACGGCGCGGCCGCCGGCGTTCGCCGTGATCGACCTGCGGCTGGGCGACGGCAACGGGCTGGAGCTGGTGGGGCCGCTGCGCCAGGCGCGGCCCGACATCCGCATCGTCGTGCTGACCGGCTACGGCAACATCGCCACCGCGGTGGCGGCCGTGAAGGAAGGCGCCATCGACTACCTCGCCAAGCCGGCCGACGCCGACGCCATCGAGCAGGCGCTGACCGCGCACGGCCGCAAGCTGCCGCCGCCGCCCAGCAACCCGATGTCGGCCGATCGCGTGCGCTGGGAGCACATCCAGCGTGTGTTCGAGCAATGCGACCGCAACGTCTCGGAGACGGCACGCCGCCTCAACATGCACCGGCGCACCTTGCAGCGCATCCTCGGCAAGCACGCGCCGCGCGAGCATTGAGGGCGCGACCATCGTCGCCGCGATCCTCGATGCCACGAACATGACGCCACGAAAATCGATGCCACGATCATCGATGTCACGATCATCGATGTCACGATCCTCGATGCCACGAACAGCGACGCAGCGGCACTGATCACCCTCCAGCTCCTGGTCAACGCGCTGGCGCTGGGCATGGCCTATGCGCTGGTGGCGCTGGGGTTCGTGCTGGCGCTCAATGCCGTCGGCGCGGTGAACTTCGCCCATGGCGACCTCGTGGTGCTGGGCGGCGCCGTCGCCGTGGCGGGCGGCGCCTGGCTCGGCCTGCCCGGCGTGGCGCTGTTGCCGCTGGTCGCGGCCGCCCTTGCGCTCGCCGGGATCATCGCGGCCCGCGTGGCGATCACGCCGCTGGCGGCGCGGCCGCCCGAGGCGACCTTCGTCGCCACCATCGCGCTCGCCGCCATCATCGAGCAGGGCCTGACCGTGGAGATGGGAACGGCGCCGCGCACCGCGCCGGCGCTTGCCGGCAGCGGCTCGTTCGTGCTGGCGGGCGTGGCGCTCGGCCGCCAGCCGATCGCCATCATCGCGCTGGGCAGCGCGCTGGTGCTGGCGACGTGGTTCCTGCTCGAGCGCACGCAGACCGGCCGGCGCATGCGCGCGGTGTCGGCCGACCGGCACATGGCGCGCGCCGTCGGCATCCCGGTCGGCCGCTACGTGCTGCTGTCGCTCGCGCTGGCGGGCGCGCTCGCCGGCATCGCCGGGCTGCTGCTCGGGCACCAGTTCCTGGTCGCCCCGACCCAGGGCGCGGGCTACATGCTCAAGGCCTACATCGCGGTTGCGCTGGGCGGCTGGGGCAGCGTGCCCGGCGCGCTGCTGGGCGCGCTCGGCATCGGCGTGTTCGAGACCTTCGTGTCGGCGGCCTTCGGCGATGCCTGGGCGTCGGCCGCGCTCTATGTCAGCGTGCTGGCCGTGCTGGCGATCCGGCCGCAGGGCCTGTTCGGCGAGCCGATCGGCCGTCGCGCCTGACATGCGCCCGCTCGGTGTCTTCTGGCTGGTCGTTCTCGTCCTGCCGCCGGTCATCGCCCTCGCCGTGCTGGCGCCGTTCGGCCAGCGCATGGTCACCCTGATCGGCGTCTATGCCCTGATGGGCCTGGGCTACCAGCTGATCTTCGGCCATCTCGGCGCGCTCAACCTGGCGCAGGGCGCGCTGCTCGGGGTCGGTGCCTATGCCACCGCCCTGCTGGCGCCGGCGCTGGGATGGTTCGTGCTGCCGGTGGCGCTGATTGCCGCCGCCGGCCTGGCGGCGCTCGCGGGCGGGCCGCTGCTGCGCCTGCAGTCGCACTACTTCGCGCTGGCGACCCTGGCGCTGGCCTCGATCGTCAATCTCGTGGCGGTGCATGCCGAGACCCTGACCGGCGGCGCCAACGGCCTCGCCGGCTTCACGCGCGGGCTGCCGCGCGGGCCGCTGCTGCTGGTCGTGGTGTGGAGCTGCCTGATCGTCGTGGTGCTGGCCTCGGCCGCCCTGTTGCACGGGCGCCTCGGCGAGCAGGCGCGGCTGCTGCGCCAGGCGCCCTTGCTCGCGGCCACGCTCGGCATCGATGGCGGACGCTGGCGGCTCGCGGCCTTCGTCGTGGCGGGCGCGCTGGCCGGCCTGGCCGGCGGCTTCTCGGCGGCCTTGAGCGGCGTGGTCTCGCCCGAAGCGACCGGGTTCACGATCATGGTGCTCTGTCTCACGTCGGTGGTGCTGGGCGGCACGCGCCATCCGATGGGTGCGGTGCTGGGCGCCGCGCTGGCCGTCGGCCTGCCCGAGCTGCTGCGCGACTTCCAGGGCGCATGGCTGCTCGCCTATGCCGTGGCGACCCTCGCGGTCGTGCTGTGGGCGCCCGACGGGCTGGCCGGCCTGGCCGATCGCCTGCGCGGCGCAAGGGCCGCCGTGGCGCCACCACCGGCGTGGCCCGCGGCGCTGGCCCCTGATGCCGGGCCGCAGCGGCTGCGGGTCGAGCAGGTGGTCAAGCGCTTCGGCGGAGTCGAGGCGCTGGCCGGCGTCTCCTTCACGGTGGCGCGCGGCGAGATCGTCGGGCTGATCGGGCCCAACGGCTCGGGCAAGACCACCCTCCTGAACGTGATCTGCGGCCTCGAGCGGGCGGACGCCGGGACGATCGCGCTCGACGAGAAGCCGATCACCTCTCTGCCGGCGCACGCCGTCGCCCGCGCGGGCGTCGGCCGCACCTTCCAGGCCCGCCTGCTGGAGGGCGAGACGCGCCACGACGAGCTGGCGCGCGCCCTGTCAGTCGGGCCGGCCTTCCTGCTGCTCGACGAGCCGGCGGCCGGCGCGACCGACCGCGAACGCACCGACCTGGTCGAGACCCTGCGCGGCCTCGGCGCCGCGGGGCTGGGGCTGCTGGTCGTCGATCACGACATCGAGCTGCTGTCGCGCCTCAGCGATCGCCTCGTCTGCCTCGATCGCGGCCGCGTCCTCGCCGTCGGCCGGCCGGCCGAGGTGCGCGCCGACCCGCGGGTGCGCGCGAGCTTCCTCGGCCTCGACGAGGCGGCGTGAGCGCGGTGCCATGAGCGCGGTGCCATGAGGACGGTGGCATGAGGACGATGCCATGAGGACGGTGCCATGACGGTGGTGCTCGAGGTCGGCGAGCTCGCGGTCGAGCCGGGCGAGATCGTCGCCGTGCTGGGCGGCAACGGCGCCGGCAAGACCAGCCTGCTGGAGACCATCCTCGGCTTCCGGCCGGGCGCGGTGCGCCTGTTCGGGCGCGACGTGGCGGCGCTCGCCGTCGAGCAGCGCGTGCTGCTGGGCGTGGGCTATGTGCCCGAGCGGCGGCGCGTGTTCGCGGGCCTCACCGTGCAGGAGAATCTCGAGGCGTCGTCGTCGCTGCCCGCCGCCGAGCGCCGGCAGCGGGCGGCCGAGATGATGGCGCTCTTCCCCATGCTCGGCGAGCGGCCGCGGGCGCGGGCGTGGCTGCTGTCGGGCGGCCAGCAGCAGATGCTGGCGCTGGCACGCGCGCTGATGAACCGGCCGCGCCTCTTGCTGCTCGACGAGCCGACGCTCGGCCTGGCGCCGGTGGTCGTCGGCGACCTGCTCCAGCGATTGTCGACCATGGCGGCCGACGGATTGGCGATCGTCCTGGCCGAGCAGCGCGCCAGCCAGGCCCTGCGCGTGGCCCACCGTGGCGTCGTGCTGAGCCGCGGCCGGATCGTGCGGCGCGGCACGGCCGCCGAGCTCGCTGCCGATCCCACGCTCGCCGACCTGATGGCCGGCGGCTGAGATCGTCCTCCTCCTCACGCTTCGCGTGGGGAGGTGTCCGCGTCATCGCGGACGGAGGGGTCATGAGCAGCGGGACTGAGGCTCATGACCCCTCCGTCGCCGCATGACGGCGACACCTCCCCAGCGATGACGCTGGGGAGGGGGGAAGAGTCACGCCCGCCGGCTCTGGGCGTTCCAGAACTGCTCGAGGTTGGCGATCAGCGCCGGGCTGAAATGGCAGAGTGCCTGCTCGCGGGCGTAGAGCGCGGCGTAGCGGCGGAAGGTGTCGAGCGGCTCGGCCGACAGCCGCAGCGCGCGGCGATTGCCGATCGCGCCGACCATGCCCGAGCCGGTCAGGCGGTCGATGACGCGGGCGATCGTCTCGTCCATCGCACCCGCCTCGACGATCTCGTCGCAGATCATGCGGCCGATCTCCGAATCGCACTCGATGCGGCGCTCGTACATGATCGCCTGGCGGGCGATGCGGTCGCCGACGAAGCGCGCCAGGCGAAGGTTGGCCATCGCCGGGATGATGCCCTCCTTGCGCGCCGGCAGGGTGAGGTAGGCGCCTCGCTCGGCGATGTTGAAATCGGTGGCGAGCAGGATCTGGCAGCCGCCGCCGATCGCGAAGGTATCGACCGCCGAGATCCACAGCTTCTCGATCGAATCGCCGGCCACCTCGTCGGGCGGCAGGTCGGGCCTGGCGAGGCCGCGCAGCAGCTTGTTCACGAACCCCAGGTCGCGCACCATGAACCACAGGAACGGGATCTTGCCGTAGTAGAGGTGCGTGAGGTTGATGCCGGCGTTGTAGACGCGCCGGCCAGCATACTTGCCCGCGGGCACGAGGTCGCCGCGCAGCACCGCGACCTCGCTCTCCCGATCGAGGATGCAGACGTCGGCGGCGATCTCGGTGGCGGGCTGGGTAAGATTGTCCTCGGCGTTGAGGAAGCGCGGGTTGGCGAGCAGCAGCTCGGCCGCCTTGCCGCGGCGCTCGACCCTGGCGAAACCGAGATCGAGCCGGCCGTCGCGCTGGAACCTGGCCAGCGCCTCGGCCGATTCCTCGCGCGGCAGCAGCATGGCGTGACAGAGATGCAGGCCGCAGGCCGGGTCGGCCAGGACCTGGTTGCAGAGAATGCCCTGGTCGATCTCGCAGCCGTCCTTGTCGGCCTGGCGCAGCTCGGCCTCGGCCGCGACCTCGGCGCGGGTCGGCGCCAGGCCGGGCACCAGCCGGGCGGCCTCGTAGACCAGCTGCTCGACGCGCACGAACTTCCGCCGGCCGTCGGTCAGCCTGTCGTAGAGCGCGACGACATGGCGCCTCAGAAAGGCGAACCGCGCCTCGCGCGCCGCCTGCTCGAGGGCCTCGGCGGCCCGCTGCGCCGCCGCATCGCGCTGCGGCTTTGCCGGCAGGCGTGCCAGCGCCTCGGCGGCTCCGCGCCAATAGGCCGAGAACGCGGCCTGATCGGCCGCGAAGTCGCCGCTGGCCGCGACCGGTGCCGATACGACCGAATCCATGCCGTCGTTTCCTGCCCGCAATGGGAATGTTGGAGCGGGCGACGGGATTTGAACCCGCGACCTACGGCTTGGGAAGCCGACGCTCTACCCCTGAGCTACACCCGCTTGAG
>LNFM01005850.1_pt1 | contig 40529 bp, 45 predicted proteins | sample 596031 | NCBI WGS metagenome assembly LNFM01 (sample SAMN04254537, study PRJNA301005) | activated carbon metagenome | isolation source: dual media filters at the Ann Arbor, Michigan drinking water treatment plant | place: USA: Ann Arbor | reverse complement strand
CGTCCTCCAGCGTGCGGATGCCGAGCACGCCATCGAGCGTGATGCCCGGCACCGCCGGCACGCGGTTGCGCGCGCCCAGCGCCAGCACCAGGTGGCCGTAGGGCAGCGTGCGGCCGTCGGCCAGCGTCACGCTGTGTGCGCTGCGGTGGATGGCGGTGATGTGGGCTTCGACGCGCTCGATGCGGTTCTGCTCGTACCACTCGGCCTGGCGGAAGCGCAAGGCGCCCGCCTGCACCTTGCCCAGCAGGTAGGCCTTGGACAGCGGTGGCCGCTGGTAGGGCAGGCCGGGTTCGTCGCCGATCAGCACGATGCGGCCTTCGTGGCCTTCCTGGCGCAGCGACGCGGCGGTCTGGTAGCCGGCCTGGCCGGCACCGGCGATGAGGATCGTGGAGTGGGTCATGGCAGGAATGTCCAGGGTGGCTCAGGCGACGGGGTGGGGATCGGCGGCGAAGCGTGGGTAGCGCCCCAGCGCCAGCAGCACCAGGCCACCACCCAGGAAGACGACACCGCAGACCACCAGCATCGCATCGTAGTTGCCGGTGCTGCGGTAGAGCTGGCCGAAGAGCCACGGCGCCAGCGTCGAGGCCGCGGTGATCAGCCCCAGGTGCACGCCGAAGAGCCGGCCATAGTCGCGCAGGCCGAAGTAGCGCGACATGAGGAAGGCGGCGACGTCGAACTCGGCGCCCGAGCCGATGCCGATCAGCATCACGCCGGCCACCAGCAGCGCGGTGTCGCCGGCGCCGACCCCGTTCAGCAGACCGCAGCCCAGCGCGGGCAAGGCCAGCGCGACGGCCGCCACGCCCGGCGCCCACAGGCGGTCGACCAGGTAACCGACGACCACGCGGCCCAGGATGAGCGAGACGCTCGGTGGCCTGCAGGCCCTTGTCGCGCAGCAGCGGCACGCCGTTCGTGACCATCGCGACGATGCAGGCCACCACCAGCGACAGCGCCAGGTTCAGCATCCAGAAGCGCGGGCTGCGCAGGCCTTCGGCAAAGCTCAGCCCGGGCAGCTTCGGCCGCTCGGTTCCGGCCTGGCCCGGCACCGCGGCGGGCTGCACACGCGCCGGCTCCTTCATCCAGGCCAGCACCAGCGGCAGCACCAGGCCCACGGGCAGCGCGGCCATCAGCCAGAACGCGGCCTGCCAGTTCCAGCGTGTGATCACGGCGCTGACGGCGGAAGGCACCAGCATCGCTGCCAGCCCGGTGCCCGACAGCACCAGCGCCAACGCCAGGCCGCGGTTGCGTTCGAACCAGAGGTTGACGAGGTAGGTCCAGGTGACGTGCATGGTGCCCATGCTGGCCACCGACGCGACGAGGAACATGCCGTACAGGTGCACGATGGACGGGCCCATCCACGTCATCGCCACGTAGGCCAGCGACAGCGAACACAGGGAGATCAGCGTCACGCGCTTCATGCCGAAGCGCAGGTTCAGCCAGCCGACGACCTGCGAGCCAAGGATGGAGCCCATGAAGAGGAAGCTCACCGCGGTCTGCAGGTCGGCGCGCTCCCAGGCGAAGGCCTGCTGCAGCGGCACCACCAGCGCCCCGAAGGCGTAGAGCATCGCCGAGTTCGAATTGATGGCCAGGCCCAGCGTGGCCAGCACCACGATGCGCCAGGCGCGTTTGAACTCGGTGAGGTCGATGCCCAGGCCGTGCGGCGCCGGTTCGGGGCCGCGACCCGGTGGGCTGGCTGGCGCGGACGACGTGTTCATGGCGTGCGGCTACTCGCGCACCAGCAGCAGGCTGCCGGCCAGCGGCCCGCCGCCCGAAGCGGCCACGGCCACGTGGTGCGGCGCGATCTGGCGTTCGCCGCCGCGGCCCCACAGCTGCGTGCAGGCCTCGTGCACGTAGCCCAGGCCATGGGTGCGCCCGCCCGAGAGCTGGCCGCCGTTGGTGTTGAGGGGCAGCACGCCGCTGCGCGCGATGCGCTGCCCGCCCTCGATGAAGCGCCCGCCCTCGCCTTCAGGCGCCAGGCCCAGGGCTTCCAGCCACAGCAGGGTCAGGATGGAGAAGCCGTCGTAGAGCTGAGCCTGGCCCACCTCGTGCGGCTGGATGTCGGTGCGCTGCCACATCATCCGTGCCGCGTCGAAGGCCGCCATGCGCGTGAGGTCGATCTGATCCCACGACCAGGGCTGGTGCAGCGCCGACCCTATCGCCTCGATGCGGATGGGCGCATTCGGCCCGCCACGCGCGGCGTCGGCGCGAGACAGCACGATGGCGGTGGACGCATCGCAATGCACGTCGCAATCGAACATGCGCAGTGGCGTGGAGATCATGCGCGAGGCCATGTAGTCGGCCATCGTCATCGGTTGGCGGTAGACGGCCTTCGGGTTCAGCTGCGCGTTGGCGCGGCAGGTCAGCGCGATCTGCGCCAGTTGCTCCGGCGTCGACCCGTAGCGGTGGAAGTGCGCCTGTGCATACATCGCCATCAGGTTGACGGCCGAGAGCACGTTGTAGGGCGTGTACCACTGCCAGAAGAAGCTGCCGTCGCGGCCCGTGGTCTTGTTCGTCAATGCGCCGGCGCTCTTGTCGATGCGGCGTGCACTGGCCTCGGTGATGGTGCGGAAGACCAGCACGTGCCTGCACAGGCCCGCGGCGATGGCCATCGCGCCGTTGATGACGCCGGCCAGTGGCCCCGGGCCCTCGTAGCCGCCGCCGTACCAGTTGACCTTCAGCCCCAGCGTGCCGATGAGCGCGTTCGGCCCCACTGGTGAAAAGCTGCTGCCGTTGTTGTTGTCGCCTGGCCAGCACGACACGCCGTCGACGTCGTCGCGCGTGAGCCCGGCGTCGGCGATGGCCTGCAGTGCCGCGTCCACCGTCAGCCGCATCGCCGACAGGCTGGAAGGCCGGCCGACCTCGGACTGGCCGATGCCGGTGATGGCGACGTCCTTCTCGTACAGGCGGTCGAAACTCATGGTGCAGTCCCGGCGGCAGGTTCGAACAGCGGCAGCCAGACGTCTTCCTGCGGCTCGAAGCGTACCTGCACCGGCAGACCGATGTGCACCTGCCCGGGTGCGATGCCCACCACGTTGCTCAGCAGGCACAGGCCGGGCTGGTCGTCGAGCTCGATGATGGCCACGACATAGGGCGCGGCCAGCTCGGGCGTCCAGGCCTGCTCGTTGACGGTGAAGGTGGCCACCCGGCCGCGGCCGCTCACCGCCTTGGGTGCCACGTCCAGCGCATTGCAGCGCGGGCACACGGGCGCTGGCGGGTGGAACCAGAGGCTGCAGCCCGCGCAATGGTGGATCATCAGGCGCCCGTGCTGGCCACCTTGCCAGAAGGCGGCGGTTTCGGCGCTGACAAGGGGCAGTTTTCTGGGCATGGGCAGTGGGTTGCAGGCATGCGCCTGCGGGGAATCTGGTGCGGGCCGGTGCGGGCACGCATTGACGCTGCCCGGGGACCGAGTCTAATATCTGAACAAATATCCGCAATCTGTATAACTTGGTAGATACCCTGGGCCGTGCGCTCCAGCCGGGGGTTGCCACCGCGAAACAAGCCGACCATGAACACCGTCCAGCCTCTTTTCGATCCGCTTCCTCTGGCCGCCTGCCGTGTCGTCGTCACTGGCGGAATGGGCGTGCTCGGTCGTGCCGTCGGCCAACTGCTGGCTGAGCGCGGTGCGCAGGTCGTGCTGCTCGACCGCGCGCCGACGCAGGCCGTGCCTGGAATGACGGCCGTGTTGGGCGAGGTCGACCTTACCGACGAGGCCGCGGCCGGCCAGGCGATGAACGAAGCCGGCCGGCGCCTGGGCGGCCTGAACGCGCTGGTCAACGTGGCTGGCGGATTCCGCTGGGAGCAGGTCGAAGGCGGCAGCCTGACCACCTGGGACACGCTCTACAGCATGAACCTGCGCAGCGCCGTGGCCGCCTGCCGCGCCGCCTTGCCCTTGCTGCGTGCAGCGGCGCCGGCGGCCATCGTCAACGTGGGGGCTCTCGGCGCCGTCAAGGCCGGAGCCGGCATGGGCGCCTACGCGGCGTCCAAGGCCGGTGTCGCGCGGCTCACCGAGGCCCTGGCCGAAGAACTCAAGGACGAAGGTGTGCGTGTCAACGCCGTGCTGCCCAGCATCCTGGACACCCCGGCCAACCGCGCCGACATGCCTGGCGCCGACGCGAGCCGCTGGGTCGCCCCGGCGCAGCTGGCGGCGGTCATCGCCTTCCTGCTGTCGGCCGATGCCGGCGCCGTCACCGGCGCCTGCCTGCCGGTGGCCGGACGGGTGTGAGCGGGGCGCCGAGAACCGTGAGCGCGGCGCTGACCTGGTCCGACAAGTTCCTGCTGGGCTACGCGCCCATGGACCGCACGCACGAAGAGTTCGTCGCCTGCGTAGCCGCGCTGCAGGCCGCCACCGACGCCGAGCTGCCGGCGTGCCTGGAGACCCTGGCAGCGCATTGCGCACGGCACTTCCAGCAGGAAGAACAGTGGATGGCCGGCACCGAATTCCCCTCGGCACAGTGCCATGCCGACGAACACGCCGCGGTGCTGACGTCGGTGCATGAGGTGCAGGCGCTGTGGGGGCAGCCCGAGCACGCCGCGCGTGCCGCGGCTGTGGCGCGTAACCTGGCGCAGGCACTGGCGGACTGGTTCCCTGGCCACGCCGACTACATGGACGCCGCGCTGTCGCACTGGATGGCCAAACGCAACCTGGGCGGGACGCCCGTGGTGCTGCGGCGCGGCGTGGCTGCGGCCGCCGTCGGGCCGGCTACCGACTGAAGCCTCGACCGAAAGAGCCCTGCATGCGACTCGTGACCTTTCAGCAAGACGGCGGTGCCCCGCGCGCCGGCGCCCTCATCGAAGGCGACCACGCCGTGCTCGACCTGCGCCTGGCCGCCGAGGCCCTGCACATGGGCGGCAGCGATGCGCTGGCCCACATCCAGGCGCTGATCGAGGCCGGCCCCGAGGCCTGGGCGATGGCCCGCGCCGTGGTGGCCAGGGCGCCGACGGCCGCCGTGCTGCGGCGCGCCGATGTCAGGCTGCGCGCGCCGATACAGCCGCCGATCCAGATGCGCGACTGCTCGTGTTTCGAGCTGCACCTGAAACAGGCCTTTGCCGCCGCACGCCAGCTGCGCGCGATGCGCACGCCCGACCCGGCAGCGACGCTCGCAGCGATGAACACCAAGGCCGACGAGCGGGTCATCGAGACCTTCCGCCGCCAGCCCATCTACTACAAGTGCAACCGCTTCGCGACCATCGGCGCCGACGACGACGTCGTATGGCCGAACTACAGTCAGGCACTGGACTTCGAGCTCGAGTTCGGCTGCTATATCGGCCGGCCGGCCAAGGACGTGCGCAAGGAAGATGCCCGCGACTTCATCTTCGGCTACACCATCTTCAATGACATCAGCGCTCGTGACGCGCAGTCGGTCGAGATGGGCGGCATGCTGGGCCCGGCCAAGGGCAAGGACTTCGACACCGCCAACGTGATGGGTCCCTGCCTGGTGACGGCCGACGAACTGCCCGACCCCTACGACCTGACCATGATCGCCCGCGTCAACGGCGAGGAATGGGGCCGCGGCAACACGCGCGACATGCACTGGCGCTTCGAGGATCTCATCGCCCACATCTCGCGCAGCGAGACGCTGCATGCCGGCGAGTTTCTCGGCTCGGGCACGGTCGGCAACGGCTGCGGGCTGGAGCAGCTGCGCACGCTGAAGCCCGACGACGTCGTCGAGCTCGAGGTCGAAGGCATAGGCGTGCTGGGCACACGGATCACGCGGCCTGCGGCGCCGTCCTGATCCCGGCACGCGACGAGGCCCTGAACGTGCGCCCCGGCGCGCCCGTCATGCGGCGGCAATGGCTGGCCGGCGCCCTGCTCGGTCTGGCCAGCCGCGGCTGGTCGCAGCCGGCAGCCGCCACGCTGAACATCGTCGTGCCCTTCAGCGCCGGCTCGGGCCCGGATGCGTTGGTGCGGGCACTGGCGAGGCAGTTGTCGGTCGCCCAGGGGCAGCCGACGCTGGTCGACAACCGGCCCGGTGCCGGTTCGGCGCTGGCCGCCACGGCGGTGGCGCGTGCCGCGCCCGACGGGCGCGCGCTGCTGATCACCGGCAACGTGGCCCTCACCGGCAACCCGCACGTGATGAAGCGCCTGCCCTACCACCCGGTGGCCGACTTCACGCCCGTGGCAGGCCTGTCGCGGGGCCCGATGCTGCTCTACGTGCACCCCGGCGAACTGCCGGTGCAGGGCGTTCGTGAGCTGCTGGACCTGCTGCGCCGTGAACCCGGCCGCCACAGCTATGGCTACACCAGCCTCACGAGCCGCCTGCCGGCCGAGGTGCTTCAGCGGGCCGCCGGCACGTCGCTGGTGGGCGTGCCCTACCGCAGCGGTGCCGCGGCGCTGCCCGACCTGCTGGGCGGCCGCATCCACATGCTCTTCACCGATCTGTCGGCGTGGCCGCACGTGGCGGCCGGGCGGCTGCGGGCCATCGCCGTCACCGACACGCAGCGCTGCCCGCTGGCGCCACAGGTGCCGACGTTTGCCGAGGGCGGCGTGGCGCAGATGGACTTCGTGTTCTGGCTGGCGGCCTACCTGCCTGCGCGCGCCGCGCCCACGCTGGTGGCCCGGCTGCAAGGCCAGCTGATGCAGGCGCTGCAGGCAGCAGAGGTGCAGGCGGCGCAGCAGCAGATGGGGGCCGTGGACTTTCCGCTCGCGCCGGCGGCACTGGCCGCACACCATGCGCGACGCCCGCATCACGCCCGAGTGAGGCGCCCCGGCGCCGGGGCTGTCTGCCGGGCCATATCAGTACAAACGAGCTGGTTCTGTTCAGTTTACGCGGCTACATTGCCCATCGACAGGGATGAGATCGATGGCGCGCTGGCGCTGCAGGAGACCGACATGCATGTGACGACGATGTGGATCGCTGCCCGCGGCCTGGCCGTCAGCGCCGCGCTGCTGATGCATGTTGCGCCGCAGCCGCAGGCGCTGCTACCCAGGGCACTTGCAGCCGAGCACGGTCACCTGCCTGCCGAACTGCTGCGCCACATGCCGACCGGGGTGTCCTTCGACCAGGTTCTGGCCGCGATGCACCGTTGAACATGCGGGCAGCGTACGTTGGGTCAATTTAGTTAAACATATTGACATAGACTGTTCAGTTCTTAGACTCCTCGCCATCGCCGCGCTGAATCGCCGGCCGTCGCCAAAGGAGCCTGCCGATGCTGATCGACTGCCACGCCCACCTCCTGACCGCGGGCATGCTGAACCGCGATGCCTTCTGGGGCCCGTTCATGAAGGGCCGGGGTTTCACGGTGGGGCACTTTGCGCTCGGCACCCGCCAGCCCAAGGCCGGGCTGAGCGACGCACAGGCCGAAACAGGGCTGCTGGCGAAGATGTCGCACGACGCACGGCGCGCGCTGATGGCGCAGCGTGGCGTCGACCGCATCGTCGTCAGCACACCCTCGCATGCCTTCATGTACTGGGCCGGCGACTTCGGCAACACCTACGCGCGCATCTGCAACGACGAGCTGTCGGCCTACTGCGCGCAGGACCCCGAGCACTTCGCTTTCTGGGCCCACGCCAACCTGGCAGACCCGGCCGAGGCGGCGCGCGAGATCCGCCGCGCCGTCGCGCAGCTTGGCGCCCGTGGCGTCTGCGTGGGCGGCGCCAACTTCAATGGCCTGCAGGCCTGGAGCCCCGAGCTCTATCCCGTCTGGGAGGTGGTCACACAGCTGGACGTGCCGTTGATGGTGCATGGCTACAACCAGTCGGTGTGGTGGGGCGACAAGCACGCCGAAGACCGCTTCGAAACCACATCCATCGTCGGTGACTGCGTCGACGAGACGCTCTTCCTCTGGTATCTCGTGTGTGGCGGCGTGCTCGACGACTTCCCGACGCTGAAGACCTACATCAACCATGCCGGCGGCATGTCGGTGTTCCAGCTCGGCCGGCTGGCCGAGCTGAACAAGTCCATGGCGCCAGATGCGCGCAACCGGCGGCCCTTCCTGGACTACATGGCCAACTTCTGGTTCGACCTCGACCTGCACCACCCGTCGCTGCGCCGTGCCGTGGTCGACGTCGTGGGTGTGGACCAGGTGCTCTACGGCACCAACTTCGGCGGCGCCTACGACAACGGCGACCTCACCGTCGGGCTGGGCCTCAGCGACGCCGACTGCGAGCGCATCCGCAGCGGCAACGCGCTGAAGCTGCTGAAGTTCGGTGCCCCCGCCATTGCCGCGCCGGTGCCGTCCGCAGCCCACGCGGCGCTGGTCGCCTGAGCCATGCGCGCCGCCGTCATCCCGCGCCCGCAGGCCGCCCCCGAACTGCGCGACTTCCCCGACCCCCAGGCCCAGCCCGGCGCGGTGCTGATCGACGTCGACACGGCGGGGCTCGGCGGCTGGGACATCCTGGGCGCCTACCGCCTGGGCGTGCAATACCCCTGCGTCATCCGCGGCGAGGGCGTGGGCCGCACGGCCGATGGCCGGCGTGTCTATTTCGGCGAGCGCTCGGTGGCACCCTGGGGCGCGTGGGCCGAACGCACGCTGGTGCCGGCCGAGGAGGTGTGGGCCGTGCCCGACGGCGTTGACGACCTCACGGCCATCACCATGGGCATCGCCGGCACCGGCGCGCTGTTGCCGCTGGAGCAGGCGCGCATCCAGCCCGGCGAGACGGTGCTGATCCTCGGCGCCACCGGCACGCTGGGCCAGATTGCGCTGCAGCTGGCGCGCATCCTGGGGGCGGGACGCGTGGTCGGCGCAGCGCGCGACGCCGCGGCGTTGCAGCGCGCACTCGAACGCGGCCTGGCCGATGCCGTGGTGCCGCTGGGGCAGGGCGCCGATGACGCCGCGGCGCTCAAGGCCGCAGCCGGCGCGGGCTACGACGTGGTGCTCGACGGCGTCTGCGGCGCGCCCATGCTGGCGGCGCTGAAGGCGACGCGCTGGGGGGCACGCATCCTCACCATCGGCACCGGTGCCGGGCGCGAGCTGAACCTGAACATCGCCGACCTGCTGTTCCGCACGCTCAGCTGCGTGGGCACCGGCCAGCGCCCGCCGGCCGAACGCGAAGCGGTCTGGCGCCGGCTGCTCGCGCTGGCGGCGCAACACCGCATCACGGTCGACCAGGTCGGCTACACGCTCGACGAGGCCGCGTTGGCCTGGGAGGCACAGCGCAGCGGGCCGCACGCCAAGGTGACGGCGTCGGTGCGGCCCCGGTAAGGAGCCGCCGCCGGGCAGGGCGCCCGTGTTTACCCTCGTTTGCCGCCGCAGGGGCGCCGATGAGGGTTGCTGTATATGTACAGGAATCAAACTTCTGTCTATATTAAACGCAGACCGAGCTGAATCCGACGCCAAGGAGAACCCGCATGCTGACCCCCACGAGCCCCACGCTGGCCGATGGCACCCGTATCGACGACCTGGTGAACCTGGCCACGCGCGAAGTGCAGATGCGCGCCCTGTCCGACCCCGAGATCTACGAGCTGGAGATGGAGCGCATCTTCGGTCGCATCTGGGTCTTCCTGGGCCACGAGAGCGAGGTGCCGAACTCAGGCGACTTCATGGTGCGCGACATGGGTTCCGACTCGGTATTGATCACGCGGGACAAGAGCGGCGAACTGCACGTGATGCTGAACATGTGCACGCACCGCGGCATGCGCGTGTCGACGCTGGACGCCGGCAACACGCAGATCCACACCTGCATCTACCACGGCTGGGCCTTCCGCCCCAACGGCGACTTCCTCGGCGCGCCGGTCGACAAGGAGCAGATGCACGGCAAGCTGATGAGCAAGAAGGAACTCGGGCTCAAGAAGGCCCGCGTCACGCTCTACGGCGGCCTGATCTTCGCCACCTGGAACATCGACGGACCCTCGTTCGAGGAGTTCCTGGGCGACGCCAAGTGGTACTACGACATGCTCTTCCTGCGCAGCGACAAGGGCCTGGAAGTGCTGACTGGAAGGCCGCCGGCGAACAGTCGGCCGCCGACGGCTACCACACGCTGACGCTGCACCGCTGGCTGGGCGAGGTGGGCAACTACAAGAAGGACGACGGCAGTTCGGCCGACCTGAGCCCCGAGATGTACGGCGCCGAGGTCAGCTCGCCGCATGGCCACGCGCTGCGCTGCATCGACCTGGCACGCAAGATCCGCAAGCTGACGGGCAAGGAGCCCAACGACCTCAGCCTCGACGAGAAGCTGCTGGCGCTGCCGCCATCCGGCATGACGCCCGAGATGGTGCCGCAGTTGCGCAAGCACCTCAGCGAAGGCCAGCTGCAGGCGCTGACCTGGATGCCGCCGCAGGTGGGTGGCATCTTCCCGAACGTGCTCTTCGGCTTCGTCTACATCCCGCAGGCCGACGGCAGCGTGGTCGGCTCGGTGACGCTGCACGCCTACGTGCCGCGTGGCCCCGACAAGCTCGAGTTCGTGAACTGGATCCTCGCCGAGAAGGATGCCCCGCAGGAACTGCGCGACAAGATGCGCAAGCAGACGACGCAGCTCTTCGGCACCTCGGGCATGGTCGAGCAGGACGACTCCGACACCTGGCCGCACATGACGCTGGCCGCCAAGGGCGCGCAGGGCAGGAAGATGACGCTGAAGTACCAGGCCGTCTACGAAACCGGCAAGCCCGAAGGCTGGCCCGGCCCCGGCATCATTAATGAAGGCTTCACCAAGGACGACACGCAGTGGCACTGGTGGCTGTACTGGCGCCAGCTGATGAACGGCGAGATCTGAGCCGAGCCCCCGTGACGACGACCTTCGGAGCAACCCATGAGTGACGATTTCAAGCCGGGCCTGACGGTGCCCATCGGCTCGCCCGCCTACAACCGCGTGCTCGCCTTCCTGTACACCGAGGCGCACCTGCTCGACGAGATCCGCCTGAAGGAATGGGCCGCGACGCTGGCGCAGGACCTCGTCTACACCGCGCCGCTGCGCGAGACGCGGCCGGTCGCGCAGCATGCCGCTTCCTATGTGCGCAGCACGCACCACTTCGAGGACGACTGGCGCTCGATCATGGGTCGCGTGATGCGACTCACGGGAACCAAGAGTGCCTGGGCTGAAGACCCGCCCTCGCGCACGCGCCGGCTGGTGACCAATGTCTGGGTCGAGCAGGGCGACAAGCCCGACGAACTGCGCGTGCGCAGCAACCTGCTGGTGACCCGCAGCCGCTTCAACTTCGACGAGCTCGACCTCATCAGCGCCGAGCGCCGCGACGTGCTGCGCGACGTGGGTGAAACCTTCATGCTGGCGCGCCGCGAGATCCTGCTCGACCAGGCCGTGCTGGGCACGCCCAACCTGGCGATCTTCCTTTAGGGCCGGCCTTCAGCCGGCCATGCCGGCATCGGCCAGCCAGGCCTCGTCGTCCAGGCACAGCGCGTCGGCGCGCGCCGTGAAGTCCCAGGTCGACCCGACCTGGCGCAGGGCATGCGGTGCACGCTCGGCCTGCTGCACGAAGCAGCGCCCGGTGGTGGCGGCGTGCACCTGCTGGTCCAGCGGCACGCCCTTGCCCAGCGATATCGCCGCGGCGCGGCGCAGCACCAGCGCCGCTTCGGCGTCGTCCGCCGACAGGTTCGCCAGCGCCCAGCGTGCCAGCCCCACACGCAGGTTCATGCCCGTGTAGGGCGCCGGGCCTGTGATGTCCAGATCGTGCAGTTCCCAGGCCAGCAGCGGCGCGCCGTCCCGGGCCAGCGCGGCGCGTGTGTGGCCGCCTTGGCGCAGCGGCACCTCGATGTCGTAGCGGCGCTGCCCCTCGCCGCGCAGCGCCTGCGCGGCAGCCAGGCCGGCGAGGTCGAGCACATGCGTGCACTGCTGGCTCGGGTCGACCTGCCGGGCCATCGCGTGGGCTTGCGGCTGCAGCGGCAGGCCCACCAGCTGCTGCACCTGCAGCCCGGCCGCCGGGCACAGGCTGTAGGGGTGGCGCGGCGCTTGCGTGCTCAGGGCCGTGATGCGGCCGGCGGCGGCGTGCAGCCCGACCCGGAAGTGGTGGAAGTCGTCTTCCAGTGACGCACGCACGCGCAGCGCACCGCCGGGCTGCGACACGGCATGCAGGCGGATGCAGCGCCGGAACAAGGGCGGCGATGCAGGGTCGCCGGGCGCGGCAGGGTGGGGCGGGCCGAGGGTCAACACGAGGGACAGTCCCCTTGCAAAAAATGTACGATAACACCAGAACTGTTCAATAACGGAGGGCGCATGGGCCTGCTGGCGGACAAGGTGGCGGTGATCACGGGCGCGGGCGGCGGCATCGGCCGGGGTGTGGCGCGCTGCTTCGCGCGCGAGGGTGCGGCCGTGCTCATCGCCGAGGTCGACGAGGCCAGCGGCCTGCAGGTGCAGGCCGAACTGCAGGCGCTGGGTGCCCGCGCGCGCTTCCTGCGCACCGACGTGCTCGACAAGGCCAGCGTCGAAGCGGCGGTGCAGGCGGCGGTGGACAATTTCGGCGGCCTGGACATCCTGGTCAACAACGCCTTCGTGCCGTCCGAGAACGTGCTGCTGGAAGACAAGACCGACGCGCAGCTGGCACGCACGCTCACGTCCACCGTCTGGGCCAGCTGGTGGGCCATGCGCGCCGCGCTGCCGCACTTCAAGGCGCGTGGCGGCGGGCGCATCGTCAACTTCACGTCCATCGATGTCGACGTCGGTGCCTGGCAGCATGGCGACTACAACACCGGCAAGGCCGGCGTCGTGGGCCTGACACGCAGCGCCGCGGCCGAATGGGGCCGCTTCAACGTCACCTGCAACGCCATCGCCCCGACGGCGATGGGCGCCACCTTTCATAAGCTGGCGGCCGAGAACCCGGGCTTCTATGAGCGTTCGGCGGCGGCACGGCCGCTGGGCCGGCCGGGCGACCCCGAACTCGACATCGGGCCGGCGGTGGTCTTCCTGGCGTCGGAGATGTCGCGCTACGTGACCGGCGTGACGCTGCACGTCGACGGTGGCCTGCACCTGCCAGGCTACAACTCGCGCCCGGCGGGTGTGCCGGTGCGCGAGTACTGAGCGCCCTTGAACCAGGGCCGCCGCCGTGTCAGCGCTTGACGACCTCGATGCCGCTGGCTTCCTGGTCCCAGGTGGCGGCGGTCTTGCCTTCGTCGCGCAGCTGGTACTTCAGCACCCGGCCCTGCGGGTTCTTCGGCAGGCTGTCGCGGAACTCGATGTAGCGCGGCAGCGCGTAGTAGGGCACCGCGTCCACGGCCCACCTGAACAGGTCTTCGGCAGCGAGCGTCGCGCCTGGGTGCAGGATGGCGGTGACCTTCACGTCGTCCTCGCCGCGTGGCGAGGGTACGGCGTGCACGGCCACCTCGGCGATGGCCGGGTGGCGCGCGAAGGCGGCTTCCATCTCGAAGCTGGAGATGTTCTCGCCGCGGCGGCGCAGGTAGTCCTTCTTGCGGTCGACGAAGTAGAAGAAGCCTTGTTCGTCGAACTTGCCGATGTCGCCGGTATGCAGCCACAGGTTGCGCATCAGCTTCAGCGTGTCCTCCGGGCGGCGCCAGTAGCCCATGAACATGATGTCCGGGCGCAGCGGCCGCACGATGATCTCGCCGGCCTGGCCGGCCGGCAGTTCGCGGTCGAGTTCGTCGACGATGCGCACGTCGAAGTCGGCCACACGCTTGCCCGACGAGCCCGGCGCGGCGTATTCGCCGGCGGGCAGTGTGGTGATGACGGCGGCTTCCGTCAGCCCGTAGCCGTTGCCGCCCACCTGCCTGGCACCGAAACGTTCGCGCCAGATCGCCTTCACCGGCTCGGTGAAGGGATTGCCGCGCACGGTGTGGATCTGGCCGAAGCAGCGCCGCGCGGCGTCGCTGTCGGGCGCCTGGGCCAGCAGCGCGCCCATGCCGCCCAGGATGGACGCGATGGTGGCGCCGCTGCGCTCGACCTCGGGCCAGAAGTTCGACACCGAGAAGCGCGGCACGATGGCCACGCGCGCGCCCACCAGCAGCGTGGCCAGCACGCCCACGCACATCGCGTTCATGTGGAACAGCGGCAGCGGGGTGATGGTCACGTCGCTGGCCGTGGCCGGCCCGGCGCGCAACTGCAGCCGTGCCAGGTTGCACATGTAGTTGTGGCCGATCATGCAGCCCTTGGACGGCCCCGTGGTGCCCGAGGTGTAGATCAGGCAGGCCAGCTCCCAGGGGTTGGGCTTGTCGGCGAAAGCTGTCTCCGGGCCTGCGCGGTGCGCGTCCAGTGGCGCCAGCGGCAGCGTGCCGCACTGCGTGCCGGCGGCCGGGCCGCGGTGCAGCACCTGGCGCACCTGCGGCAGCTCGGCGGCGATGGCCGCGATGCGCTCGACATAGGCGGCTTCGCAGACCACCAGCGCCGCGTCGGCGTCGGCGATCTGGTGGCGCAGGAAGTCACCCTTCAGCGCCGTGTTGATGGGCACGCTCACCGCGCGCAGCTTGTTGATGGCCAGCCAGCACAGCACGGCGTCGACGTTGTTGTCCAGCATCGAAAGCACCGTGTGGCCGGCCTGCACCCCCAGCGCCGCGAAGGCGTGCGCCAGCCGGGTGGACGCGCGGTCGACTTCGGCGTAGGTGTGCAGCTCGCCGCTGAAATCGAGCAGCACACGCGCGGGATGCGCCTGCACGGCGCGCTCCAGCGCGTGGATCACCGTGTCCTGCGGGCCCAGCGACCAGCTCTCGGTAGGGCCCATGCCACTCATGTCGACGACCTCGGGTTGACGCCTGCAAGAGAGCGCAGGCATTCTGATATCAGAACTTCATTCTATTTGTAGCAGAACGTCGGCACCCGCAGGTAAACCCTGAGCGCTGCGCGATGTAAGACACTTTGACCTTCAGGAGCACCGACGCACCATGGCCCGCACCCCTCGCAGCAGACCCGTCCCCGCCGCCGCGCCCGTGGCCGGCCCGTCCCGACGCGCCGCCACGGCCGCCGCAGCACCAGCTGCCAAGGCCACGAAGAAGCCGGCCGCCGCAGGCCGGCAGGCCCGCGTGGAGGCGCCGGCACGCGCCGGTGCCCAGGTGATCGCGATGCCGGGGCGCGAGGCCGCCGTGCCCGCGCGGCGGCGCAGCAACCGCCGTTCCGAACAGACCATCGAGAACATCCTGGCCTGCACCGAAGCCATCATCCTGGAGTCGGGTGCCGAGCGCATCTCGATCCTCGATGTCTGCCGTGCCGCCGATGTCTCGCGCGGCACCTTCTACCGCTACTTCGCGTCGCAGGACGAACTGCTCGACGCCTTCTCGCGCCACAAGCGCGAGCGCTTCCACCGCGCCCTGCAGGAGGTGGTTGCGCCGCACGACGACCCCGATGCGCGCTTCGCGGCCATCATCGGTTTCCTCGATCACTACCTGCAGCACGGCAACGCCCGTCGGCTTCTGGCGGTGGCGCCCGAGTACGCACTGGGCTTCTTCAAGCGCATCTTCCACGACTCGGTGGTGCGTTTTCAGGACGCGCTGGGCATCGTCTTCGACGCCTGGGAAGCTCGCCTGGGCATACAGATCGACCGCGAGCTGGTGGCCGAGATGCTGATCCGCTACGTGCTCAGTGAGCAGCTCGTGCCGAGCGACGGCGTGCGCAAGTCGCTGCCGCGGCGCATCGGCCGCATGGTCGAGGCCTTGCTCGCCGGCGCCCCGGCGCGGGCACGGCGCTGAGCGCTGCCGCTGCGCGTCGGATCAGACCGGCGCGGGCGGCGTGGCCAGCAGACGCGTGGCAATCTGGGCAAAGGCCGCCGTGAGCGGCTGACCGACATCGACCTCGCGCAGCGGGTCGACATGGGCCGTGAAGGCTGCGGCCACGGCCTTCCAGTCCTCCGGCTGCAGGTGGCGGCGTGCGGCGGGAAGCACCTGGGCTTCCTCCAGGCTCATGTGCTCCCACACCGCGCCAGCCAGGCGCTGCACAGCTTCGCCCAGCGCTTCCAGCGTGGCGGCGTCTGCCGCGCTGTGGCGCGCCAGCGCGCCGGCCACGGCTTCCACGAGCGCCGCTTCCAGCGTGTGCTGGCGTTCCAGTTCCGCCAGCAGGGCGTGGAAGTCGCCGCTGCGCTGGCGCAGCAGGCGGAACAGGTGGGCCTCTTCCTTCGGGTGGTGCAGTGCCTCGGGAAAACTGCGCAGGTAGGCCAGCATCTGCTGCATCAGCGCGGTGTTGAGCCGGCCGCCGTCGGCACGCGCCTCGCGCACCAGCTGCTGCATGCCACGCAGCACGGCGCCGATGCTGCGGTGCTCGGCGCCGATGATGCCCAGCGCCTTGTGCATGTCGGCGTCGGCGTCGTTGGCTTCGACACCGGCCACCAGCACGGGCAGGTCGGTGATCTCGAGCAGGCGTTGCGTCACGCTGCCGCGCAGCCAGCCGCGCCAGCCGGGCGCGCGGCCGTGCGAGCACAGGAAGATCAGGTCGCAGCCCTGGGCATGTGCGCTGTCGTGGATGGCCTGGGCCGGGTGGTCGGTGGTGCGCGCCAGCGTCTGGCAGGGCACACCGGCGATGTCGGCCGCCGTGCGCGCCTGCAGCAGCCCGCCCTGGCCCTGCGCCGAACGCGCCTCGCCGAAGGTGTCGCGGTCCATCGTGTAGAGCAGCGCGCCTTCACCGGTGGCGCCCAGGTCAGGTGCGGCGTGGAAGAAGGTGATGCGCGCACCGGCGCTGCGGGCGTAGCCGACGGCCCGCGCGATGGTGACGCTGGCCAGCGGCGTGTCGTCGATGGGTACGAGGAGGTGCTGGTACATGGGCTGCTCCGACGGTCGGTGAGGTCAACGATAGTCCGCCGCCGCCCGCGACCCTCGCCGCCCGACCCGGTGAACACGATAATTGAACACAAACGGCTTTTGTGATTAATATCTGCATCATCGCACCCGGCTCCCCGCACCACAACCCGGGCTGGTACCGATGACGGCCCTGCCCAGGGCGAACTGCAAACCCCAACGGGCGGCGCCCGACCCGCGCCGCCGCGTCACCCAAAAGGCGCCTCCTGCCATGCTGATCGACCTCCACGCGCACGCCCCGCACCCGGGCTACTACAACCAGCACCCGCACTGGGGCCCCTTCTTCGAGCAGCATGCCGACGGCGACATCAAGCTGCGCGTGGGCCACTGGATCCTGGGCCTGGGTTCGCCCGAGCGCAAGGCGGCCGTGCGCAGCGGCAACGGCCCCAAGCTCGAGGACTACCTGGCGCGCTGGGCCGACCCGAGGAACCGCCTGGCCGCGATGGACGCCGCGGGGCAGAACGCGCAGGTGGTCTCGGTGCCCTCGCACTGCTACATGTACTGGGCCGACGCCGAGTTCAGCGTGCGCTTCGCACGCCAGGTGAACGACACGCTGGCTGGCTACTGCGCGGGCGCGCCGGACCGCCTGATGTTCTGGGCCCATGCGCCGCTGAACGCCCCGCACGCCGCCGCGGCCGAGATCCGCCGCGCCTGCACCGAACTGGGTGCCAAGGGCCTGGTCTGTGGCGGCGCCAACTTCGGCGGCCTGGAATTCGACTCGCCCCAGCTCGACGTGGTGTGGAAGGCGCTGTGCGACCTGGACCTGCCCATCTTCGTGCACGGCTACAACCAGTCGGTCACCTGGGGCGAGCAGGCCAACAGCGACCGCTACGAGACCACCGCCATCGTCGGCATGAACTACGACGAGACGCGCTGCTTCTGGTACCTGGTCAACGGCGGCGTGCTCGACCGCTTCCCGAACCTCAAGGTCTACATCACGCACGGCGGCGGCTACGTGCCTTACCAGCTCGGCCGCATGGCGCAGTGCAACCCGAACCTGGACGTGAGCCACAACAAGCGCCCGGTGCTCGACTACCTGAAGAACTTCTACTTCGACGTGGAGCTGCACGAAGTGCCGATGCGCCAGGCCGTCGTCGACGTGATGGGCGCCGACCGCATCCTCTACGGCAGCAACTTCGGCGGCAGCGATGCCGTGCGCCACGACCTCACGCACGGCCTTAGTCTGAGCGACGAGGACCTGCAGAAGATCCGCTGGAAGAACGCCTGCGAACTGCTGCACCTGGACCCGGCGAAGATCGGCCAGCCGGTGCCGGTGAAGGCCGCATGAAGCTGGCGCGCTGCACCGATGGCGGCGCGCCCTTCTGGGGCGTGGTGGACGTCGAACGGGGTGAACTGCGGCCGATCGCCGGCGACATCGGCGAATGGGGGCCGGCCGTGACGCGCGGCGAAGGCCAGGCCGCCCTGCGCTTCAACGGCCCGGTGCATGCGCTGGCCACGGTGCAGCTGCTGCCGCCCGTCGCGAAGTGCAACCGCGTCGTCGTCGCCGGTGCCAACTACGCCAAGCACCTGGCCGCCGACTTCGGCCTCAAGACGCACAACCAGCCCATCGCCTTCCTGAAGGCCTATGGCGCGCTGATCGGGGCCAACGACGCCCTGCGCTACCCGCCGCTGACGCAGGAACTCGACCACGAGGTCGAACTCGTCGCCGTCATCGGCGACACCGTGAACCACAAGGATCCGCTGGCCAGCGTGCTGGGCTACACCGTCGGCAACGACGTCAGCGCGCGTGACCTGCAGCGCAGCGGCCCGCCCGGTGTCGGCATGGACCTCTTCGCCGCCAAGAGCGCCGACCAGACCACGGGTGTCGGCCCCTGGATCGTCACCAGAGACGAGTTCGGACCGGGCAGCCCGAAGCTGAAGCTGCTGCTGCGTGTGAACGGCGAGCTGCGCCAGGACGGCGACACGGCGGACATGACCTGGGACGTGGCCCACCTCGTGAAGTTCGTCGACGAACGTTCACGCTTCGAGTGCGGCGACATCCTCTTCACCGGTTCGCCCGCCGGCACGGCGCAGGGCAGCGGCAGGTTCCTGAAGGTCGGGGACGTGGTCGAGGCAGAGATCCCCGGCATCGGCACGCTGCGCAACGTCGTCAAGGCGCTGGACTGAACACTTTCCCGAGAAGGCATCAACCATGAGCATCACGCAAGACAAGGTCGTCGTCGTCGGCGCCGGCCTGATGGGCACCGGCATCGCCCACGCCTTCGCCGCGTCCGGCTTCACCACCATGCTGGTCGACAGCAACGCCGCCGCCGCGGCCAAGGCCCTGGCGGCCGTGGCGAAGATCCTGGACGACGGTGTCAGGCTCGGCAAGGTCGAGGCCGCCGCGGCTGCTGCCGCCAAGGCCCGGCTGACGACGCTGCCCGACCTGGCGCAGGCGGCCGAGGGCGCCGCGCTGCTGGTGGAGACCGTGACCGAGAACCTGGCGGTGAAGAAGGAAGTGCTGGCCACCGCCGCACCACACATGGTGCCGGGCGCGCTGATCGCGACCAACACCTCGGCGCTCAGCGTCACCGAGATCGCCACCGCCGTGCCGCAGCCCGAGCGCGTGGTCGGCATGCACTTCTTCAACCCCGTGCACAAGATGAAGCTGGTGGAACTGGTGGGCGCGCGCCTACAGCGACGCGCTGGGCAAGACCAGCATCGTCGTCAACGAAGCCCCAGGCCTGACCACGAGCCGCATGTCGGCAATGGCCGGCAACGAGGCGATGTGGATGCTGCAGGAAGGCGTGGCCACGGCCGAGGACATCGACACCGCGCTGCGCCTGGGTTTCAACCACCCGATGGGCCCGCTGGAACTGGGCGACCTGACGGGATGGGACACGCGCCTGTCGGTGCTGCGCTACCTGCACGCGACGCTGGGCGAGAAGTTCCGCCCCTGCCCGCTGATCATCAAGATGGTGGCCTCGGGCCGCCTGGGCCGCAAGACCGGCGCCGGCGTCTACCGCTACGACGAACAAGGCCAGCGTGTTCCCGGCTCGGGGCTGAAGGCGAACGTGCTGTGAGGAGCCTGTCGTGAGTGAAGCGCTGAAGGCCAGTGACGTTGTCATCGTCGGCGCGGTGCGCACGCCCGTCGGCAAGTTCCGGGGCAGCCTGGCCGGCGTGCGCGCCGACCACCTGGGCGCCGTGGTGCTGGACGAACTGATCACGCGCGCCGGGCTCGAGCCCGAGACCGTCGACGACGTGATCTTCGGCTGCGTGACGCAGATCGGCGAGCAGTCGGCCAACATCGCGCGCACGGCGCTGCTGGGCGCAGGCTGGCCCGTCACCATTCCAGGCTTGACGATAGACCGCAAATGCGGCTCGGGCGAAGAAGCCGTGCACGTGGCCGCAGGCCTGATCGCCTGCGGCGCGGCCGAGGTGGTGGTGGCCGGCGGCGCCGAGAACATGAGCCGCGTGCCCATGGGCAGCAACCGCGCCATCCACGGCGAGGCCTTCGGCTGGATGGCCGCCGAGCGCTACGAGATGACGGGCCAGGGCGAAGCTGCCGAGCGCCTGTGCGACCGGTGGCAGCTGTCGCGCGAGTCGCTCGACGCCTTTGCGGTGGAGAGCCACCGCCGCGCCGCCGCGGCCGCGGCTGCCGGACACTTCCAGAGGGAACTCGTACCTGTGCCCGTGATGCAGGTGCGCGAGCAGGGCCTGGAAGGGGAGGCGCTGCCCTTCACCGCCGACGAGACCATCCGCCCGGGCACGGCCATCGAGAAGCTGGCGACGCTGAAAACCAGCTTCCGCGCCGACGGCCGGCTGACGGCGGGCAACTCGTCGCAGATCTCCGACGGCGCGGCCGTGCTGCTGCTGATGTCGGCAGGCAAGGCACGCTCGCTCGGCCTGCAGCCGCGCGCGCGAGTGCGTGCCGTCACCACGGTGGGTTCCGACCCGACGCTGATGCTCACCGGGCCCATCGCCGCCACGCACAAGGTGCTGGCCAAGGCCGGGCTGCAGCTTTCCGACATCGACCTCTTCGAGATCAACGAAGCCTTCGCGCCGGTGCCGCTGGTGTGGATGAAGGAGACCGGTGTCTCGCACGAACGCCTGAACGTCAACGGCGGCGCGATTGCGCTGGGCCACCCGCTGGGCGCCAGCGGCGCGCGGCTGATGGTGTCGATGCTGCACGAACTGGAACGCCGCGGCGGGCGCTACGCGCTGCAGGCCATCTGCTGCGCCGGCGGCATGGGCACGGCCACGGTGCTGGAACGGCTGTAGCGGCATGGCGCGGCTGCCGCTGGTGCCGGTGGAGGCCTTCACCCCCGCACTGGCGCAGGCCGTGCAGCGCGGGCTGGCGTCGCGCATGCTCAGCACCCCCGTGCCGGTGCAGGTGTGGGCCCACCGGCCGCAGGCGGCGCTGGCCTGGCTGGCACTGCTGGAACAGATGCACAGCCATGGCCTGCTCGATGAGCGTCTGCGTGAACTGGTGCGCCTGCGCATCGCCTCCGTCACCACTTGCCAGGCCTGCCAGTTGGCGCGCAAGAGCGACACCGTCCAGCTTGCCGACCTTGAAGCGCTGAACTGCGCTGCAGTCGACAGCGAGCACTTCAGCCCGCGTGAACGCGCAGCGCTGCGTTACGCCGGGAAATTCACCACCGACCCGCACGACATCGGCGACGCCGACTTCGCGGCGCTGGACACCGTATTCAGCACGGCCGAGACCGTGGAGCTGCAGATGTTCTGCGCCCTGATGCTGGCCGGTGGCCGCATGACGCTGGTGCAACAAGCCTACGAGGACAAGACCGCATGACGACCGCGCTTCACGACATCGCCGTTCAGGCACTCGACGGCACCGCCACCACCCTGGGCGCCTGGAGGGGCCAGGTGCTGCTGGTGGTGAACGTGGCGTCGAAGTGCGGCCTGACGCCGCAGTACGCCGGCCTGCAGGCCTTGCACGAGCGTTTTCGGGCGAGCGGCTTCACGGTGCTGGGCGTGCCCTGCAACGACTTTGCGGGGCAGGAACCGGGCAGCGAAGACGAGATACGCAGCTTCTGCGACACCCACTACCAGGTGAGCTTTCCGCTGCTGGGCAAGCTGCGCATCAACGACGAGCCGCGCCACCCGCTCTATGCCGCGCTGATCGCCGCGCAGCCCGCAGCCACCCCCTCGGGCAACCCGACGCTGCGCGACACGCTGGCGCAGCACGGCCTGCTGCCCGAGGGCGACACCGACGTGATGTGGAACTTCGAGAAGTTTCTCGTCGGCCGCGACGGCCGGGTGCTTGCGCGCTTTGCGCCCGACGTGGCACCCGACGATGCACGCGTGATCGCCGCCATCGAGGATGCGCTCGGCTGACGCGGCGCCCGCCGTCGCTGCCGCCACCGCGGCTGACCGGCGCCTGGGCCTGACGCTGCTGGCGCTGGTGGTCGCGCAGGTGGGCCTGCACGGCTGCCTGAACGGCATGCGCCTGGCGGTGCCGCTGCTGGCGGCCAGCGAGGGGCGCGGCGCTGCGGCCATCGGCGTGCTGATGGCGATGTTCGCCGCCTTCCCCTTCCTCATCGCGATTCCGGCCGGCCGCCTGGCCGACCGCCGCGGCTACCACCTGCCGGCGCGCCTGGCCGCAGTGCTGGCCTGCGGCGGTGCGTTGCTGGCGGCGGTGTCGCAGAACCTGTGGGCGCTGGGCCTGGCCGCGGCGCTCTCGGGCGCTGGCTCGGCCATAGGCATGATCACGCTGCAACGCACGGCCGGGCGCCTGGCCAGCACCGATGCCGAGCGCCTGCGCATCTTCAGCTGGGTGGCGCTGGCGCCCTCGGTGGCCACCTTCGTCGGGCCACTGCTGGCCGGGGCGCTGATCGACCACATGGGCTGGCGTGCCGCCTTCATCGGGCTGGCGCTGTTGCCGCTGCTGACGCTGGCGGCTGGCGCCGCGGTGTCGCGCGAGGCCGGGCACAGGTTGCATGCAGCGGCCGCCGTCACCGGGACACCGGCGCGGGGCGCCGCCTGGGACCTGCTTCGTCACGGCGAGCTGCGCCGACTGTTCTTCATCAACTGGCTGATTGCCGCCTGCTGGGATGCGCACGCCTTCGCCCTGCCGCTGCTGGGCCACGAGCGCGGCCTCAGCGCCTCGGCCATCGCCGCAGTGCTGGCCTGCTACGCCGTTACGTCTGCGGCGGTGCGGCTGGCCATCCCCTTCATGGCCGAACGCCTGCAGCCGCGCGGGCTGATGGCCGGCGCGCTGGCGCTGACGGCCGCCGTCTTCGTGCTCTACCCCGCACTGCACAGCGGCTGGGCCATGGCCGCCTGTGCGGGCGCGCTGGGCATCGGCCTGGGTGGCATCCAGCCGGCGGTGATGTCGACGATGCACGTGCTGGCGCCCGAGGGCCGCCAGGGCGAGGCGCTGGGCCTGCGCTCCACCGTCATCCACTTCTCGACGCTGGTGATGCCGCTGGCCTTCGGCGCGCTGGGCGCAGCCGTGGGCGTGGCGCCGGTGTTCTGGATCACCGGCCTGGCCCTGTCCGCAGGCTCGTGGCAGGCCTGGCGCTTGCCCCAACAGGACAGGTGAGCCGCGGCGGCCGGTCCTGCGGCCAAGCCGGATGCGTGTTCAGCGCGGCTGCGCCATCAGCTCGCGCAGATCAGCCATGATGGGGTTGTGCGCCAGCATGCCGCCATCGGCGATGTAGGTCTGGCCGTTGACGTAGCGCGCTTCGCTGCTGGCCAGGAAACACACCAGCGCGGCGATGTCCTCCGGCACGCCGATCTCGGGCACCAGCAGCTGGCGCTGCATGATGCCGATCACGGGTGCCGCCGCGCCGCGCGTGCCGGGCGTGAGCACCAGTCCCGGCGCCACCGCATTGCAGCGTATGCCCTGCGCGCCGTGGTGGGTGGCGATCTGCCGCGTCAGGCCGACGATGGCCGACTTCGACACGCTGTAGGCCAGACGCGAGATGTCGCCAGCGAAACCACCGGTCGAGGCCGTGTTGACGATGGCGCCGCAGCCCTGGCGGATCATCGTCGGCAGCGCGTACTTGCAGCCGGCGAGGTAGCCGCGCAGGTTCACCGCCATCACCTGGTCCCAGATCTCGAACTCGATGTCGATGGCATTGCTGTCGCGCTTGTGCACCTCGGGCGTGCTGATGGCGGCGTTGTTGTGCAGCACGTCGAGCCGGCCGTGGCGCTCGACCGTGCCCAGCACCAGGGCCTCGATGCTGCGCACGTCGGCCGCATCGAAGGCCTGCGCGCTGGCGCGCTCACCCAGTTCGGCCGCCAGCAGGCCGGCGCGCTCGCCGTTGACGTCGGCGATGACGACGGTGGCGCCTTCGGCCACCAGGCGCCGGCAGGTGGCCTCGCCGATACCCGAGGCGCCCCCGGTGACGATGGCCACCTGGCCGTCGAAACGCCCGGTGTGCGGGCCGGGCAGGGCGGGGGCGCGGACGGGCGGGTTCATGTGGTGTCCTTGGCGTTGGTGTCGGCTGCGTCGTCGGTGGCTGCGAAGCCGCGGAACTGCGACAGGTCGACCTTCGCGGCATCGGGGGCCTTCAGGAAGTAGCGCACGGTCAGGCGCCCCGGCTCGAAGCGGTAGGTCTCGATGCTCTCGATCACCATGTCGGTACCGCGGATGCAGTTGCGGTGATGCGCCGCGGCCTCGTTGCCATTGACGATGGTCATCACCTGTTCCAGCCGGAACTGCGCGTTGTGCTTGTCGTACATCTCCTCGATGACCAGCCAGCCATCGGCCTGGTCGGTGCGTCCGACGTATTCGATGGACAGGTGCTCGGCCGCCACCTCGCGGTACAGCGCCAGCAGGCCGGCCCTGTCGTGGGCGTTCCAGGCCGCGGCCTGGCCGTGCATGAAGCGTTCGATGGTCTCTTGGCTGACCGTGTTCGGCGTGCTCATGGGGGCTCAGGGCTGGCGGATGAAGTAGCGCACGTCGAGCTTGCCGTCATCGAATCGGTACAGCTCGATCGTCTCTATGGCCATCGGCGTGCCGCGCACCTTGTTGCGGTTGTGGCAGGCGGCCTCAGAGCCGTTGATCACCAGAGCTACTTCCTCGATCTCGATCTTGGCGCTCTGCGCGGCCCACATGCCTTCGAGCACCGGCCAGCCATCGGTGGACGGGCCGCGGCCCACGTACTCGATCTGCAGGCCCTTGGGTGCGACTGCGCGGTAGGCGGCCAGGAAGGCCTCCTTGTCGCCGGCATTCCAGGCCCTGACCTGGGCGTGGGCGAAGTTCTCGATGGCTTGTTTGTCCATGGTGCGGCTCCTGTAGCGCTTACTCGGTGCCACGCACGTTGCGCGCGCTGCCGTTGCGTTTGTCGGTCTCGCCCCAGGCCATCCAGCGGTCGGGCTCGCGCGTGTCGCCGACGCGGCGCCAGCGGCCTTCCTGCTGCGCCGTGATGGGGAAGCCGCCGACGAAGTCGAGCATGCGGCCCTTGGGGTCGGGCAGGAACTCCCACTCTTCCGTGCCGTCGACGACAAGGCGCGCCTCGGTGGCGAACCAGCCGCCTTCCTCGTGGCGCACCGTGCCCTCGGTATCGGTGCTGCAGCGCACCTCGCCCTTCTCGTTCTGGAAGATGGCGTAGCCGAGCTTCTCGTGGCCGACGAGGATGGACGCCAGATCCCAGCTGCCGTCCTTGTAGAGGGTCGCGAAGTTCCACCAGATCACGTGCATCCGGTTGTTGACCACCAGGTCCTTGTGCATGTGGATGGCGCCGCCTTCGGCCATCCAGGCCTGGTCGAGCGAGATCACACCCTTCACGGCGCGGCCTTCGCAGGTGCCGGCCACGTCGTACATCTGCGCCACGTAGAAGGTGCCCCAGTCCACGCCGGGCAGGTACCACTGCATGCCGTTGCCGATGAGCGTGCCGCGCAGGCTGAACAGGCCTTCTTCGTGCCAGCTGAAGGCCTGGCCAGAGGCGCTGATGCGCCAGGGCTGGCCCGCGTCGTCGGGCAGATTGCTCCACCAGGCGGTGTCGCCGTCGAGGCCGCGCGCCGGGAACATGGTCAGCGCACGCGGCGCGATCCTGTCCTTGTCGATGCGCAGGTTGGCGTTGTCCAGCCGCGTGCTCTGGTAGATGAACTTGGTCGGGTTGGGCGTGCTGCCGGGGGCGTTGAGCGCACGCACCATCGAGTAGATGTGGCCGTCTTCGTCGCGCACGCTGCCGAAGGGCATGTGCTTGGTGAGCTTGAGGCCGAAGTGGTCGCGCAGGTCGGCCAGCTTCGCGCCGCTGACCTTCTGCGGGCCCACCAGGCACTGGTAGGCGAAGTCGGCGCGCTCGGGGATGGCGGTGAAGCTGCGCATCGCCTCAGTCCCACAGCACGTGGATGCTCTTGGCGCCACGCAGGTGCGCGCCCTCGATCTTCGGCGTGGGATAGGCCGGGTCGAGGCGCAGGTTGGGCAGGAAGTCGAGGATGGCGTTGATCGCGCAGCTCAGTTCGAGCTTGGCCACGAACTGGCCGATGCACATGTGCGGCCCGAAGCCGAAGCCGAACGAGGGCTTCTGGCGACGGTCGATGTCGAAGACGTCAGGGTTCTCGAACACGGTCTCGTCACGGTTGGCGGCGGCCACCATGCATTGAACGAACGAGCCCTTGGGGATCTTCACGCCGCCGATCTCGGTGTCCACCGCGGTCTCCCGTACCTTGAAGGTGGCCGACGGCTCGAAGCGCACGGATTCGTCGATCAGCTTGGCGACCAGTGTGCGGTCGTTGCGCACGCGCTCGTACAGGCCCGGGATCGTCAACAGGAACAGCAGTGCGGCGCTGAAGGTGCGTGTCGTCGTCTCGCCGGCGGCCGGCAGCAGCGAGCGCGTGAAGGTGACGACCTCGTGGTCGTTCAGCTTGCGGCCCTCGTATTCGGCGCGCATCAGCCGGCTGATGATGTCGTCGCCGGTGACGCCTTCGGCATGGCGCTTCTGCACCTGCACCATCAGCGCGTCGTACAGGCTCTTCACCGACTGTGCAGCGATGCGGCGGCCTTCGGCCACCTTTTCCGGGTCGAGCTGGTTGGCCGCCAGCAACGACAGCGCCCAGGCGGCGTACTGCTTGTACTCGTCGGGCTTGTCTTCCGGGAAGCCGATCAGCGCGTAGATCGCGCGCACCGGGAAGTTCAGGCCCATGTCCATCAGGTCGGCCTTCTTGGCCGGGACCATGGGCTGCACGTACTCTTCACGCGCGATGCGGTCGATCTTCGGCTTCCACTTGTTGACGTTCTCCGGCATGAACGACGACTGCAGCAGCATGCGCAGGTTGCGATGCGCCTCGCCGTCCATGCCCAGGATCATCAGCCCGTCCCAGACCTTGCCCATGCCTTCCAGGATGAAGCCGCTGGTGTAGGTGCCGGCGTCTCGCAGCACGTTCATCACATCGGCGTACTGGAACACCGCATAGGTGGGCTTGGTGCCCGCCTGCAGGCCCGCGTTGGTGGGCACGCCAAGGAACTTGGCGATGAAGTCGCCTTCGTAGACGCGCGTCGTCTTGCGCATCTCGCGGCAGGCGCCGTAGAGGTCATCGGTGAGGCCGCGGTAGGTGTCGCTGACGCCGGCGTAGGCCTGTTCCAGTTTCCTGGTGTTGGCTGACGACGCGGGGGTGGTGGGTTCGCTCATGGGGTCGGCTCCTTCAGGTGTCATGGGGGTGTGGAGTCAGGCAGGGTGAGGATGCGATCACCGCTCACTTGCGAAGGTAGCGTTTGACGCGCCCGGCGGCGATGCGCCCGGGCAGGCCGTTGATGCCGCCGCCCGGGTGCACGCCGGCTCCGCCGAAGAACAGGCCTGCCACCGGCAGGGTGTCGCCGCCCAGGCCGTAGGCCGGGCGCATGGCCGAGGAGCGCGTGGCGCCGGTGTCGACGTGCACGACGCAGCCGTTGGGCACGTTCAGCCGGGCGGCGAAGTCGGGTGCGGCCTCGGTGCGGCGGCCGATCTCCATGGCCTTGAAACCGGGCCAGTAGTCTTCCATCTGGTCGATCACCCTCTGCGCCGTGGCGGCACGGATGGCGTCCCAGCCTTCACGCGGCGCCACCGGCATGGCCACGGGGTAGAGGTAGGCGATGTCCTGGCCGGCCGGCGCCTGGCCGGGGTCGACGGCGCTGGGGGCGGTCGACCACATGTAGGGCAGCCTGGAGATCTCACCGCGCGCGGCGCACTTGAAGTTGTCGAGCACGGCCTCGGCGGTGCCGATCAGCAGCACGCTCTGGCGCAGGCTCAGCTTGTCGGGGCGTGCGGCCTCGTGGCGCGTGGCGCGCACCTGGCCCTTCAGCGCCACGTCCACCTTCATCGGCGCGCCGCCATGCGCGTTGGCGGGTGCCAGTTCGGCACGCACCATCAGGCGGCGCTCGATCGCGCCGGGCGTCACCATCTTCAGTGCCACTTGCGGATGCACGGCGGCGATGACGCTGCGCGCGGCGATGGTCGTGCCGTCGGCCAGGCGCAGGCCCTGCACGCGGCCGCCCTGGGCCAGGATCTCGGCCACCGGGGTGTTGACGCGGGCTTCGCCGCCGAGCTCGGCAAGCCGCGCAGCTAGTGCATCGGGAAGCGTCTGCATGCCACCCACCGCGCGCCCCAGGCCGTAGCGCTGGATGAAGCCGAGCAGCGCGAAGTACACGCCAGTGGCCTCGCCGGTGATCGGCCCGGCAGCGCCGAGCAGGGCGCACAAGGCCGAGACGGTGACCGGATGCTCGAAGCGCTCGACGATCGACGTGTAGGCCGGGCTGCCGATCAGCCCCATGATGTCGGGCTTGAGCGCCTTGTTCTTCAGCAGCACCTTCAGCGCATTCCATTTGGCGCCGAGGTTCTTCTGCGCCGGGTCGACGCGCATCATCGGCACGGCCATGTCGATCAAGGCGTTCACCAGCTTCATCAGCGCGATGAACTCGGTGGCGTCACGCTCGCTGAAGCGGCGGATCTCGGCCGCCGTCTCTTCGGCACTGCGGCCGAAGACCAGGGAACTGCCGTCGGGATGCAGGTAGACGTAGCCCGGGCTCATCTCCGTCTGCTTGAAGCCGTGGCGCTCGAGCTGCAGCTCGATCGGCATCATGGGGTGCACGCGCAGCGACATCAGGTCCAGCGCACAGGGGTGCACCAGGTGCTGCGGCGCCTCGGGGATGAGGTAGCCCGAAGACGCCATGCCGCCGAGCTTGGGCAGGGCCTCGACGACGATGACCTTGCGGCCTTCGGCGGCCAGGTAGCAGGCAGCGGCCAGGCCGTTGTGGCCGCCGCCGACGATGGCCACGTCGTAGGGCTGTGGAGGAGACAAGGGCGTGATCCTTTGCAGGACGATGGGTAGGTGGGTGGCGTGTGGGTGCGTGCGGGGCCGTCAGGCCCCGGGCAGCGGTTTCCACCAGGGCAGGGTGGCGGCTTCGTCCTGCAGCCGCTGCCAGGCCTGGGCCACGGCGTGTTCGGATTCGGCCGCTTCGACGCCCAGGCCGCGCAGCACCATGGACGTGAGCTCGTGCACCGCAGCAATGTCGACTTGGCGCGTGCGCAGGATGCGGCGCGTGCCTTCCAGGCAGGCGCCGACGAGCAGGTCGATGGCCGCATCGGGCGAGCGGAAGTGCAGCGCACCGCACTCACGGCCGTGGCGCAGGCTCAAGCCCACCACGTGGGCGCGGGGCTCGTCGCCAGCCAGGTAGTCGATGAAGTCGACACGCGCGATGAAGGCGCCGTGGCTGGGCTCCATCGCGGCGCGCAGCAGCGCCATCAGCGGCCCCAGCGCCACGCGCGCGGCGCCGTCGGGCAGTGGCGCGGCCAGGTGGCTGTAGCTGCTGAGCATCTCGTGCGCCATGCGCCGGCCGATGACGGCGAAGACCTCGTCGATGGCGTCGAAGTGCTTGTAGAAGCTGCCGCGCGAGACCTCGGCGATGCGGATCACGTCTTCCACCACCGGGTGGCGGCCGGCGGCGCATTCGGCATAGGCGGCCAGCGTGGCTTCGATCAGCCGTTCACGCATGCGCTCGCGCTTGTGCTCGGCCGCACGCACGCGGTGGTCGGCTGCCCCCTCGTCGACAGCGTCGCTGGGCGCCGGGGACGTGACGGTGACGGTCATGGGCGCCGCAGAAAAAGTGAACACATACACAAAGTATGTTCATATCGATGGGGAGTGACACTGGTGTTTACTCTGAGATTTCCCTGCAGGCACCAGGGGCGGAGCCGGCTTGCGCGACGCGCCGGAGACAACCAGAATCGACCGATCTGTTCAGTAAAGACCGGCGGCACGGGCCGCACGACGGTCGCACCGGAGACCGCTCATGAGCACCCCCAGCGCCAACGCCGCCCTCGAAAGCGCCTTTGCCGGCGTCGCCGACAACTACCGCGGGGCGGATGTCGACCTGAACGCCATCTACCGCGAGATGCGCGCGAAGTCGCCTGTCATCGCCGAGAACTTCATGGCCCGGCTGGGCGTGCCGCAGATCGCGGGCCTGGACCCGAACCGGCCCACCTTCACGGTGTTCAAGTACAAGGACGTGATGGCGGTGCTGCGCGACGCCGCGAACTACACCAGCGGCTTCATTGCCGAGGGCCTGGGCGCCTTCTTCGACGGCCTCATCCTCACCGGGATGGACGGTGAACAGCACCGCCGCGCGCGAGCGCTGCTGCAACCCATCTTCATGCCCGATACGGTGAACAGGTGGCGCCCGACGATGGACCGCATCGTGCGCGAGGAATACCTGGCACCGCTGGTGCCGCAGGGCCGCGGCGACCTGATGGACTTCGGGCTGCACTTCCCGATCCGGCTGATCTATGCGCTGATCGGCTTCCCCGACAACGAGCCCGAGCGCGTGAAGCAGTACGCCGCCTGGGCGCTGGCCATCCTGGCCGGGCCGCAGGTCGACGCGGCGCGCGCAGCGCAGGCGCGGGCCGCGGCCATGGCTGCGGCGAAGTCGCTCTACGACGCCGTCAAGGTGGCCGTGGAGCGGGTGCGCCGCGACGGCGCCGCCGGCGAAGACCTCATCAGCCGCCTCATCCGCGCCGAGTACGAAGGCCGCCGCCTGGACGACCACGAGATCACCACCTTCGTGCGTTCGCTGCTGCCCGCTGCCGGCGAGACGACCACCCGCACCTTCGGCTCGATCATGGTGCTGCTGCTCGAGCGCCCCGAACTGCTGGCGAGCGTGCGCGCCGACCGCAGCCTGGTGCCCAAGGTCATCGACGAGGCGGTGCGTTTCGAGCCGGTGGCGACCTTCAAGGTGCGCCAGGCCGCGCAGGACCTGGAACTCGGCGGCATGCAGATTCCCAAGGGCGCGATGGTGCAGGCCATCGTGGCCTCGGCCAACCGCGACGAAGAGGCCTTCGAGCACAGCGAGACCTTCGACATCCACCGCAAGCCCAAGCCCTCGTTCGGCTTCGGCTTCGGGCCGCACATGTGCATCGGACAGTTCATCGCCAAGACCGAACTGACGGTGGCGCTGAACGCGGTGCTGGACCTGCTGCCGAACCTGCGCCTGGACCCGGACCGGCCGGCGCCGAAGATCACCGGGGCCCAGCTGCGCGGGCCGCACAGCGTGCCGGTGGTGTGGGGTTGAACGGGGCGGCGCGCCCGGGGCAGGGTGCGCCGGCTTCAGCTTCGCGTCACTGCCGCGACGGCACCCGCACCACGATGCCGTCGAGCGCGTCGTTCATCAGGATGCAGCACGACAAGCGGCTGTTTGCCTTGCGCTCGTCGGCCGTGCTGTCGAGCATGGCGTCTTCCTGGTCCTCGACAGGCGGCAGCTTGTCGACCCAGGCCTCGTCGACATAGACGTGGCAGGTGGCGCACTGGCAGGCGCCGCCGCAGTCGGCGTTGATGCCGCGCAGGCCCTGGATGAGGGCGGCCTGCATGACGCTGCTGCCGTTGTCGGCGTCGAGTTCGGTGACGCTGCCGTCGGTGGCGATGAACTTGATGGTGGGCATGGGGTGGGCTGGCGGTGACGAAGTTCAGAGCGAGCGGGCGATGATCTCTTTCATGATCTCGCTCGTGCCGCCGTAGATGCGCGCCACGCGCGCGTCGACCCAGGCGCGGCCGACGGTGTACTCGCTCATGAAGCCGTAGCCGCCGTGCAACTGCAGCAGTTCGTCGAGCACACGGCCCTGCATCTCGCTGCCCAGCAGCTTGCACATCGCGCCCACCTCGGCCGTGAGCTCGCCGCGCATGGCCCTGCCCAGGCAGTCGTCGACGAAGACACGCAGCATGGTCGCCTGCGCCTTGCACTCGGCAAGCTTGAACTTGGTGTTCTGGAAGTCGAAGACCGTCTTGCCGAAGACCTGGCGCTCACGGACGTAATGCAGCGTCTCGGCCAGCATGGCTTCGATGCAGGCGGCGGCGCGGATGCCGATGATGGTGCGTTCCCAGGCCAGCTGGTGCGTCAGGTACGGGAAGCCCTGGCCTTCTTCGCCCAGGCGGTTGGCCGCCGGCACGCGCACGTGGTCGAAGAACAGCTCGGACGTGTCCTGGCCCTTGAGGCCGATCTTCTCCAGCAGCCGGCCCTTGCTGAAGCCCGCGCGGTCGGCCTCGACGCAGATCAGCGTCAGTTCCTTCGCGGCCGGATCGAGCTTGGTGGCGGTGACCATCAGGTCGGCGTTGCCGCCGTTCGTGATGAAGGTCTTCTGGCCGTTGACGACGTAGTCGCCGCCGTCGCGTCGGGCCGTGGTGCGCATGCTCCGCAGGTCGCTGCCGACGCCGGGCTCGCTCATCGCGATGACACCGATGCACTCGCCGCTGACCATCTTCGGCAGCCAGCGCTGCTTCTGTTCGTCGCTGCCGTAGGCCACGATGTAGGGCGCGACGATCTCGGAGTGCGTGGTGAAGCCGACCGCGGTGGCGTTGACACGCGCCAGTTCCTCGATCAGCACGGCCGAGTGGCCGAAGTCGCCGCCGGCGCCGCCGTATTCCTCGGGCACCGTCACGCACAGCAGGCCGTTGTCACCGGCCTTGCGCCACAGTTCGCGCGGCACGATGCCGGCCTTCTCCCATGCGGGCAGGTGCGGCAGCACTTCGCGCTCGACGAAGCGCCGTACCTGCTCGCGAAACTGTTCGTGGTCTTCGCGGAAGACGGGGCGGGCGTTCGTCGTGTTCACGGCGCTCATGCGTTCACTCTCCTCAGCGGCCCGTGTACTGCGGCGGGCGCTTTTCCAGGAAGGCGTTGACCGCCTCCACATGGTCTTCGGTGTGGTGCGACAGGGCCTGGAAGGCGGCGGAAAGCTCCAGCAGCGAATCCAGGCGCAGGTGCTGGCCTTCGCGCAGCAGCCGCTTGGTCAGGCGCAGCGCGTGCGACGGATTCGCCGCGATGCGCTGGGCCAAGGCGTGTGCATGGGCCTGCAACTGATCGGCGGGCACGACCTCGGCGACGAGCCCGTATTCCAACGCCTTGGCCGCGTCCAGGGTGTCGCCGGTGAAGGCCATCAGGCTGGCGCGCGGCATGCCGATCACGCGTGGCAGCAGCCAGGCGCCGCCGTCGCCCGGCACGATGCCGACCTTGACGAAGCTCTCGGCAAAGAGGGCCTTGTCGGACGCGATGCGGATGTCGCACATGCAGGCCAGGTCCAGGCCGGCGCCTATGGCCGGGCCGTTGACGGCGGCGATCACCGGCGCGTCCAGGTTGTACAGGGCCAGCGGTATGCGCTGGATGGTGTTGCGGTAGCTCTCGGCCACCTCGTGCGGGCTGCCGGCGAAGATGCCGCCGCGTTGCTGCATGTCCTTGACGTTGCCGCCGGCGCAGAACGCGCTGCCTTCGCCGGTCAGCACCAGCACCTTGACGCTGCGGTCGGTGCGGATGCTGCGGCACAGGTCCTCGATCTCCTGCATGTGCGCGGGGTCGGTGAGCGCGTTGCGGGTCTCGGGGCGGTTCAGGCGGGCGGTGACCACCGCGCCTTCGCGTTCGATCAACAGGAAGGGCTTCATGCGTGGGCCTTGGTCTTCGGGGCGGCGGGCAGTTCGAGCTGCCCGGACGTGACGGCGGGCCACAGCGCTGCCGCGCCGCCTGCACACACCGCCTGGCCCAGGCGCTGCGACCAGTGCCCCAGGTTGCCGCATTCGCTGCGCCACGACCACAGCCGGCGTGTCAGGTGCTGCAGCGCGTGTTCATGGGTGAAGCCGATGGCGCCGTGCACCGCATGCGCCATGCCGGCCACGACACCCGCCGCTTCGGCGCTGATCACCTTGGCGGTGGCGATGGCAAAGGGCGAGAAACCGTTCGTCGAGAGGGCGAAGGCCGCTTCGGCGGCCACGCCGGCACAGCCGGTCTGTTCGGCCATCACCGCCAGCTGGTGCTGTATGGCCTGGAAGGCTGCGATGGGTTTGCCGAACTGCACGCGCTCGGTGGCGTACTGCACGCTCTGCGCGAGCGCGGCGTCCAGCGCGCCGGCGGTCTGCGCACTGCGCAGCATGGCGCCGCCCAGCCACAGGCACTCGGGCGACAGGCCGGTCGGCAGCGGTGCGCTGGCCAGCGGCGTGGCCGCGTCGAAGACCAGGTCGTCGCGTGGCTCGCCGGCAACGTTCTGTTTCACCGTGACCTGAGCCTGCTGCGGGTCCAGCAGCACCAGTGAGGGTTCGGCGCCGGGCAGCACGGCCAGCACGCCGACAGCCTGGCGGCCCCAGGGTACGTCGACCAGGCGGCCGCTGAGCCGGCCGCTCTGGAGCGTGAGTTCCGCGCGCGGTGCGATGCTCAAGGCCTCGTTGCGCGCTTCCAGTCCGCAGCGCGCCAGCAGGTGGTTGGCCAGCAGGGTTTCGGGTAACGGCAGCGGCAAGGCGTGTTTGCCGGCCGCGCGCACGACGACGAAGAGATCGTCCCAGCCTGCACCCGCACCGCCCAGCGCTTCCGGCGCCGCGGCGACGGCGAAGCCGGACTCCTCCAGCGCAGACCACAGCGTCGTAGGCCAGACGCCTGTTTCGCATTCGCGCAGCAGTGCCGGCGTGACCAGGTCGGCCAGCAGGCGTTCGAGGGTGGATTCGAAGATGTCGCGCATGGTGTTCACCGCAGGCCCAGACCGCGGGCGATGATGCCGCGCAGGATTTCGCGCGTGCCACCGCGCAGCGAGAACGATGGCGCCATCTGCATCAGCGCGGCCAGCACCTGGGCGTGGTCGCTGCCGCCGCACACGGCGGGCGCTTCGTCGAGGATGGACTGTGCGATCTCGGGGATGTCCTGCTCGAACGCGGCGCCCAGGTCCTTCACACAGGAAGCTGCCCAGGCCGGGTTCTGCCCTGCGGCCAGTTCGGCGGTGACGGCCAGCGACATCTGCCGCAGCCCGCTCAGGCGTGCCACCAGGCGGCCGATCTCGCGCGCCTGCGCGGCGTCGGGCTGCGGGCCCACGGCATCGATCAGCGTGTGCAGCAGCGCGATGCTGCTGAGAAAGCGCTCGGGCCCGCTGCGCTCGAAGGCCAGTTCGGCCGTCACCTGTTCCCAGCCCTGGCCCTCGGTGCCCACCAGCGCGTCGGCGGGGAGCCGCACCTTGTCGAAGTAGACCTCGTTGAAGTGCTTGCCGCCGGCGAGGTCGGTGATGGGGCGCACGGTGACGCCCGGTGTCTTCAGGTCGATGATGAACTGCGACATGCCGCCATGGCGGTTGTCGCCCTTCTCGCCGGTGCGGAAGAGGCCGATCATGTACTGCGAATGGTGGGCGTTGGTGGTCCATACCTTCTGGCCGTCCAGCACCCAGTGTTCGCCCTGCCCGTCGACGCCCCGCACCGCCTTGCTGCGTATCGAGGCCAGGTCCGAGCCCGAGTTCGGCTCGCTCATGCCGATGCAGAAGTAGAGCTCGCCGCGGCAGATGCCGGGCAGGTAGGCGAGGCGCTGCGCCTCGGTGCCGTAGCGCAGGATCAGCGGGCCGCTCTGGCGGTCGGCGATCCAGTGTGCGGAGACCGGCGCGCCGGCGGCCAGCAGTTCCTCGATGACGACATAACGCGCCCACGGGCCGGCCTCGTGGCCGCCGTAGCGCCTGGGCAGGGCCATGCCCACCCAGCCGCGGCGGCCGAGTTCGCGGCTGAAGGCCGGGTCGGCTCCCATCCACGAGTCGCTGCGGCGCAGGGGCGGGCGGCCGTGCAGCGTGTCGGCCAGGAAGGCGCGCACCTCGGTGCGCAGCGACTCGGCGTCGGCGGGCAGGCGGGTGTGGCGAAAGCTGGAAACTGACATCATGTCACTTATTCTCGGGCCAAACGGCGGCTGGCGCAAACGACGGGACGCGCCGCACGCCGGCGCCAGGCCTCAGAGCGCGGTCTGCGCGTCGGCGGCGGCGAACATGCGATTGATGTCGCCCGAAGTCACCGGCTTCTCGGCGTCGCGCAGCGGTGCCGCACCGCCCATGCCGCATGCGGGCTCGATGCTCACGTGCCGGGCCTGCGCCTTGAGTGCGCCGACGGTGCAGTTCTCGCGGCCCAGGAGGGTGAAGGGGTCGTAGGAGAACTCGCGCATCGTGTTCAGGTGCGTGATCTTGTTGATGACCTCGTCGCTGAGGTGGCCGGCCTGCCTGTGGAACACGGTGGCCGACTCGGGCCAGGTGCAGTCCGAGTGCGGGTAGTCGCACTCCCAGCACACCTTGTCGACGTTGATCGCGTCGAGGTTCTTCAGCCCGAAGGCGTCCTCGATGAAGCAGGTGATGATGTGCTGGTTGAAGATGTCGCTGGGCTTCTTGTCGCCGAAGTTCGAGTTCGTCCAGGCGTGGTGGTGCTGGTGCGTGAAGTCGGCGCGTTCCAGCAGGTAGGGAATCCAGCCGATGCCGCCTTCCGAAAGGGCCATGCGCAGCTTGGGGAACTTCTTCCACATCGGCGCCCAGATCCAGTCGGCCGCCGAGTTGGCGATCGAGATCGGCATCGCGGTGATCCAGGCGTCTATGGGCGACTCGTCGGACGCGTGCGCGGCCTTCGCGCCGGTGCCGATGTGGCAGCAGATGACGACGTCGTTGTCGGCGCAGGCCTTCCACAGCGGGTCCCAGTGCGCGTTGTGGATGCTGGGGTAGCCGTGCACGGTGGGGTTGTCGGAGAAGGTCACCGCGTGCACGCCCTGCCTGGCCATGCGCTCGATCTCGGCGGCAGCAGCCGTCATGTCGAACCAGGGCACCATCATCAGCGGAATGAAGCGGCCCGGCGCAGCGTTGCACCAGTCGTGCAGGTGCCAGTCGTTGTAGGCCTGGATGGCTGCCAGCGAGACGCCGCGGTCGTCGTAGCTCTGGAAACGCTGGCCCGCAAAGCCGGGGAAGGTGGGGAAGCACAGCGAGCCGAGCACGCCGTTGGCATTCATGTCGTCGACACGCGCCTTGATGTCGAAGGTGCCGCGGCGCATGTGCTCGTAGCCCAGCGGCTCCATGCCGTACTCTTCCTTCGGCCGGCCGACGACGGAGTTCAGGCCCATGTAACCCGTAGCGCGCTCCTCGAAGACCCAGACGTCGCGACCGTTCTTCTGCACCACCTGGGGCTCGCGGCCCTTGTACCTGGCCGGCATGTGGCGGGCGAAGGCGTTCGGCGGTTCGATGGCGTGGTCGTCGACACTGACGAGGATGAGGTCTTCCAGTTTCATCTTGGCCTCCTAGAGGGCGCGACCGGCCGTGTGCCGGTCCTGTTGGCAAGGGTGCATGCCGCGATGCTAGTTATAAATCTAGACACATTCAACAAGAATGTTCAGATTAGATCCGTATCTGGGTCGCGCTCAGGGAAAGCACTGAGCCGTGCGCGACAGGGCTGGCTGCGCGGCCGAGAGCCCGGCTGTGACTTCACGCGTGAGGCCGAGCCTGCAGGTGGTGCGCAGGCCCTTGCAGCGCCGGAGGTGGCACGCGAGGGCGGGGCTGGTGCGCCGGCGACCGCGGCCTGCGCGGCGTGTCAGAAGAGCAGGGTCTCGAGCTGGTGGCCCAGGTCACGCAGGGCTTCGCCGACGGCCTCGACTTCGGCCTCGCTGCGCTGGCCGCGGATCATCACTGCCGACACCGTGAAGGTGATGTGGTCGCTGGGATCGCACACCGGCGCAGCCACGGCCAGCACGCCGGCCGAGAAATAGCCGTCGTCCACCGCCCAGCCGCGGCGTCGGGCGCGGTTGACCTCGCGCTGGTAGGTCTCGAAGCTGAGGTTGCGCGCCCAGCGGATGGGCTCGAAGGCCAGACGCAACTCGTCGTCCGACAGGCCCATGCGCCCGACGAAGAGCCTGCCGCTGGCGCCCATCAGCAGCGGCAGGCGCTGGCCCGCCGGCATGTCGATGTGCACGTGGGTGGGGCTGGACTCGGAGTGCATCAGCACGATGCGGTCGCTGCCCATGCGGCGCCACAGCGTGACAGTGACACCGAAACGGGTGGCCAGTTCGCGCATCGGCGGAAGCGCCAGCTGCAGCCGCTGGCCTTGCGTGACCAGCTGCTCCACGAGGCGCGCCAGGCCCAGGCCGGCCGAATAGGTCTTGGACAGGGCGTTGAAGTCGACCACGTCCTCGGCCACAAGCGTGCGCAGGATGTTGAAGCAGGTGCTGGGGTTGATGCCCAGGTGCCGCGCGATGTCGGCCGCGCGCTCGGGGGCGCCCTTCTGCGTCAGGTAACGCAGGATGCGCACCGCGTTGACCACCGGCTTGACGATCACGCCGCCTGGGCTGCGCGCCGTCCGTATGGCCGTGTCCGCCTCGTCGGCATCTGTTTCGCGGGGGTTGTCAGCTTGCGGCATCGTGGCGTGGGCGGCGGGCTCCGGCGCTGCCGAGCCATTGGGGAATCTGTGTCTCAATTCTAAGATCAGGATTCAATTCTGAAATGCGACGAATCATCAGGGGCAACCCTGTGCGCCGACGGGCAGGACCCAGGTCCCTCGAGGCCGTCAGGGGTAGCGAATCCGGGTGAACCCGGATGCGTATGTTGACACTATGTGAGAACCTGTTCATATAAAGTCTCTGCGCAGCTTGCGCACCCCGCTTTCAAGGAGCTTCCATGACTTCCTCCAGCCCTCTGCTGCGCGTCACCGCCGACCGCAGCCGCTGCTGCGGCTACGGCCTGTGTGCCCAGATGTGCCCCGAGATCTACACGCTCGACGAAAACGGTCTCGTCGTGCTGGCCATGGACACCGTGCCCGCCGGCATGGAAGAGGCTGCGCGCGAAGGCGCTGCGGCCTGCCCGGCCGAGGCCATCGTGATCGTCGAGGCCGGCGCCTGAGCGCCCGGTCTGCTCCGCTTCAAGCGCACTGAGGAAGCCACAGGCATGGACATCATCGGCATCGGCTACATCGGCTTCGAGACGACGAAGATCGACGAATGGCGCAGCTACGGCCCAGAGGTGATGGGTTTCCAGATCGGGCGCGCGCCCGAGTCCGATCCGGGCGCGCTCTACTTCCGCATCGATGACCGTCGCCACCGCTTCGCCTTCCATCCGGGCCATACCGACCGCGTGGCCTACATCGGCTGGGAAGCGAAGGGCAAGATCGAGTTCGAAGACGCGGTGGCGCGCTTTCGCGAGCATGGGGTCGAAGTCAGCTTCGGCGACGCCGCCCTGTGCGAACAGCGCGGCGTCAAGAACCTGGTGCGTTTTCGCGACCCCGTGGGCTACCAGCACGAGCTGTTTCACGGTCAGAAGTGGATGCCGCGTTCCTTCCAGCCCGGCAGGCCGCACGGCGGCTTCGTCGCCGGTGCGCGCGGCCTGGGGCACGTGGTGCTGATCACGCCCGAGGCGCCGCAGGCGCTGGAAGACTTCATGGTGAAGCTGATGGGCTTCCACTACTACGGCGCCGGCGCCGGCAAGGGCCGTACGGCCTTCTACCGTTCACGACTGAACACCCAGACCAGCCACGACATCGCCTACGGCTTCGGCCCGGGCCGCATGGGCGTGCAGCACATGGGTCTGTTCGTGAAGAGCCTGCGCGACGTGGGCGAGACCTACGACATCGTCAAGAAGCGCGGCCTGCCGATGCAGATGACGCTGGGCCAGCACTGCCAGGACCCGCACGCGTCCTTCTATCACTTCAGCCCCGGCGGCTTTGCCATCGAGACCATCGTCGAACTGGAGCCCTGGCACGACGACGGCTTTGAGCTGAACCCCGAGCAGCTGAGCACCTGGGGCCACGAGATGGTGGGCCCGATCCTGGGGCCCAGCGTGCGCACGCCGGAAGAGGTGCTGGACGAAGGGGGCCTGGCGGTGTTGAGCGCGCTGCGGGCCAAGAGCGCGGCCTGAGCGGCTGGGCCGAGCGGGTGAAGGCCGCTCAACCGGGTGTCTTCAGGCGCTCTCGGCAGCCGACACCAGCAGCATGCGTGCGACGTTGGCATGCGCCGGCCGTTCCAGCATGAAACGCACGGCATCGGCAATGTCGGCCGCGGCCAGCGGCTGCGGCAGGGCCACGCCGGCGGACGCCGCGCGCGCGCGCAGCTGCTCGAAGATCTCTGTATCAGTGCTGCCCGGCGCGATGCTGCCCACGCGCACGCCGCTGCCTTTCAGTTCCACGCGCAGCGCGGTGGTGAAGACCTCCAGCGCCCATCGACGAATGGCTGAGGTAGGCGCCGACGCTGGAGACGTTGACGATGGCGCCGCTGCCCTGCAACTTCAGGTGGCGCGCAAAGACGTAGGACGCGCGCACCACGGCGTCGAAGTTCACGCGGGTCATGGCGGCCAGATCGTCGAGGTCCACGGTTTCAAGCGGCCCGGCCACCACGCGGCCGGCGTTGTTGACCAGCACGTCGGCACGGCCGTGGGCCTGCAGGGCCAGCGCCAGCAGGGCTTGCGGTGTGGCCGGGTCTTCGATGTCGGTCACCAGCGTGGCGCAGAGCACGGGCAGACTGTTGCGCAGGGCCTCCAGCCGGTCGGCACGGCGCGCGGTGATCACGAGGTGCATGCCGGCCGCGGCGAGTTCACGCGCGATGGCCTCGCCGATGCCCGACGAGGCGCCGGTGATCACGGCCACGCGTCCGCGCAGCGGCGCATCCCTTGCGGCCTGGTCGTGCTGCGGCGCATCCACACCTGCCCGGCCGCGCAGCGGCGCGTCGGGGCCCGCAGCTTCAGCCACCCTTGGCCCCACCGCCCAGGCGCTGCGCCATCGCCTCGTTGAACTCGCGCTTCAGCGTCGGG
>LNFM01002278.1_pt1 | contig 40585 bp, 32 predicted proteins | sample 596031 | NCBI WGS metagenome assembly LNFM01 (sample SAMN04254537, study PRJNA301005) | activated carbon metagenome | isolation source: dual media filters at the Ann Arbor, Michigan drinking water treatment plant | place: USA: Ann Arbor | reverse complement strand
CTCGCAGCAGCTCAAGCTCGACCAGGTGCAGTTCCTGGTGGTTGACGAAGCCGACCGCATGCTCGACCTGGGCTTCTCCGACGACCTGGCCGAACTGAACCAGCTGACCGCGCAGCGCAAGCAGACCATGATGTTCAGCGCCACGTTTGCGCCGCGCATCCAGCAGCTGGCCATGCGCGTGATGCACGACGGTGGTTCTTCGGTGCAAAAGGTCACGATCGACTCGCCGCAGGAAAAGCACGCCAACATCAGGCAGATGCTTTACTGGGCGGACAACGCCCAGCACAAGCGCAAGCTGCTGGACCACTGGTTGCGTGACACCACCATCAACCAGGCCATCGTCTTCGCCAGCACCCAAGTCGAGTGCGACGGCCTGGCCAACGACCTGCAGCAGGAAGGCTTCTCGGCCGTGGCCCTGCACGGCGCCCTGAGCCAGGGCCTGCGCAACCGCCGATTGATGGCGTTGCGCGCTGGTCAGGTGCAGATTCTGGTGGCCACCGATGTGGCTGCCCGCGGTATCGATGTGCCCACGATCACCCACGTGTTCAACTTTGGCTTGCCCATGAAAGCCGAGGACTACACCCACCGCATTGGCCGTACTGGCCGTGCAGGCCGCGACGGCCTGGCCGTCACGTTCGCCGAGTTCCGCGACCGCCGCAAGATCTACGACATTGAGTCGTACAGCCGCCAGCAGTTCAAGGCTGAGGTGATCCCGGGCATGGAGCCCTCGCAACGCGCTCCGCAGGCACCTCGCGGTGGTGATTTCGGTGGTGGCCGTGGCGCTCCTGGTCGTTCCTACGACAACCGTGACAATGCGTCGCGTGGTCGTTTCGGCGGTCCTGCGCGTGGTGGCAACGGTGATCGCGGTGGTTTCGGCGGTGGCTTCGCCGGTCGCGACGCTCACCGCGGTGCCCCTGCTCGCGCAGAAGTCAGTGGTTTTGGTGGTGGTCGTGAAGACCGCGGCTTTGCTGCTCCACGCCGTGACGCCGACGGCTATGGCCGCAAGCCAGGGTTTGGCGATGCTGGCCGCGGTGGCTTTGCACCGCGCGGCGACGCTGGCGCTCCCCGTGGCGACTACGCTCCGCGGGGCGACTTTGCGCCGCGCAAGCCTGCATTCGCCAAGCCTGCAGGTGCTGGCGGTGGTGGCAAGCCTTTTGTTGCCCACGACGCTCGCAAGCGTCCCGCACGTCCGGCACGCTGATCCACGGTGCCCGTTGGGCTGGTTGCCCGGACTGGATTGCTGTGTTCGCAATAGCTTTGTAAAAGGGCTGGCTCCGAAAGGTGCCAGCCCTTTTTTCATGTGGCTTCGTGCGCGCAATGTGCCACAGTGCAGTGCTCGCGGCGTCGACAATAATCAGCGCGGGAGGTATCTGCTGTGTCTTCTTCTTATTCTCAAGTCGCTGATTTCGAGCACATGTTCGATCTGGCGCCGGTTTCGCTGTGGCTTGAAGATTACAGCGCGCTCAAGCAGCTGTTCGACCGCTGGCGCTCGGAAGGGGTTACCGACCTTCGTGCCCATCTGGCTGCCGATCCGGCTCGACTGAACGAATGCAGCGCTTCGCTCAGAATCTTGCGAGTGAACCGTCGAACGCTTGAACTGTTTGCTGCGCCGTCCCAGGATGCACTGGTCGCCAACCTCGACAAGGTGTTCCGTGACGACATGCACGACGCCGTCGTCCACGAGCTGCAGGCGCTGTGGTCGGGGCAGCAGGAGTTCTCCAACCAGAGCGCCAACTACGCACTGGACGGCCGCCGGCTGGACGTGCAGATCCGCGCCCGTATCCTTCCTGGGCACGAGAAGTCGTGGGATCGCGTGCTGGTGTCGCTGGAGGACATCACGGGACAGGTGCGTGCTGCCCAAAAGCTGCGACGCAGTGAGCAGCATGCACGTGACCTCTTCGAGCATTCTCCCGTTTCGCTATGGGTTGAGGACTTTAGCGCCGTCAAGACGCTGCTTGACGGTGTGCGTGCGCAGGGCATCGAAGATTTCAAGACTTTCATCACGGTCCACCCCGACTTTGTGACGCGCTGCATGAGCGAAATCAGGGTGATCGACGTGAACCAGCAAACACTGCGAATGTTCGGCGCAGGCAGCAAGGATGAGTTGCTCAACAACATTGGCAGGGTGTTTCGCGGAGAAATGCACGAGTCCTTTGCAGAGCAACTGCTGGACTTGTGGGAGGGCAAGACCTTCCAGCAGCGGGAGGTGGTCAACTATGCGTTGTCAGGGGATCCCGTGCATATCCACATGCAGTTCTCGGTACCGACGGGCCACCTTGCCGACTGGAGCCTGGTCCTGCTTTCGCTGGTGGACATTACAGCCCGCAAGAAGGCAGAAGCGTATCTGGAGTACCTGGGCAAACATGATGTGTTGACGCAGTTGCGCAACAGGGCTTTTTACGTGGAGGAACTCAACCGCATCACGCGCAAGGGGCCGTGGCCGCTGACGGTGATTGCCATCGACCTTAATGGCCTGAAGGCCGTGAACGACGACCGGGGGCACGCCGCAGGCGATGCGCTGCTGCGCCGGGTGGGCGAGGTGCTGGGCAAGTCGGTGGACGCGCCTGCCTGTGCAGCTCGCGTCGGAGGCGACGAGTTCTGCGTGCTTTTGCCGGGTGTGGACGAGCGAGGTGCATACGCGCTGCAGGAGCGCATCTTGTCCATGCTGGAGCTGAACAACCAGTTTTACCCAGGGCAGCCTATCAGCCTGGCAATGGGGGTGGCGTCCTGTGCCTCTGGTGATCTGGTCGAGGCTACCATCCATCGCGCGGACAAGGCCATGTATGCGGAAAAAGAGCGTTACTACCAGGACAAAGGTATCGACCGGCGTAGCTCTCCCTGACCGGTTTGGCTCGACCAGAAGCGAGAGGTCAAACCCACATGGAGCCGGATTTCTAACGAGTCTGCGTAGTTTCTGGCTTGCTGCCCGCGCCTAGCCCGTCGCAGTGGCAGTGCGGCCCACGTCGGGCCACCGGTGGTGCAGGTAGATCCAGGCAAACATGCCCACGCACATCATCAACAACGATGACAGCGCGAGCAGCACCGTGGAGTGCATGATGAGCGGCACCAGCACGCCGGCTACCAAGCCGTTGGCTGTCGAGCCTACGAATGCCTGCATGGATGACGCCATCCCGCGACGCTCTGGGTGGAGGTCAAGCACCAGTAGCGTCACGACCGGCACCATCAGTGCCCATCCAAATGCGAAGACGGCAATGGGTGCGAGGGCCCATGCAGCGTGCACCGGCAGCAGCAGGTTGGCTGCAAGATTGCAGACGGCCACGGTGGCCATGATCACGAATCCATGGCGTATTTGCCGTTTGGGAGCGATCTTTCCCGCCAAGCGTCCACTCAGCCAAGCGCCACCCATGATGCCGGAGATGGTGAGCACAAAGAACCAGAAAAACTGGGTAGGCCCCAGCCCCAGGTGGTCTCCCAGAAAGGCAGGTGCAGCCAGTACGTAGAGGAACATCCCGTTGAACGGCACTCCGCTGGCCAGCGCCAGCAGCACGAATCTCGGGCTGGAGCCCAGCTGCCAGTAGCCGCGCATCAGATGGGGCACATTGAAAGGCTGACGAAGCTCGGGTTGCAGGGTTTCGGGAAGCAGGCGGAAATTGGCGATCCAGAGGACCACGCCTACGGCCGTGAGAAACCAGAAAATGCTGTGCCAGCCCGCATGGACGAACAGCCACCCGCCCACGATCGGTGCGATGGCGGGGGCTACGCCAAAGTAGATGGTGACCTGGCTCATCACCTGCTGTGCGCGTGCGGGGGGAAACATGTCGCGGATCACGGCCCGCGACACCACGATGCCGGCACCGGTCGACAGGCCTTGCAGCGCACGGAATACGATGAGCTGCCCGATGGTCTCCGACATGGCGCAGCCGGCTGACGCCAGCGTGAACATGGCAATGCCGCACAGCACGACGGGCCTGCGTCCAAAACTGTCGGCCAGTGCGCCATGAAAGAGATTCATGAACGCAAAACCGAACAGGTAGGCGGACAGCGTCTGCTGCATCTCGACCGGCGTGGCGCCGAGCGCTGTGGCAATCCCGGTGAAGGCCGGGATGTAGGTATCGATCGAGAAAGGGCCCAGCATGCCGAGCACCGCCAGCAAGGCCGCCAGTGCCCACTGGGGGGCGCGCCATAACGTCTGGGCGTGTGGATTCATGGTGAACGAGTCGTCGGGCGTGCAGGGGGAGGTGGCAGCCGCAAAGCGGTTTGTGGCTGGGCGGCAGTGATGCTAAAGGCTGAGCCGTCCGGATGTTGTAGGACCGGGGACAAGGCGTTGTGTCACTGGCGTGAGACGGGGGTGTTGCACCAGTCCTGCGGCTGTCGCAGGTTTCGCGTCCTTACCATGGTGAGTGGAGTGCTTGCTTTTTGCACCACCACGGCAGTCGTCGGCCACAAGTACAAAACCCCGACATCTGCAAGATGCCGGGGTTTCACGTTTGGTGGGTCCTGAGTGACTCGAACACTCGACCTACGGATTAAGAGTCCGCTGCTCTACCAACTGAGCTAAGAACCCAAACTTTTTAATTCTGCTGCATTGCTGCAGAGCCTCGAATTATGCCGCAATTTCCTGCCGCTTGGCAAGCGGTGCGAAAATTATTGCATCGCATTGCGGCTGGCCAGCTCCACGAACAGGCCGCTGTGGTCCAGTTCGCCCAAGCCGTGTTCCACGCCTTCGGCGTACAGGCCTTCAAAAAGCGCTGTGATCGGGGCGTCAAAGCCGATCTCGCTGGCGGTCGCCAATGCGTTGCGCATGTCCTTGAGCTGCACGGTCATGCGACCGCGTGGCGCGAAATCGCGTTCAACCATGCGTTCGCCATGCAGCTGCAGGATCCGGCTGTCGGCAAAACCCCCGCTGATTGCCTCGCGCACCTTGGCCATGTCGGCGCCTCCCTTGGCAGCGAAAAGCAGTGCTTCTGCCACCGCGCCAATGGTGATCCCCACGATCATCTGGTTGGCCAGCTTGGTGAGCTGGCCTGCACCGTGGGGCCCGACCAGGGTGGCGCGCCCCAAGGCTGCGAAAACGGGCTGCGCACGTGCAAAGTCTTCAGGCCGGCCTCCGACCAGGATGGCAAGTGTGCCGTTTTCGGCACCTACCGTGCCGCCCGACACTGGCGCGTCCAGATGGAAAAGTCCTGCCTCCCCAAGACGCGCCGCATGATCGCGTGCCTCGCGCGGCTGGATGGATGCCATGTCGATGAACAGTGCGCCGCGCTGCATGGCCTGGGCTGCGCCCAGCTCAAACAGCACATGGCCTACCACCGGGCCGCTTTCAAGCAGGCTCACCACGATGTCGGCCTTCCGAACGGCTTCGGCCACGCTGGAATGAACGGCAATGCCAAAGGCAGTCAGCGGCTCTGCCTTAGCCAGCGTGCGGTTCCAGGCATGTACCTCATGGCCTGCCTCCTTGAGCCTGAGGGCCATGGGGCGGCCCATCAGGCCAATGCCGAGGACGGCGATGCGGAGCGGTGTGGTGGTCATGTGTTGTGCGTGTGTTGGTGCTTTGTCCATCATGGAGATTTTTGCGCTGTCAGTCTGTCACCGAGCTTGCAGGGAGCGCAAAATGCAAAGATGAATCCGAGCCGGCTGCGCGGTAAAAGTCATCGAAGCGAAACGGACGAACAGCGGGGATCGCACGGTACTGCCTGCAAGCCCACGGGTGGCTGCGCGGCGCAGGAGGCAGTGCCGCGCGAGGCCGGTGCATCGCACGTTGCCGCCGCTGAACCTTCTTCCGCGCAGCTTCCTCGCCACAGGAGACCGTCATGACATTGCCGCAGCACGATCCAGCCTGGCTGGAGCGCATGTACAACAACCGTGCGCTGGTGCCCGATCACGCCGACTATTTCGACCGATGGGCGAGCGAGTCTGCGGCGGCGCGGGCGAACCAGCCCTGCAAGCTTGATATCGCCTACGGACCGGGTCCGGGGGAAACTCTGGATGTGTTTGCCCCTGCTCGCTCCACTGCGGGCGGTGCACCTGTACTGGTGTTTATCCATGGCGGGTATTGGCGGTCGCTCGACAAGTCCGACCACTCTTTCATTGCGCCTGCCTTCACGCAGCCCGGGTTTTGCGTGGTGGTCGTCAACTATGCGCTGTGCCCGGGCACAACCGAGGCGCCAGTCACCGTGGCCCACATCGGCCGACAGATGGAGAAGGCGCTTGGCTGGGTGTGGCGGAACGCCGAAAGCCATGGCGGCGATCCCCGCCGCATCACCGTTGCCGGGCATTCTGCGGGTGGGCAGTTGGCAGCCATGCTGCTGACCAGCGTGTGGCCGCTGATCGAAACGGGCCTGCCCGATGGCCTGGTGCGCAATGCGTTGTCCATATCGGGGGTGCACGATCTGGAGCCGTTGATGCACACGCCCTTTCTCCAGCAGGCCCTGCATCTGACCGAGCAGCAGGTGCTGCAGTGCAGCCCGGCGCGGCTGCTCGAGCCGCCAGCGGGTCGGTTGTTCTGCGCCGTGGGCGGTGATGAAAGCCCGGAGTTCCAGCGCCAGAACCAGCTCATGCAGGACGCCTGGGGTAGCCATTACGTGCCGCGCAGCGTGGTGTTAGCGGGGCTGAACCACTTCAGCATCCTGGATGCGCTGGTGCGGCCGGGGCACGACCTCCACCACATGGCGCTGAACCTGTTGCGCAGTTAAGCCTCAGCACGGACTGAGTGGCAAGTGCGCGCTGCGGTTCGCCCTGGCGTGTGCCTCTTGCCACTGCGTTCATCACATCAGCAGGTGCTCGCCCGCGTTGTCCCCGCCCAGGATCACGTAGTTGACCTTGCGGATGTCCATCAGCTTCTTGCCGCCCGCGTAGCTGATGGAGCTTTGCACGTCCTGCTCCATTTCCACCAGCGTGTTTGCCAGCTTGCCCTTGATGGGCTCCAGGATGCGCTTGCCCTCGACGTGTTTGTATTCGCCCTTGTTGAAGTCGCTGGCCGAGCCGTAGTACTCCTTGAACAGCTCGCCGTCGACCTCCACCGTCTGGCCGGGCGACTCTTCATGGCCTGCAAACAGCGAGCCGATCATCACCATGGTCGCGCCAAAGCGGATGCTCTTGGCAATGTCGCCATGGCTGCGGATGCCGCCGTCGGCAATGATAGGTTTGGTCGCCACGCGGGCGCACCACTTGAGCGCCGAAAGCTGCCAGCCGCCGGTGCCAAAGCCCGTCTTGAGCTTGGTGATGCATACCTTGCCCGGGCCCACGCCCACCTTGGTCGCGTCGGCGCCCCAGTTTTCGAGGTCAATGATGGCTTCTGGCGTTGCCACATTGCCGGCAATCACGAATGATTTGGGCAAGTGCTGCTTGAGGTAGCCGATCATGTTCTTCACGCTGTCGGCATGGCCATGGGCGATGTCGATGGTGATGTATTCGGGGGTCAGGCCCAGTGCCACCAACTGGTCCACCGTGTCGTAGTCGGGCTTCTTCACGCCCAGCGAGATCGACGCGTAGCAGCCTTTGGCATGCATGTCCTGCACGAAACGCACGTTGTCCAGATCGAACCGGTGCATCACGTAGAAGTAGCCGTTTTGCGCCATCCAGACGCAGATGGATTCGTCCACCACCGTCTTCATGTTGGCCGGCACCACCGGGATGCGGAACGAGCGGCCGCCCAGTTCCACGCTGGCGTCGCATTCCGAGCGGCTTTCCACGCGGCACTTGCGGGGCAGCAGCAAAACGTTGTCGTAATCGAAGATTTCCATGAGATTTCCAAGCTCCGTAAAAGGACGCTGCCGAACAATTTCGATAGCGGTGGGCGCTTGGCTGTCAGACCGGCTTTGCGGGAGGCAACGTGACAGTGACTCCGGGCCCTGCTGAGCGCAGGCACAAAAAACCGGGCTTCAAGAAACTTGGGCCCGGTGATTGATTCTACCGACCTGCGGGCGCGGCGTCATAAGCCCCGTGGTATCAGCGGCATACAGATCGCGCTGCCGCGACAGTTTGCCCTTGCGCATCCTGCACCCAGCCCACCATGAACAGGCGCTCTGGCTTGGCACCGTCGGGGATGCGCATGGGGCGGGGTTCCGTGAGTACAACCCGCTTCGTTCTTGACGGCGGAGCTGCCGCGTCCCATGTGCCCTGGAGCATGTTCCTGACAATGTTTCGCGCCACCGTCGAGCCTTCGGTGCCTGCCGGTATCGCTTCCACCAGGAGCAGGTGGTAGTGCCACGGACCGCGTGCCTTGGCACCTTTCCCTGCAGGCTGCCATGAAATCGAGGTGCCCAGGTACTCGTTGAACGGCGGGCCGCTGGCGACACGGACCGTACCGGCAGGCGGGACGCCCACCTCCAGGATGTGCGCGTCGGTATTCTTTGGGGGCTGCCGGCCCAGGTCAGCCAGGCGGATCAGGCCGTCCCGCGTGGCTGCGGCCGACAAGGGGGCGTCGTCGTCGCCCGCGCCAGGAACAATCCAGTCGAGCGCTACTGTGCGCGTACCGCCAGAGGGCGCTGGTGTGGCCGGGTCGGTCCAGCAGTCTGCGCAGTCGGCGTTGATGAAGCGCTCAAACAGCACCATCGGGCGGGTAGCACCGTCGCTGCTGCATCCGGCCTGCGCAAGCGCATGGGAGGCAGGTGCCAGCGCAAGGGTGGCAGTCAGGGCAATTGCAATGTTTTTCATGACAGGGCGGGGCGTTGCCGGGGTGCTTTCTACAATGGCGCATGTTCCCACAAGACCCGTTTTCGGGTGCGCCGGACACCCCGGTGCCCCCTGCCGGTGGTGCGCCATCGGCCGCATCTCCCCTCCTGGCCCATCTCAACCCCGAGCAGCTTGCTGCCGTCACGCTGCCCACAGGCCACGCTCTGATCCTGGCAGGTGCGGGATCGGGCAAGACCCGCGTGCTAACCACCCGCATTGCCTGGCTGCTGCAAAACGGCTACGCCACGCCCGGTGGCATCCTCGCGGTCACCTTCACCAACAAGGCCGCCAAGGAAATGGTCGCCCGCCTGTCGGCCATGCTGCCCGTGAACGTGCGCGGCATGTGGATCGGAACCTTCCACGGCCTGTGCAACCGCTTGCTGCGCGCGCACCACAAGGCGGCAGGGCTGCCGCAGTCGTTTCAGATCCTCGATACGCAGGACCAGCTCTCGGCCGTCAAGCGCCTGTGCAAGCAGCACAACGTGGACGACGAGCGCTTTCCGCCCAAACAGCTGTCGTACTTCATTGCCAGCTGCAAGGAAGAGGGCATGCGCCCCGGCGATGTGCCCACCCACGACAGCGACAGCCGCAAGAAGGTCGAGATCTACCAGCTGTACGAAGAGCAGTGTCAGCGCGAGGGCGTGGTGGACTTTGGCGAGCTGATGCTGCGCAGCTACGAGCTGCTGCGCGACAACGACCCCATCCGCGAGCACTACCAGCGCCGCTTTGCGCATATCCTGGTCGATGAGTTCCAGGACACCAACAAGCTGCAGTACGCCTGGCTCAAGCAGCTGGCGGGCAACGATGTGGGCGGCCGCTTTGAAGCACGTGGCAGCGTGATTGCGGTGGGGGATGACGACCAGAGCATCTACGCCTTTCGCGGTGCGCGCGTGGGCAACATGGCCGACTTCGTGCGCGAGTTCGATGTGCAGCGCCAGATCAAGCTCGAGCAGAACTACCGCAGCTACAGCAATATTCTGGATTCAGCCAACGCGCTCATCAGCAACAACAGCCGCCGCCTGGGCAAGAACCTGCGCACCACGCAGGGCGCTGGCGAGCCCGTGCGTGTGTATGAGGCCAGCACCGACCTGGCCGAGGCGCAGTGGATGGTCGACGAGATCAGGCAGCTGGTGCGCAACGACGGCTTTGACCGCAAGGAAATCGCCGTGCTTTACCGCAGCAATGCGCAAAGCCGGGTGATCGAATCGGCGCTGTTCAATGCCAGCGTGCCCTACCGCGTGTACGGCGGCCTGCGGTTTTTCGAGCGCGCTGAAATCAAGCACGCGCTGGCCTACCTGCGCCTGCTGGAGAACCCGCAGGACGACACCAGCTTCATGCGGGTGGTCAACTTCCCGCCGCGTGGTATCGGTGCGCGCAGCATCGAGGTGCTGCAGGACGCCGCACGCGCAGCCGGTTGCTCGCTGCACGATGCGGTGAGCGCCGTGCCTGGCAAGGCCGGCACCAACTTCAAGGCCTTTGTGGCCATGATCGATGTGCTGCGCGAGCAGACCGAGGGCCTGAACCTGCGCGGCATCATCGAGCAGATGCTCGAATCCAGCGGCCTCATCGAGCACTTCCGGCTCGAGAAGGAAGGCGCGGACCGCATTGAAAACCTGGAAGAACTCGTCAACGCCGCCGAGAGCTTTGTCACGCAAGAGGGCTTTGGCCGCGACGCTGTGGCCTTGCCGCTGGATGAGCATGGCACGCCGCTGACCCAGAGCGCTGTCAGCCAGGGGCTGGACCCCAACGCACCGCTGCTCGATGAAGCCCTCAAGGCCGCCGTCCCTGGCATTGTGGATGCCGACACTGGCGAAACCCTGTCGCCCCTGGCTGCCTTTTTGACCCATGCCGCGCTCGAAGCCGGCGACAACCAGGCCCAGGCCGGGCAAGACGCTGTACAGCTCATGACCGTGCATGCCAGCAAGGGGCTCGAGTTTGACGCCGTATTCATCGGCGGCATGGAGGAGGGCCTGTTTCCGCACGAAAACTCCGCCAGCGACCGCGATGGTCTGGAAGAAGAGCGCCGCCTGATGTACGTGGCCATCACCCGCGCACGCAAGCGCCTGTACCTGAGCCATTCGCAAACCCGCATGCTGCATGGCCAGACGCGCTACAACATCAAGAGCCGTTTCTTTGACGAACTGCCCGAGGCGGCGCTCAAGTGGATTACTCCCAAGCAGCAGGGGTTCGGTTCATTTGCTCCTAATTCAGGAGCAACCAGTGCATATGGATCCAGCACTAGAGGCCAATTTGGCTTCAAAACCGAGACTTTTGCCAGCCCACCAGTGCCCGTGCAGAAGGCAGCTCCTGCGCACGGTTTGCGTGCGGGCATCAATGTGTTCCATACCAAGTTTGGCGAAGGCAAGGTGCTGGCGATAGAAGGCACCGGCGACGATGCGCGGGCGCAGGTCAACTTTCCGCGCCACGGCACCAAGTGGCTGGCGCTGAGCGTGGCCAAGCTGACGGTGGTGGACTGAGCAGGGCCTCCCACCGCAGGCGGCGCTTCGCCCCGCGGGGCGCCGTGTCATCAATCCGACGCAAAAGCTTCACGTTGGCGTCACGGGCGGTTCCTACGCTGCACAGGTTTAACGACCACAACACAGGAATCCCCATGACCCAGCGTATCGACACGGCCGTGCAGGCCATCGACTTCAACAACGAAAACGCCAACACGTCCGCCAACCCCACGTTCGATGCAGTTCTGGGCGCGCGCCTGTCGCGCCGCCGGTTGCTGCGGGGCGGGGTGGGATCGGTGGGTACGGCCGTGCTGGCGGGCTTTGGCGTAACGGCCTGCGGCGGTAGTGATGACCCCGCGGTGACTCCACCCCCGGCAGGTCCGAAGCTGCTCGGGTTTGGCGCTGTCCCCAAGAGCCTGGCCGACACGGTGCTGGTGCCCGCGGGCTACACCGCCAGCGTGCTGTTTGCGCTGGGTGATCCGATGGCTGCAGGCGTGGCCGCTTACAAAAACGACGGTACGGACGCCGACTTTGACAAGCGCGCCGGTGACCACCACGACGGCATGGAGTGGTTTGGCCTGGGTGCCGACGGAAAGCGCAACGACAACGCCACCGAGCGCGGCCTGCTGGCCATCAACCACGAGGCGACCACCGATGAAAAACTGTCGTCGTTCTTCCTGCACGCCAATGGCGGCACCAGCACGCTGCCCCGTCCCGCCGCGGAAGTGGACAAGGAAACCGACATCCACGGCATTGCCGTGATCGAAGTCGCCAAGTCGGGTGGCAAGTGGGCCTATGTACCCAGCTCGGCGCAGAACTTCCGTCTGACCTCGCTGACACCCATCGAGATTGCCGGCCCGGCCCGTGGCAATGCACAGCTCGTCACCAAGTTCTCGCCCACCGGCGTCATGACGCGCGGCACCCTGAACAACTGCGGCACCGGCAAGACCCCTTGGGGCACCTTCCTCACCGGCGAAGAAAACTGGTTTGGCTACTTCACCCGCAGTGCCACCGACAACACCGCCCGCGGCAACGACAAGAGCGTCACTGCGCTCAATCGCTATGGCCGGGCCCAGGGCGCCGCATCGCGCCACGGGTGGGAAACCGGCGGCACGGCAGACAAGTACCAGCGCTGGAACAACAGCAAGACCGGTACTTCGGCCGACGGCAGCGACGACTACCGCAACGAGATGAACGGCATGGGCTACATCGTCGAGATCGACGCCTACGACAAGACCCGCATGGCCAAAAAGCGCACGGGCCTGGGCCGTTTTGCGCACGAAAGCGCAGCCTTCGGCAAGGTCGAGGCGGGCAAGCCGTTGAGCGTGTACATGGGCGACGACTCTCGCGGCGAGTACATCTACAAGTTCGTGTCCACCGCGACGTGGAATGCGGCAGACGCCAATGCGAACGACCGCATGGCTATCGGCGACAAGTACCTGGACAGCGGCAAGCTGTACGTGGCCAAGTTCAATGCCGACGGCACGGGTACCTGGGTGGAGCTGAGCACCACCAACACCGCGATTGCCAGCTACGCCAGCTACAAGTTCGCAGACGCGGCCGACATCTGCATCAACACCCGCCTGGCCGCTGATGCCGTGGGCGCTACCAAGATGGACCGCCCCGAGTGGAACGCCGTGAACCCCGCCAACGGCGAGATCTACTTCACGCTCACCAACAACAGCAACCGCGCCGTGAACCCCACCGGCAGCCAGTACCTGCCCGATGCGGCCAATCCGCGCGCCTACACTGACATGAAGGGTACCAGCGCCCAGAACGGCAACCCCAACGGCCACCTGGTGCGCATGAAGGAAGACGCTGCAGTGGGCAGCTTCACCTGGGATGTGTACCTGTTCGGCGCCGAGGCCGGTGCCGACAAGGCCATGGTCAACATTTCGGCGCTGACGGCCGACCAGGATTTCTCCAGCCCCGACGGCCTGGTGTTCAGCAAGTCCACAGGTATCTGCTGGATCCAGACAGACGACGGTGCCTACACCGACGTGACCAACTGCATGATGCTGGCCGCGGTACCTGGCCAGGTGGGCGATGGTGCGAAGAAAACCCTGACCTACACCAAGACTGACGGCAGCAAGATGGACGTGGTCACGCCTGTGGGCAAGGCCGCAACCGACAGCACGCTCAAGCGCTTTCTGGTCGGTCCCAAGGGCAGCGAGATCACCGGTCTGGCCGAAACACCCGACGGCAAGGCCATCTTCGTGAACATCCAGCACCCCGGTGAAGCCACTGCCATGGCCAGTGTGGGCGACGCCACCAAGTACCAGAGCCAGTGGCCTGCCAACGCCGGCTATGGTGCCGGCCTGCGGCCGCGCTCGGCCACCATCGTGATCACCAAGAACGATGGCGGTGTGATCGGCACCTGACCCGCGCCACGCCGTGGAGATGCCGGGGCCGCAAGCTCCGGATGCATGCCGCCCCCGCTGCCTTCACGGCGGCCGGGCGGTTTTTTGTGGCCTGCTCAGTCGCGGTAGCCCGGAGGGTTGGGCGAGTAGGCCGGGGCGAGCGCGCCGCCTCCATCCTTGCTGCCTTTGCGCCCCGCGATCTGCCAGGCAGTGCGCTGCCCGATCAGCGATGCCAGGAACTCCAGTTCCTCGTCGGTGTGGTTGACGGCCCCGGCAGGCGACAGCAGAGTGCCGTTGCGCGGCGTGCGCTCGGCCCAGAATGCCTGGTGGTAACTGGCCACGCTGGTGCGGCGCTCGGTACCAGCAGTGATATCCACCGTGCCGTAGCAGTTGCACAGATAGCCTCGGTGATCCTCGTCGGCCATGACTTCGGCGTACACACCGGTGCCGCGGATGCCTGCCGTAGCCGTGGGCAGCACGATCTTGCGGTCGGCACCGCGGCCCCATACGCTGGCTGCCGCGCCGCTGAGAAGGCGAAGCACCTTCACTGCAGTTGGCGTGTCGCCCTCCAGCGCCAGTTGGGTGTTCTGACGCACCATCAGTGCAGTGTCTCCCACTGTGAACACCACCATGCTGCCTGGGCCGGTGCTGATCTGGTCGCCAGCTGCCAGCGTGGCATCGGTGCCAATCCGCTGGCCGTTGCGGTACACGTCGCCGCGCAGCTCGACGATGCTGCTGCGCGGTTGCTGTGCCAGCGCGCCAGTGCCCGCGCCGCACGCAGCCCAGAGCGCTGCGCCCTGCAGCAGGCTGCGGCGCTGGTACCAGCGCAGTTCGTCGTCAGTTCGTGCCGGGGGGCGGGGATGATGCGTCATCGTGCGATACCTCTGCGGGTTCGTCCGGTGTGGCGGCGGGGGCGTCAAAGCAGTCGCGGAACGTGAAGACCACCGACGTGAAGAACATCGCAGCCAGCATCAGCGCAGCCCCCACCATGATGCCGCCGGCCGCGTTGGGGCCCAGCCCGGCCAGCGTGAGAAAGGTGGACACCAGCGCCACCGCCACGCCGCCCACCAGAAAAACGCCGAGCCAGCCCAGTCCGTACACCGTGAAGGCGCCCAGGTTGCGCCCGCAGGCCACGATGCTGAAGAACAGCGCCTTGACGGGGGGCACGCCGTGCCAGTGCACCAGGCCTGGCGCATGCCAGAAAAGCAGAGACAGCGGCAGGTACAGCGCCATGGCCAGGTACATCGCGCGCTGGAAGGCCGGGTCCTCCGCAATTTCCTTGGTCAGCGGTGCACCGGCCAGGTACACCTGCGCGAACTGCCCGCCATCGAGCAATGCGGACAGGCCCATCACTGCGAGAAAGCCGACCGCGTACAGCGCGCCCAGTACCAGCATGTCGTGCAGCCGCTGCTTGCCGGTGCGAAAAGCCACCAGCAGCACGGCGGGCGTGGGGAAGCGGCCTTGCGTGGCCTCGGCGGCCGCCACCATCATTGCCAAAGTGGCTGAGGGCAGCAGCGCCAGCGCGATGGCAGGCCCCACCAGCGGAATCATGGTGGCCAGCGACATCGCGGCCATGGTCATGAAGAACATCGCCGCCAGCGCCAGCGGCTGCCGCCAGAACGCCCGGATGCCTAGCTTGACCCAGGCCAGGCCGGTGCGTGCGGGGACGATTTGGAGTTTCATTGAATGCGATCGAAGAAAGAAGCGGGTTGCGGTGTGCGTGTGGCATGGCTCCGAATGGCGCGGTCTTCGCCGCCGCACCCGGCGCAATACCCGGGAATTTACCCCAGCGCCCTCAACCGTCCCGCAAAAGGGAAAAGCCGTGTGGCCACAAGTCCCCGGTATTGCATGCGCCCGCGGGGGCGATGGCTGTGCCACGCGGCCCCCCGCCATCTGCGGCCCGTCTGGGCGCGAGCCTCAGCCCGCGTGCACCGGCTGCGCAATGCGTCCCTGCAGCACGCGCTCGAAATGCGTGGGGTCGTGCGGCTTGAGCATCGATGCCTCGCGCGGCAGGTAAAAGTCCCAAAGGCGCGAGATCCAGAAGCGCAGGGCGCCTGCGCGCAGCATGGCGGGCAGCAGCTCGCGCTCGGCGGCAGTCAGCGGGCGCACGGCCTGGTAGGCGTGCAGCATCTGAGTGGCGCGTTCGGCGTCGTGGCGGCCGGTGGGCAGGTCGATGCACCAGTCGTTCAGGCACACGGCCAGGTCGAACAGGAAGGTGTCCACGCCCGCAAAGTAAAAGTCAAAGAAGCCGGTCAGCTCCTCGCCCTCGAACATCACGTTGTCCCGGAACAGGTCGGCATGCACCGGCCCGCGGGGCAGGGCCGCGTAGGCGGCGCTGGCCGCCACATGGTTCTGGTAGGCCAGCTCGCTGCGCAGCAGGGCGGCCTGCGAGGGGCCGATGTGGGGCAGCACGACCGGCACGGTCTCGTTCCACCAGGGCAGGCCGCGCAGGTTGGGCTGGCGGCGTTCAAAGTCGCGCCCGGCCAGGTGCATGCGCGCCAGCATGCCGCCCACGGCGGCACAGTGCACCGCCTGCGGGGCCAGCTGGCTTTTGCCGCGCAGCTTGTTGACCACGGCGGCGGGTTTGCCGCCCACGAAGTGCAGGATGTCGCCACTGGCGTCGGCACGCGGGTCGGGCACCGGGATGCCGCCATAGGCCAGGTGCTTCATCAGGTGCAGGTAAAACGGCAGCTGTTCGGCCGTGAGGCGCTCGAACAGCGTCAGCACGAATTCGCCCTGCTCGCTGGTGAGAAAATAGTTGGTGTTCTCGATGCCGCCCTCGATGCCGCGCAGCGCCACCAGTTCGCCCAGTTGCAAACGGCGCAGCAGTTCGCGCGCTTCTTCGTTGGAGACTTCGGTAAAGACGGCCATCGCTTACGGAAACGTGAAATGAAAGAAAGGCTGGGCAGAGGAGCCGGAGAACTGCAGGTCGCCTGCATGCGGCTTTGCCGCAGGGGCACCGTTCGGGTGCGTCAGTGCGCTGCCAGTCAGAACTTGAGCACGTTCCAGACGCGGGGGGCGGTGCTGGTTTCTGCACCGCTGTTGGCGCCGGCGCGGCTACGGGCCCCATCGGGCGACTGCACCTCGTAGCTGGGCATGTTGCCAGCCTTGGGTTGCACCGAGATGCTTTGCGTCTGGCCACCCACGCGCACCTCGTCCACACGGCTGCCGGCGTCTTCTACCTGGATGCGCTGCGTGCGCTGGTTCAGGCGGCCAGGTTCCTGCTGCTCACTGGTGGACAGCTGTTCGCGACCGCTGCTAGCGCCCTGGGGGGCATTTGGGGCATTGGTCTGGGCAAGGGCAGGGGCGCTGGCCAGTGCCAGCAGCAAAAGGGTGTGAGCGGCGCGCATGGGGGCGATTGTAGGCGGCGCGCCCGACAGGGTCGGGCTGCCCGCCAACGCAGCCGGGGCCTACTTGCCCTGCGTGGCCTCGTCGTCTAGGGCCTTTTGCACGGCCTTGTAGAAGACCTCGCGCGCCTGGCTGGTCTTCGGGTCGCTTGCGCCACCAGCCCAGTTGGCGTTGGAGGCAATCACCAGCTTGCGCGCCGGGTCGATGAAGATGCCCTGGCCGAAGATGCCGCGCGCTGCAAAGCTGCCGTCGTCATAGGTCCACCACTGGTAGCCGTATCCGCGGCCCGGCAGGCCGATGTCTGCCCGCTTGCTGGTGGCCTGCTGCAGCCAGCCTTCGGGCACGGTGCGCTTGCCGCCCGCCACGGCACTGTCCAGGATGAACATCCCGAAGCGGGCGTAGTCGCGCGTGGCCGCCTGTATGCAGCAGCCGCTGATCTCCTGGCCCGTCTTGTTCAGAATCCACGTGGTCTGCTGCTCCATGCCGGCGGGTTTCCAGATTTTTTCTTCCAGGTACTGCGACAGCGGCTTGCCCGTGGCCTGGCTCAGCAGGATGCCCACCAGGTTGGTCTCGCCCGTGCTGTACAGCCAGCGCTCACCGGCGGGCGCCTCGCGCGGCAGCTTGCGCAGGTAGCTCACCAGCGCATCCACGCCGGGTTCTTCGGGCTTGTGGTTGTTGAACCGGGCTACGTCCGAGTTCGGATCGCTGTAGTTTTCGTTCCAGCGCACTCCGGATGTCATGGTGAGCAACTGGCGCACGCTCACGTCGTCATACGCCGAGCCCTTCATCTGCGGGATATAGGTGCTGACCTTGTCGTCCATGCTCTTGATGAACCCGTCTTCAATGGCCGCGCCCACCAGGGTCGATGTGAACGACTTGGCCACGGAAAAGCTGGTCCACCGCCCGTCGGCGTCAAAGTCCAGGCCGTAGCGCTCCAGACGCAGCTTGCCGTCGTGCACGATCAGCAGCGCGCTGCTGCGCTGGTCGGCCATGTAGGCGTCGATGTCGGGCAGGGTCTTGATCGGAGTGCCCGCGGGCAGGGGGCGCGGTGTGCTGCTGGCCTCCACCACACGCCACTTGGCCAGCAGCGATATGCGGTCGAGCGCGCGAAAGGCCGCGTCGCGCTGCGGCACGTCCCAGAACAACAGGTCGCGGTTGGTCGGTACGGTCTTCAGCAAACCACGCGTTTCCTTGTCCAGACTGAACCAGCCCAAGGTGCCAGCTGCGGCCAGCGCCAGCAACGTACCCAGTGCAATTTTCGGTATGGTTTTCAATGTGTCACTCCATCGGCAAAGCAAAGCAGGCAGCGATTGAACTCCAATGCGGTGCGTGAGGCGCAGCGGGCAAACCCGGGATGCGTGTCCGGGCCGCAGACAAGGGCGCCAGGTTGGCAGTGGCGCCAGGCCGGCCGGCATGAAGGCTTTGGTCTCTGTGCACAATCCGTGCATGACTGACAAAAAGACCCTGGTGCTGGTGGACGGCTCCAGCTACCTGTACCGCGCCTTCCATGCCATGCCCGACCTGCGGGCCGTGCCAGGCGACCCTGCAAGCCCTGCCACCGGTGCCATCCGCGGCATGATCAACATGATGCAGGCCCTGCGCAAAGAGGTAGTGGCCAACTACGCCGTGTGCGTGTTCGACGCCTCGGGCCCCACCTTCCGAGATGCCTTGTACACCGAATACAAGGCCACGCGCTCGCCCATGCCCGACGACCTGCGCAGCCAGATCGAACCCATCCACGAGATGGTGGACCTGCTGGGCTGGAAGGTGGTGGCCGTGCCGGGCGTGGAGGCCGACGACGTGATCGCCACCCTGGCTCACATGGCGGCCTCGCAGGGCATCGAGGTCATTGTGTCGAGTGGCGACAAAGACCTGAGCCAGCTGGTCAACGAGCACATCACCATCATCGACACCATGAGCGGCAAGCGCCGCGACGTGGAGGGCGTGACGGCCGAGTTTGGCGTGCCACCCACGCTGATGGTGGACTACCAGGCCCTGGTGGGCGACACCGTGGACAACGTGCCCGGCGTGACCAAGGTCGGCCCCAAAACCGCCGCCAAGTGGCTGGAAGAATACGGCTCGCTCGACAACCTGATGGCCAACGCCGACGCCATCAAGGGCGTGGCGGGCAACAACCTGCGCGAAGCCATTGCCAGCGGCCAGCTGGCCTTGAGCCGTCAACTCGTCACCATGAAGACCGACTGCGCGCTGGCCGACTACATCCCCGGCCTGCCCGCGTTTGACGACATCACGCTGGACGCGCCAGACAACGCTGGCCTGCTGCCGTTTTACGAAAAGTACGGCTTCAAGGGCCTGGCCAGCGCCATCAAGGGTACAACAGCCCCGGCGGCGGCAGCCCCTACCGTCGCCATGCCCGGCCAAAGCGGCGATCTGTTTGCCGACCACTCCGCCAGCACCGTGGCCGAAGAAGCCCAGCACCGCACCGTGGTGTACGACACCATCCTCAACTGGGCCGACTTTGACCAGTGGCTCGAGCGCCTGCACAAAGCCGCGCTCGCGGCCATCGACACCGAAACAGACTCCCTCGACGAAATGCGCGCGCAAATCGTCGGCATCAGTTTCAGCGTGCAGCCCAGCGAGGCCGCTTACATCCCCCTGCGCCACGAAGGCCCCGATGCGCCCGCGCAACTGCCGCTGGACGAGGTGCTCGCCCGTCTCAAGCCCTGGCTGGAAGACCCCAAGCACCACAAGCTGGGCCAGCACATCAAGTACGACCGCCATGTGTTCGCCAACCACGGCATCGAGGTGCAGGGCTACACACACGACACCATGCTGCAAAGCTATGTGCTCGAAGTGCACAAGCCCCACAACCTCACCAGCCTGGCCGAGCGCCACACCGGCCGCAAAGGCATCACCTACGAAGACCTGTGCGGCAAAGGCGCGCACCAGATCCCGTTTGCCCAGGTGCCCGTGGACAAAGCCGCCGCCTACTCGTGCGAAGACTCCGACCAGACCCTGGACGTGCACAACGCCCTGTGGCCGCTGCTGCAGGCGGATGACAAACTGCGCTTTATCTACGAGCTGGAGATTGCCAGCAGCGAAGCCCTGTACCGCATCGAACGCAACGGCGTGATGATTGACGCGCCCACGCTTGCCGCCCAAAGCCACGAGCTGGGCCAGCGCATCCTGCAGCTCGAAACCGAGGCCTACGAAATTGCAGGCCAGCCCTTCAACCTGAGCAGCCCCAAGCAGCTGGGCGAAATCTTTTTCGACAAGCTGGGAATGCCCGTGGTGAAGAAGACCGCTACGGGCGCCCGCAGCACCGACGAAGAAGTACTGGAAAAGCTGGCCGAGGACTACCCCCTGCCCGCCAAGCTGCTGGAGCACCGCAGCCTCGTCAAGCTCAAAGGCACCTACACCGACAAGCTGGCGCAACTAGCCCTGCCACGGACGGGCCGCGTTCACACCCACTACGCGCAGGCCGTGGCGGTGACGGGCCGTTTGTCCAGCAACGACCCCAACCTGCAGAACATTCCCATCCGCACCCCCGAAGGCCGCCGCGTGCGTGAGGCCTTTGTGGCCCCCGCAGGCCGCGTGATCGCGAGTGCCGACTACTCACAGATCGAGCTGCGCATCATGGCCCACCTGAGCGGAGACCACTCGCTGCTGCACGCCTTCCACGCCGGCCTGGACGTGCACCGCGCCACCGCCGCCGAAGTGTTTGGGGTGGAGGTGGATCAGGTCACCAGCGAGCAACGCCGCTACGCCAAGGTCATCAACTTTGGCCTCATCTACGGCATGAGCAGCTTTGGCCTGGCCAAAAATTTAGGCATCGAAACCAAGGCTGCCGCTGCCTACATCGACAAATACTTCCAGCGCTACCCCGGCGTGAAGCAGTACATGGACGAGACCAAGGCCGCCGCCAAGTCCATGGGCTATGTGGAGACGGTGTTCGGCCGACGCCTCTACCTGCCCGAAATCAACTCCCCCAACGGCCCCCGCCGCGCCGGGGCTGAGCGCGCCGCCATCAATGCGCCCATGCAAGGCACGGCGGCCGACCTCATCAAACTGGCCATGGTGGCGGTGCAAAAGGAACTGGACGCGCACAAGCCGAACATCCAAATGATCATGCAGGTGCACGACGAACTGGTGTTTGAGCTGCCCGAGGGCGAGGTGGACTGGCTCAAGACCCACATCCCGCGCCTGATGGCGGAAGTGGCGGCGCTGAAGGTGCCGTTACTGGCGGAGGTGGGAGTGGGGCCGAACTGGGACAAGGCGCACTGAGCGCCACGACGCTTGGATGGGGCGGTGGACCCATGACCGGGCTTCATGCGTCTGCCGTGTGCTAAGCATCCGCTTGCCCGCTCCCGTGGCTGGGGCACCCAGTCGATGCGTCGGACAGTGTCAGAGATGGCGGCAGATGCGCACGGCGACGAGTGAGCCTGCATGGACCAGCGCGCACCAGGCCCGCGCGATGTGCCCTCGTTGCCCATCGCCGCCTGCAGCAGCGGCTTCCTCGCGGTGATGCACTTCATCGTGCATGCATTCCCGCAGCGTTTCGCATAGCAACGCCCACCGGGGCCGGACGCCCAGATATGCAACCTGTTCGGCGTAGTGCTGCTCCACAAACGTCTCCACGGCTTCGATGGTGATGTAGACCGCACGGGGGCCTGCGAGCGCCGGCAAGGCACCTGTCAGCCAGCCGGCTGCGCGCCACAGTGGCAGCAGATGGCTGCGTTCACGGGCTGGCAGCCATGCGTCGATGCGCGCCAGGTGCTTCTGCTCAGTGACAAGGTGTCGGTGCGCGAAGCGCCTAAGCGCCGGGTCGCGCGTAACCCTGAGCACACCGCAGTAGATATGCACCGCGCCCACTTCGCCCGCGTGGTCCGTGCGCAAGCGGGACGCCACCCCCGGGGGCAGCGCCTGGCCCGGTGTGGCAAGTGGCTGCGTGGGTTTTGGCCCGGTTGAGTCCGCCTGGAGCACCACGGGCCCAGGGCTCAGCCTGCCTTCTTGGCCCACGCGTTACACCAGCCTTTGCCCACAACCTGCTTGCCGGCAAAAATCGCGCAGCCTGCCAATGCGTCGCTGGCCTTGCCCTGGTACAGCACACAGTTGTTGCACAACTGCCCGCTGGCGTACTTCGGGAATTTCTTGGCGTCGGTTTTGGTAGCGTCTTCGACGTAGCCGAGCCCCGCGGCCTGAGGGTCCTTTTCACTGAGTCTGGGCTGGCCTTGCGCAATGGCTGACAAGGAGGTGCCGGCCGCGGCCAGCGTCATCATGAAGACGCGTCGTGTGTTTTTCATCGTGTGCCTGTTGTGGTGGGTTTGCAAGCCTGAGGGTGGCAATCACTGCCGAGGGCTTGTCGTCTCGGTCGGTGCGCTTTGGCTGGAAGGCGTTCCAGGACGCCAGAGCCGGCGGATTCCCAGAAACATCCGGTACCCGCCTTCCAGCACCCACAGCGTGGGCCATGTCCCCAGCAAACGTCCCAGCCAGGACCAGCGGGGCAGTGCGCGCCAAAGGGTCGTGAAGGCCTGGGCGCCACTGACCAGGGTGCCGTCCGGCTGACGGAGATGAAGGCGGGCCATTGCGGCTTCACGTGTCAGATTCGTACCGAGATCCTGGGGGGCGCAACGGGTGATATCTACCCAGCAAACTCCATCAGCGCCGGGCTGGCGCTGATACATCGCCACTTCGCGGGAACACACCGGACATCCGCCGTCGAAATAGACCGTGGGCGTGGAATGAGTTTGTTTTGATATCGCCAGATCATAGGCATATCGCACTCAGATGGCGGATAACTGGGTAAACTTGTGCGATGCGCTCTGATATTACGACTCAAAACAAACGCAAGGCCGAGCCGGTTGGATCGGGCCGCGCATGGGTGGACGCCACCCGTTCCACATCGCAGCCGGATCAGCCGGTGTTCCGCAGCGGCGCTGTGGCGCGCATGGCGGGCATGCCTGTCTCTACCTTGCGGGTGTGGGAGCAGCGCTACCAGGCGGTGGGACCCAGCGCGGCGGCCTCGGGGCACCGGTTTTACACGGCTGCCGAGGTTGAGCGGGTCGTCCTGTTGCGGCAGCTGACCACCCAGGGGCATTCCATCGGGTCGCTGGCCGCGCTGGGCATGGAGCAACTGCGCGATGTGGCCCGCACCCAGGCCTCTGCAGACGCGATGACGGGGGCAGATACCGAGCTCGGCAACAGCAGCCCGGCGGTCGGCCGCACCGCGCATCCTTCCCGCGGGCTGCGGGCGCCGATGCGGATCGTGGTAGTGGGGCAGGGCATGGCACGCAGGCTGCGTCGTCCTGCTGTACAGCGTGCCTGTGTGCGGCCTGCGCAGGTGGTGGCCGTGTTCGAGTCGCTCGCAGATGCTGCGGCCCGGGCGGGTTCGCATCCAGGCACCGCGGACCTGCTGCTGTGGCAGACCACCGGTTTGCAGGATGGCCCCAGCGCCGATTTGACGGCTGCCCGCGCAGCCTGGCCGGGGTGCCGTGTCGCCATTGCCTACCGGTTTGCCGGCCCGTCGGCGTGCGACAGTTTCGCATCAACCGGGGCCCTGGTGGTGCGTGAACCGCTGGACGACCCCTCGCTCGGGGCGTGGCTGGCAACACTGGAGGCATCCCGGGCGGACCGCGCAGGCCAGGCTGGTCTGGGCCAAGGGAGCAGCGGCCAGGGCGCTGGTGCGCAGATTGACCCTGCCATGAGCGGGCAGGCCACGGCGAGCCCGCCGCCGCGCCGTTTCGACGATGCCACCCTGACGGAGTTTGCGGGCCTGTCGTCCGATGTGGCATGCGACTGCCCCGGCCACCTGGCCGAGCTGCTGCTGCAACTGGCCAGTTTTGAAACCTACAGTGCCGAGTGCGCCAGTCGCAGTCCTGCCGACGCCGAGCTGCATGCCCAGCTCCACCACACCGCCGGAATGGCACGCGCCATGTTCGAAACCGCGCTGGAACGCGTGGCGTTGGCAGAAGGCTGGCCCTTGCCCTGACCATCGCCCCGCCTACACGCGGCCAACGGCCTGCACGCCGTTGCGTCCCGGCCACCCACGATCCACCACCTTCGAGCTATCGCACCATGACCCATGCCCTCGCTGTGCTCAGTACCGCCTTGCTTTTCGGCGGCATGGCCCTCTACTCGTTTGGGTTTGCTGCGTTCCTGTTCAGCGCCCTTCCTGCGGCGCAGGCCGGTGCAGCCCTGCGCCGCGCGTTCCCGTGGTTCTACAGCTTCGTGATCGCGGTGGCGGGGATGGCGGCGTTGTTCTGGTGGCCGCACAACCCGACGATGGCCGCCGTGATGGCAGCCATCAGCGCCACCACCGTCCCGGTGCGCCAGCTGCTGATGCCTGCGATCAACCGGGCGACCGATGCAGGGCAACGCCGGCGTTTTCAGTGGCTCCATGGCCTGTCGGTGCTGGTCACGCTGGGGCACATCGGCGCCAGCGGCTGGGTGCTGGCATCCCTGGCCTGAGCCAGGGTTTCGGTGGTGTCATGACGCGACGCAACTCACCCCATCTCATCGAGGACCTGGACGACCTCAGTCATCTGGATGAGCTGGTGGAGGACAAGCGGCTGGGCCAGCGTTCTGCAGCCAAGAAAAACCGGCGCAACCGCCACTACGAAAAGCAGTTCATCCGCAACACCATGAGCCATCGCGCCACTCCGATTGCCGAGCCCACAGCAGGCATTACCGACCGCCGCAGCGAACCCACTGCCGCGCATCGCTGACACGCCTGGCGCCGCCCTGCATGCCTGCAGCGGCGCACTGCCGTTCACCAGAGCGGGCACATGCTGTTGCCAGCAGCACTTGCAGGTCTCTTTCCTCGGTCTGCCGTCCTGCGGCGCAACCACTGCGTCGCTAAACTGGCCGGGCAACCGGTGTCCGCAAGGCCACCTTCCCACTTTTTGCCTGGAGCCCCCGCATGCCCGATTCAGTGACCTACACCCCCCCCGCCATCTGGCAATGGAACAAGGAAAACGGCGGCCAGTTCGCCAGCATCAACCGGCCTGTTGCCGGGGCTACGCACGACAAGGAGCTGCCCGTAGGGCGCCACCCGCTGCAGCTGTATTCGCTGGGCACGCCCAACGGCGTGAAGGTGACCGTGATGCTGGAAGAGCTGCTGGCGCTGGGCCACACCGGGGCGGAGTACGACGCGTGGCTGATCCGGATCAACGAGGGTGAGCAGTTTGGCAGCGGGTTCGTGTCTGTGAACCCCAATTCCAAGATCCCCGCGCTGCTGGACCGCACCGACCCGGCCAATCCGGTGCGGGTGTTCGAGTCCGGTGCCATCCTGATGTACTTGGCCGAGAAGTTCGGTAGCGCCTTTTTGCCCACCGGCGGCGCGGCGCGGGCCGAGTGCCTGTCGTGGCTGTTCTGGCAGATGGGCAGTGCGCCGTTTGTAGGGGGCGGGTTTGGGCATTTTTATGCCTACGCGCCGGTCAAGATCGAGTACGCGATTGACCGCTATGCCATGGAGGCCAAGCGCCAGCTGGATGTGCTGAACCAGCGCCTTGCCGTGACCGAGTACGTGGCGGGCGATGCGTACACGGTGGCCGACATCGCCATCTGGCCCTGGTACGGCCTGTTGGTGAAGGGGCAGGCGTACAACGCGGGCGAGTTCTTGCAGGTGCATGAATACACGCATGTGGTGCGCTGGGCCGAGCAGGTGGCCAGGCGCCCGGCGGTGCAGCGTGGGCGCAAGGTGAACCGTGTTCAGGGCGACCTGGCCAGCCAGTTGCGCGAGCGGCATGAGGCCAGCGACTTTGACACCAAGACGCAGGACAAGATCGAGGCGGCTGCGGCAGCTTCTTCACCCGCACGCTGAGTGTTGTTGCAAGGCCCCGCCATGATCACTTTGTACGACTGCGCCACCGCGCCCAGCCCGCGCCGCGCGCGCATCCTGCTGGCTGAAAAGGGCATTGCCCACCACACCGTGCAGGTGGATCTGCGCAGTGGTGAACAGCTGGGCGATGCCTACCGGCAGATCAACCCGCAGTGCACGGTGCCCGCACTGCGCGCGCAGGACGATGGTGCGCTGATGACCGACAACGCCGCCATCACTGCCTACGTGGAGGCGCGCTGGCCGCAGCCGCCGCTGCTGGGCGAGACACCTGCCGAAAAGGCCGAGATCGCCAGCTGGAACTGGCGCATGGAGTTCGAGGGGCTGCAGGCCATTGCCGAGGCGCTGCGCAACAGCGCGCCCGCCATGGCCAACCGGGCGCTGCCGGGCGCGGTGGACTACCCGCAGATCCCGGCCCTGGCCGAGCGTGGGCTGGTGCGCGTGGGGCAGTTCTTTCAGCTGCTCAACGAGCGCCTGGCGGACCGCGACTTCATTGCTGCCAACCGGTTCAGCGTAGCCGACATCACGGCGGTGGTGGCGGTGGACTTTGCCCGCGTGGTCAAGCACAAGCCGGGCGAGCAGCACCCGCACCTGCTGCGCTGGCGCGCGGCGATGGCACAGCGGCCGTCGATGGCGTTGTAGCGTTGAGGGTGCAGACTGACGGCTGATGGATTGCTATTAAAATAATAGCTATCAGGCATTATTTCACCTGGGCTTGCAGCCTGTTTTTCTCGAAATCGTGCATTTCGGGGCAGTTTGGGCTGCCTGCCGTGTTCCAGCGGCCCGGTGCACTGCTGTGCGCGTCAAAGACTTGTCCGGCCTGAGCCTGCGCAGGGCCGACACGGCCCGGCGATGCAATGGGCAGATTCAGCAATTGCGCCGTCGGCCCATTCCTTGCATCTTTAGAACCTGTTCAATGTCTTTTTGGGGATCGCATTGGAGTGCAATCGGGAGGAGTGGATGCTTCGGATGCGCTGCATGGGCTCGTGCCCATGCAAGCAGCCGGGGCGTTCAATCACCCGATTTCACTCCAACCCTTCGGGCAAGTGCCTTGTCGGGCGGTCTGCGGCGTTGCGGCGCTTGCCAATAGCCGAGCTATTGGCCGCGCGCCGCGCCTAGCATCCCATCCCGGCAAGGCACTTGAGCGACCCAAAAAAGACATTGAACAGGTTCTTAGCCCATGCGTCTTCGCCACATAGAAGTTTTCAACGCCGTCATGCTTACCGGCAGCGTGAGCGCGGCGGCCCGCCTCATCAACGTCACGCAGCCAGCGGTCAGCCGCATCCTGGCGCATGCCGAGCTGCAGCTGGGGTTCCCGCTGTTCCATCGGCTCAAAGGCAAGCTGGTGCCCACCACCGAGGCGCAAACCCTGTACCCGCACATCGAGCGCCTGTTCACCCAGCTTGACGATGTGCAGCGCCTGGCCAAAAGCCTCAAGGGCGACCAGCGCGAGGGCGAGCTGCACATCCTGAGCGTGCTGGCACTCAGCTACGAGGTACTGCCGCGTGCGCTGCGGTTTTTCCGCCAGAAGCATCCCGATGTGAAGATCACCATCGACGCACTGCATTCGCCGCAGATCGTGTCGGCCCTGGTGCTGCAGGAGGCCGACGTAGGCTTTGTGTTCAGCGCCATCGCGCACCCCGCGCTCACGCAGGAGCACCTGGCCGATGGCCGCATGGTGTGCGTGGCGCCCAAGGGCATGCTGGCTGCGGCGCTGGTGGATGCGGGCGTGCTGCACCTGGCGGACCTGGGCGACACGCCGGTGGTGCATCTGGATGTACGCGACCCCATCGGCACGGTGGTCAGCCACGCCTGCCGCGAGGCCGGGGTGGGCCTGCAGACCGCCATCACCGTGCAGACCTACCACGCCGCGCTGGCGCTGGCGCACCACGGCCATGCGGTGGCCGTGATCGATACCTGCACCGCGGCGTCTGCCGATCGCAGCAAGGTCGATGTGCTGGCGCTCGCGCCGCACATTGCGGTGCCCATCAAGTCCTTGCGCACCGTCAACCGCCCCAGCTCGCTGCTGGCCAGCGCCATGACGCAGTGCATGCGCCGCGCAGTGGTGGAGACGATGGAATCGGTAGGCCTGCGCGACGCCGAGTAGGGCTTTGTTCGGGCGGGTTCAACAGGCCTTCAACCGTTCACGCGGAGCTTGTCGAAGCGCCGCGCGAGGCTTCGACCTTTCGACAAGTCCAGTACGGGCGAGCGCATCCCAAAGGGGGCGTCAAGCATCAAGGATGCCGGGTCAGCATCGCAGGCTGTCGCCCGCCTGCACCAGCGTCAAGCTGCGGTGGCCAGCAGCTCCACCACCTGCGCGGCCGTGCCGAAGGCCAGCGTAAATCCCAGCGCGCCGTGGCCGGTGTTGAGCAGCAGGTTGGCCGGTGCCCCGGGGTGCCGCCCCACCAGCGGCACGCCCGTGGGTGTGGCGGGGCGCATGCCCGTCCAGGGGTGCATCTCGGTGAACGTGCTGCAGCCCGGAAACAGCGCCTGGGTGGCCTCGCGCAGGCTGTGGATGCGTGCGGGCGGAATGCGGTCGTCGTGCCCCACCAGCTCGGCCATGCCCGCCACGCGCAGCCGCTGGCCGATGCGTGCAAACACCACCTTGCGCGCGGCGTCGGTCACGTTGACGCGCGGCGCTGCGCCGGGTGCGCCGGTGGTGTCCAGCGTGATGCTGTAGCCCTTGAGCGGATAAATCGGCAGCCGGAAACCCAGGGTCTGCGCCACCGCGTGGCTGGCGCTGCCCAGGGCCAGCACAAACTGCTGCGCCTCGATGTCGCCCACGCTGGTCCTGACGGCGGTGATGCGCTGCGCTGTGCCCACCAAGCCGTGTGCAAAGCCCAGCACGCGCGCCCCCAGCACAAAGCGCACGCCACGCGCCGCCAGCAGCTTTTGCAGGCCCTGGCATACCGCCAGGCAGTCGGCTGCGCATTCGCTGGGCGTGTAGATAGCGCCTGCAATGTGGGGCTGGTAGTGGGCCAACGCTGGTTCGATGTCTGCGCACTGCTGGGCCGATACGGCCTCTTGTGTGCTGCCCCAGGGGCGCTGCAGCTCCATCTGCCGGCGGGCGGCATCCAGGCCCGCGGCCGTGTCGTACAGCACCAGCTTGCCGGTGCGCGAGAAGTCGCAGTCGATCTGCTCGGCCTGCAGCATGGCCTCAAAGCCGTGGCGGCTGAGCGCTGCCAGCGCCAGCAGGCGCTGTGTGCTGTGCTCCGACGTGCTCTGGTTGCAGGCCTGCAGAAACTCGATGCCCCAGCGCCACTGGTGGGTGTCCCACTGCGGGCGCAGCTTGAGGGGCGAGCGGGGCGACAGCAGCAGCTTGGGCAGCTGGCGCCAGATGCTGGCATCTGCCAGGGGCTGCACGTAGCTGTAGCTCAGCTGTGCGCCGTTGCCGCCGCTGGCGCCAGCGCCGGGCTGGGCCTGGTCGATCACGGTGACCTGCATGCCGCGCTGCGCAAGTGCGTACGCGGTGGCCAGGCCCACGATGCCTGCGCCGAGGACACATACCTGCATGTTGTGATGGTGTGTTGTGGTTGGGGTGACACCCAATGTAGGGTGTGGGCAAGGCCTTGAACAATGCCAATGCAGTGCGTACCCATGCCGCCAGGTTATGCCCGTGCACCGATGCATGGTGATGCATGGCCACGTGCCCAATGCGGCTGAAGGGAGTGCAGACCGCGATGGAGAAGGGCACCCTGCTGGTGCGACGGTGTGCACCAGATTGGCGGCATAACTTTTCGTCATGGATACCCCGTGCAAATGAATTGTTCAAGTGCGGCGCGAATTCCTACAGTGCCCCTGCGTTCCGGTTTTTCAGATCATCCACCTGCATTTTTTCCGCAAAGGGATTCGCATGAAGCTCTCCGCCATCACCTCCGCCGCCATCGTTGCCACCGGCTTGCTGGCCAGCACCCTGGCCAGTGCCGACACCCTCAAGAAGATTGCCGAGTCCGGCAAGATCACGCTGGCCTACCGCGAGTCTTCGGTGCCGTTCAGCTACCTGTCGGGCCCCGGCGCGCCGGTGGGCTTTTCAGTCGATATCTCCAACGCGGTGGTGGATGCCGTGAAGAAGCGCCTCAACAATCCGGCCCTCAAGGTCGAGCTGCAGGCCGTCACGTCGGCAAACCGCATTCCGCTGCTGACCAACGGCACGATTGATCTGGAGTGCGGCTCCACCACCAACAACAGCGTGCGTGGCAAAGACGTGCAGTTCGCCATCAACCATTTCTACACCGGCACGCGTTTGCTCACCAAAAAGTCGTCGGGCGTGAAGAACTATGCCGACCTGGCCAAGAAGAAGGTGGCCAGCACCACGGGTACCACCAACGCGCAGGTGATCCGCAAGTACAACCGCGACAACAACCTGGACATGGACATCATCCTGGGCAAGGACCACGACGACTCCCTGCTGCTGGTGGACAGTGGCCGTGCCGAGGCGTTCGCGATGGACGACATCCTGCTGTTTGGCCTGATGGGCAACGCCCGCAACCCGGCCGACTGGGTGGTGGTGGGCGATTCCCTGCAGGTCGAGCCCTACGCCTGCATGATGCGCAAGGACGACCCGCAGTTCCAGGCGCTGGTCAATGGCGTGATCGGCGGGATGATGAAGTCGGGCGACTTCGAGAAGCTCTACAACAAGTGGTTCATGTCGCCCATTGCACCGCGCGGCCAGAACCTGAACCTGGCCATGAGCAAGGAGCTGCGCGAGAACCTGGCGGCGCAGAGCGACAAGCCTGCGCAGTAGGCTGGGCGACACATGTCTGTTGCGACCGCAAGCCACCTGCCCACCCCGCAGGTGGTGGGAATCCTGGGCGGCATGGGCCCGGCAGCCGGGGCTGATTTTGTGCGCCTGTTCGTGCAGGCCTGCACGGCGCGCATGGAGGCGCTGGGCATTCCGGTGCACGACCAGGCCTACCCCGAGCACTGGCTGGCCCAGGTGCCCATCCCTGACCGCACCGCCGCGCTGCACGACACGCGTCCGGGTGCGCACCAGCCTGCAGACCCGATGCTGCAGGCCACCGGGCGGCTCGCAGCGCTGGGCGCACGCGTGGTGGCGATTGCCTGCAACACCGCGCACGCCTGGCACGGCATCCTGCAGCAGCGGTTTCCGCAGATGCTGGTGTTGCATGGCGTGCAGGAGGTGGTGGCGGATCTCGCAGCCCGCCAGGTGCGCGGGGTGGGCCTGCTGGCCACGCGTGGCGCGTACGACGCAGGCCTGTACCAGCGCGAGCTGGAGCACGCGCGCATCGACTGCTTTGTTCCGCAGGACCACGAGCAGGAGCAGCTGATGCAGGGCATCTACGACGGCGTGAAGGCGGGTAACTACCCGCTGGCACGGGAGCGCTTCGAGGCGGTGTCCATTGCGCTGCGGGAGCGCTATGGCGTGACCACGCTGATCATGGGGTGCACCGAGATCCCGCTGGCCCTGTCAGAGCAGCCACGGCTGCAGGGCCTGGCGCTGGTGAACCCGTCGGTGGTGCTGGCATCGGCCTTGGCACGCCACGCTTACCGCAGCACGGTGCCATCGGCCTGATGAGGCCTGCAGTGCGGCGTGCGCCCTGAGCCCTGAGCCAGGGTTGGGCAGCACCCGATCAGCTTGTTCAGCGTTGCCCCAGGCCCTCGAGATTCGGGCTGGCAACACATCCACAAAGGTGAGAGTCATGACATTCGCAGTGAACCGGATGGAGCTGCGCGCGGGCGCTTGGGCGGTGGGGTTGTGGTGCGCTCTGGGTGGCGGACTGGTCTCTGCCTGGGGCCAGAGCGCGCCGCCTGTGCCGCCATCGTCTTCAGGCGGGGGCACCACGCTGCAGCGCATTCAGGCCAGCGGCGTGGTGGTCATTGGCCATCGCGAGTCGTCGCTGCCCATGTCCTATGTGGCCGATGGCGTGCCGATGGGCTACAGCGTGGATGTGTGCCAGGACATCGCCCAGGCGCTGGGCCGGCACCTCAAGCTGCGCGACGTGCGCACCACCTACCGCATGGTCACGTCCAGCACCCGCTTCGACGCCATTGAAAAGGGCGAGGTGGACCTGGAGTGTGGCTCCACCACCAACACCGCGGCGCGCCGCCAGCGCGTGGCGTTCACCATCCCGCACTTCATTGCGTCATCACGCATCGTGGTGCTCAGCGCCAAGCCGTACGAGCGCATCGAAGACCTCGAGGGCAAGGTGCTGGCATCTACCACCGGCACCACCAACATCGACTCGCTGGCGCGCGAGGCCGCCAACAAGTCGGTGCGCGTGCGCATCGAACCCGCCAAGGACCATGCCGAAGGCTTTGGCTGGGTGGTGAGCGGCAAGGCCGATGGTTTTGCGATGGACGATGTGCTGCTGTTCGGCCTGCGCGCCAGCCATTCGCGGCCCGAGGACCTGAAGGTCATCGGCAAACCCATGACGATCGAGCCCTATGCAGTGGCGTTCGAGCGCAACAATGCGGAGCTGAAGGCGGTGGTGGATGCCGAGCTGCGCCGCCTGATCCAGACGCGCGAGTTGCACCGCCTGTATGACAAGTGGTTCACGCAGCCGATCCCGCCGCGGGGCATCAACCTGAGCATGCGCATGCCGCACCTGCTGGTGGATTCGCTCAAGTACCCGTCGGACTACGTGCCGCAATAGGGGCGGCAGCCGCAGGCCCGGTGCGCGGGCTGGCGCTTACCGCCAGGCGGTGGCCACCAGCTGGCTGTAATGCACGCCCTTGCGCCCCAGCAGTTGCTCGAACGCCGCCGGGTTGCCCACGTTGTCGCTGCCCAGCATGGTCAGCGTCTCGGTGCACCAGGGCACGCTGGGCACCATGTCGCCCATGCGGGCGCTGAGCCGGGTCAGCGGGTCGGGCAGGCGGAACACGGTGGCGGGGCTGCTGCCCAGCTGCTGGCGCAGGCTGGCAATGAAGGCACCCATGGGCAGCGCCTCGGGGCCCGTGCATTCGATGACGCCTTCGGTGGCCAGGTGCGGGCCCAGCAGGGCGGTGATGGCGGCCGCCAGGTCGTGCACCGACACGGGCTGCACGCGGGCCGTGAGCATGGGCCCGGGGAACAGCGCGAGCGGCAGGCGCGCCAGGTTCATGAACAGCGCGCTGCTGTCGCCGCCCCTGCCAAACACCACGCTGGGGCGCAGCACGGCCGGGCTGATGGCTGCTCCCTGCGTGCGCAGGCCCAGCAGGTGCTCGTCGGCCGCGAGCTTGGTGCGGGCGTAGCGCGTGCCGCTGCCCACAATGCCCAGGGCCGACACATGCACCACCCGGCGCACGCCGGCCTGCACGCAGGCGTCAAACAGCGCAATGGGCGTGTGCTGGTGCACCGCGTCGATGGGGCGCGCGCGGGTGTCGCGCAGCACGCCCACGGTGTTGACCACGGCATCCACGCCCTCCAGCCGGGGCAGCCATGCGGCGGGTGTGGTGTCGCGGGCAAAGTCCACCGGCACGCGGTTGCCGCCTGCACCATGGCGGGGTGACACGCCTGCCACCACGGTGTGCCCGGCCTGCTGCAGTGCCTGGGTGACGGTCTTGCCGATGAAGCCGGCGGAGCCAGTAAGAAATACACGCATGTGAAAAAGCCTCGTGATAGGTGCCGTGGCGCAGCCTGGCGGGAGCGCCGGCGGCTGGCGCCAGGCCCCAGGGCAACCTGCCTGCCCGCCAAGCGGTGGGCCTGGCAGCCGCGGTGAAAGCCAGTGTGCCAGAGGGCTGGCGCGCAGCGGGGCGGCCGCGGCCAATATCCCCGCAGGGCCGTGCCTGAAGATCCTGGCTGGGGCCTGCGATGCCACGGGGGCTGCCGGTTCCGGCATACGTTGTGCTTGCCCGCCTGCTGCTGCGGTCATGGCTGCGCGAGAATGCCGGGCGGGCAGCGTGCGTGCCATGTCGCGGCTGCCCGCGCCGGGCGCGCGCCCACCCTGTCCTGCGCCCACCTTGTCTGCCCCTGCCAGCCCATTCCTCTTTTTCGGAGAACTGCCATGCTCGACCACGATCTTCATTCCGACGCCCGCGCGCTCCTGCCGGGCAGCACCACGGAAGCGGGCCCCACGCGGCGCACGGCGCTGCAGGTGGCGCTGGGGGTGGGCTATGCGGCCGCGGCTGCACCCGTGATGGCGCAAACCGCCATTGCCACGCCGGCCGACGGCCTGACGGCCGGAGAGGTGAGCTTCATGGTCAACGGCTTCAAGGTGCCGGCCTACCGCGCGGCGCCTGCGGGCAAGACCGGCCTGCCCGTGGTGCTGGTCATCCAGGAAATCTTTGGCGTGCATGAATACATTGCCGACACCTGCCGCCGGTTTGCCAAGGCCGGCTACCTTGCCATCGCGCCGCAGCTGTTCGCCCGCCAGGGCGACGCCGCCCAGTACACCGAGGTGGCCAAGCTGATGGCCGAGATCGTCTCGAAGGTGCCCGATGCGCAGGTGATGGCCGACCTGGACGCGACCGTGCAGTGGGCCGTGGCCAACGGCGGTGACGCCGCCCGCGTGGGCGTAACCGGCTTTTGCTGGGGTGGCCGCATCACCTGGCTGTATGCCGCCCACGGGCCGGTGAAGGCAGGGGTGGCCTGGTACGGCCGCCTGGTGGGGGCATCCACCGACCTCACGCCCAAGCACCCGGTAGACATCCCCCTGATCCTCAAGGCGCCCGTGCTGGGGTTGTACGGTGAAAAAGACACCGGCATACCCCTTGACACGGTTGATAAGATGAAAACAGCCTTGGCCAGCGGTTCGCCGCAGGCCAAAGTTTCGGAGTTTGTGGTGTACCCGGACGCGCCCCATGCGTTCCATGCCGACTACCGCCCAAGCTTTCGCAAGGAGCCCGCGGAAGACGGCTGGAAGCGGGCCCTGGCCTGGTTCAGGACGCACGGCGTGGGCTGATGCGGCGCTGCCTGGCCCGCGGCGGGGCCACGGCCCGGTGCCCGGTGCGGCGCGGTGTGGAACGGGTGTCCCGCTACCTGCGGGAAACCCATCAGGCCGAAACACAAGATCAACAATAAAAACGGCCTGTGCCGCACTATTTATAAGCGCTTATAGCTATGACTTTAGTAGCAATCATTCTGGCCACGCTGGCCGCGGGCATTGGCAGCGTGTGGCTGGCGGCCCTGCTCATGCGCCTGGGGATGGGCGGGCGGGACGACAGCGCTGTGGGCCCACAGCACCTGCTGAGCCTGGCAGCTGGCGCGCTGCTGGCCACGGCGTTCATGCACCTGCTGCCCGAGGCGTTCGAGAGTTCGGCCGGGGCGCACGACCTGTTTGCCACCCTGCTGGTGGGGGTAGTGTTTTTCTTCCTGCTCGACAAGGCCGAGCTGTGGCACCACGGGCACGAGCACAGCCACCCGGTGCCGGCGCCCCATGCGCACGGACATGACCACGGCCACGACCACGACCACGACCACGGCCACTCACACGGCCATGCTCACGCCCCGCGCGGGGGTGGCTGGTCGGTGCTCACGGGCGACAGCGTGCACTGCTTTGGCGACGGCATCCTGATCGCCTCGGCCTTCCTGGCCGACATGCGGCTGGGCGTGATCGCCGCGGTGTCGGTGCTGGCGCACGAGGTGCCGCACCACATGGGCGACCTGGTGGTCCTGCGCCAGTCCAGCCCCAACCGCCGCATGGCGTTCATCAAGGTGTCGCTGGCCGGCGCAGTGACGGCGCTGGGCGGTGTGGTGGGCTACTACCTGGTGGGGCAGCTGCAGGACTTTTTGCCGTACTTTCTGGTGGTGGCCTCCAGCAGCTTTGTGTATGTGGCGCTGGCCGATCTGATTCCGCAGCTGCAAAAGCGGCTCAGTGCGCGCGACACTGCCGTCCAGATCGCCTGGCTCGTCGCCGGCATGGCGGTGGTCACCATGGTGAGTGGCGTGGCCCACGCGCACTGATTTGCCGGGCTTGATGTAGCTCAAGGCCGCAGGTCCGCCACGTGCCATGCTGCAGGCATGAACACGCTGCACACCGCACCCGCTTCGCTGGGCCTGCTGGCCCACCCCACCCGTTTTCTGTTTTTTACCGGCAAGGGCGGTGTGGGCAAGACCTCGCTGTCCACCGCCGCCGCCATCGCGCTGGCCGATGCGGGGCGCAAGGTGCTGCTGGTCAGCACCGATGCGGCCTCCAACCTGGATGAAATGCTGGGCGTGCCGCTGTCCAACCACCCCGTGGCCGTGCCCGGTGTGCCGGGGCTGCACATGCTCAACATTGACCCCGACACCGCCGCCGAGGCGTATCGGCAGCGGGTGATCGCGCAGATGGAAGCCAGTGCCACGCAGCCCGAGCGCGACACCGTGCGCGAGCAGCTCTCCGGCGCGTGCACCACCGAGATCGCGGCGTTTGACGAGTTTGCCGCGCTGCTGGCCAGCGAGGGCGATGCACAGGGCCACGCGTTCGACCATGTGGTGTTTGACACCGCGCCCACCGGCCACACCCTGCGCCTGCTGAGCCTGCCCAAGGCCTGGACGGGGTTCCTGGCGGGCAACGACCGCGGCGCCTCGTGCCTGGGGCCGCACTCCGGGCTCAAGATGCAGGAGGCGCGCTTTAACGCGGCACTGGCGGCCCTCAGCGACCCGGCACTGACCACCGTGGTGCTGGTCACCCGCCCCGACCCGCGCCCCATGCAGGAGGCGGCACGCACCGCGCTGGAGCTGCGTGCGCTGGGCCTGGCCAATCAGCGCCTGGCCATCAACGGCGTGTTCCACGCCAGCCAGCCAGGGCACGACGCCGTGGCCGATGCCATCGAAGCCCTGGGCCGCGCGGCACTGGACTCCATGCCCGATGCGCTGGCGCAGCTGCCGCGCGACGAGGTGCCCTTGCGCGCCTTCGACACCGTGGGCCTGCCCGCGCTGCGGGCCTTGCTGGGCGGTGGCAATGTGCCAGCCGCCGCGCCTGCTGCGGCCCCCGGCTTTGCGCTGCAGGCCGAGTCGCTCTCGGCACTGGCCGATGCGCTGGCCGCCAAGGGCCACGGCCTGATCATGGTGATGGGCAAGGGCGGCGTGGGCAAAACCACGGTGGCCGCCGCGCTGGCCGTGGGCCTGGTGCAGCGCGGGCACAGCGTGCACCTGACCACCACCGACCCGGCGGCCCATGTGCAAAGCCAGCTCGATGGCAGTCTGCCCGGCCTGAAAGTGGGCCGCATCGATCCCCAGGCCGAAACCCGGGCCTACATCGACAAGATCATGGCCACGCGCGGCAAGGCGCTGGACGACGCGGGCCGCGCGTTGCTCCTGGAAGACCTGCAGTCGCCCTGCACCGAAGAGGTGGCTGTGTTCCACGCCTTCAGCCGCGTGGTGAACGAGGCCCGCAGCGCCTTTGTGGTGCTGGACACCGCGCCCACCGGCCACAGCCTGCTGCTGATGGACGCCACTGGCGCCTACCACCGGCAGATGACGCAGCAGTACGAAGGCAACGCCAATGCCAAACACATCATCACGCCGCTGATGCGCCTGCAGGACGCCGACATGACGCATGTGGTCATCGTCACGCTGCCCGAGGTCACGCCCGTCAGCCAGGCCGCCGCGCTGCAGGACGACCTGCGCCGCGCCCGCATCGAGCCCTGGGCGTGGGTCATCAACAAGAGCGTGGCCGCTACCGGTACCACCGACCCGCTGCTGCAGGCCCGCCTGGCGGGCGAACGCCAGCAGACGGCGCGCATTGCCAATGGCCTCGCGCAGCGCACCTATGTGCTGCCCTGGCTGGCCACGCCGCCCGTGGGGGTGGATGCGCTGGGGCGGCTGGTGGCTGTGGCGCCGGGTGATGGCGTGCCCATCGCGGGCTAAGTGCTATGTATTTAATAGCAATAGGGGCAATTAATACCTGGACCTGAGGCCCAAAACGCTTCAAATCGCCGCCTGACAGCCCTTAGAACGTGTTTACGATCTTTTCGGGGCCCTGAAAAGATCGCAAACGCGTTCTTAGCGTGCCCCGCACCGGGTGGGGCAGGGCGCCCGCCGGTCAGCGCGCCAGCTCTTCCCGCACCGCCGCCACCTGCCGGCGCGACACGGCCAGCAGCTCGGTCGAGCCCTGCAGCCGCACGGCCCAGCCTTCGCCTTCTTCGGCGTCGTAGTGCTTTTCCAGCGCCCGCACGGCTCGGCGGGCCACCAGCGCATTGCGGTGAATGCGCAGAAAGCGTGGTGCAAAGCGCGTTTCCAGGTCGCTCAGCGCTCCATCGACGATGTAGCTACGCGTGGCGGTGCGCACCGTCACGTACTTCTGCTCGGCCTTGAAGTACAGCACCTCGGCCACGGGCAGCCGTTCGGTGCGGCCGCGGTCCTGGATGAGCAGGGTGTCACCCTCGGGCAGATCGATGCTGGGTGCAGGCGCCGGGGCGCGCGTGGTGCGCTGCACCTTGGCAATGGCCTGCAGCAGCCGCTCGCGGCGCACGGGTTTGGTGAGGTAATCCACCGCATCGAGCTCGAACGCGCTCACGGCGTGGTCGGCGTGGGCCGTGACGAACACGATGGCGGGGGGCTGGGGCAGCGCGTGCAGTGCATGCGCCATCGCCAGGCCATCCTGGCCGGGCATGTGGATGTCCAGCAGTACCAGATCGAACCCCTTGCCCCCGGTGGTACCGAGCAGCGCCAGCGCCTCGGCCGCGTTCGAGGCCTCGGCCACGGTGGTGCGCTGCTGCGGCGCGGGCAGTGCATCGCGGCAATCGGCCAGCAGGGTGCGCAGGCGGCTGCGGGCCAGGGCCTCGTCGTCAACGATCAGGATGTTCATGGTTGATCTTCGGCGGGTGCTTGTGTGTCGGGGCGCAGGGCCTTGCGGCGGCTGCCCGTGGCGGTGCGGTCGCGCTGGCCGGCGGGGCGGCTGCGGGGCTCGCGCCCGGCGGGCCGGGTGTCGGGTGCGGGCAGGGTGATGCGCACTTCGTACAGGCCGTCGCGCACCCCTGCACTGAACTCGCCCTGCACATCGTGCAGCAGCGCCAGCCGCGCACGCACGTTGGCCAGCGCAATGCCGTGGCCGCGCGGGGCTGCATCGTCGCCCGCGCCCGGCTTGCCATCGCGCGTGGGCAGCGTGTTGGTGATGCGCACCACCACGCGGCTGCCGCGCAGCTCGGTCAGCACGCGCAGCCGGCCGCCGCGGTCACTGGGTTCCACACCGTGCTTCACGGCGTTTTCCACCAGGGGCTGCAGCAGCAGCGGGGGCAGGCGTGCAAGGTCGGTGCGGGTATCCAGGTTCCACTGCACCTGCAGGCGTTTACCAAAGCGCACCTCCTCGATGGCCAGGTAGCGGCGCGCCAGCGTGATCTCTTCGGCCAGCGTGACGTACTCGCCCTGCTCGATCAGCGCATGGCGAAACAGGTCCGAGAGGTCTTCCAGCAGCGATTCGGCCTTGGCCGGTTCTTCGCGCACGAGGGCAATGGCACTGTTGAGGGTGTTGAACAAAAAGTGCGGCCGTATGCGCGACTGCAGCTCGGTCAGCCGCGCGGTGGTGGCCGCCGGCGTGCGCCCGCGGGCGCGCAGCACCAGTGCGGCCACCAGCAGGGCCGCCAGCAGTGCGCCCGTGGCCGCGCTGGCCACCCATGGCGGTGATGCGGTGGTGCCCACCAAGGCCAGCATGCCGCAGGCATACGCGCCGGCCAGTGCGCCCAGCACCACGCCGGCGGCGTATTGCTGCGCCGTGGCCAGGCGCTGCAGCCAGGTCTTGAGGCTGCAGGCCGTGATCAGCCAGACCAGCGTGGCGGGCAGCGCACCGCCGGTGAGCAGCGCCAGCGTGGCCACCCATTCCATCGGGCTGGGCGACACATACAGTGCGCCCACACCCAGGACGGCCTCGACAAAAAGCACGGCCCGCAGCACCACGCCCACATGGCAGGCATCGAACACCAGGGCCCGGCCGCGGGGCGGGCCGACATGCCGGTACGGCTTGCCCGGGGGGGGCAAATCGGGAGGCAGGGGCTGGGTCGATAAAATTTGGCTGTTATGCATTGCGGCATCCGGGCAGTCCGGGTGTCTGAACCTCCGGATTATTGCCCTCCTTATGTCCAAAGCCCAAGCCACCGGCAACGCGCCTGCGCCGTCCCACAACCAGCTCGACACCAAGGCCCAGGCCTGGTCGGCGCTGTTCTCCGAGCCCATGAGCGACCTGGTCAAGCGCTACACATCGAGCGTGTTCTTCGACAAGCGCCTGTGGCAGGCCGATATTGCCGGCAGCCTGGCGCATGCCGAGATGCTGGCGGCGCAGGGCATCATCAGTGCCGACGACCACGCCTCCATCCAGCGCGGCATGGCGCAGATCACGTCCGAGATCGAGGCCGGCAGTTTTGAGTGGAAGCTGGACCTGGAAGACGTGCACCTGAACATCGAGGCCCGCCTGACGCAACTGGTGGGCGATGCCGGCAAGCGCCTGCACACGGGCCGCAGCCGCAACGACCAGGTGGCCACCGACGTGCGCCTGTGGCTGCGCGGCGAGATCGACCTGATTGCCGACCTGCTCCAGGAGCTGCAGGTATCGCTGGTGGATGTGGCCGAGCAGAACGTTGAAGTGATCCTGCCGGGCTTTACCCACCTGCAGGTGGCACAGCCGGTGAGCTTTGCCCACCACATGCTGGCCTATGTGGAAATGTTTGCCCGCGATGCCGAGCGCATGGCGGATGTGCGCCGCCGCGTGAACGTGCTGCCCCTGGGCAGCGCGGCCCTGGCCGGCACCACCTACCCGCTGGACCGCGAGCGTGTGGCGCGCACGCTGGGCATGGTCGATGCCCATGGGGCCGCCATGGTGTGCCAGAACAGCCTGGACGCCGTGAGCGACCGCGACTTCGCCATCGAGTTCACCGCGGCAGCGAGCCTGTGCATGGTGCACGTGAGCCGCCTCTCTGAAGAACTCATCATCTGGATGAGCCAGAACTTCGGCTTCATCAAGATTGCCGACCGTTTCACCACCGGCTCGTCGATCATGCCGCAGAAGAAGAACCCTGACGTGCCTGAACTCGCGCGCGGCAAGACCGGCCGCGTGGTCGGCCACCTGATGGGCCTGATCACGCTGATGAAGGGCCAGCCCCTGGCCTACAACAAGGACAACCAGGAAGACAAGGAGCCG
>LNFM01005993.1_pt1 | contig 40592 bp, 27 predicted proteins | sample 596031 | NCBI WGS metagenome assembly LNFM01 (sample SAMN04254537, study PRJNA301005) | activated carbon metagenome | isolation source: dual media filters at the Ann Arbor, Michigan drinking water treatment plant | place: USA: Ann Arbor | reverse complement strand
GTCGCGTGGCGCGGCAGATCGACACCGGGATGGTGTTCGTCAACTCGGCCGCGGTGTCGCTGCCCGACCTCCCGTTCGGCGGCGTCAAGAACTCCGGGTACGGCCGCGAACTCGCGGCCTCGGGCATCCACGAGTTCGTCAACAGGAAGCTGATCCGCGTGGCTTGATGCCCATGGCCCTCATGGCCCCCGTGGCCCACTGTTGCCGGGCCGTGGGACTGACCGCCTTGACCGGCCCTCGATGTGAACCTCCCCAGACTTCGTGGAGGCCCGTTGGTGTGAGTCAGGCCGACATGGCTGACGCTGCGAGTCGACGATAGGCGGCGTCCTCGAATTCCGCCGGCGGCACGTGGCGGATGGGCTCGACGAGCCAGTGAGGGTTGCACCAGGACACCCACTCCCGCGTGGCCGGTTCGACCGCCTCCTTGGTCTTCGAAAGGGCCCGGCGATGGATCGGCTCGGCCCAAAGAGACCTGACAGTCCCGACTTGGCGACTACCCGCGCAGCGCCGCACACGCGCCGGCACACTGGGCCGACGGCTCTGGGGCAAGGGGCTGGATGACGGCCAGGGGTCTTCGTGGCGAGGTGAGTGCCTCGAAGATCCGTCGCTCGACCCTCGGCAGACCCCGCAGCCAGGTACCTTGAAGTCGCGGGTGCCGATCACTTCTCACTCGCCGCTGACAGTTCGGTGAGGGAGGCAGTCGCCAGGTTCATTTGCGCACGGTAAGGATGAAGTGGAAGCGTGACCGGGATGCACCCGATGGGTCACCCCCGGACAGTTCGAGCGGGCCGAACCGGCGGCGGCTCGCATTCGGTGGACAGCTTTGCAGCAGCGAGATCCGGAAGTCGGACCTTCGATGCTCGTGAGCTGCCGCTGGCGGACGAGTCGTACCGACCCGTAGACGACAACCGGCAAGCGCGACAGCGCGCCGCTAAGCCGCCGGACGTAGTTCAGCGATCGAGAACTGCCGTCTCGCCAGCACCGTATAGGCGTCCTGGCCTTGCTGTACGGCGAGGTCAATGCAGCGCAACACGGCAAGTTGCACACCTCGGCGCACCTGTCGCTCTGTCTGTTCGGGCACAAGCAGGAGACAGCAGACAGCGGCTGCCGCATCCGACGGGTTGCTGATCACCGCAAGCGCGAGGTGACCGAGCGCGTTGTGGACGGCGACCGCAACCCTACCGTGGCACACGCTTGGCATCTCCGCCACATCGCGATCGGCATGGCGCCAGGCTCTGGACAAACCTGGATCGAGCTCCCGCGCTGAAGCCACAGCCGGCAAGATCCGCGCTTCGAGGATTGGGACTGGTCGGTCAACGGCGTGGCCCGCGGCAACAGCACACACGGCCGCGTGGTCGATCCGAACGAGTTTCTCTACCCCGGCGTTGCCGCTTATGTGGCGCCGGCCGCCGTGACGTCATCGAACCCGGTGGCCATCAGCGTGCCATACCGGAGTTCACCACCGTTCGATGTGCGCAACCTCCTCACGGCCAACGTGCGCGTGGTCCAGGCCACCACCGGCTGCAGTTGGCTGCAGGACGTGCAGGCCATGTCGGCCGAGATCGAGGCACGGTACAGCTGGGCTGGCACCAACGGCCTGTTCCAGGTCGAGATGGACCATGCGGCCACCGTTGCCGGCCGCCTGGAGCGGGTGCCCAGCCAGTTGCCCATCCTGGAGTGGCGCGGTGCACTCAGCCGCGGCCAGGTGACCGTGAACGAACGCAGCGTGCTCGTGGCGGGCAGCCAGACGGTGACAGAAACCGAAACCGGTAGCGGGGCGCCCTTCGTCACCGACGCACCGGGTCTGGCACCGGTCAGTGCGGCGGTGGTGACGGTCGACCTGTTGCGCTGCAAGGCCTGGATCAACACCTATTTCCAGGTCACGACCGAGCGTTTCACCAACGGCTTGCCCGCGGCCACCACCTCGCAGGGCGGCGGCGGTTTCAGCATCGGCGAACGCGACGTCGGCCCCTGGCGCTTCTTCGCGGGCAGCAAGACAGTCGCAGCCGTCGGCTCAGCCACGCCCGACGATGCCTACTACCCGGCAGGGCTGAACAACGCGCTGGTGGTCGAGACTGCCGGTTCGGCCGACGTCAAATGGCTGTTCAAGCCCGTGCCGTGAAGTCAATCGGGCCGGTGTGCGTGCCAACGCGCAGCGGCCTGCCCGCGCGTGTCGACGGCCAGCTTGCCGAGGATGTTGGCGACGTGGCGCTTGACGGTGTGCGGGCTCAGGCCGAAAGCGCGGGCGATCAGCTTGTTGCTCTCTCCTGCGGCCATGCGGGCCAGCACTTCGCGCTCACGCTCGCTGAGTGCGGCAAGAGCGGCCAAGGCTTGCCCGTCAGCCAAGGTGCGGGCCGCGCGCTGCGCGGGCAATGCCGCGGGTGGCGCGTCCGGCTGCGTTTCGGCGCGATCGACCTGCGCCGACTGCATCGTGTCGCACAGGCGCACCAGCAGCGCCCGATCCACCGGCCCGACGCGCTGTCCCCACGCAGCCGCAGCCAGCCGGCGCACCACCGGCAGGCCAGCCAGCAGCGCGCCGCCGACATCGCCGCCGGTGTGAGCCGCATCCAGCCAGGGCCGCAGGGTGGCTGCAGCCGCGTCCGCCAGGCCCAGGCTCAGCTCGACATCGGCGAGCATGACGCGGGCCTGCATCGCGGGAAAGAAGCAGGAGCGGTCGAGGCCGGCGGCCAGCGGCTGCAGCAGTTCGCGCGCATCGGCCAGCCGGTCATCGAGCAGCGCAACGAAAGCGCGCGCGAAGCGACGGTTGTCCTCCGCGGCGACCCACTCAAACGGATTTGCAGCGCGCTCCAGCCTGGTCGCCAGGTCGCGCAGCGCCGCCGCGTCCCCGAGCACCCAGCTCGCGCGCAGGCAGGTGAACACGATTTCGTACTCGTGGGTCAGCCGGTGGCTGGCGAGCGAGTGGTCTTCGATGTCCCCCATGTACGCCTGCGCTGCGGCATCGCTCGCAGCCCGGTCGCCGCGAACAGCGTCGATCAGCGTGTGCGATATCCAGTTCTCGGTGATCAGGCTGCGGGGCCGGCCCAGCCAGCGCACGTCTTCGTCCGCACGCGCAAGCCAATGCGCCGCCTCGTCGATGCGGGCCTGCGAGAAAGCCAGCCAGGCGCGGATGTGAGAAACGGCAGCGCGCAGCTGCGTCGGCGTGTCGCCGGGCAAGCGCGTCGCGCTGTGGGCGAAGCGCTCCAACATCGGTTTCATGCCGGGCAGTCCGGTCAGGATGGCGTTGAAGAAGCAGCGATCCCAGATCTGCGGATCGTTGCTGCGCTCCAGCGCACCGATCATCTCGCCCACGAAGGGCGCAACCTGTGCAGCGCGGCCCTGGGCGTACGCCGCCCAGGCGCTGCTGAAGCAGACGAAAGCGCGCACGGGGTCGCACAGGTCCTGGGCGTGCAATCGAGCAAGATCGTCCACCGCCCGCGCCAGCTGGCCATCGTTCACCATGCCCATGCAGGCATAGGCCCGCGCCAGCGCCGCTTCCTGCAGGCGCCCTTCGCGCTCGCAGCCGTCGGCGGCCTTGCGCATGGACTTGACCATGCCAGCGAAGTCGAAGCGCGGGAAGGCTGCCAGACCCCGCAGCAAGTGCAGGTCTGCCCTGCGCTCGAACTCGGCCGCGGGAAACGCGTCGAGCATCTGTTCCAGCGCAGGCCCGCCGCCAACGCTGAGCAGCGCCGGGCCGCGTTCCAGCAGCGCCGCTGTGGCCGCCTCCCAGTCACCGGCGCGCGCCAGGTAGCCGATGGTTCGCGCCAGATCGGGCTCGTCGTCTGCGGCTCGGCGCAGCAGCTGCGGCACCTCGTCGGGCTGCTCTCGCTGCAGCCTGTCTTCGAGGAAGTCGCGGAAAAGATCGTGCAGCCGCAGCGTGAGTTCGGGTGCGTCCAGCGAAACGACGAAGAGGCCGCGGCGCTCCACCTCCTCGAGCAGCCGCGCTGTTCGTGGCATGCGGGCGACGTGAACACAACGCGCCTGCGTCAACTCGGGTAGCACCGAACAACGCAGCAGGAATTGGCGCAGATCGGTGGGCATGTCGTTGAGCACCTCGCTGGCAAGGTAGTCGAACAAGTGGCGCTGCGTCGGCGCGTGTCTGCCGCGTGGTCCGTCGCCAGGCCGGGCGCTGAGGCTCAGGCGCAAGCCCGCGGCCCAGCCGTCGGTGCGCTGCAGCAGTTCGAGCGACGCCCCGGGCTCTGCCGTCTTGCCACCCTGCGCCAGCAACGCAGCCACCTCGGCTTCGCTGAACCGCAGCTCGTGCTGGCGGAACTCTGCCAGCTCGCCGGCGACGCGCCAGCGCGGCAGCGTCAACGGCGGGTCGACGCGGCTGGCGATCACAAATGTCCAGTTCTCAGGCAGGCGGTCGAGCACGGCCTGCAGCAGCTCGAACACACGCGGGTCGGTGATCCGGTGCACGTCGTCGATGATGATCAGCCCCCGCTGTGCCGCGGCCGAGCCCAGTGCGCTGACGAATTCGCCGGCGACGTCGCGCAAGCCGCGCTCAGCCAGGGCCAGTGTGCCCAGGGCTTCCGGTGCGACCCGCCACGGCAAGTCGTGGGGTTCCAGCGCTGTGCTCAGGCAGGCCAAAAAGCGTTGCAGCTGGTCGTCCTCGTCGGCCGAAATCCACGCCAAGGCGCAGCCTTCCGGCAGCAAGTGGATCTGCTGCGCCAGCGCGGCGGTCTTGCCGTAACCAGCCGGTGCCACCAACAGCGTCAGCCGGTGTTCGCGCAGCGCCGCAGCCAAGGCGCGTTGCAGGTGCGGCCGTTCCACCTGCCCGGCGCGCTGCCGCGGCGGCTGGATCTTGGCAAGCGGAAAAGCAGGATGCGGCGTGGGCGTCTGCATGCTTGGATTTTGCCGCGTCACGCGGCACTACCAATATCCACGGCAGCGAGCTCAGGGGGAGCCATGGCTCTTCCGGGCGATGCCGGCGCACACCGGGACGGCAACACTGGCGCCGCTTTCCGTCCCGCCTTGCCTTGGGCCTGCATGCGTCCGTGACGCGCTGCGCTGCAGCCCGCCGGTCGCGGGCACTTTACCCGATCCATCAGAGGGCCCCGCCATGAACGCCGTGCATCAGTTCTGGCGCCCGCCCGCCACGACCTTCAGGAGCGCTGTGATGCCCCGACCTGCCATCCCGCCCGAGCGGCCCTACCTGGCCCCGCTCAAGTCCCTGGACAGCGCCCGAACGACGCAGCAGCGCTTGCCCAATGGCCAGCTTGTGCTGACCATCGAACACGACACCTTGCGTGGCCTGGCGCCGCCGATGTTGCGATGGTGGTTTGAGAACATCGGCGGCACGTTGCGCCACCAGGGCCGGACCTGGCCGCGTTACCTGCTGTGGCACCCGCGCGATCACATTCACTGGGAGTTGGCCGCGCCTGCGCCGGGCGGCGGTGCGCGTCAAGGCGCCCGTTTTCGCATCGTCGAGGCCTTTGACGCCAGGCCTGAGTGGTCTGTCGATTCAACCGAGTGGGTGGAGAGACTCGACGACACCGGCATCGCACTGGTGCGCCGAGTCTTCGGCCACGAAATCTTCCGCCTCGAGCACCGCTTCGGCGAGACCGCCGGCGGCGCCAGCTACCGCTCGCGCATGGTGGTGGGCGCAGCAGGTGGCTGGTTCAAACCCATCTTCAACGGATGGGTGCAACCGCGCGTGTTCTCGGATTCCATGGGCAACGCCTGGCTCAAGCACAACGTGGAAGAAGTTGGGATGCTCGAAGCCTTGTTGCCACCGCTGTACGCAACTCGGCCAGCGGCGGGCTGCACATGACGCCGCCATCGGGGATCGGGTGTCGATGATGGAGAACACCCAGGTGCAGACGCAGCGGCAGGACCTGCAGGCCCACACAGTTGGCGATCCTGCGGGCCTACTGACGATCTACTTTCATGGCGCACCGGGTGCGCCAAGCGAGTTGGCGATTTTCGAAGCGCCCGCTCGTGCCTGTGGCTTGAAGCTGGTGTGTTGGGATCGCTTTGCGCTGGATGCTGCGCTCACGGGCCCGGCGTACTTCGCGGCGCTGGCGGCGGCGGTACGCGCGGTGGCGGGTGCAAACCAAGTCAACCTCATCGGGTTCTCGATCGGCGCCTTCATCGCCCTGCGCACCAGCCAGATGCTGGAGCAACAGGTCGGTCAATTGCACCTGGTCTCTGCGGCAGCACCGCTTCAATCGGGCCACTTCCTGCCCCGCATGGCCGGCAAGGCGGTTTTCCACGCAGCCTCGGTGTCAACAAGGAGGTTCAAGGCGGCTGTGCTGGGGCAGGCCGCGTTCGCCCGCTGGGCGCCGGGATTGATGCAGTCCGTTCTGTTTCGCGGCGCCACTGGCGTGGAACGCGAGCTGACGTCCGGATCGGCTTTCCGTTTGTTCATGAGCGATCTGCTTCGCTCCAGTCTTCTCGAGCACAGGGCTGGCTATGAGCGTGACATCTTGGCCTATGTCCAGGATTGGTCGGCAGTTCCAGCGCAGGTGACGGCGTACACGACCTTGTGGCATGGCACGCGGGACAACTGGGCGCCTGCCGACATGGCGACCAGCCTGCGAGACAAGCTGCCGAACTGCAGACGACTCCATCTGCTGGAAGGCCTGTCGCACTTCAGCTGCTTGCACCAAGCGGCGCCGCTGATCTGTCACCAGATCTCCGCCGGAGCAACTTCATGACCTTCGATACAGACCAACTCCACGTGGTCGTTGGCGCCACGGGTGGTACGGGAAGCGCAACTTTGCGCACGCTGGCTTGCGCAGGGCTACGAGTGCGTGCGGTGGCCCGAAGTCTTCCGCAGGGGCTGCCTGCTGGCGTTGAAGCGGCACCGGCTGATGCACTCGATTTGGCGCGCATGTGCGAGGTGTGCAAGGGTGCAGCCGTTGTCTACAACTGTGTCAATCCACCCTTCACGCAGTGGCACGCCCTGTTTCCCCGGGTGATGAACAACCTCATCGTGGCGGCAGGCCGTGCCGATGCCGTGCTTGTCTTTGCAGATGACACGTGGATGTATGGCCCGCCGACCGGTCCATTGACCGAGGAACATCCGCGGCGACCTGCCGGCGTGCTGGGTGCGCTGCGGGCTCAACTCGCGGCCACCTTGCTCGAAGCACATCGGCAGAGAAGCGTGCGCGCAGCCATCGGGCGTGCCTCGGAGTTGTACGGCCCGGGCGTCGAATCGATGCTGGGCGCGAACCTCTTCGAATCGGCCATCCGTGGACGCAGGATGTTCTGGACCGGCAGCCTCGGGTCGCCGCTCAACCCAACGTACATCGACGACTTCGCGCGCGGGCTGATGACGCTCGGCAAACGAGACGAAGCCCTCGGGCAGGTCTGGCACATGCCCACCGCGGCGCCCATCACCGGGCGGGAGTTTGTGCAACTGCTCGTCGCGGAAGCGGGGACGCAGTCCCCCGTGACTGCCCTGAACCGGGTGCTGGTGCAAATGCTTGCCCTGGTGTGGCTGGTAGCCCGGCAGGGTGCCGAACTGATCTATTGGTTCGATGCGCCGTACGTCGTGGATGCCGAGAAGTTTCGGCGTGCTTTCGGTGCGAGGTCGACTCCCTATCTCGAGGGTATCCGTCAAACCTTGTCGTGGTACCGCCAGAGCATGGGCAACAGGCACTCACGGACAGGCAGCAGCTGGTGGCAAACCATGCGGCGGTATGGCCGATCCGGGCCGGAGCGGAACTGACAGATTCGATCGCGATTGCACGCGACCTTGACATGCGCCTTGCTGAGGAATGAGGAATGAAAGGTCAACGAAGAGTGTTTGCCGCCCTGCTGGTGCTCACAGGTATCTGGGGATCGGCGGGCGCGACTGAATTCGCCGAGCGCGAGCTCAAGCTCGGGTATGGGGATTGGTCCGTGCCGGCAACGCTGACCTTGCCCACCGTGCGTGGCCCGCTTCCTGCGGTCGTACTGGTGCACGGTTCCGGCCCGGGCCTGCGCGATCTCCCGGTCGGAGGAAGCACGATCTTTCGGGATCTCGCCCATGGGCTTGCCACGCAAGGTATCGCCGTCATTCGGTACGACAAGCGCACCACGGCGCACACCGAGGCCTTCGACAAGCTAAAGAGGCGTGCGACGGTGGATGAAGAATTTTTCGCCGACGCAACCAGTGCAGCGGCCTCCTTGATGAGCATTCCTCAAGTGGACGCTGGTCGGGTGTATGTCGTGGGGCACAGCCAGGGCGCGGCGCTGGCACCTCGCATCGCCAACAACGTGACGGCCAGGGGCGTCGTCATGATTGCTGGGTCCATGCGGACACCGGGCGACATCATTCTTCAGCAGGCGCGCCTCGCACTCGAGCGGGCAGGCTCTGACGCCAAAGCCGGAAACGAGGCCGAAGAAGTCATCGCGGCCGCGCTGAAGATCCAGAGCGGCCTGGAACCGCCGCACACGGTCTTGCTGGGAGCGCCAGCGTGGTACTGGAGGTCCGTCGGTCAAGCGCGTCCTGTTGAGCACATCGAGTCCCTGACGCAACGAGCTGGGCGTGTCTTGATCGTCCACGGGGGGCGCGATTCGCTGGTCACCCAAGACGATCTCGCGGCATGGCGCGCTGCGCTACCAGCGTCTGCTCAAGTGGCCTATCTGGTGTTTCCCACGCTCAACCACCTGATGCAAGCAGGCGAAGGCCTGATGACTCCCGCCGAATATGCATGGAGTCGGCCGGTGGATGCAGGAATGTTGGCGGACTTGGCACGCTGGCTGTCGCAGGAATGACGTGCCCAGGAGTCCACGATGGCAGCAACGGATACCACGTCCCTCGGGACTGGCGTCTCAGCAGGTGGTGCAAGGCTTTCAGCACGGTGATGAGCAGCGAACGCCCTTCGGCGGCTTTGCAGTGTTTGGCGCCATTGAAGGCGAGGGGGCGAACTCACGCTGACCGGCAGCAAGGCGCCGCTGGGTTTTGCGTGATGCATGGCCTCGAAGGGCGCGCATGGCTCGCCGTCGCTCGGCCGATGGCTCTTGTGGCCGATGTGGGGTCAAGGTCCAGCGGGAGGATGCATGCCATCGACAGCCGACACCCGGCCTCTTCGAAACCCCCTCCCCAAGCCGTTCCCTGGAAGGCCATCGCCATGATCGCTTCTGCTATCAACTCAGCCGCTGCTGCCCCGGCCACCGACGCCATCGCCACTGCCAGCGCCACGGCCGCCAGCCGCCTGACGCCCTACCGCTACATCCACAAGGGCCTGCGCGTGCTGATGGCCCACACGGTGCAGCGCGCTGGGGCGCTGGACGCCGCCGACGAAGCCGACCGCGCCGCCATCGTCAAGGAGGTCGAACGCCTGCTGGCCACCGCGCTGCTGGACTGAACGATGGATGCGACATCGTTCCAGCAACCTTCCACCCCTGGACTCCCGCCGAATCAGTGGCACGGCGGATGAGGGCAGGTCAACACAAACGAGATCATGTCGCTCACCTGCATAGTCCCCAACTCCGTCTGGCATGCGCAGCAGCCGCTGAAGTTTGGCCCGATTTCCTTCACGACCCGAATGACGGTGGTTCGGCTACGAGACGGATCGCTATGGGTTCACTCTCCGATCTCGCCCACGCGCGATTTGATCGACGAACTGCAGAAGGTCGGGACCGTCCGGTATGTGGTCGCGCCGAACAAGAGCCACCACTTGTTTTTCCTCGCGTTCCAGAACGCCTACCCGACGGCTCAGGGCCACATTGCTGCCGGCCTGGAGTTGAAGCGTCCAGACCTCAGCCGGTTTCCACAGGTATCTGGCGAAGCGCCATGGGGTTCCGAACTCCAGGGCTTCTTCATCGAAGGCCTACCGATACTGAACGAGACGGTCTGGTTCCACACCGACACAGGCACTTTGATCATGACCGACCTCCTGTTCTGCTTTTCGGAAACGAACCGCGGGATCACTGGCCTGACTGCGAAGCTTCTTGGCGTTCATGGCACGCTGGGGATGTCAAGAACGATGAAGTTGGCAACAAGAGACAAGCAGGCCCTGGCACGGTCTGTGTTGCCGCTGCTGTCATTGCCCGTGCAGCGGGTGGTGGTTGCCCACGACCAGATCATCAACGAACAACCGATGGCAAAACTCACGCAAGCCTTTGCTTGGCTCTGGTGATGCCTGATCCCTTCGTATTCGGTCAACCGGACCGCTACGGCAGGCGGCGCAAGCACGGTGGCAGCAGCCACGGCCTTTCGTCCCATTGCCGCCGCAGTTCGGGCAACATGCTGTGGAAGGCAGGGCTCGAGCGTTGAGCGACAGCTTTAAGGCAGTGAGTTCTTGCCCAACGATGACCGCAACGGGTCGAAACGACTCGTCCGCGCGCGGCTGCTTCCGGGCATCGTAGGTCGAACGTCAGCTTCCAGGCCGTGAGTCCGTGGAGTTGACGGTCCCAGCCCGGCTCTCAGCCGTCAGCCGTCCCACCAGATTCGTGGCAGCGAAGCCGACACGAACTGTCGCCTCCTATAGCCGGATGAGCATTACCAGCTGATGCTGTTGGGGACGCACCCGTGCGCGGCACATCAAACGCTTCACGACGATCGAGTTGGCCTTCATGCTTGTCGACAGCACAGGCTCAGCCGCCGACAGCCCAGCGCCCGCCCAGGGCGCGCAGCAGCACCACGCGGTTGGCCTGCTCGGTCTGGCGCAGCGCCACCAGTCCCTGGCGAGCGGCAGCCAGCTGGCGTTGCGCATCCAGCAATTCCAGCTGGCTCGAAGCGCCGAGGCGGTAACTCTGGTCAGACAGGCTCAGGCTGCGTTCGGCAGCTTCCACCTGGGCCGTCTGCGCCGCGAGGCGCTCGGCCAGACTGTCGCGCACGGCCAGCGCGTCGGCCACCTCGCGGAAGGCGGATTGCAGCGCGGCTTCGTAGTTCGCCATCACCTCTCGGCGCGTAGCCTGCGTGACGTCCACCTGGGCCTGGCGCGCGCCGGCGTCCAGCAGAGGGATGTCCAGGCTGGGCAGCAGGCTCCAGAAGCCGCTGCCGCTGCGCAACAGGCCATCGAGTTCACCGCTGCGCGTGCCGGCACTGGCCGTCAGCGTCAGGCGCGGGAAACGAGCCGCGCGCGCGGCTCCCACGTCGAAGGCGGCCGCCTGCAACTGCTGCTCGGCGGCGCGCAGGTCGGGGCGTTACAGCAGGACGGCGGCGGGCAGGCCCGAGGGCACGTCGGGCAAAGCCGTGGCCTGCTCGGCCTGCACGCTGGGCAGCAAGGCATCGGGCAGCGGCTGGCCGGCCAGCAGTTCCAGCACCAGCCGGGCCTGGCGCACGGCAGCGGCGCTGCGTGCCGCTTCACCGCGGGCGGCCTCGAAGGCCGTCTGCGCGCGCGCCCGCTGCAAGCCCGAGGCGGCACCCAGCTGGTACTGGCGTTCGGTCAGGTCCAGCGTCCTCTGCTGACTGGCGCGCAGTTCTTCGGCCAAGCGCTGGCGCTGGCCCTCGGCGGCCAGACTCAGCCAGGCATCCGCCACCTGGGCCACCAAACTGAGGCGTGCGCCGCGCTGGGTTTCCTGCTGCGCCAGGTAGCGCGCCAGCGCCGCGCCCTGCAGGCTGCCGACGCGGTTGAAGAGGTCGATTTCCCAGGCCGAGATGCCCAGGCCGGCCGTGTAGGTGCTGGTGCGAGCACCGGCGTCCGTGCCCTGTTCGCTGGCCGACATCGTGCCGCGCAGATCGGGCCAGCGGTTGGACTCGGTGATGCCGTACTGCGCGCGTGCCCGTTCCACCGCGGCCACGCTGGCGCGCAGGCTGCGGTTGCCGGCCAGGGCCAGGCCGACGACGCGGCGCAGGCGCTCGTCGGCGAAGAAGCCGTCCCATTCACTGGCCGCCACCGCGTTGGCCAGCGGCACTTCAGCGGCTACGGCATCGGTGCGGAAGTTCTCGCGCAGCGGCGCCTGCGGAGGGCCGACCGTCGGCACCAGCGTGCCGCAGCCGGCCAGGGCCAGCGTCAGCACGGCCAGCGTGATGGGCTTGAAGGCGAGGGGCTTGAACAGCGCCAGGGGCTTCATGCCGTGACCTCTTGCGCTGGCGCGGCTGCGGGTTGGGCTGTGCCGCGCTTGAACAGCGACTTCACCCATAGGTAGAACAGCGGTACGAACAAGATGCCCAGCACCGTGGCGCTGATCATGCCGCCCAGCACGCCGAAGCCGATGGCCCGCTGCGAGCCGGAGCCGGCGCCGCTTGCCAGGGCCAGGGGCAGCACGCCCATGCCGAAGGCCAGCGAGGTCATCAGGATGGGCCGCAAGCGCTGGCGGCAGGCCTTCATGGTGGCGTCGAAGAGGCCCATTCCCTGCAGCCGCAGCGTCTCGGCGAACTCGACGATGAGGATGGCGTTCTTGGCACTCAAACCCACCGTCGTCAACAGGCCGACCTGGAAGAAGACGTCGTTGTTCTGCCCGCCTAGGTGGCTGGCGATCAGTGCTCCCAGGATGCCCAGCGGCACGACGAGCATCACGCTGAAGGGCACCGACCAGCTCTCGTACAGCGCGGCCAGGCAGAGGAAGATGAACAGCACCGAGACGGCATAGAGCAGCGGCGCCTGGTCGCCCGACAGGCGTTCCTGGTAGCTGCGGCCGGCCCACTCGTAGCCGATGCCCGCCGGCATCTCGCGCAGAAGCTCCTCCATAACCGTCATCGCGGCGCCCGAGCTCACGCCCGGTGGCACATCGGCCTGGATCTCGTAGGCCGGGCTGCCGTTGTAGCGCACCAGCTGGCGCGGCGCAGTCGACCAGGCGCTGGTGGCAAAGGCCCCCATCGAGACCATCTGCCCGCTGGTGCTGCGCACGTACCAGTGCTTCAGGTTCTCAGGTGAGGCGCGGTAGGCCGCTTCGCCCTGCACCAGCACACGCTTGACGCGGCCGCGGTCTATGAAGTCGTTGACGTAGCTGCTGCCCAGGGCGATGGACAAGGTGTCGTTGATGACATTGGGCTGCACCCCTAGCACGCCGGCCTTTCCGTCGTCGATGCTGATCTTCAGCTGCGGCGTTTCGGCCAGGCTCTGCGTGCGTGTGCGTGACAGCTCGGTCCGCTGGTTGCCCAGGGTGATGAGCTGTTCACGCGCGGCGATCAGCTGCTCCTGCCCCAGCCCGCCCAGGTCCTGCAGGAACAGCTGGATGCCGGCGCTGCCGCCCAGGCCGCGCACCGTCGGCGGCTGCACGATGAAGACGTTGGCGTCGCGCACGCGGCGGCCCAGTTCGCGGCTGAAGCGTTCGGCCAGCGCGCCAGCGCCCTGGTTATTCGCGGGGCGCTGCGACCAGTCGGTCAGGCGGATGAAGCCCTGGCCCGAGCCCTGGTCGCCGCCGGCACCGCGCACCACGTTGTAGTACAGCACCTCGGGCTGATCGGCGAGGTAGGCCTCGACCTGCGTGGCCACCGCCTCCATGCGCTCGGCGGTGGCCCCGGGCGCCATGCGCACCTGCAGCTGCAGGCCGCCCTGGTCTTCGTCGGGCAGGAAGGACGTGGGCAGGCTCTTGTACAGCCAGGCCGTGGCGCCCACCAGCAGCAGGAAGACGATGAAGCTGCGCACGCCGCGCCGCCCCATCCAGCTGACGCCGCGGACGTAGCGGTCGGTGAAGCGGTCGAAGCCGCGGTTGAAGCCGCCGAAGAACCAGTCGAGCTGCTTGCCCAGCGGGCCGCCGTGGCTGGCGTGTTCACCCTGGTGAACCGGTTTCAGCAAGGTGGCGCACAGCGCCGGCGACAGGCTCATCGCCACCAGCACCGACAGCACCATCGCGCTAACCAACGTGATGCTGAACTGGCGGTAGATGACGCCCGTGCTGCCGCCGAAGAAGGCCATGGGGATGAACACCGCGCTCAGCACCACGGCAATGCCGACCAGGGCGCCGCTGATCTCCTGCATGCTCTTCTTCGTGGCCTCGCGCGGGGACAAGCCCTCCTCCCGCATGAGCCGCTCGACGTTCTCCACCACCACTATGGCGTCGTCCACCAGCAGGCCGATGGCCAGCACCAGGCCGAACATCGTCAGCGTGTTGATCGAGAAGCCGGCCACCGCGAGGATGCCCATGGTGCCCAGCATCACCACCGGTACGGCGATGGCCGGCACCAGCGTGGCGCGCAGGTTCTGCATGAAGAGGTACATGATGACGACGACCAGCACCATGGCCTCGATCAGGGTCTTGACCACGCCGTTGATCGACACGCGCACGAAGGGCGTGGTGTCGTAGGTCACCGTGGTCCGGTAGCCGGGCGGGAAGAAGGGTTCGAGCTCCTTCAACTTGGTCTTAATGGCGTCGCCGGTGACCAGCGCGTTGGCGCCGCTGGCCGGAAAGATGGCCATGCCCGCCGCGGTGCGGCCGCCGCTGCGGATGTTGGTGGTGTAGCTGTCGCGGCCCAGTTCGACGCGCGCCACCTCGCCCAGGCGCAGCGAGGAACCGTCGGACTGCACGCGCAGCACGACGTTTCGGAACTGCTCGGCCGTGTTGAGCTTGGAACGCGCGGTGATGATGGCCGACAGGCGCTGCCCCTCGGGCGCTGGCAGCGCGCCGATCTGGCCCGCGGACACTTCCGTGTTCTGCTGCTGCAGCGCCGTGCGCACGTCGCCCGGCACGAGGTTGTAGCGCTGCAGCTTGGCCGGGTCGAGCCAGATGCGCATGGCGTAGCCCGAGCCGAAGACGTTGACGTCCCCCACGGCTGATGATGTCCACCAGCGTGCTGTTCAGGTAGTCGCCCAGGTCGCCCGACGTGACGTTGGGGTCGTCACTGGTCAGCGTCACCACCATCAGAAATTCGGTGCTGGCCTTGGTGACGCGCACGCCCTGGGCCTGCACCGCCTGCGGCAGCCGGCTGATGACGCTCTGTACCTTGTTCTGCACCTGCACCTGCGCGGTGTCGGGGTTGGTGCCGGCCTCGAAGGTAAGCTGCGTGCTGGCGTTGCCGGCGGCGCTGCTGGTGCTTTCGATGGACAGCAGGCCGTCGATGCCCTTCAGGCTCTGCTCGATGATCTGCGTCACCGAATCTTCGATGGTCTGCGCCGAAGCGCCGGGATAGCCGGTGTTGATGCTGACGCGGGTGGGGGCGATGTCGGGGTAACGCTCCAGCGGCAGCAGCAGCGTGGCGGCAGCGCCGGCCAGCATGATGACGATGGCCAGCACCCACGCGAAGATGGGGCGGTCGATGAAGAATGAGGCCATGGCGGCGTACTTTCGGCAGCGATCAGCGTGAGGCCGCTGAGGCCGTGGCTACGGCAGGCGCCGAGGCCGGGCTGCCGCCCGCCTTGCCCTTGCCACCCGCCGGCTTCGAGCCCGCGGCCACGGGCGTCACCACCATGTCGGGGCGCGCACGCTGCAGGCCCTCGACGATGAGACGGTCGCCCACTTTCAGGCCGCTGGTGACGAGCCACTCGTTGCCCACCGCGCGTGACAGCGTGAGACGGCGGCGTTCCACCTTGTTGCCTTCGCCCACCACCAGCGCGGTGGCGTCACCCGTGGCCGCGCGGCTGACGCCCTGCTGCGGCACCAGCAGCACGTCGCGGTCCACACCCGCCACCAGGCGTGCCTGCACAACCATGCCCGGCAGCAGCGTGCCCTGGGGGTTGGGCACGACGGCGCGCAGCGTCACGCTGCCCGTGCCGGGGTCGACCGTGACACCGCTGAACTGCAGTGTCGCCGGCTGCGCGTGCATGCTGCCGTCTTCCAGCACCAGCTGCACCTGGCGGCTGCTGGTCTGCCCTTCGAGCTGCTTGCGCAGCGAGAGCAGCTCGGCGCTGCTCTGCACGATGTCCACGTGCATGGGATCGAGCTGCTGGATGGTGGTGAGCGCCTGGACCTGGTTGGCGGTGACCAGCGCGCCCGGGGTGACGGAAGAGACCTCGATGCGGCCGCTGATGGGCGCCACGATGCGCGCCCGCTGCAGCTGCACCATGGCGGCGTCGAGCGCGGCCCTGGCCACGGCGACATCGGCCTCGGCCTGGCGCACGGCGGCGGCACTGTCGTCGGCGGTCTGGCGGCTGATGGCGTCGGCCTTCAGCAGTTCGGCGTCGCGCGCCGCCTTCACGCGGGTGGCACCGAGCTGGGCCTCGGTCTTCTGTAGTGCCGCGGCGGTGCGCGCACGCTCGGCGTCGAAACTGGCGGCGTCCAGCTGGTACAGCGGCTGGCCGGCAGCCACGCGCCCGCCTTCGGTGAACAGGCGCTTCTGCACCAGGCCGCCCACCTGCGGGCGGATCTCGGCGCGCTGGCTGGCGCTCAGGCGGCCGGGCAGCTCCAGCTGCAGCGGCACGTTCTGCGCGGTGACGGTGACCACGCCCACCTCCGGTGCCGCACGCGCCGCTGGCGCGGCCGGCTTGTCCTGGCAGGCGGTGAGCAACCCGGCCATCAGCAGCAGCGCCGCCGTGGCACGGGATGAGAGGGGGTGGGAGGAGAAACTTTGCACGTCTGCATCGTGCCCGCACAATGTGGAGAGACCTTGAAGGGCTTGCGTGCCCCAAGGCTTCGCAGCCGCCGTTCTGCATGCCGGCCGCGTCATCGTGTAAACCGGCCGCTGCCCGCCATGAAATTCAACCTCGCCGCCCGCCTGTTCGCCGCCGTGCTCAGCGCCGCCGTGGTGGTGGCCGTGGCCATGGGCGTGGGCGCGCACGTCAACCTGAACCGCGACTTTCTCGGCTACCTCAACGAACAAGCCTTGATCCGGCACGACCTGGCTGTACCCAGCGTCACGGCCGGCTACCGCCAGCATGGCAGTTGGGATTTCCTGCGTGAACGCCCCGACCTCTGGTACCGCCTGTTGCGCCCCGCGCCCGAGGACGCGAGTGTGCCGCTCACCGAACGCCCGCCGGCCCAGGTGACGCCGGCCGAGCTGACCGGCGCCTCGCGCCGCTTCACGCTGCTGGATGCCGAGCGCCAGCGCATTGTGGGCTTCGCGAGCCCGGCGGACAACGCGGTGGAACGTGCCGTCGTTGTCGACGGCCTCACCGTGGGCTGGCTGGTGCTGACGCCGTTTGAATCGGTCAGCTCGGGCGCTGAACAGCGCTTCGCCGACGCCCAGGCGCGCACCGGCTGGCTGGTGGGCGGTGGCGCCGTGCTGCTGGCCGCGGCCGTGGCCTTCTGGGCTTCACGGCGGCTCTCGCGGCCGGTGCGGCAGGTGGCCGAGGCCACGCACAACCTGGCCGCCGGCAACTACGCCACGCGCGTGCCCGAACGCACGGCCGACGACGAGATCGGCCGCCTGGCGCGCGACTTCAACCAGTTGGCGTTGACGCTGCAGCGCAACGAGGCCACACGGCGTGAGTTCATGGCCGACGTCTCGCACGAACTGCGCACGCCGCTGGGCGTGCTGCACGGCGAACTGGAGGCACTGGAAGACGGCGTGCGCCCACTGGACGCGGCCGCGCTGCGCTCGCTGAAGGCCGAGGTGGTCACGCTGCACAAGCTGGTGGACGACCTCTTCGAACTCTCGCTGGCCGATGTCGGCGCGCTTTCGTACCGCAAGGCCGAGGTCGACCTGCGCGAGATCATCGACGACACCGCCGGCGCCTTCGGCGAACGGCTGCGCAGCAGCGGCTTGGCGTTGCAGCTCGAGCTTCCGCCCAGCCCGCTGCCGGCCTTCGGCGACGCGCGCCGCCTGCGCCAGCTGTTTGCCAACCTGCTGGAGAACAGCTGCCGCTACACCGATGCCGGCGGCGCCCTGCGCCTGCAGGCGCGGCGTGAAGGCCGACAGATGCTGATCGACCTGCATGACAGCGCCCCCGGTGTGCGCAGCGACCAGCTGCCGCGCCTGTTCGAGCGCTTCTTCCGTGCCGAGGCATCGCGCAGTCGCAAGAGCGGCGGCGCAGGTTTGGGCCTGTCCATCTGCCAGCGCATCGTGCAGGCCCACGAAGGCCGCATCGAGGCCCGGCCTTCGCCGATGGGCGGTTTGTGGCTGCGCGTGGAACTGCCGACCCTTGGTTGACTACGGCCTGCTGCAGCCCTTGTTGCTGGAGCCCAGCCCGGCGCGGGTGCTCGTGGTTGAAGACGAGCCCAAGCTTGCGGCCTTGCTGGCCGAATACTTGCGCGCCGCCGGCCACGAGCCCGAATGTGTGGCCGACGGCCATGAAGCGCTGCAGGCCTGGACCGCGCGTCGCCACGATCTGGTGCTGCTGGACCTGATGCTGCCCGGCCTGGACGGCCTGAGCCTGTGCCGACAGCTGCGCGCGATGACGGGCGTGCCCATCGTCATGCTTACCGCGCGCGCCGACGAGGGCGACCGCCTGGCTGGCCTGGAGTTGGGCGCCGACGACTACATCGCCAAGAATCCCTTCAGCCCGCGCGAGGTGATGGCGCGTGTGAAGGCGGTGCTGCGCCGCACCCGCTCCGCACAGCGGCCGCTGCCTGCCGATGCGCTGGCCGCGTCACCGGCCGCGCTGCCGTCGCCGCTGCAGGTAGACGACAAAGGCTGGCGCGCTGCCTGGTTGGGCCGCGACCTCGACCTTACGCCCATCGAGTTGCGCCTGCTCAGTGCGCTGGCGGCGCAGCCCGGTCGCGTCTACTCGCGCACACAGCTGCTCGACCTGCTGCATGGCGACCCCCACGCTGCCACCGAGCGCGCCGTGGACAGCCATGTGAAAAACCTGCGCCGCAAGCTGGAACACGTCGGCGCCGGGAACGAGCGCATTCGCTCTGTGTACGGCGTGGGTTACTGTTACCAGGCCTGAAACATGGCCGGTAGCAGTGCGCGCGGCGTGCCCGAGGGTCAACTGCATGAAGTGCTGAAACTGCGGTTCACGCGTTCAGGGACCTGCTGACCAACGGGCTTTGTGGCTTTGAGTGACTGCACGGCGCGCACCGCGAAGCAGCAGGGCCCCACGAAGCGGCGCTTCGATGTCGCCAACGGCGTCCACAATGCGGTTCGTACGCGTCTCGAGGTCGGATCTCGGCTTGCTCCAGCAATCGCGCCCTCCGGCGTGTCGGCTGCAGTAGTCTTCGCTTGCCAGGCTCCATCTCGCTGTGCCACTGAGGACTTTGCGCTTCTTCCCGCTTGTGCGAGGTGCGCCAGCCCGCAACTCCGAAGCCATCATCGTGGTCGCCGTGCAGCAGCGTGCAGGTCTGCGTCACGTCATTCACTTTGGCTGCGGCGCCGACCGCCGAGTGCACCAGCCCCGACTCGGTGTCCATGCCGATGCCCACCCTCAACCGAAGATGCCACTGGTTGCCCTTCCTAGTCCGACTGGCAGCTTGGGGGCGGCGAGATGAAGGCAGCGAGGAGCTGCAAAGGGTCGTCCACTGCCGACTGCGGATGTCGACTATCCGGCAGCTCAGCTTGGGTGTCAGCTTTCCGGCGGTGAGCTCACGCGACCGACAGGCGCTGGCCGACCGAAACCCGAAGTTCGGGCCACAGTAATCCGCGGCGGAAAATCGTCACTTGTCTGCTCGCTCCATTGTCTCGTTGCCAAACTTCCAACCATTCACACCTTGCACCCAGTCCATGACGGGCTGCGGAAACCCGGAGGTGGGCTGGAGCAGCAACAAGGTTCGCGAGCAAGGCTCCCCCGTCGCCAGTTGCAGCACAGCCCCACCTGCCTCAGGCCGCTACAGGTTCCAGGGTAGCAGGCAGTTCCTCGAGCCACAGAGACAACAACTCGGCCGGCATCGGCCGTCCGAACAAATAGCCCTGCAGCTCGTCGCAACCGGCCTCGCGCAGCAGAGCCGCTTCCCCTTCCCTCTCCACGCCCTCGGCCACCACCTGCAGCCCGAGGGTGTGGCCTAGACCGATGATGGCCATCGTGATGGCCCGGTCGGTAGGGTCACCCAGCATGTCATGCACGAAACTGCGGTCGATCTTCAACTTGGTGATCGGGAACCGGTTCAGGTAGGCCAAGCTCGAGTAACCGGTGCCGAAGTCGTCGATGGCCAGGCCGACGCCCAGGGCACGCAAGGCATGCAGCTGTCGCAGGTTGCTCTCGGCCTTGTCCATCACCATCGACTCGGTCAGCTCCAGCTCAAGCTGTCCCGGCAAAACGCCGTGGCGTCGCATCTGGGTGCTGACGATGTCTATCAGGCCGTCGTCGCGGAGCTGGCGTGCCGACAGGTTGATGCTGACGAAAAAGTTCGGCATCCCGCCTTCGCGCCAGGCGGCGATCTGCTTGCATGCTGCCTCGATGACCCAGGCACCTATGGGCACGATCAGCCCGCTTTCCTCGGCCAGAGGAATGAACTCCATCGGCGAGACCGCGCCAAGCTCCGGGTGCTGCCAGCGCAGCAATCCTTCCACCCCCGCCAGCGCCCCGCTGGACGCTCGGATGCGAGGCTGCCAGTGCAACTGCAGCTGGCCTTGGGCCACCGCGTGGCGCAGGTGGGCATCGAGCTGCATGCGTTTGGCGGCGCGCTCGGTCATCTCCGCAGCGAAGAATTGCGCCTTGTCCTTGCCACTGGCCTTGGCTTGGTACATGGCCGTGTCGGCATGCCGCATCAGCACGTCGATGTCGCTGGCGTCGTCGGGGTAGACAGCGATGCCGACACTGCAGGACACATGCAGCTCCGCGCCTTCCACCGGGTGCGGCTGCCGCACGCGGGGGATCAGTCGCTCGTGCACGATGTGGGCAGCTTCATGCACGCTGTCCAGGCCGCTCAGCACGACCACGAACTCGTCGCCGCCCATACGGCTGACGGTGTCGCCGGCGCGCACCGCGTCCTGCAGTCGGGCCGCCACCGAGCGCAGCAGCCCGTCGCCGATGTGGTGACCCAGGCTGTCGTTGATGTCCTTGAAGCGGTCTAGGTCGATGAACAGCACCGCCACCTTCTGCCCGCTGCGCTGCGCCTGCTGCAGCGCCATGCGCAAGCGCTCGGTGCACAAGCTGCGGTTGGGCAGTTCGGTCAGCACGTCATGCTCGGCCAGGAAGCGGATGCGTTGCTCACTGCGCTTGCGATCACTGATGTCGATGCTGGTGAAGATGTAGTGGGAGACCTCGTGTCCACCGGCACGCGCGCTCTGAACCCAGCTGCCGCCCTGCCTTACGGCGCTGACCATCACCCACGCTGGATACTCGGTGCCGTTGCGACGACGCAGCGTCAGCTCGCCCTGCCAGGTGCCGCGCAGTGCAACGCTGTGCCACAGCGCTTCCGGCAGGGAAACACTTTCGCCGCCCCCCAGCAGCAGTGCCGGGCGTTCGCCGATGACGTCCTGGAGCTCGTGGCCCGAGTGCCGCGTGAAGGCCTGGTTGGCGCTGAGTATGCGGTGCTGTGCGTCGACGATCAGGATGCCTTCGCTGGAGGCCTCGAACACCTTGGCCCACAGCTCCAGCCGGCGCTCCATGAGCTTCAGGTGGTTGATCGGCGCAAAGGCCGTGAGCAGGGCATCCTGGCCCTGGTATGTCAATCGACGTGCCGACAGCACGGCCCAGGCCGGCTCGGAGCCGGCCAGCCAGCGCACCTCGAATTCATTGACCTCTCCACGGTCGGACAATTGCTGGAAGAACCGGGCGCGCACGGCCGGCTCCAACCCGCCCTTCCACGGGTCGAGCCGGCGGCCGACCAGCCAGGCGTCGGCGGGCGGATTGGCGTGCAGGACCTCATGGCCGGGAATCGACGTCACGACAAGCGCGATCGGGGTGCTTTCCACCAGCGAACGTTGCGCCTCTGCGGCGCGCGCGCTGGCGGCAAGCTCCTTCTGCGACTCGCGCTCGCGGTCGAGCTGCTGGAGCATCTCGTTGAAGGCATCCACCAGGCGGCCGATCTCGTCGCTGCTGTTCCACTGCGCACGAAGGGTGTGGTCGCCGGTGCGACGCACGGTGTCTGCCACGCTTGAGAGGTGGCGCAGCGGTCTGGAGATCGATCTCGCCACCAGCGTCACAATCACCAGAATCACGATGAGCAACGCCAGTGCCGTGCCCAGGTGCTGCCACATGCGGCGATATTGGTCGTGGATGCGCGCCTGCAGCAGGCCGTCCATGGCGGCGCAGCTGACGCCCCAGCTGCTTTGCAGCGCATTGATCAGGGTGGCCTGTGCTTCCTGCGCCTTCGCCAGTGCCTGTGCGGTCGCGCCCCCGTCCGCAAGGTGCCTCGCCGAGACGCGGAAGCCGTCCAGAGCCGCGGCAAGGTCGCGCTGTGCAGGCTCCAGCACAGCGCGCAGCGCCGAGCCACCCGCAGCGTAGGCCTCGGCATGGTCGCTGGCGATTCCTTGCGCTGTAGCGTCGAGCCGACCTTCGAAAATCAGGAACTGCGTCCGCTGCTCGGCCGAGGTCTGCACCAACGCGCCGGCCCGCAGCAGGCGGCCCAGGCCCTGCACCTGCTCCAACAACTCCGGATACCGCAGCGCCAGAAGTGACATGGTGTAGTAACTATCGAGATCGGGGTCCAGGATCAGGTTCGACTGGTTGGCCACGCGCGTCAGCAACTCTCGACCGCGGGCCAGCACCGTGTTCACGCCGCCTTCATCGCCGGCCGGCGCCGCGGCCGCGTGGCGCAGCGCCTGCACCAAGCCCATCGCCAAGTCGGCGCTCTGCATGCCCCCGCCATGGGCGACTTCGGCCTGCTTCACAGCTTCAGCACGAGTCTCCAGCCGTTGGCGCGCCGCTGCGTCGCGCATGCCGGCGTGCGCGGCATCGGTGAGCGCCTCGCGGACCGCATTGACATAGGCATTGCCCTGCACTTCCTTGCGGGCGAAGTCGATGGCAATGAACTTCTCGTTGATCAGGATGCCGCTGACGAAGATTACCGCCGACAGGTCCAGCAGGTAGATCAGTATCAGCTTGCGGCTGACGCTCAGTCGCGCCAGCAGGCTGCCGAACGGGAGTGCGCGCAGTCCGAAGGCGACCAAGGCAGTGGGTGATACGTTGCGCGTCGACATGGATGCTTTTCGGCGAGCCGGTGGCGACCTGAAACCCTTGACTCTAAGGCCGCACTTGAGGAATCAGGTCTGCGGTAAGGCGCGGATATCGCAGCACCGCCGCAGTGCAGGCGCGCACCGTTGCTGAGCATTCGAGATGAAGGAGCAGCCGCAATGTTAGGTGACGAAGAAATTGCCTTCGGTAACGCCGCTACCAGGGAGTGCACGAGCGCATCGAGGCCCGGAGCCTGGGGTGTGGAAGGCGGGCGGGCGCGCCATTAGACAGCGGGTTCTCGAAGAGTGCATTGGCATGACGCCCGCACCGGCGCCAGCGACTCGCACAGCGTTCAAAGCCTGCTGGCGCAGCGGGCCTACGGCCTGTGCCTGCGCTGGTCGAACGTATGCGGCTAGGCCGACGACATGCCGAACTCTCAGTCGCGTCCGTCCGACTGGAGTTGATGGTGAGGGTTTGGCACCACTGGCCTCAGACGTGGGCCCGGGATGCAATAAAGCTGCCCTTCGGGGAGGGCAGTTGGTGGCCGACTCCGTAAGTTCGCGGTTGCGCCACGAAGCCGACACTCGGCAGCACGCGAGGCGGCCCCCCCGCTGCGCAGCTCAGCCAGGACGTCTGCGCGCGGGGTCGAGCGCGCATCCTGTGTGGCCCTCAACCCGATGGGAGACCATCATGGGAAGCCCAGGCAATGCCGCTCGTCGCGAGCCGTGGAACAAGGGCAGGATCGTCGGGCAGAAGGTGCCGGTCAGGCCCAAGGACATCTTCAAGGACATCTGGGCGCTGCGCATGAGGCTCTGCAAGCCTGGATCAAGCAGGCTGGACTGAGGCCCGAAGACTTCCTGCTCCCCAGCCGGCTGCACGAGCTGCTGCATCTGGGGATCCGACAGTACGCCGGGGTCCACGGGCACGGGGTCGACGAACTGGGTCTGGACCGCGCAGAGTACAGACGCACTCGATGCACAGGACCAAGGCGACGTTGCTCTTCCGGCGCACAAGACTCGGCGCAGGCCCGCCTGTGGTTCTGCCTCGGGCGCGCATTCGCGGGCCGGCGGGAAGATCCCGAAGTCCCCGGTCGGGGTCGAACCGGGGCAAGAGCGGGGCGCCACGCTGCCCGGTCCAGAATGCGCCCCAACTCGACGGACCATCACGGAACAGGGCAGATGCGGATCAATGAGATTGAAGTGCTGCAGAGCTCCATCGCCGCCCTGCAGGCCCGGCGCGCGGTGCTCGGCGATGCGCTGGTGGATGCCGCGCTGGCGCCGCTGCTCGAACAACTGGAACTGCTGGCGTCCCCCGCGGCGCCTGCGCGCCGGCTGCGCCAGGTCAGCGTGCTGTTCCTCGACATCGAGGGCTCCATGCCGCTGGTCCGGCACCTGGAGCCCGAGGACGCTCGATCGGCGGTGGATGGGGCGCTGGAGGCCTTCACCACGCTCATCAGGCAGCACGGCGGCGAAGTGCTTCGATACGCGGGTGACGGCCTGAAGGCAGCCTTCGGGGCCGACGTCACGCGCGAGGACGACGCCGAGCGCGCGGTGGCCTGCGGCCTTGCCCTGCTGCAGGAAGCGGCGCGACGCGGCCAGACGGTGCAGCAGGCCCATCCACTGAGCGGCTTCGGTGTCCGCGTGGGCATCCACACCGGGGCGGTGGTGCGCGGCGGCGGCGTCGAGCAGGACAACAGCCTCAGCGGCCTGGCCGTCAACATCGCGGCACGCATGAAGCAGGCAACACCGCCGGGCATCGTGCGCATCAGCATGGACACCTACCGCCTGGTGCAGGGCCGCTTCGACGTGCTGGAACAGCCCACCCTGCAGGTGAAGGGCCTGCAGGAGCCGATGCGCACGTTCTTCGTGCTCGGGGTGCGCGAACGGCGCCTGCGCGGCCTGCGGCATGGCGCCGACGGCGTGACCACGGCCATGGTCGGCCGTGACGACGAACTGGGCCGGCTGCAGCGACTCGCATCCGCCGTGTTCGCGCCCGGCGGCGGGCTGGCTGCGGCCACCGTCATCGGCGATGCCGGCCTGGGCAAGAGCCGCCTGCTTGCAGAGATCCAGGCCCTGCTGCCGGCGCAGGCGCAGGCCGTCGCGCTGTGGCGCGCCAGCAGCCACCTCCAGGGGCGATACCAGCCCTACGGCCTGCTGCGCGACCTGCTGTTCTGGCAGCTGGGCGTGCGGGACAGCGCCTCGCAGGCCGAAGCGCAGGCCACCTTCGCCGCCGCGCTGCGGCCGGTCTTCGGCGACGCGGCCGATGAACAGACCGCGCTGCTGGGCCAGCTCATCGGCCTGGACTACAGCGCCAGCCCCTTCATCGCCGGCATCCTGCGCGACGGCAAGCAGCTGCAGGGCCGCGGCTTGAACGCCTGGGTCCGCTGCCTGCAGCTGCAGGCTGCCGCGCAGCCGCTGGTGCTGGTGCTGGACGACCTGCAGTGGGCCGACGACGACTCGCTGAACGCGCTCGACCACCTCGTGGCCGCCGCGCCGGACCTGCCGCTGCTGTTGTTGTGCGCAGCCCGCCCGGAACTGCTGCAGCGCCGGCCGACCTGGGGGGCGCATTGGCCCGGGCACGGGCTCATCGAACTGCCGCCGCTGGCCGCCGAGGGCAGCGAGGCGCTGGCCGCTGCGCTGCTGAGCCGCTTCGCCGAGCCGGTGCCCGCGCTGCTGGCGCTGCTGTCGGAACAGGCCGCGGGCAACCCGTACTACATGGAGGCGCTGCTGCAGATGCTGGTGGACACCGGCGCCATCAACACCGCGGGCGAGCATTGGCAGGTGCAGGCAGACGGGCTGCGGGACCTGAAAGTGCCGGGCACGCTGGTGGGCGTCCTGCAGGCCACGCTGGACGCGCTGGACGCCGCCGAACGCCGCAGCCTGCAGCAGGCCAGCGTCGTGGGCGCGCAGTTCTGGGACGAGGCGCTGGCCGCGATCGACCCGCAGTCGCCCGACCAGCTGCAGGAACTGAGCCGGCGCGAACTGGCGCTGCCGCAGGCCGACAGCGCGTTCGAGGGCGCGCGCGAATACGGCTTTCGCCACCACCTGCTTCACCAGGTGACCTACGGTACCGTGCTCAAGTCCGACAAGCGCGACGCGCACGCCCAGGCCGCGCGCTGGTTGCAGGGCCGCAGCCAGGGCCGCGAGAACGAACTGGCCAGCCAGATCGCCGAGCACCATGAGCGCGCCGGCGATGCGCAGCAGGCCGTCGCGTGGTGGCTGCGCGCCGCCGAGGACGCCTCGCGCCGCCATGCCGACGTCGCGGCCCTGGCCCACGCCGACCGCGCGCTGGCGCTGGACGACGGCACCGACCTGTCGCGCCAGGTGCGCCTGCATCGCGTGCGGGGCGACGTCTTCCTGCGATCGGGCGACTCGGCCGCGCATGGCCGCGAGGTCGACATCCTGGAGGCGCTGGCCGACCGCACGGACGACGATGTGCTGCGCCTGGGCCTGGCGAACGACCGTGTCTGGCGCCTGTTCATGGAAGCGCGCTACGAGGAGGCGGTCGCGCTGGCCGAGCAGCGCCTGGCACGCGCGGAGGCCCGCGCACCGCGCGACGCCGGGCGCGTGCACAACGTGACCTCCGTGTGCCTGGCCCGGATGGGCCGGCACGACGAAGCCCGGGCCCACGCCCTGAAGGGCCTGCAGCAGGCCCTGGCCGCCGGCGACCTGAACACCGAGGCGGCCATCCACATCAACATGGGCGTCGGCCTCATGGAGGCCAACCACCTGGGGCAGGCCCTGGCCCGCTACCAGCAGGCGCTGGACGCCTACAAGGCGGCAGGCAACCGCAGCGGCGTGGCCAACGTCCGGCTCAACCAGGGCCAGATCGAGATGACCCTGGGCCGCCACGAGAGCGCGCGGGACCTGACGCTGCAGGCCATCCAGGAGTGCCGCGAAACCGGTGCGCGCCGAATCGAGGCCATAGCCTGCGCAAACCTTGGGAGCGTGCTCACCGAATGCGGCGACGCGCAGCGGGGCTACGACATGGCGCTGGAGGGCTTGCGCCTGGCGCGCATCAGCGGCGAGACACGCACCGAGGCCTGGGCGCACCATGGCGCGCGTCTGCCCGCGAGCGTGCTGGGCCGCCACGCCGATGCGCTGGCGCACGCCCGCGCGGCCTCGGCCATCTTCAGGACCCACAACGACCCGGGCCCGGCCTGGATCAACGACGGCGCGGCCGCCTGCATCCTGCAGGCCATGGGCCGCGGCGACGAGGCGCTGGCCGCAGCCGACACCCTGCTGGCCGAGGTGGAAGCGGGCGACGGCTGGGGCGATGCGTTCGAGCCGATGTTTTCCCTGCACTGCGCGCTGGCGCCGCTGGGCGACCGTCGCGCCGACGGCTTGCTGGCCAGCGCGTACCGGGCCTTGAACGAGCAGGCCGACCGGCTGGCCGAGCACGTGCCGCGCGAGGAGTTCATGCGCAGCACGCGGGCGAGCCGGGCCTTGTGCGCGGCCTGGGCCGGCGGCGCGAATCCCAGCCCGTCGACCGCGGGCCCCTGAGCAGATCGGCAGCACCTGCTTCCTCGGCATGAGGATGGGTCAATCAAGCGCCGCGTTCGCCTTTCCATGGCACACCGAACGCGACCGAGCACGGCAGCAGGTGCGCCTGAATCCGTCCTCCAATGCGGCTGCGGTCTGTCGGGCGTTGACGGTGGACCCAGGACCGTTTTCCGGCCTGCGCACCGATCAGCTCATGAAGCCCAGGTCGACAGGGTAGTCGGGACGGCCGGCACGATCGCCGAAGTTGCGGAGGTTGGGCAGCACGCCATGGAGTTCGTCGTCGTTGGCGCCGAACCAGCGCGCCAGGGTGGCGGCGAACTGATCGACCGAAGTGCTGGGCAGCAGCCTGCCCTGCCCGACGTGCCATTGGTCCTCGGGCGCACCGGATGTGCCCAACGACAAGGGCGCCGGTCTGCCGTAGAAGGCTCGTCCGCGCACCGCTGCGCCCAGCACGAACTGGTGGCCGCCCCAGCCGTGATCCGTACCGTCGCCGTTGAGGCTGAGCGTGCGGCCGAAGTCCGACGCGGTGAAGGTGGTGACCCTGTCGCGCACGCCCAGTTCGCCCAGCGCGCCGTCGAAGGCGCCGAGCGCCTGGCTGAGCCTGCGCAGCAGGGCCGGCTGCCGCGTCGACATGTTGTCGTGCACATCGAAGCCGTCCAGCGACACGAAGAACACCTGCCGCTTCACGCCCAGCGCGTTGCGCCCGGCCACCAGGCGGGCCACCAGCTTGAGCTGATCCGCCAACGAGTTGCCTCCCGGGAACGGGGTGGACAGCCGCACCGGATCGATGGCCTGGGACACCTGGCGCTCCGCCCCCAGGCTGCGCCGGGTCACCCGAGCGTACTCATCGGCCAGGACGTGGGAGCTCGACCTTTGCAGCATCTGTTCGAAGCCGGCGCGCATTGCGGGCTCCCAGAAGAACTGGCCCCACGCGCTGCCGCGCACGCCCTCGATGGCCACGGCGCCGGCACGGCTGCACTGGAACTGCAAGGCCTGGCGTCCCGACAGGAACACCGCATTGCCACTGACGGAAATGCAGGTGAAGGTTGCTCCGCTGTTGCTCTGCAGAGCCAGATCGCCGATGTTGCCGCCCCAGCCGCGCGTCGAGCCTTCGGCCCCCTGGGCCTGCCAGAGCGACTGCTGGTCGTTGTGCGAGAACAGCTTGGGCGGCTGAGCAAGGATGCGCGCCTGGTACTGCTGCCGGGTCAGCGGCATCACCAGCGGACCGACGTTGAGCTGCACGGCCAGGCGACCCTGGCCGAACAGCGCCGCCAGTTCGGGCATCTCCGGCGCCAGCGCGTAGCGCGTGCCCTCGGGCAGGGGCGCGTCGGGCCGCAGCTCGGTGGCCGTCAGTGCCGAGCGCGGAATGGCCAGCGTGCTGCCCGAGGCGGCGCCCCGCACACGCTCGTAGACGGCGTGGCGCTCCTCGTCGTAGGGCACGACCGTGTTGGCGTAATCGTTGCCGCCGAACAGGAAGACGCAGACCAGCGCCTTGTAGTCGGTGGCGTCAAAGGCAGCGGCCTCCCCAATGGCCGCCAGGTTGAGGGCCAGCGGCGTGGCCGTGCCGGCCAAGGCGAGGTGCCCGGCTCGCTTCAGGAAGGCGCGGCGACGGTGACCTTGCGGATCCAGCAGATGCATGGCGTCGGCTCCTTCAGCGCTGAGCCAGGTAGTCGGGAGAGCACATCACGAACACGATGGCGCGGGCGACGTGCGCCCGCTTGAATTGGTCGGACGCGTCGCTGCGGATGCCGTCCGCCTGCAGCGACTGGATGATCAGTTCAACCGTGCCGGTCGACAGCTGCCCGGCACACAGCAGCAGGTTGAGCCGCGAGACGAGGGCCCGGGTGTCGGCCACCAGGCCCTTCTCCAGGCTGTAATCGGGCACGATGTCGAAGCCGTCCGTGGGCGTGGCTTCCTTGGAGTAGGGCTTGTCCGGCGCGCGCACCCACAGACCGTCGTAGACCACGCCCATGATCTGGTTGGCCCAGGTCGCGACGGTGGTCTCGTTGACGATCTGGAACTCCGGCGCCGTGGCTCCGGCCCGCGCCATGGCGGTGCCCGGCGGCACGTAGCCGGGCCTGAAGAACCCGAACACCGAGGGGGGGTCCAGCGGGTACTGGCCGATGTCCTGCGTGGGGTTGAAGGGTCCGAACTCCGCCTTCCAGGAGCCTCGGATCGACCGCAACTTGAAGGTGCGCCCCCATTGCGCCAGGCGCACCATGGGCGATCGCAGCTTGCCGAAGGTGTTGGAGCCCAGGCTGGTCGCGCCGCGCGCTTCTTCGTCCAGCAGCACGGCCTTCAGCACGGCCCGCAGGTCACCGCGCACGCCCTGGCCGTTGTTCGCGAACGCGCTGGCGACCCGGGCAACGTAGGCAGGGCTGGGGTCGCTGGTGACCAGTCGCTGGATGAACTGGCGCGCCAGAAAGGGCGCGGTGTTGGGGTGGTTGAACAGGGCATCCAGCGCCAGGCGCAGCGACTCGGCAGCCGGCGTGTTGGCTGGAATCGTGACGCCGAGGAAGGACTTCTCGAGTTTCGAGTGATGGTTCTCGTTCAGGACCATCCGGTTCCGCGAGGCCGGTATGTGGGCCACTCGCTGGTGTGGCGGCGCCGGATTGGTGAAGAAGCCGGCCGAGTAGTCGTGGTCGTAGCCGGTGAAGACACGCGCCAGCTGGGTCACGTCGTCCGGGCCGTAGGTCTCGACGGGCTTGCCGGCAGCGTCCAGCGCGGGTGTGCCGTCCGGATTGAGAAGGTACAGGCCGACGGTGAACAGCTGCATCACTTCCCGAGCGTAGTTCTCGTCAGGAAGCCGGCCGCTGACCGGGTCTTCGCGCTGGTTGCCGCGCGTGCTGAGAAAGGCCCCCATGGCCGGGTTGAGCGTCAGGTCCTCAAGCAGGTCGCGGAAGTTTCCGAAGGCGTGCCGGCACAGCAGGTCCCAGTACTCCGCCATGGCGAAGTTGTCCCAGTTCATCACGTCGCGGATGCCGCGCCACGAAACGACGAAGATCTCGGACAGCGCCAGCGCCCACCGACGGCGCACCGCGTCGGGCGACTGGAACAGCTGGTACCAGATCATGTAGGTGTTGGTGCCCAGCGCGAAGAAGAACTCGTTGGTGTCGATGGCCGCGTAGCCCTTGCTGTAGAGCCAGTCGCAGCCGCTGAGGCTGTTGGGCAAGGCCAGCTGGGTGTCGAGCCAGGCCTCGTAGCCCAGGGAGCGCAGCTGCGCGATCTCCGCCGTCGAGGCCGAGAACTGCGCATGCAGCAGCATGCGGGCCGCGTCTTCGTCGCTGCGTGGCGCAAGCAGCGGCACCGACGCCAGCACGGCTGGGCCAAAGCTCTGCAGGCTGCCGACATCGGCGAGCTGGTTGCCCGAAATGGGCCCGAGCACCAGCACGCGGCCGGACTGGACCCCGAGGTAGTTGCCGGTGCCGGGATAGAACCGATAGACGATGCCCCCGGCCACCTGGTTGGGCTCGCGGGAGGGGAAGAACTGTCGAAATTCGCGCTCGGCGTAAGCGAAGAGCTCGTCGACGGTCGGCACCCGGTAGCTGGAAGCCGCAAGGGCGCGGCTTCTGGTCAGCAGGTCCGGGCGAGGGGCGGCCGACCCGGCGGGCGCCCATCGGGCGCCGGGGCCCTCGGCCGAAGCACCCTCGTCGGCCGCACCACCGCAGGCAGCCAGCCAGACGGCGGCGGCGATGGCGGCGTAAGCCCCCGCATGGTGCTCTGCAGGCGAGACGGCTTCGGCGGCCTCGAGCTCCGGCGGTGCTGCTCCGGCAGCGTTTGAATCCTGCATCGTCGCCTCTTCAGCTCATTGCTCAGGTCGGAATGTGCGCCGGGATGGTATCGGACGGAGGCCTTGGCCCGGCACGGGAATTCCAACAGCCTTTGGCCCCGCGTACTGCTGAACGTGTGCGTCCTCGCGCAACCGCGAACTCACGGAGTCGGCCCTCAGGAGCCATTGTTGAACGTCGACTCCTCTTGGCGCACGGCTGGAGGAGTTGACACGGCCCGCGGTGGTTCAGCCTGGCATCTGGCGTCCGGCAGGCGACTCGAACTTGCAGTAGACCTTGCCTTCGCTGAGTGGCAGGTGGCTCTTGACGCCACGCCGCAGCGCGGTCTGCACGGGCGGCGTGCCGCCGTTCGCTTCGAGCTCGACGAGCCGCGTGCGGGTCGAGGCCAATGCCTCGGTGTCCTCCGTGAAGCCGAACCACACCAGCGCCTCCTGCAGTGCCACGCGGGCCTGAGCGATCTCGCATCGAAGCGCATGGATGTAGGACAGTTCGATCAGGTCGTGCCCCAGCGCGTGGGCATAGCCGATCGCGCGGTCGACCTCGATCGCCCGGCGCATGTGGGCGAGGGCTGTATCCAGCGCACCCTGTGCGGCATGCTGCATGGCCAGCGCGTGCAATGCACGCGAGTGCATGACGCGCTCGCCATGGCGCTCGCTGAGCTTCAAGGCGGCTTCGTACTTCTCTGTCGATCCGCGAAGGTCGCCGCTCTGGCGCAAGGCATGGGCCCAGCCGAACAGGCTGAGGATCTCGCCGGCGGGGTTGTGCGCCGACCAATGCAGTTGCAACGCCTGCTCGAACCATTGCACGGCCTGCAGCGGACTTCCCAGGTCGCGGTGAATCTCCGCCAGGTTGTGCAAGGCCGTGGCCTCGCCGGCCAGGTCGCCCATCTGCCGGTGCAAGGCCACCGCCTCGCGGGCGTGCTGCAAGGCGGCGCCATGGTCTTCCGCGTGCCAGTGGACGAACCCGAGGTCGCGCAGCGCTTCGGCCTGGCCCGGGAGGTCGCCCAGGCCACGATAGATCTGCAGCGCCCGCTCCGCGGCACGGCATGCTTCGGCGTGACGGCCCAGATAGGCGCAGGCACCGGCACGGCGCAGCAGCACCGTCGCGACGCGCGCTGCGTCGCCCAGCGTCTCGGCGACCGAAAGAGCCTCGGCAATGACCTGTTCCTGGTCGGCGCGACGACCCAGTCGTTCGAGCACCGCTTCGTGCAGCAGCAGCACATCGGCAAGGCGCTCCTGCAACGCAGGCGCGAACTGCTTCATCAGCTTGAGCGCCCGGTGGTACAGGTCCGCAGCCTGGCTGAACGCATGCACGCGCTCTGCGGCCTGGCCGGCGCGCACGATGGACTCGATCTCGCCCAACGCCACGGGCGCGTCGGGCCTGTGGCCAGCGTCCCTCGCAGGCATCGTGGTTTCCGGCACCCGCTTCCCGTCGTCGCGTCGACGCAATGAGCCGTACAGCTGCGCAGTCTCGGTGGAGGGCTCGATGCCGAACTGCTGCGTCAGCAGGCTGCACAGTCGATACCACTCGGCGTCGACCGCCAGCGGTTGTTTCGTCGCGGCGTAGATCCTCAGCCGGTACTGCGACGCGACCTCATTCGTCGGGTCGAGTGCGCACATGGTTTCGGCGAATCCGTTCGCCGTCTCCCACTCGGAGCTGGCGATGCAGCCGACCACCAGGCGGCCCAGGTTGTGCATCGCCAGTGCATGCAGACGCTCGCGCGCTGCGGACAGCCACGTCTCGTAGTCCGGACAGGCTTGAAGATGGCGGCCTTCCAGGAGGGGTGCCCTGTAAAGGGCGGCCGCATCTCGCCACAGCCTTTCATCGGTGCTGCGCACAGAGGCAAGGAAGCGCGTGACATCGATGTCGACGGCCGCGTCCGGCGCAGGGCAGTTGAACTGCACCCACTCGGACTCGACGTGCAGGCAGCTGCCCAGTTGCCCTGCTCCGAGCGTGCGCAGTGAATACAGCGCCTGGCGCAGGCCATGCCGGCTCATGGCCTCCGGCACGCCTTCCCACAGCAGTTCAGCCAGTCGCGCTCGCGAATGCGGCCGGTCTGGCTCGAGAACGAGGTAGGACAGCAGCGCCAGCGTGCGCGCCGAGTGCGTGCGCACGACAGCGCCTTCGGCGCTCAGCACGCCGGGGCCGAAAAGGCGCAGGGTCAACGGGCTCATGGCAGCGGGCGTGGTGACCATTCCGTGACGGGGGGCCAATATGCTGTGAGGCAGGTGATCATGCAACGGTTTCATTCAATGAGGAGCACAACGATGTCAACCACACTTGCAACCGCATCGGCGAGTTGCCGCTTGTCCAACGAGCCCGGCCGCGCGCTGCTCACCGTGCGCGGGCAGCATGTTGTGACCGATTCGCCACCCACGCTGGGCGGACCGAACGAGGCGTCCAACCCGGTGGAGATGCTGCTTTGCGCGCTGGCAGGCTGTGCCACCTTCGTCTGTGAGTGTGCTGCCCGGGAAATGGGTATTGCACTCACGGCCGTGAGCGTGACCGCCGCGGGCGACTTCGATCCGCGCGGGGTCTGCGGCGAAGCCGTCGACCCGCGCTTCCAGTCTTTCAGGCTCAGGCTCGCCCTCGAAGGCCCCGATGCCGCGCAGCGCGAAGTGCTGCTGAAAGCCTTCAAGACGCGTTGCCCGGTTTACACCACGCTGTCGCGTGCCACACCGGTGGAGATCGTGCTGGCGTGATCTTCCGTCCGTGACGGGCTCGTGACGGCCCGGTGTTTCACTTCGAACAACGACCACGACGGATGTCGAACCCCACTGGTTCGACCGGTGCGCCGGTCGGCCTTGTTGAAGGAGACAGCGATGTACGAACTGCGTTGCAGGGATGTGGGCTTCGACTGCCCTGGCGTGGTGCACGGGGCGACGAAGGAAGACGTGCTGAAGCAGGCGGCGGAACACGCTGCCGACGTGCACAGCACCCAGGTGACGCCTGCCTTGGCGGAGAAGGTATCCGCGCACATACACAGACGCGAGGACGCATCGCCAAGTACCAACGTGTAGCGGACGAATGTCACCACCCTGAAGCGGTGGTCCCCTCGGGTTGAACGGCTGCCATCGAGCAAGCAGTTCGGCCTGCCGGCCGGCAGCCACGTCCGCCTATTGCTTCAGCCCCCGGCCAGCATGCCCTCGACCAACAGCTGCACGTCCAGCGCTTCCTCGACCGTCGCCAGCCGATGCGGCTGGCCCCGCAGCCACTGGTCCAGCTCGGTGAGCTGGCGCTGGAGCGCGCTGGTGCGCGGGTCTTCGTCCGACCAGCCGATGGCCTCGGTCCAAGGCCCACCGTCCGATCGCCACAGCTGGTAGAACTCGCGAAACTGGTGGCTCGCGCGGGTGCCCTTGACGGTGACCTCCTGTCGGTCAGGCTGCTGTCCGCCGGTGGTGCCGAGCACGTTCACCGGCCTGCCGTCGGCGGTCTCGAGCCGGGCCAGGATGTCGAGCTCGCACAGCGTGGGGTCGTCCGGATAGCGCGGCGAAGCCGTACAGAGCCGCAGGGGACCGAGGAACCGGCCGGCAAGGAAGAGGAAGTGCGAGATCACCTCGCGTGTGTAGCCCCCCTCGGCGCGGAAGCGAAGCCATTCGGCCTCCTTCTGCCACGCCCGGGGCCAGGCCGGATAGGTGACCACGATGTCGATACCGGTCAACTCGCCGGTCTCGCCGGCGTCGATCGCCCGACGCAGTTCCTCGAATCCCCGTGACGAGGCCTGCGTGAAGTTCACCACCGCGCCCAGCCGCCCCGACTTCAGTTGCGCCACGAGGTCCCGGCTCTGTGCCTCGTCGGTCCCCAGCGGCTTTTCCATGAACACGCCCTGTCCGGCGGCCAGGGCGGCCAGCGCGTACGCCTTGCGAGGCGCGGGCGGGCAGGCGAGATAGACGACATCGGCGCCGGCCATCGCCGCGGCAGCATCGGACCGGATCGGCGCCCCGGGCATCAGCTCGCGCGCCTGGGCCACCGACCCACAGGCCGCTGATCTCGAAACGCGGATGCTCCAGCGCATTCGCGAGCATGCGCCGGCCCATGATGCCCAGGCCGATGATCGCCATCCTGTTGTTTGCCACGACCCGCACCCCCGAAGTGAATCGGGGCGATTATGGGCACGGCACCAGCATCCAAGGGCCCCCGCGGGCCGCGCTCAAGGGGGTACGGCCGTGGTGCCCGGCGGCGCAGCCGCGTTCGTCGTGTCCGGGGTCCCAGGCCAGAACCCCACCCCAGGCAGCCGCAAGCGACGGTCATCCAGGTCGATGCCGACGCCCAAGCCGAGCAGGCTGATTTCCAGTCCCTCGGAGCGGGCCAGGGTCGCGCCCACCAGCCCGAGCACGGAGACCTGCCATCCCGTGCCGCTGGGCGCCGCAGCCAGCCAGGTCGTGGGGCCGAGGTAGTCCTTGCCGATCGCCGTGGCCGGCAGGTCGAGGCCGAGCTCTGGAACCTGACGGGCGATCCAGGCCACGAACGTGTTGCTGTTCGGCCCGGGCCAGAGCCGGTAACTGCGCGACCATGGGTAGCTGCGCGCCGCCGCCTCGATGCGATCGATCAGTGCGTCCACCTCGGGCCCGCGACGCTGCGTGAGCATACCAGCGGCGGTCGGGCGCATCGGTGCTCGACTCGACGACACCATCGCCGCCGCGCAAGCTTCGCCAGCCGATCATCTGGTAGGTGGTCCACTCGCTCGCCCCGCTGCGCTTGACGGCAATCCACGGGTGGATGCCAAAGGCGCCGCGCCAGCGCACCGTGCGCGCTCCGTAGACCTGGACCATGGCCTCGTGCACTGTCGCCGGATCAGGGGCCAGCCCGACGCGGTCCTGACTGCCTTCGTACCAGGCACGCTCGAGATCGACGTCGCCGAAGGCCAGCACCGCCAGCGGTCCGAGGAGCAACAGCAGCACCGAGCCGACCACCGCGCGCAGGGCGCGGTACCACCAGGCGCGTCGCCGCGGCTGAACGGCAAAGGGCAAGGTCGTGGACGAACTGGACTCGCGCAGGCTCACCGCGACCAGTATGCCGACGTTCCGGCGGCCGCGCTGGCGCGCGCAGTCTCGGCCGGGTGCAGCTCAGCGCCGCATCTCGGGCGCCCGGGGCGCCACGGTCGCGGCACCCTCCAGGGTCAGCCGCGCCACTTCCACATCGCCCATCGCCGCGCCCTGGGCGTAGAGTGCTTGCAACTCGCTCGGGGAAAAGGCTTCGCGTACCGCGGCGGTGGCCAGCTCAAACGGTCGCCGCAAGGCGACCTCGCGCCACCCGGGACGCCAGGCGTTGTGCACCTCGGCGCGGCCCAGGGCCAGCGCCGCCTCGCGCAGGCGCCCACGGGCGCAGGCCAGCTGGGCCAGCTGGTCCAGCTGCAGCCACAGCGTGCCGTCCTGCGCGCGCACATCGATCGCCTCACGCGCGTGGGCCACGGCTTCGTCGAGCCGGTTCAGCTCGGTCAGGTAGGCGGTCATATCACCCAGCAACATGCCGATGCGGCTGCTGGCGCCCAGTTGCCGCGCCGCGTCCAGGCCGCGCTGCGCGTGCACCAGCGCGGAGTCGAAACGGCCACCCTGCGCTTCGGTTTGCCCGCTGGCCAAGCCGATCAGGGCCTGGGCGGGCAGACTCGGGTGCGCAGCTTGCAACCGGAGCCCCTGCTCCTGCATGGCAAGACCTTCTTCAGCGCGGTCGAATTGAAACAGCGCGTGGCCGCTGGTGAACAGGTAGGTCCCCCACTGGATCTCGTTGGCGGCAGGATCGAAGGCATCGGCCATCGCCTCCAGCGCAGCCATGGCCGGCGCTTCTTCGCCACGCAGGGCGCGCATGTGCGTGAGGATGGCGAAGGCGTGAAAACGGGCCAACCGGTCGTCGAGCTGCGCATACAGCGTGGCCGCACGCTCGGCCGCCGCGCAGTCTTCGGCGGTCGCGCGGCGGTGGACCTGGCGCGCAAAACCCAGCTGCAAGCGGGCTTCCAGCGCGGCCGGCGTGGCGGCGTCGACACGCTCCAGCGCGTCGCGGCAACGCCGCAGTCCTTCCTGACGCAGGCCCACACGCGGCCAGACCCACGCCGCCGCGCCCGCCAGTTCGATGTGGCGCCATGCCATCGCCGGCTGCGAGCCGAGCCAGTCGAGCGCGGAACGCAGGTTGCCGATGTCTGGCGCGCGCGCGCGGGCCAAGCAGCCGGTGTGTTGCCCGCGCTGCGTCGCGCTCAGTTCGAAGATGGCCAGCATCGCGTCGCACAGCCGCTGCATCACCAGGCCGTGCTCGCCGGCGACGTGCAACTGCTCGATGGCGAAGGCGTGCGTGCTGTCCAGCAGGCGCAGGCGTGCACCCTCGCCCAGGCTGCCGGCACCAGCCGCCGGGCCTTGCCCGGGGCCCTCTCTGGTGCGGGCACGCCGTTCGGCCCGCAGCGCCAGCGGCTTGTCCGCCAACGCCGTCGAGTTATCCACCAGCACCAGCGACTTGTTCACCAGCGCCTGCAGGCGGTCGAGCGAGTCGGTCTCGCCGTCCTCGGGGTCGGCCGCCACGGCTTCGGCAGCCGCCAGCGAGAAGCTGCCCGCAAACGCGCCCAGCCGCCGGAAGATGCGCCGCTCGTCGACGTCCAGCAGCGCGTGGCTCCACGAGATGGCGGCGCGCAGCGTGCGCTGCCGCTCGGGGCGCGCCTCACGCTCGCGGCCCGGGCCGGCGGCGACCACGCGAAGGTGTTCGCTCAGCCGCTGGCGCAGGCCGGCCAGCCCCAGCAGCGGCACCCGCGCAGCCGCCAGTTCAATGGCCAGCGGCAGGCCATCGAGCCGCTGGCAGATGGCCACCGCGTCGGCGAGGTTGCCGGCATCCAGGGCAAAGGCCGGGTCGCGGCTGCGCACCCGCTCGATCAGCAGCACCACCGAGCCGCTGGCCAGGGCTTCGGGCAGGGATGCCCCGTCCTGGGGCAAGGCCAGCGAGGCCAGGCGAAGCACCTGTTCGGTGCGGCAGGCCAGCGGCTGCTGGCTGGTGGCCAGCACGCGCACCCGCGGCGCGCGGCGGGCCAGCGTGTCCACCAGCGCACCGGCTTCTTGCAGGCGGTGCTCGCAGTTGTCCAGCACCAGCAGCAGCTCGCGCGTCTCCAGCACGTCCACCAGCTCGGCCGAGGCCGCCTGCAGACCCGGCAAGCCGATGCCGAGCGCGCGCGCCACCGCCTCGGCCACGGGCGCGCCTTCGGCCACGCCGGCCAGCTCGATCAGATGGACCGATGTGGCGGCTGCCTCGGCCTGCTGCTGCACCAACGTGGCCGCGGCCAGCGCCAGCCGCGTCTTGCCCACCCCGCCCGGGCCGACCACGGTGACGACCCGGTTGTGCGCCAGCAGCGCTTGCAAGGTCCGCAGATCGCTGTCGCGGCCGATCAGCGGCGGCAGGTCATGAGGCAGCCTGCTCGACGAAACCGCCGCAGGCGGCGCGGCGCCGGGGCTGCGGGTGGGCGCTGCCGCTGCCTCTGCCTCTAGGCGGCCTTCAAGGGGCAGGGTCAGCAGATAGCCGCGGCCAGCCACGGTGCGGATGGCATCGGACCCGAGCAGCTTGCGCAAGGCGCTGATGTGCACCTGCAGCGTGTTTTCCTCGACCACCTCGCGCGGCCAAAGGAGCCGCATCAACTCGTCCTTGCTGGTCACCTGCCCGGGCCGGTCGGCCAGGGCCACCAGCAGGTCGAAGGCACGGCCGCCCAGGCGCACCGGGGCACCGTCCACGAGCAACTGCCGCACATCCCGGCGCAACTCGTGGCGGGGGCCCGGTCTGGCGGCGCTGCGCAGTGCGCCCTCCGTGCCGGTCGATGCACCCACCTGCGAGTCCCCTTGTGTCATCCAGTGCGAATCTACAGAACTCTTCAGGTTTGCCCAAGGACTTGGAGCGCCCGGACCTCCACAGTGTAGGGAGGGGTGGTCAACCCGAGAGCACCCTGAATGAGCGGTGCTGGCGGCGTCGGCCTCATTGTGGGCCCGGCTGTTTCTGATGCGGCGCCTGTCCTCAACCCGGCCGAACAGGCCCCACGAGCACGCGAGTGAAGACGTTGAAGACACTGCACACCCCGGTCACCCACCGCAATGCCGCCACAGCCACCCCCTCCGGCAGCCCGCGCCGCGCCGAAGACCTGCCCGGCCCGCGTGGCATGCCTGTGCTGGGCAACCTGCTGCAGATCGACAGCGGCCGCATGCACCTGCAGTTCGAGGCCTGGTGCCGGGAATTCGGACCCTTCTTCAAGCTGAACTTCGGGCCCCGTGTCGTGGTGGTGGTGGGCGACCACGAAGCGACGGCCACCGCGCTGCGCGACCGGCCCGACGGTTTCAGGCGCACCTCCCGCATGGAGGAAATCAGCGCCGAGATGGGGTTGACGCCCGGGGTGTTCGCCGCCAACGGCGACACCTGGAAACGCCAGCGCCGCATGGTCATGGCCGGTTTCGACCCCGCCCATGTGCGGCGCTACCACCCGGCACTGGTGGGCGTGGCCCAGCGCCTGGGCCTGCGCTGGGCACGGGCTGCACAGCAAGGCGCGACCATCGACCTGCAGGCCGATCTGATGCGCTACACGGTGGACGCCATCGCCGGGCTGGCCTTCGGCGCCGAGGTCAATACGCTGGGATCCGACGGCGACGTCATCCAGCAGCACCTGGACAAGCTGTTCCCCACGCTCTTCAAGCGCATGATGTCGCCGCTGCCCACCTGGCGCTGGGTGCGCACGCCAGCGGTGCGGGCGGTCGAGCGCAGCGTCGCGGCGGTCGATCAGGCGGTCGCAGGCTTCATCGTCCAGGCGCGCCAGCGCATGCAGGCCAATCCCGAGCTTCGCCTGAAGCCGCAGAACCTGCTCGAAGCCATGCTGGCCGCCGCCGACGAAGAAGGCAGCGGCATCGACGACCGCATGGTCGCCGGCAATGTGCTGACCATGCTGCTGGCCGGCGAAGACACCACCGCCAACACGCTGGCCTGGATGATCGACCTGCTGTGGCGCCACCCCGCGGCGCTGGCGCGCGCCACCGAGGAGGTGCGCCGCGTGGTCGCCCCCGAGGCAGGCGGTGAACTGGCGCCCGGCATCGAACAGCTGGCCGAACTCGACTTCGTCGAGGCCTGCATCCATGAAACCATGCGGCTGAAGCCCGTGGCGCCGCTGATCGGCCTGCAGGCGCTGCGCGACACGGTGGTCGGCGATGTGGCCATCCCTGAAGGCATGGTGATCATCAACGTCATGCGGCGCGACAGCGTCAGCGACAGCCACGTGCCGCGCGCCGCCGACTTCGAGCCCGAGCGCTGGCTGGCCGATGGCCCGGCCAGCGCCGCCCCCGGCCACACGACGAGCCCCAAGCGCACCTCGATGCCCTTCGGCGCCGGCCCGCGCATCTGCCCCGGGCGCTACATGGCGCTGCTGGAAATGAAGCTGGCCATCGCGGTGCTGCTGGGCCGTTTCGACATCGTGTCCGTCGACACGGCGGACGGCCAGCCGGCCAGGGAGAAGCTGCAGCTCGCGATGGCGCCCGTGGGCCTGCGCATGCGGCTGAGGGAACGACGGAGCGCTTCAACCTAGGGATGGTCTGAAGAATGCGTCATCCAGTGGTCCATCGCGTCGTTGCTGAGCCAGTTGGAGCGACTTGATGCGCTTCGAGTCGATGCAGCCT
>LNFM01007475.1_pt1 | contig 40596 bp, 42 predicted proteins | sample 596031 | NCBI WGS metagenome assembly LNFM01 (sample SAMN04254537, study PRJNA301005) | activated carbon metagenome | isolation source: dual media filters at the Ann Arbor, Michigan drinking water treatment plant | place: USA: Ann Arbor | reverse complement strand
TGGGATGAATAATTATAACGTCTGTGCTGAATCTGCGGCACACCTGCTGATGCAGCGCAGCATGATTGCAGCCGGACAACCGCTACTGTCCGCTGAATTTTGCGCTGCGTTTTTCGAGGAAGGCACGCATGCCTTCGCGCTGGTCGGCAGTTGCAAAAGCCAGCGCAAACGCCGCAGTCTCCTGCGCGCAGGCGTTGCCCAGATCGACGTCCAGGCCGCGATGCACGGCCTGTTTCGCCAGGCGTACTGCAACCGGCGCCTTGGCCGCGATCATGCGCGCGAGTTCGAGCCCTCTTTCGCGCAACGCGGCCGCAGGCACCACCTCGGTGACCAGCCCGATGGCCAGCGCCTCGCCGGCACGGACCTGGCGCGCAGTCGTCACCAGTTCCAGCGTCCGTGCCCGTCCGACCCGTCGTGCCAGGCGCTGCGTCCCGCCGAAACCCGGCGGAATGCCGAGATTCACTTCCGGCTGGCCAAACACCGCCGAATCGGCGGCGATGATCCAGTCGCAGGCCAGTGCCAGTTCGCAGCCGCCGCCCAGCGCATAACCCTGAACCAGCGCAATCACCGGCACCGGCAGCGCCTCCAGCGCATGCATCACGCGCATGCCAGCTTCCGAAAACGCCTGGGCCTGGGCCGCAGTCAGGGACTGCATTTCGCTGATGTCGGCGCCGGCGACAAAGGCTTTTTCTCCGGCCCCGGTCAACAGCAGCACGCGTGCCGCCGGATCCGCGGCCACGGCCGCGGTGGCCTGCGCCAGTTCAGTCAGGGTGGCTGCGTTCAGCGCATTGAGCGAACGCGGCCGGTTGACGGTCAGCAGGTAAATCCCGGGTTCGGGTTGTTCAAGCAGCAGATACTGGAAATTCATGACGGCTCCCGCGAAATGGACAAAATCACCCGATGCGTTGCCGGACATAGGATCCGGGGGCATCTTCGAGGGCGGGATACTTGCGTGTACCCGGCTGGCGTGCCGGAACAAGCGCGCCGGCATGATCCGCAACCCAGCGCGCCCAGTCCGTCCACCAGGAACCCGCCTGCTGCGTGGCGCCCGCGAGCCAGTCATCGGCACGGCGCGGCAGATCCTCGTTGGTCCAGTAGCCGTACTTGTTGGCCGCCGGCGGGTTGATGATGCCGGCGATGTGGCCGGAGCCCCCGAGCACGAAACGGATCGGGCCGCCGAGCAGGCGGGTCGCGGCATAGGTCGACTGCCAGGGCGCGATGTGATCCTCGGCAGTCGAGATGAAATAGGCCGGCGTCTTCACCTGCGTGACGTCGATGGGCACCCCCGCCAGCGTGATGCCGCCGGGTTCGCGCAGCAGGTTCTTCAGGTACATGTTGCGCAGGTAGAAGCCGTGCATTGCCGCCGGCATCCGCGTCGAATCGCCGTTCCAGTAGAGCAGGTCGAAGGGGAAGGGATCCTTGCCCAGCAGGTAGTTGCTGACAACGAAGGACCAGATCAGGTCGTTGGCGCGCAGCATGTTGAAGGTGGTTGCCATCTCGGAGCCCTCGAGATAACCGCGCTCCTCCATCTTCTTCTCGAGCACGGCAACCTGCTGCTCGTCGATGAACACCTCGAGTTCGCCCGGCCGCGCGAAATCAATCATGGTCACGAAGAAGGTCGCGCTGGCGATGCGATCCTCATTCTTCGCGGCCAGCCAGGCCAGCGCCGCCGCGAGCAGCGTGCCGCCGAGGCAATAACCGATGACGTTGGCCTTAGGTTCGCCGGTGATGCCGCGCACGACATCGAGCGCGGCCAGCGTGCCTTCGGTGAGGTAGTCATCAAAACGCTTGTGGGCAAGCGCCTCGCCCGGATTGACCCAGGAAATCACGAACACCGTGTGCCCCTGCTCCACCGCCCAGCGCACGAAGGAATTGCCCTCGCGCAGGTCGAGGATGTAGAACTTGTTGATCCACGGCGGAATGATCAGCAGCGGTGTTGCATGCACCTTGCCGGTCAGCGGCGCGTACTGGATCAGCTGCATGATCTCGTTCTGGAACACCACCTTTCCGGGCGTGGTGGCGATGTTCTCTCCCAGCCGGAATGCGCTGGTGTCGGTCATGCGCACCCGCAACTGCCCGTCTTCGCCGCGCGCCATGTCCTCGAGCAGGTTGTTCAGACCCTTCAGCAGGTTCTGCCCGCCGGAATTGAGGGTTTCCCGCAAGGCTTCAGGATTGGTCAGCAGGAAATTCGTCGGCGACACCGCGTCGATGTACTGTCGGGTGTAGAAATCGACTTTTTTCGCGGTCTTCTCGTCCAGGCCCGCGACCCCGCCCAGCGACTGGTGCAGGTGTTTTGCGGCAATCAGGTACGACTGCTTGAAATAGTCGAACAGGAAATTGTTTTCCCAGTCTTCGTGGCGGAAGCGCCGGTCCGCCTTGTGCGGCTGGACCACCGGCGTGGCATCCTGGCCAAACATGCGCAGCATCGAGTTCTGCCACAGTGCCATGTAGTCCTGCCACAGCTTCATCTGCATCTCGGCGATGCGCAGCGGATCGGCCAGCAGCCGTTGCCAGGCCTCGAAAAACGCCTGGGCTATGCCCAGTTCGTCACTCAGTGCCGGCACGCCGTTGGCGCCACGCGCCAGGTAGCGGGCGACCAGGGCGCTGCTCTTGCGGGCGATATCCGTATACAGGCGGGCCATTTCCGCGGCGTCCATGGCTGGCGCCTGTTGCGCCGGTTTTTCTTTTGCAGTCATCGGATTCCTGTTTCCTGGCATCCCGGAACCCGGGCGCCGTTGTGAGTTGATGATATTTGACGTTTACGTAAAGGCGATGATACCGTGAGGCTCTCTTCGAATCACCTCAGCCGCCGTTATTGCAGGGCACAATGAGCAAAACCTACACCATCAGCGACCTGGCACAGGAATTCGGCGTCACCACCCGTACGCTGCGACACTACGAAGACCAGGGCCTGGTGACCCCGGCGCGCGAGGGCATCAATCGCATCTACAGCCACCGCGACCGCGTCCGCCTGAAGCTCGCACTGCGCGGCAAACGGCTGGGCTTCTCCCTCAGCGAGATCCGCGAACTGTTCCAATTGTACGACCTCGCCAACGATGAACGCCGCCAACTTGAAGAATTTGCGGTCAAGCTGGAGCGCCGCCGGGCACAACTCGAACAGCAGCGGGAAGACGTCGAAATCATGCTCAACGAGATCAATTTTTTCGCCACCCAATGCCAGCGCCTGCTGACGGAATCCGATACCGGCAAGGCACGTGCAGCATGATTTACGCTTACGTAAACGAAATTCATTATTCCTCGTATAAACAAGCCATTAGCCTTTTGCCGCCTGTACCTACCGAAGCTTCGCCCGGCCTGTGCCGCGGAGCAACCCCGCCCGGATTTTGAGAGCCACCGATGCCCCAGCCCGTGGATTTCTATTTCGACTTTTCATCACCCTACGGTTATTTCGCCGCCAGCCGGATTGACGCACTCGCCGCCAGGCATGGCCGCAGCACGGTGTGGCGCCCGGTCCTGCTCGGCGCCATTTTCAAGATCAGCGGCCAGCAACCCCTGACTACGATACCGATGAAAGGCAGCTACGCACTGCATGACCTGGTGCGCTCGGCGCGCTGGTTCAACCTGCCTTTCAGAATGCCGGGAAAATTTCCGGTATCGTCGATCGCGCCCTGCCGCGCCTACTACTGGCTGCAGGACCGCGACCCCGCCGCGGCAAAGACACTGGCGCAGGCTCTTTATCGCGCCTATTTTGTCGAAGACCGTGACATCTCCAGTCCCGAGATCACCGCCAATGTCGCTGCAAAACTCGGCCACGACAAATCCGCCGTGCTGCAGGCGGTCAACGATGCCGCGGTGAAGGAAAGACTGCGCTCCGAAGTGGATGCAGCGATCGAACGCGGCGTCTTCGGCTCACCCTACATCATCGTTGACGGCGAGCCGTTCTGGGGCTCGGACCGGCTGGACCAGATCGAGCAATGGCTGGCCAAAGGCAAGTGGTAGGCGCTTCCGCCGGGCCGTCATATCCGTACCATGGACACCCTGCGCCAGGCCCGCGGCCTGCGCTTATACTCCGGTGCAGCAGCGCGGTGACGGCATTCCCGGACGATGCACCCGAGCCGGTCACCGCCGCGGCCGGCCTCTGCCGCCGCATTGAAATCTTCCACGGCACTGCCTGAAGGAATCCATCACCATGAGCAAAACCACCGGCACCCGCGTGCTGAGATCGAACGATGATTTCGGCAACGTGACGCTGACCCTCAATCGTCCGGAGGTCCACAATGCCTTTGATCCGGAAATGGTGCGCGAACTGACCGCTGCACTGGAGTCCATACAGGATGACGACGGCATCCGCGCCGTGGTCATCGCCGGCGCCGGCAAGAGCTTCTGCGCCGGCGCGGACATCGGTCACATGCGCGCCAGCGCGAAGTTCACCCCGGCACAGAACAGGAAAAACGCCGCCGAATCGGCGCGCATGTTCCACCTGCTCTACACGCTGAACAAGCCCACCGTCGCGGCGGTGCACGGCGCCGTGCGCGGTGGCGGCTGCGGCATCGTTTCCGCCTGCGACATCGCGATCGCCACCCGCACAGCCACCTTCCGCCTGTCCGAGGTCAAGATCGGCGTGATCCCCGCGATGATCAGCCCTTACGTCATTGCCGCCATCGGCGAACGCCAGGCGCGCCGTTACATGCTATCCGGCGAGGAATTCGACTGCGCCGAAGCCTGGCGCATCGGCCTGGTGCACGACCTGGTCGAGGAGGAGGAACTGGTCACCCGCGTCGGCGAAATGCTGGGCCAGCTTTACACCAGCGGCCCGAAAGCCGTGCACGCGATCAAACAGCTGATCCCGAAAAGCGCGCACAGCCCGATCGCCCCCGCCATCGTCAACGAAACGGCCGACATCATTGCCGGCATCCGCGCCACAGCCGAGGCACAGGAAGGCCTGGGCGCCTTCCTCGAGAAACGCAAACCGAAGTGGGCTGAAGAACCCAAAGCGAAAACCGCGGCGAAAAAGCCCGCGAAAAAACGCTAGTCCGGATCTGCTGCTGGAGACCACCGCCATGGCCTTGCCGAAAAAAGTCCGCCTGTTCGAGGTCGGCCCGCGCGACGGGCTTCAGAACGAAGCTGCGCCAGTGCCGACCGCCGCCAAGATCGAACTGATCCACCGGCTGCAGGACGCCGGCCTCAAGCTTATCGAGGCCACAGCCTTCGTGTCGCCGAAATGGGTGCCGCAGATGGCGGACAACGCCGAGGTGATGGCCGGCATCCGCCGCAAGCCCGGCGTGACCTACCCGGTGCTGGTGCCGAACATGAAGGGCCTGGATGCCGCGATCGCCGCCGGCGCGGAAGAAGTGGTCGTGTTCGGCGCCGCCACCGAAAGTTTTTCGAAGCGCAACACCAATTGCACGATCGACGAGGGCCTCGCCCGCTTCGCCGAGGTCGCGCAGGCGGCGATCGCCAAGGGCCTCCGTGTCCGCGGCGACATCTCGGTCTGCCTCGGCTGTCCCTATGAAGGCGAAGTCGATCCCGCCGCCGTGGTGCATGTGGCACAGGCGCTCGATGCAATGGGCTGCTACGAAATCACCGTCTGCGACACCATCGGCACCGGCACCGCCGGCAAGACGCGCACCGCCATCGAAGCGGTGGCGAAGCACATTCCGGTCGAACGCATCGCCGGTCATTTCCACGACACCTACGGCCAGGCACTGACCAACATCTACGCCGCGCTCGAATGCGGCGTGGCCACATTTGACAGCTCGGTGTCGGGGCTCGGCGGCTGTCCTTATGCCAAGGGCGCCACCGGCAACGTCGCGACCGAGGACGTGCTTTACCTGCTCGACGGTCTCGGCATCGAAACCGGCGTCGACATGACGAAGCTGATTGCCGCCGGCGACTATATCTGCAGCGTGCTCGGCCGCCCGACGCTGTCGCGCGTCGCGCGCGCGATCCGCGCCAGGGCGGCATGAGCGCAGCGGGTAAGGAACCGCAGGACGTGGAATCGCCCTGCGTGCGCATCTGCATGATCGACCCGGATCACGATTTCTGCGTCGGCTGCTGGCGCACGCTGCGGGAAATCAGTGACTGGCACCGCTACACCCCGGAGCAGAAACAGTCCCTGCTGCCCGTGCTTGAAGATCGCCGCACAACCTGCACCCATATCAACTGAATCATCGGAGCCCGCTTTATGCCGTTGCCAGCCCCCGCCCCGCGCACGCTCAAACACACACGCACCATCGAGTGCACCGGTTATGAACGCGAAGACGGCCTGTGGGATATTGAAGGCCATCTCGTCGACACCAAGACCTATGTCCATTCACGCCGCGACGGCGGCCGCGAGCGCCAGCCGGGTGACCCGGTGCACCACATGTGGCTGGTCGAAGCCGTCACCGACAGCAGCCCCTACGAGACCTGCGGCAACATCACGGTGAATTTCAAGAAACTGGTCGGCCTCACCATCGGTCCCGGCTGGCGCAAGGCGATTGCCGAACGTGTCGGCGGCGTACTCGGCTGCACACATCTGGTTGAACTATTGGGCCCGGTGGGCACCACGGCTTATCAGGCCACCGGCCGCGCGCGCGAGGCACGCAACGCCGGCAAACCGGCAACGAAGAAGCCGTACCAGATCAATTCCTGTCACATCTACAAGGACGATGCGCCGGCGGTGCTGGAGCGCTGGCCGGAGTTCTACACGGGAAAGCGATAGAAAACTGCATACCCTGCATCGCCGACGATCTGGCGAAATTCTCACAAGTATTTGTTTTTATTGATGTTTTATGCGCGCCGCAAATACCACCAGCGCGCCAGCGGCGACAGCACACCGAAGATGCCGATGCTGGCAAAGGCCAGTCCCCAGGCCGTGACATTCTGGTTGCCGCCGGCGAGGTCCAGCGTCAGCCCGAAGACCAGCGGTGCAAAAAAAGCGGTGCTGAAGCCGAGGAAGGAATACACCGCCATCATCGCGCCGCGCATTTCCGGCGGTGTACTCGCCACCGCGCCCGAAGTCAGCGCACCGGAGTCACCCAGCATCGCGCCGTAGTGCACCATCATCAGCAGCACGACGATGTACCAGGGCCAGGCCGCGGTGAAACCGATCAGGCAGGCAATGACGCCCGACAGCGTCATGAACAGGAAAATGATGCGCTGGCGTCCGAAGCGGATCGCCATTTCATTGCCGGTGACGCTGAACACGGGTCCCAGCACGTTGATCATCGCCGCCAGCGTCGCAGCGGACAGCGCCATCGGCGCGTGCTCGGGCTGCAGGGCGGCGCAGAACACGAGGAATGCAACCATCCACGAACGCTGGCCGAAGAGTTCGTAGTTGTGCGCGGCATATCCGATGATGTACGGCAGGGTCTTGCGGTTTTTCAGCACCGGCCGGAAATCAAGCAGCGCGGTGGCATGGTGCTCCGCTGCGCGCATGCGGCCCGGCGGCATCGCCAGCATCACCAGCAATCCCGCCAGCACCGGCCCGACCGCACCGAACCAGAACGCCCAGTGCCAGTCGATGGTGGCGCCGATCTTGCCGGCGACCAGGATCGAAATCGTCGAACCGACGCCGAAACTCGCGGTGTAGAAGGCGGTGGCACGCGACTGTGCCGCACCTTCAAGATGGTCGGTCAGCGCCTTCAGCCCCGGCATGTAGGTGCCGCCGAGCGCCGCGCCGATCAGGAACTGGGCGAAGGCCGCACTCCAGAAGCCGGCACCGAAGAATGCAAAAAAGGCCGCGCCGAGGCTGGCAAGCAGGCAGGCCCCCAGATAGATGCGCCGCGAATCCATGCGGTCGGTGAGACTGGTCAGCACCGGCACCGACAGCATGTAGCCCGCGAACAGGAAGCCGCTGATCGCGCCGGCTTCGGAATTCGACAGCCCCCATTCACGCTGCAGCTGGGGCAGCAGCGTGGTGTAGGCGGCGAAACCCGTCATCGACAGCACTTCGGCGCCGCACATCGTGGCGGTCAGCCGCCGTGCCGAATGTTTTGCAGCGGTCATGTTTCAGCCGCGCTCAGATCGCCCCGGCGTCGCGCAGCAGTTCGGCGACCGCCTCGGCCATCTTGCGGTAACCCGCGGCGTTGGGATGGATGGGGTCGGATTTCAGGTCGGACTTGTAGAGCACGCTGGTGACAATGTCGCCCTCGTAGGGGATGCCGAACTCCTTCGCCAGCTTCGAGTAGAAATCCGGCGGCCGGGTGATCACCGCCGGCGCCGGCACGCCGATCAGCAGCGCATCGAGGCCGCGCGACTTGATGGTCTTCAGGATCTCGCGCAGGTTGGCCTCGATGTTCGCCGGCGTGCCCTTGCGCAGCATGTCGTTGCCGCCAAGGCAGACAATCACCAGTTTCGGCTGGTGTTCATCGAGCACATCCGGCAGGCGCGCCAGCCCGCCCGCGGTCTGCTCGCCGGGGACACCCGCACGCACCACCGTGCGGCCGATCAACTGTCCGAGCACCACCGGATAACTTTCCTCCGCCCGTGCGCCGGTGCCGTGGGTCAGGCTGTCGCCGAATGCCAGGATGACATCACCCGCGCCGATTTTGCCGATGCGCGGCACATCACTGCCACATCCCGCCAGCAATGCGACCATTACCACTGCCAGACACAGCTTTCGCATCATGTTTTGTTCTCCTTTAACAGGCCACGCCTGAAATCGCGGACGATTTCGCGCGCGGCATTGCGGCCCGGCAGGCCGGTGACACCACCGCCGGGATGGGTGCCGGCACCGCAGAGGTAGAGCCGCCGCACCGGCGAGCGGTAATCGGCGTGCCCGAGCACCGGCCGCGCCGTCCACAGCTGGTCGAGCGTCAGCGCACCGTGGAAAATGTCGCCGCCGGTCAGGCCAAACTCGCGCTCGAGGTCGAGCGGCGAGAGTATTTTGCGCGCGATCACCGCGTCCTTGAAGTTGGGCGCGTAGCGGCTCACGGTGTCGATGACATGGTCCGCAGCCTCCTCGCGGATGTCATCCCAGGACAGGCCGTTCGGCAGCTCGGGACTGAAATGCTGGCAGAACAGGCTGGCGACATGCCGGCCCGCCGGCGCCAGCGAATCGTCGACCGTCGACGGAATCAGCATTTCGACCACCGGCGCACGCGAGCAGCCATAGGTCCGCGCATCGAAGTAGGCTTGTTCCATGTACTGCAGCGACGGCGCCATGATGATGCCGGACTGGTGATGCTGCGCCGGAGCGGTGCCGGGCAGACATTTGAAATCGGGCAATTCACTGAGTGCGACATTCATGCGGAAAGTGCCCGAGCCGCATTTCCAGCCGCGGATGCGCTGCAGGAAGTCCGCATCCAGCACCGGCGCATCGACCAGTTTAAGGAAGAGCAGTTTCGGATTGACGTTGGCGACGACACAGCGCGCCTCGATCACGCGGCCATCCTTCAGCTGCACGCCCTGCGCGCCGCGCGAGTCGACACAGACGCTGGCCACTTCGGCGCGGGTGTCGATCTGCACGCCGCGTTCGCGCGCCTCCGCCGCCATCGCCTGGGTGATGGCCCCCATGCCGCCGATAGCATGCCCCCAGATGCCACGTTTGCCGTTGACCTCGCCGAAGACGTGATGCAGCAGCACGTAGGCCGTCCCCGGGGCATAAGGGCTGGCAAAGTTGCCGACGATGGCGTCGAAGCCGAAGGCCGCCTTCAACGGTGCCGATTCGAACCACGCGTCCAGCAGGTCGCCGGCACTTTTGGTGAACAGGTCCAGCACATCGCGGCGCGCCGCCATGTCGAGTTTCTTGAAACGCCGCGCGGTTTTCAGCGCCGCAAAAAAATCGCCGATGCCGCCGCCAACATTGGGCGGCGTTTCCAGCGCAAGCTCGCGCAGCATATCGGCAACACGCTCGAGCATCGCGTAATACCCGGGCAGCCGTGCGGCATCCTTCTTCGAAAAACGCGCGACTTCGGCCTGCGTGGCCCCGAGTGTGCCGCCGATCTTCAGGTATTCGGAATCGGACAGCGGCAGGAAATTCGAGATCGGCCGTTCGACAATGCGCAGGCCGTGTTCGGCCAGCCGCAGGTCGCGGATCACCTGCGGATTGAGCAGGCTGACGGTATAACTCGCGGTGGAATTGCGGAATCCGGGATGGAATTCCTCGGTGACGGCGGCACCGCCGACCACGGCGCGGCGTTCGAGCACGCGCACCTTGAGACCGGCCGCCGCCAGATAACAGGCGCAGGTCAGGCCATTATGGCCGCCGCCGACGATCAGGACATCGCAGGCGGCGGGCAGGGGCATGTCGGCATGGGCTGGCGTGCGGGATACGGAATTTGGCGCGCCCGAGACGATTCGAACGTCCGACCCCTGCCTTCGGAGGGCAGTACTCTATCCAGCTGAGCTACGGGCGCGTTGCGGTCGGGATTCTAGCACGCCCCCTGTGGCGGGTTTTACCGGGTATGGCAATGCCGATATAATCCGCGCTTTCTTGCACTCCCCGGAAATCAGGAACTCGCCATGAGCGACAACCACCTCCCCGAACACAGCTCCCCGATCAAGACGCCCAAGCAGCTGGCCATCGTTGTCCTGCTGGCCTTCATCCTTCCCGTCGTGATCATCGTCATGCTGGCGCAGATCGCGACCAGCGGAAAATCCGGCCCGGCAGACAGCGCCGCGGCAGAGGAAGCCGTGGCAAAACGCCTGAAGCCGGCCGGAGAAGTTGTCGTCGATCCCAATGCACCCCCGCCGGCAGCGGCTGCGCCCGTGGCCGTGGCGGCGGCACCGGTCGGAGCCCCCGCGGCAGCAGCTCCGGCCGGCGGTGCCGGCAAAGGCAAGAGCATCTACGACACCAGCTGCGCGGCCTGCCATACCGCAGGCGTCGCGGGCGCACCAAAAACCGGCGACAAGGCCGCATGGAGCGCGCGGCTGAAAGCCGGCACCAGCGCGCTGGTGGCCACTGCGATCAAGGGCAAGGGCGCGATGCCGCCGAAAGGAGGCAACATGTCGCTGTCGGATGACGACATCAAGGCTGCTGTCGAATTCATGGTGAGCGCCGCGAAGTAAAGGCCGCCGTCGTGCATAATCAAAGGGCGCAGCGAACTGCGCCCTTTTTTGTTTTCTGCTGTTTCGCGCATTCCCCATGAGCATCTACGCCATCGGCGACATCCAGGGTTGTTACGATGAACTGCGCCGGCTGCTCGACACCGTGGCTTTCGACCCGGCACGCGACCGCCTGTGGCTGGTCGGCGATCTCGTCAACCGCGGCCCGCAATCGGTCGAGGTGCTGCGCTTCCTGCGCGGACTTGGCGATCGCGCCATCAGCGTGCTCGGCAACCACGACCTCCATCTCCTGGTGGTCGCTGCCGGCGTGCGCAAGCCTCATCGCAGCGACACGCTGGACGGGATACTTGCCGCCCCCGACCGCGGGGAACTGCTAGCCTGGCTGCGCCGGCAGCGCCTGATGCATGCAGACAACGGTTACGCGATGGTCCATGCCGGCCTGCTGCCGCAGTGGAACATTGCACAGGCGCTGGCACTCGCGCGTGAAGTCGAGGCGGCATTGCAGGGCCCGGATCATGGCGAATTCCTCGCGCAGATGTATGGCAACACACCGGCGCAATGGCAGGACAGCCTGACCGGCTTCGACCGGCTGCGGGTGATCGTCAACGCGATGACAAGGCTGCGGGTATGCACGCCCGAAGGCGTCATGGAGTTCAGCCACAAGACCGCGCCCGAGGGCGCGCCCGCCGGTTATCTGCCGTGGTTCGACATCCCGCAGCGCGCGAGCCGCGACACGCCGGTGCTGTTCGGGCATTGGGCTGCACTGGGGCTGACACTGCGCCCGGACCTGCTGGGTCTTGATTCGGGCTGTGTCTGGGGACGGCGGCTGACCGCGGTGCGGCTGGAGGACCGTCGCATATTCCAGTGCGGCTGCGAAGGGGTCAGGTCTTCAGGCGATCCGCAATGAGCTGCTGCGCCGCCGCGGCCAGTTCGCGGCGGTGGCCGGTCCCGGAAGTCAGCGGTGTCAGGAAACACAGCCGCGCGTGCAGCGCAGGCTGCGCGACTATCGCGAGCATGGACTGCCACAGCGACTTGTCGCCGTCGTAGGCCGCCGCCACACACAGGCCGCCGTCGTCATGCTCGAAACGCAGCGCCGCGGGATGCACCCGGGCGCCGGCCATCAGCGCCGGCTGCAGCAGGGCCCCGTGAAAACGCATCACCTGCGAACCATCGGTGGTCGTGCCCTCCGGAAACACCGCGACCACGTCACCGCCGGTCATCGCATCGGCGATCTCGCGGTTGATGCGCATGGTGTCGCGGCGCCTTGCGCGCTCGATGAACAGCGTGCCGGTCTTCGCGCTGAGCCAGCCGATCGCGGGCCAGCCGCGGATTTCCGATTTGGCGACGAAGCGCACCGGCAGCACGGCGTTGATCACGAAAATGTCCAGCCAGGACACGTGGTTGGCCACCAGCATCACCGGGCCGGCATTGGCCGCCGGCAGCTCCCCCTCGACATGCAGCCTGACCCCGGTTATCCGCAACAACTTTCGCGACCAGTCACGCACGGCCTTGCGCCGGCGCGGCACCGGATAAAACGGGAAATGCACGGCCGCGGTCCACAGGCCGTGCAGCAGGTGCAGCGTGATGCGCAAGAGGCGCATGCCGCGCAGCGCCAGCGATGTGGTGGTGCCCCGGCCGCTCATGGCGGCCATTATAGGGGCGCGCAGCGCGCCGGCCATCAGACGCGCATGAAATGCCGCGCATAACGCGCATTCATCCGCGACAGCGGCAGCAGCATCAGCAGATCCGCGGTGTTGAAATCGGGATCCCAGGCCGGGGCGCCGCAGATCCAGGCGCCGATCCGCCCATAGGCCTTGACCAGCGGCGGCGGCGATACCGTTCCGGCATCCCGGCCCAGGGCGTCCAGCGGCAATTCGCAACGCGGGAACACCCGATACTCGACCGGCGAGAGATGTTCGCAGGCGAGGCTGCGATAGATCGCGGCTGCCGCATGACCGCCGTCAGCCATGCCCAGCGACGCGCAACCCATCAGGTAGCGGTAGCCGCGCTGCGCGGCATAACCAATGAGGCCGGACCACAGGCGTGCAATCGTCGCGCCGTTGCGGTAATCCGGATGCACGCAGGAACGCCCGATTTCCACCGTGGCTTCGCGCAGGTGCCGCAGCCTTGTCAGGTCGAATTCGCCGTCGGCGTAGAAGCTGCCCAGCCGCTGCGCCCGCGGCCCGGGCAGCAGGCGGTAGGTGCCCACCACCTCGCCGCTGCCGGTGTCGCGCACCAGCAGGTGTTCGCAGTGCGCGTCATAGAAATCGCTGTCGATGCCGGCCGCCGCCGAGGGCATTTTTGCGCCAAGCTCCCCGGCAAACACCCTGTAACGCAGGCGCTGCGCCTCCAAAACTTCGGCTGGCGTGCGCGCAAACGACAACGCGAGTTCGGGTGTGGCCCGCTCGCGCGATCCGGCTTGTCCAAGGATGTGTTCCAGCATCGGCCTGCCTCCGTCATCGGTTTGACGGAATGCAGGCTAAGGTGATGCCGTTACAGCGCGGTTAAGCGGGTGTTAAAAATCGGTGACGGGCCGCCCCGGGCCCGTGAACTCAGTGCGTGACGCGCGACGTGCGGCCGTCGGAAAGAATGCGCACGCGTTCGCCGGGTCTGAAGGTCTCGTCGGCCTCCTGCACAATCGCCACCAGCGCGCCGCTGTCGAGCTTGACCGTGATTTCGACGCCGGTGCGCCGGGTGGCGCCCTGTTCGATTGCCTGTCCGGCGACACCGCCGGCGACACCGCCCAGCACCGCCGCAGCCGTCGAGCCGCGACCGCCGCCGACGGTGCTGCCGGCAATGCCACCGACAATGGCACCAGCTGCAGGGCCGACACCGCTGCGTGTGCCTTCGATCTGCACCGGGCGCACACTTTCGACCATGCCCATGCGTACATTCTGTTCGCGCCGCGCTTCATCGCGGGTGTAACTGCCGCCGCCGAGGCCCTGCGCGCATCCGCCCAGCACCGTCATCGCGAGCAGCGCTGCCGCCACCTGCTTCCGTTTGTCCATGCTGATTTCTCCCGTTACCACAGCTTCATGCCGAAGGCCTCGCGGAAACGCTCCGCCACCTCGGCACGTTCGAAACGGTGGTTCTGTCCGCCGCGCCGGGCAATTTTCAGCGAACCCATCAGCGACGCCAGCCGGCCCGTCAGTTCCCAGTCGGCGCCGCTGGCCAGTCCGTACAGCAGGCCCGCCCGGAAGGCGTCTCCGCAACCGGTCGGATCCAGCACCGCTTCCGGCTTAACGCTCGGAATCGCGATCTGTTTACCGCCGGCATGCACCACCGCGCCCTGTGCTCCCAGTGTGACCACGAGGGCGCTGACAAGTTTCGCCAGTTCCTCGAGCTTTTTGCCGGTACGCTCCTGCAGCATCTGCGCCTCGTAGTCGTTGACCGTGACATATTGCGCAAACCGGACAAACTCCTCCAGTTCGGCGCCGTTGAACATCGGCAGCCCCTGGCCGGGGTCGAAAATGAAGGGAATGCCGGCTTCGTGGAATTCCCGTGCATGCTGGATCATGCCCTCGCGGCCGTCCGGTGCGACGATGCCGAGTTTCACGCCGGCCGCATCGCCGACGTGATTCTCGTGCGAATGGTTCATCGCGCCCGGATGGAAGGCGGTGATCTGGTTGTCATCAAGGTCGGTGGTGATGAAGGCCTGGGCGGTGAAGCTGCCGGGCACCGTCCGGATGTGGTCCTGCGACAGGCCAAGCCGCTGCAGGCGGTCATCGTAGGGCGCGAAGTCGTCGCCGACGGTGGCCATGATGCGCGCATCGCCCCCGAGCATCTGCAGCGTGTAGGCAATGTTGCCGGCGCAGCCGCCGAATTCCCGGCGCATGTCGGGCACCAGGAAGGCGACGTTGAGGATGTGCAGCTGGTCGGGCAGGATGTGGTTCTTGAAACGGTCGCGGAACACCATGATGGTGTCGTATGCCATCGAACCGCAGATCAGTGTGGACATCGGGGGCCGCCTGGAAAAATGGACGGCGGATTATACCAACGCCCCCTGCTGTCGCCCGCAAACGACGCCTTGGTGCAGTCGCATGCCTGCTGCATAATCGGCCAAGGGTTGCGGCCACCTGCACGATGCCGCCGCCGATCCTCAACTTACGGGAGGGAAGACAAACATGTTCAAGGAATTCCGGGAATTCGCGATGCGTGGCAATGTCGTCGACATGGCCGTCGGCATCATCATCGGCGCCGCCTTCGGCAAGATTGTGGAATCGCTGGTGAAGGACGTGATCATGCCGCCGATCGGCCTGCTGCTCGGCAAGGTCGACTTTTCCAATCTGTTCCTGGTGATGAGGGAAGGTGCATCACCCGGTCCCTACCTCAGCGTCGATGCCGCGCAGAAAGCCGGCGCCGTAACCTTCAACTACGGCATGTTCATCAACACCTGCATCAGCTTCATCATCGTCGCTTTCGCGGTGTTCCTGCTGATCCGCGCGATCAATCGCCTGAAACGCCAGCAGGAAGAGGCTCCGGCGGCACCTGCGGCGCCGCCTGAAGACGTCCTGCTGCTGCGTGAAATCCGCGACGCCCTGAAGAAATAGACAGACGACCGCTGGTCTTGATGGACACGCCCTCCCCGGGCGCGTTTTTTATGCCGGGGATGATTATTGTAAGTATTTGTTTTTATTGTTATTAATTTATCACTTGAAATGACAGCAGGGCCAGCGCAGCGCCCAGCACGGCGCCGACCAGCACATCGCTGGGATAGTGCAGCCCCAGCACCACCCGCGACAGGGCAACCAGCAGCGTGAACGGCCACAGCAGCCAGGCCAGCGCGGGATAGTAGGCCAGCGCCACCAGCGTGAAGGCCACCGCGTGCAGCGTATGACCGGACGGAAAACTGAACCGGTCGAGCGGCGCCGCAAAACGTTCGATGCCGGCATGGACCTGGTATGGCCGCGGCCGCAGCGTGCGTGCCTTCAGCCACTTGTAACCGGAGGTGCAGGCCAGGCCCGTCACCATCATGTGCAGCACTGCCGGCACTGCGGCATCGCGCCCGGTGACCAGCAGGGCCGCCATCAGCGCATACCAGAACAGGCCGTCGCCAAGAACACTGACGCAGCGGAACAGCAGGCGCCAGCTCACCCGCCGGCAGACGCGGTTGACCCGCAGGCAGAGCTGCAGGTCCCAGTGCGCGAACCGCTCAAGCACGGGCATCTGCAGTCTCCTCTTCGCCGGCGTCGCCGGTCAGCGCCAGCAGGGCCTGCTCGAATTCGGCAACGATGCATGACCAGTCGAGTTTTTCGGTTGTTGCCCGCGCCTGCTGACCGAGCCGGCGCGCCCGCGGCAGGTCGGTGACCAGGGTCGCTGCGGCCTGCGCATAGTCATCGGCGGCACCGGGCGGCACCAGCAATCCGTTCTCGCCGCTGCGGATGTGCTGTTGCGCGGCGGCGTAATCATAGGCCAGCACCGCCAGCCCGCTGGCCATCGCCTCGACGGTGACGTTGCCGTAGGTTTCGGTCAGGCTGGGGAACAGGAATATGTCGGCCGAGGCGTAATGCGCGGCAAGGTCCTCCCCGGTGCGCATGCCTGCAAACAGCACGTCGGGATTTTCGCGCTCGATGCGCGCGCGTTCGGGTCCGTCGCCCACCATCACCATACGCAGCCGCGGCTGCAGTTCGCGCATCAGCGCGTACGCACGCAGCACCAGCGGCAGATTTTTTTCCGGTGCGAGCCGGCCGACATAAAGCGCGACCGGATCATCGGCGGCGGCGCCCCACTGCCCGCGCAGCCCGGCACTGCGGCGCAACGGATTGAACAGCGCGGTATCGACGCCGCGCGCGACCACCTGCAGGTTGCGGAACCCGAGCGCCTGCAGCTCCTGCCGCAGACTTTCGGTCGGCACCAGCGTGCGCAGCGCCTTGTTGTGGAACTTGCGCAGGTAGGCGGTGATCGGCGTCTTCAGCCAGCCGACACCGTAATGCGCGCTGTAGCTGTGGAAGTTGGTATGAAAATCGGTCGCCACCGGCAGCTTCAGTTTGGAGGCGGCGGCCAGCGCCGACCAGCCCAGCGGACCTTCAGTGACCACGTGCACGATGTCGGGCCGGCGCGTCGCCCACAGCCGCATCAGCGCCTGCTTCGCCGGCAGGCCGAGTTTCAGCGCGTCGTAACGCGGGATCGGCACGCCCCGCTGCAGCACTTCCTGGAACAGCGGCAGGTCCGCGGGTTGGTCAGCAGCGTGCTGGCGCGGGCGGATCAGCTGCACTGCATGGCCGCGCGCCTGAAGTCCGCTGACGATGCGGCCCATGGTCATCGCCACGCCGTTGATTTCCGGCGGATAGGTCTCGGTGACCATCGCCACGCGCATCCTGCGCAAGGCCGCCGGGTAGTGCTGCAACACGATGTCTGCGCCGTCCATGCCGCGCATCCTGCCGCGGCGATGCGACGCGGCAGTGACAGCGGGATGACAGTTGCGCGACGGCCGCTCAGTCAGATCCGGAAATCAGCCGGACAGCACCAGTCCCCAGACCAGCGGCACATTGAGCAGCGCGAGGAATACAGCGGCGCTGCCGATGTCCTTCGCGCGCTTGGCCAGCGCGTGGTTTTCCAGCGAAATGCGGTCGACGGCTGCCTCCACCGCGGAATTCAGCAATTCAACGATCAGCACCAGCAGCACCGCGGCGATCATCATCGCCTTGCCCGCGCCCGAAGCGGGTGTGAACAACGCGGCCGGTATCAGCAGCGCGGCGAGCAGCACTTCCTGGCGAAAAGCGTCCTCGTGGCGGAACGCGGCGCGCAGGCCGTCCATCGAATAGAAAAACGCGTTGCACACGCGTTTCAGTCCGGTCTTGCCCTTGTGCGGGCTTTCGTCGCTGTGCGCGGGATCCATTGTCGGACATCTCCCCATCTGCTCGGGTGTTCGCGCCGGGCCGGACATCCGGCCGCATGGCGGCGCGATGCTGACAGATGCGTGTTGCGTTCGTGTTGCCGCGAAACGCGCGGCAGTTCAGGTGTCCCCGGATTCGACGGTCTTGAGATAGCCGGCGGCGTCAAGCAGCGCATCAATCTGTGCCGGATCGGAGGGCTTGATGCGGAACATCCACGCCGCATAGGGATCTTCGTTGATTTTTTCCGGCGCATCCGCCAGTTCGGCATTGGCGGCAATGATTTCGCCGGACACCGGCGCATGGATGTCGCCCGCCGCTTTCACCGATTCGATGACGCCGCATTCCTCGCCCTGCTGCACACGCCGTCCCGGCTGCGGATTGTCAACGAACACCACGTCGCCCAGCTGCTCCTGCGCATGCTGGGTGATGCCGATGCTGACGCTGCCGTCGGCCTCGCGCCGCAGCCACTCGTGGCTGGACGTGTATTTGAGATGTTCGGGGGCGCTCATACACAATGCTCCAAAAATATCAATAAAATCAAATACTTAAACAAAAACAGCATCCCGGAAGCTGCCGGCGAAGGGCAGTTTTACCAGTACCGCGGCCGGCCGGCGACTGCGGTCCCTGGCCCTGGGCGGATTCAACGCGGCGCCGCCAGCACCGCGAGGCGGAATCCCGCAGCACCGAGATTGCCGGTGTCCAGTGCAAGCCGCACTGTCAGTTCGGCATTGGCTGCGAGACCACCCCGGGGATCGCGGCCGCTGCCGAGATACTCCGCCGGCAGAAAAATGCGCCGTGCCAGCGTATGGTCATTGGCATTGGTCAGCACGAGGTCGAGTGCCGGATAGGCAACCGCATGTCCGGCATGATTGCGCAGCGTCGCGGTCAGTTGGATGCGCTCGGGCCGCGCCGGATCGGCCAGCTGCAGGTCCGAGGCCTCGATCAGCACCGACTTCGGCAACTGCGGCAGCGGCACCGTGCAGGCCATCTGCGCGCAGGCTGCAGTGAGCCATTGCCGCGCCTGCGGATGACGCGCGGCGATGTCACCGCGGTAGAAATAGATGGCCTGCGCGCCGAGCACCAGGGCCAGCAGCACACTCGCCGCAAGCAGCCACGGTCGCCGCGGACGCGACGCCGCCGGCGCCTCCTCCTGCATGAAAGGATTGCCGGCGGGCGCCTCCTCCGGGACAGCAGCAAGCGCCTCCATCTGCGCCTGCGGTTCCGGTTCCGGTTCCGGTTCCGGTTCCGGTTCCGCCTCCCCGGCCTCGCCGGGAATTCCCCCGGCCAGCAGCTCCTGCGGAACCGTTGCGGAAGGCTCCGGCAGGATGTCCATCAATTCGGCCGGAACCTCGGCAGGCGCGGCGGCGACAAGCTCCCCGGCGGCAGGCTCCGCCGCGATCCCGGCAACAGCCCTTGCGTCCGCCTCGGCCGGGATATCCGGTGCGAGTTCTGCCGCCGCGGGATCGAGTGCCGTCGCGTCGGCGTTTGCCGGCGCCGGTGCCTCCGGTACCAGCGTTTCGAGTCCGTTGAATACCTGCAGGCAGCGGCCGCAGCGCACCCTTCCGCCATGCGCGCGCAACTGCTCCGGCGTAATGCGGAACACCGTCTGGCAATGTGAACAGCGGGTCATCAGCGGCATGGCGTCACTCTACCTGCGTACGCCGGTCAGCAAAACCCAGCCGTCATCGGTCGCTGCCGGCTGCATGTCGAAATCCGCGGCATAAGCCTCATGCACCTTCTGCCACTGATCGGCAAGGATGCCCGCCAGCGCAATGCGTCCACCCGGGCGCGTCAATTGCGCGAGCAGCGGTGCCAGCACGGTCAGCGGATTGGCGAGAATGTTGGCGACGACGATGGCCGCCGGGGCCACCGCAGCCGACTCAGCCGTGGCGAATGCGATATCCACGCCGTTGCGCCGCGCATTGTCGCGCGCCGCATCCAGCGCCTGGGGATCGATGTCGATGCCGCGGGCGCTGCCGGCGCCGAGTTTCATCGCGGCAATGCCGAGGATGCCGGAGCCGCAGCCGTAGTCGAGCACATCGACGCCCGGCGTCACGGTTTCGGCGAGCCAGCGCAGGCAAAGCCGCGTCGTCGGATGGGCGCCAGTGCCGAAAGCCACGCCCGGATCGAGCACGATGTTGATCGCCTTCGCATCGGGCGGCTGGTGCCAGCTCGGCACCACCCAAAGACGGTCGGTGATCTGCAGCGGCTGGAACTGGCTCTGGGTCAGGCGCACCCAGTCCTCATCCTCGACGCGCTCGACGCGAAAAACCGTGCTTGCCGCAACCCCCGCGGCAGCCAGGGCCTGGGGCACGGCCAGATGCAGCCCGGCCTCCAGCGGAAACAGCGCGCTGACACGGTTGGCCAGCCAGGCCGAAGCCGGCGCCTCGCCCGGTTCGGCAAAAATCGGACGTTCGTCCCCGGTGCCCGCCGCCGCATCCTGCACGTCGACCGCCAGCGCGCCCGCTTCCAGCAGGGCATCCGACAGTGCCTCGACCGAGGCTTCCTCCACATGCATGATCGCGCACAGCCAGGCCATGGTGCCGTCCGTCGGCGCGGGTCAGTTTCGCCAGCCGCTCTTCGAGATAATGAATGCTGGTGCCGCCGCGGCGGAAGGCGGCATCGCCCATCAGTTCGCGGTGCAGCGGCAGGTTGGTGCTGATGCCTTCGATGACCGTCTCCGACAGCGCGATGTGCATGCGCGCGATCGCCTGCTCGCGGGTATCGCCGTAAGTGATGATTTTCCCGAGCAGCGAATCGTAGTGTGGCGGCACGAAGTAGCCGTTGTAGGCATGGGAATCGACGCGCACCCCCGGCCCGCCGGGCATGTGCAGCGAAGTGATGCGTCCCGGCGACGGCGTGAACTTGTACGGGTCCTCGGCATTGATGCGGCATTCGACGGCATGCCCCCTGAGCACGACGTCCTTCTGCCGCAGCGTGAGCTTCTCGCCTGCGGCCACACGGATCTGCAACTGCACCAGGTCGAAACCGGTGACGAACTCGGTCACCGGGTGCTCGACCTGCAATCGGGTGTTCATTTCGATGAAATAGAACTCACCCCCCTCGTAGAGGAACTCGAAGGTGCCGGCACCCTCGTAACCGATCTTGCGGCAGGCCTCGGCGCAACGCTCGCCGATGCGGGTCCGGGCACGGTCGGTCAGCAGCGGCGCCGGGGCCTCCTCGATGATCTTCTGGTGGCGGCGCTGCATCGAACAGTCGCGATCGCCGAAATAGAAGGCGTTGCGATGTTTATCCGCCAGCACCTGGATCTCGATGTGCCGCGGTTTTTCCAGGTACTTTTCCATGTACACCGACGGATTGCTGAAAGCGGCCTGTGCCTCCGCCCGCGTGGTGGCCACGGCATTCTTGAGCGCGGCCTCGGTATGCACCACACGCATGCCGCGGCCGCCGCCGCCGCCCGCCGCCTTGATGATCACCGGGTAACCGATCTGGCGAGCGATCTTGACGATTTCCTTGGGATCCTCGGGCAGCGCGCCGTCCATGCCCGGCACCACCGGTACACCGGCTTTTTTCATCGCGTTCTTGGCGCTGACCTTGTCGCCCATCAGGCGGATGGTTTCCGCGCGCGGGCCGATGAAGGTGAAACCGCTTTGCTCCACACGTTCGGCAAAATCGGCGTTTTCCGACAGGAAACCGTAGCCGGGATGGATGGCCTCGGCATCGGTGACCTCGGCGGCGGCGATGATCGCCGGCACGTTGAGGTAGCTCGCGGCAGACGGCGCCGGGCCGATGCACACCGACTCGTCGGCCAGCCGCACATACTTGGCTTCGGCATCGGCCTCGGAATGCACGACCACGGTCTTGATGCCCATTTCGCGGCAGGCACGCTGGATGCGCAGGGCAATTTCGCCGCGGTTGGCAATGAGGATTTTTTCAAACATGGGCTGGCGTTTTCAGGTGCGCGCGCAGGACATGCGCAGGACAATGGCGGCGGTCAACGGCGACGATACGGACAAGGCGGCCGGAAACTCATTCCATCAGGAACAGCGGCTGGCCGTACTCGACCGGTTGACCGTTCTCCACCAGGATGGCCTTGATCACGCCGTCGCGGTCGGACTCGATCTCATTGAGCAGTTTCATCGCCTCGATGATGCACACCGTTTCGCCGGCCTTCACCGCTTGCCCGACCTCGACAAAGGGTTTTGAGCCCGGCGCCGATGAGCGGTAAAAGGTGCCGACCATCGGTGACTTGACGGCATGGCCCTCGGCCACCGCCGGCGTTTCGGCCTCGGCCGCGGGTTCCGGCGGCTCGGCGGCCGGCATCGCGGCAACCGGCAGCACCACGTTTTGCGGGGCAACGGTCTGTGCGCCGGCCGCGCCGAAACGGCTGATGCGCACCTTTTCCTCACCCTCGGTGATCTCCAGTTCGGCAATGCCGGACTGCTGCACCAGGTCAATCAGCGTTTTCAACTTGCGCAAATCCATGAATCAGCCCTTTTTGGTATGGCGCAGCGCGTAATCAAGCGCCAGCTCGTAACCGGCCGGCCCGAGGCCGCTGATCACGCCGACGGCAATGTCGGAGAAATAGGATTCCCGGCGAAACGACTCCCGGGAAAACACATTGGAGAGGTGGATCTCGACAAACGGAATGGCCACTGCAGCCAGTGCATCACGCAGGGCAACGCTGGTATGGGTGTAGGCGGCAGGATTGATCAGTATGAAATCCACACCTTCGCGGCCGGCCTGCTGCACCCGTTCGACCAGCTCCGACTCGGAATTGCTCTGGAAAACCGCCAGTGTGGCCTGCGACGATTGCGCCCTCGCCTGCAGGCGGGATTCGATTTCGGCCAAAGTCGTCGCGCCGTAAATTCCCGGTTCGCGCGTACCCAGCAGGTTGAGGTTCGGCCCGTTCAGCAACAGCAGATGTTTCGGACTGGACATGGTGTTCCTGATTATAATGCGGCGACTGCTACGGGGGCGGCGTCAACCGGATGTCACGGCCTTGTTTCCGTCAAAATCAAAGATGGCGGATTTTGCCTTCAATTAAAGGCAAATGTCTACAAATTATTGATTATTGAGCAGTGTTGTAGCGCCAGAAGAATAGATCCGCCCTCCGCTTGCGTGGCCACACACTCCCGGCCGGAAACATCGATGCGCCCGATTGCTGATTCACGGATCTGCAGATACGATTTCCGAAGATTGCCGAAATTTAGCGTCATTTAACCGAAAAAAGCTGCTGGATAGATACATTTTCGATGTATCGCGCTTGCAGCAAACACCTGATCAGGCGCCGGCAAGCACGACCTGCAGCTGGTTACGCAGGCGGGTTTCCGTCAATTCACCCACCAGGCTGGCGGCGATGGCGCCCGAGCGGTCCAGTATCAGCGTGTACGGCAGAACACCCGCCTTGTTGCCCGCCTTGCGCGACAGCTCCACGGCGTCGATGCCGCCAATGAACAAGGGATAATTGATCCGGAATTCACGGGCAAAATCCCCGACTTTGTCAGCCTGATCGACGGCAATGCCTATGAATTGAACGCCGTTGGATGCATATTCCTGCTGGAAACGGACAAAAAGCGGAATCTCCTCGCGGCAAGGCGCACACCAGGTGGCCCAGTAATTGATGATCAGGATCTGCCCGCGAAAATCCTCCAGCGTCCGGGTCACGCCATCGAGCGTGGTCAGCGGACCTTCGAGGATGGCGCGCGCCGCATCATCCGCCGGACTCGCACCGAGGCTGCCGATGCGCCAGAGGTGGGCGCCGTAACCGGCCGTCGCGGCCACGGCGCCGACAGCGGCGGCCATCAGGGCCCGGCGCAGCGGTCTCACCGGACGCCCAGCGCCTGGTCAAGCACCCCGGCAAAACGGTCGGCGGCCTGGAAGCCGATCACGCGCAGGCCCTGGATTTCGCGGCCGGCCGGATCGAAAAACACGATGCCGGGCGGGCCGAAAAGCCGGAAACGCTGCAGCAGCGCACGGTGCTCCGGCGTGCTGGCGGTGACATCGGCCTGTATCTTGACCATCCTCGCGAGCCGGGACTGCACCGCAGGATCGGTGAAGGTATAACGCTCCATCTCCTTGCAGCTGACACACCAGTCGGCATAAAAATCGAGGAGCACGGTTTTGCCCGCCGCCGCACTGATCGCCGCATCCAGTTCGGCATTGCTGGACACCCGCTGGAACGGCACCGGGCCCGATGAGGCGCCGCCGGCCGCGGTGCTGCGAAGGCCGGACAGCGGTTGCAGCACATCGCGCGCTCCGGACAGCGCGCCGGCCAGGAAGGCAATTCCCGCGACCAGCGCGATGACGCCGATCCCCTTGCTGAAACGGGCAAAGCCGCGCGCATTCGGCGGCAGCGGATCCAGCGCCTGCAGGTGCACCGCCACCAGTATCAGCAAGGCGGCCCAGGCCAGCATCTGTGCCGTCACCGGCACCACCGGGGACACCAGGTAAATGGCGACCGCGATCAGCATCACGCCGAAGAAACGCTTGACCGTCTCCATCCACGGCCCGGACCTGGGAAGCAGGGTGCCGGCGGAGGCTCCGACCACCAGCAGCGGCACCCCCATGCCCAGCGCCATCGCAAACAGGGCGACACCCCCCAGCAGGGCATCACCGCTTTGCGAGATGTAGAGCAGCGCTCCGGCGAGCGGCGCAGCAACGCAGGGTCCGACGATCAGCGCCGACAGCACGCCCATCGCAAAGACCCCCGCATAGTGGCCGCCGTGCAACCTGCCGCTGGCGCCGGCCAGCCTTGACTGCAGCGCCGAGGGCAGCTGCAGTTCGTAAAACCCGAACATCGACAGTGCCAGCGCGACAAACACTGCGGCAAAGGCCCCGAGTACCCAGGGATTCTGCAGCGCCGCGGCCAGCATCGCGCCCGACAGTCCGGCAGCCACACCGGCCAGCGCATAGGTGAGGGCCATGCCGAGAACATAACTGCCGGAGAGCAGCAAACCGTGGGTGCGGGTGACCTTGTGGCCCTGCCCGACGATGATGCCGGACAGTATCGGCACCATCGGCAGCACGCAGGGCGTGAACGACAGCAGCAGGCCGAAACCGAAGAAGCTGAGAATCAGCAGCCAGGTATCGCCATGAAACAGCGCCGCCACCGCACCGTCTTCGCCCTGCGCGGCAGACGCCGCAGAGGACGGCGCGCCGAACAGGCGCGATGCGGCGGCATCGCCGCCGGTGGTCGCTGCGGCGAGCCGCAATTCGGCTTTCTGTTCGACCGGCACATAACATACGCCGACATCGGCGCAACCCTGGGAAACCGCGGTGAGCACCGCGCGCCGGGCACTGCCGGCATGGATCGGCAGCCGGATGAGCACTTCGTCCCGGTAAATCCGGGTTTCGCCGAAAAACTCGTCCTTGTGCACCAGGCCGGGCGGCCGTTCATCCGGGCCGGCGCTGACCGCGGCAGGTTCCAGCGAGAAGCGGAATTTGTCGCGGTACAGGTAATAACCCTTGGCAATCACATAACGCACCTCGACGGCATCCGGCGCAACGACCCGTGCGCTGAACACGAAGGCCTTTTCGGGGTCGAGCAGCTCCGGCTCCGCCGCCCGCGCAATGCCGGTGGCGAAAACAAACAGCAGGAGCAGCCAGCGCAGGATCATGTGCGGGGGGAGGAGGATATCGGCAGGGAGGCGGTTTCGGCGGCCACCCAGTCGAGGTAACCCGGCAGGCCGCGCTGCACTGGGACCGCGACGATTTCCGGAAGTTCGTAGGGGTGCTCGGCGCGGATTGCCGCCTCGAGATCGGCGTAACGCGCAGCCGTGGTTTTGATCATCAGCGGCACTTCAGCGGCCTCCTCCACCACGCCCTGCCAGCGGTAGACAGAAACACAGGGGGCAAGGACGCTGGCACAGGCCGCCAGCCTGCGTTCGACCAGCAGCCGGGCCAGGCGCTGCGCCGCAGCCGTGTCGGGCAGCGTCGAAAACACCAGCAGCGCGGATCCGGCATCAGCTGCCATGGAAGGGTCCGCGGCTGCCGGCGGGTACCGCGGCGATACCTTCGCGCACAGTCGGATACCGCAGGCGAACCCGCAGTTCCTGCTTGATGCGCACATTGGCAAGCCGCCGGGACTCGTTCATGAACGAATGGAGGTTCTCCGGGATCACCGACCGCGCTTCGGCGCGGGTCACCCGTGGCGGCCGTGGAAGGCGGAAACGATCCGCCACCAGGTCGAAGTAGTCGCCCATCTTCTGTGGCGCATCGTCGCTGGCGTTGTAACTGCGGTTGGCCTGGCCGCGATGCAGTGCAGCCACGATCATCCCGGCAAGGTCATCGGCATGCACGTGGTTCACGTAGGAGTCATCCTGCGGCAGCAGCGCAGGCGTGCCACGCTCGATTCGTGCCACCGGCAGGCGATTGGCGGCATAGATCCCGGGCACGCGCAGGATGCTGACCCGCACGCCGCTGCGTGCACCCCAGTCGCGCAAGCGGCGTTCGGCATCGGCGCGACGGTGCGCGCGATCGGTCTGCGGGCGCAGCGGGCTGGTCTCGTCGACCACGGCACCCCCGCAGTCGCCATAGACGCCGCTGGTGCTGATGTACACAAAGTGCTGTGGTAGACTGCCGCCCCTCGCGAGCGCCGCGATGAGATGCGCAGTGCGGGTGTCAATGCGGCCACGCGGTGGCGGCGGCGCCAGGTGGATGACATCGTGGGCAAGGCCCGGAAGGCCATCCAGCGTGTGCGGCAGGTCAAGGTCGCCGTACATCGGCATCAGGCCGTGACGGCGCAGCTCCGCAACCCGTTCCAGGCTGTGCGTCAGCGCATGGATGCGGTAGCGTTTGCGCAGCAGCAAGGCCGTGCGCAAACCGACGTCGCCGCAGCCGATGATCAGCAGCCGTTTCATAGTGCCCTATTCTAGCCCAGCCACCCTCCCCTGAATCTCCGACCCATGTCCCGGCAAATCACCATCCGCCCCAGCAGCCATGTATTTCACGCAAACAACGGCGAGACGGTGCTCGAGGCCGCCTTGCGCGAGGGCTACATGCTGCCCTACGGCTGCCGCAACGGCGCCTGCGGCTCCTGCAAGGGCAGGGTCGTCGAAGGCACGGTCGACCACGGCCTGTCGCAGGAAAGCGCATTGCCGGCCGCCGAACGCGGCCGCGGCATGGCGCTGTTCTGCCAGGCCCGGCCGACATCGGATCTGGTGATCGAATGCCGCGAAATCGGCGCGGTCAAGGACATCCCGGTGAAGATCCTGCCCTGCCGCGTGCAATCGCTGGAAAAGCTGGCCGCCGACGTGATGCGCATCCGGCTGCGGCTGCCGGCGTCTGAACGCCTGCAGTTTCTCGCCGGCCAGTACATCGACATCCTGCTCAAGGACGGCACGCGCCGCAGCCTCTCGCTGGCCAATCCGCCGCACGATGACGGGCTGCTCGAACTGCACCTGCGCAATTACGGCGGGCCGTTCAGCACCCATGTCTTCACGCAGATGAAGGAGAAGGACATCCTGCGTTTCGAAGGCCCCCTGGGCAGCTTCTACCTGCGCGAGGACAGCGACAAACCGGCCGTGCTGGTGGCGGGCGGCACGGGTTTTGCGCCGATCAAGGCCATCATCGAACACGCGATACACCACGGGATCAAACGTCCGCTGCTGCTGTACCGCGGCGCGCGCCAGGCCTCCGACCTCTACCTCAACGAACTCCCGGAAGCCTGGCAGCGTGAACACGGCATCCGTTATGTACCGGTGCTGTCGGAAGCGGTTGACGGGGATGGCTGGCAGGGGCGCCGCGGCCTGGTGCATGAAGCCGTCATGGCCGACCTGCCGGACCTGTCGGGCCACGAGGTTTATGCCTGCGGGGCACCGGCGATGATCGAGGCGGCAAAACAGGACTTCAGTTCGCGCTGCGGCCTCCCCGAGTCGGCGTTCCACGCCGATGCCTTCACCCCGGCGGTGGCGCCGGGCGGCTGAGCAGGCGGCCCTTACAGCGGTTTGCGCCGGCGACCGCCGGAGAGGCGGTTCAGCTGCAGCACCGCGAGGTCGAGGCTGGCGCGGTATTGCCCGCGGGCGGCATCCGGCCGATCAAGCTGCTCGTGCAGCCGCGCCAGTTCGAGATGCGCCGAATAGGTCGGCTCGATGGCGATGCTGGCCTCCAGATAACTCTGCGCCTTGCCCCACAGTTGCTGCCGCGCACACAGGCGTCCCAGCGCCAGCAGCAGTGTGCCGTCTGCGCGATGGTCCTTCAGCCAGCGCTCCGCACGCTCGATCTGGCGCAGGGTGTCCGGCCCGCTGCATTCCCCGTAGAGATTGACCAGCCCGCCGTCCCAGTCTGACTCGAGGCTGCGCTCGATCACCTCCTGCGCTTCCGCGCAGCGCCCCAGCGCGTGAAAAGCTGCCGCCGCCGCCGCGGCAACCGCGGTGTCGCGGCGATAAGCCTCCGGAACCCGTTTCCAGATTGCAGCCAGCGCCGCGGCATCTCCCGCCTCGCGTTCCAGCAGCTGGCACCAGGCATGGCTGCGCTCGGCATCGGCCCGGTCCTTGCCGAACACGGCGCGTTTTTCCAGCTGGTCGACGAGCGCAGGCACAAGATCCCAATGCCCGAGGCGTTGCCGCGCCCGCAGTTCGAGGCGCAGCGATGCCGTATGTTTGGTCGGCAACCTCGCCAGGGCGGCCAGCGCATCCTCGGGCCGCCGCTCATCGAGCAGTACCTGTGCTTCGCTGATCGCCAGGGCGGCATCCGGTTTCGCCGGGTCGGCGGCCTGTTGCGCGAGATAAGCGTCCCGGCGGTCCGGGGCCCGCAGCTCGTGTGCGGCACGCGCGGCGATGACCGCGCCGAGGTCGGCCGGCTCCCCCAGCGCAACAGCGCGATTCACATTTTTTTCCGCGCGTGCATAACTGCCGGCAAAAAAATCGCGCAAGGCCTCGATCAGCGCGCTGTGGGCCGCGGTCCGGCGCCGCTCTGCACGGAAACGCGCGACACGTGCCGGCAGCTCCACCGTGGTGACCAGCAGGCGGACCAGCAGGTAGGCGGCGGCAAAACCGGCCACTGCAAGAATCAGCGCAAAATTGAGCGAAAGCTCAATGCGGTGGCCGGGCAGTGCCACCAGCACATAACCGGTGTTCAGGCTGGCCAGAAGGGTCAGCCCCGTCGCCAGCGCGCCCAGCACGAAAATCCAGATCACCCAGCGCATGTGTTTCCCGGCTCCGGGCCCGCGCTCAGGCCGGCGCCTTGCCGCGTGAGGGACGCAGACGGCGCAAGGCATCCAGTGTTTCGGCGAGGTCCGGCACGGCAACCTCGACCTGCGCGGCCTGCAAGCGGCGCAGCACCGAAGCACTGGCGGCCACCGCGGGATCATTCATGTCGAAATGCCGCTCCAGTGTCGCCGAAGCGGCACGCAGGTCGGCCTGGAAGCTGCGAACATCCCGCGACAGCAGCGCAAGCCGCGCACCGAGCATCCGCAGCTTGAGGTTCTCCCTCAGGAAAAATGCCTGTTCCGGCGGCAACAGCACGGCATCCTCGACGCCGGTGCGCTGCACACGCACCAGCTGGCGCAATTCCTGCCACGCTTCGCGCAGCAGGCGCTCCCAGGCCGGAAGCCCGGCCGCAGGATCCGGCGCCGCCGCATCCGGCCGGGTGCGGGCCTCCATTGCGAGCGGCAGGCGGTCGATCGCCGCCATGGCGTCGTCGATCCTTGCCGCAGTGCCATGGACATCAGCCAGAGGCAGGGCCTTCAGCCTTTCGATGTCGCGCACGATCGCCCGCCTCAGGGTGTTGTAGCGCGGCTGCTCCAGGCGCTGCAGCCGGGATTCGGCATTTTCGAGCCCGATCAGCGCGGCCCGGACATTCGCCGCAATCTGCAACTGCTGGCTGGCCAGCAGCACCGACTGCTCGATCTCGGCAAACGCCCATTCATCGCGGTTGCGTGACAGTTCCTGGTACAGCGCCTCCAGCGCGATCTGCTGGCTCTGCGATTCGGCCAGCTTCGATTCGAGCACGCCGACCTTGATCTCGGCTTCACGCAGGGCGGCGGCGGCCTGATCGGCGCGCGCGGCGGCGGCCTGGTCACGGGCGGCCATTTCCGCCAGCCGCTGGGCCAGTTCGCGGCGCAGCGTGTCGTCCGTGCTGCGCCCCTGATGCCACTGGAAAACGGTGACGCCGGCGGCAATCAGGGCGACAACCAGCGCCAGCGCCGGCAGCAGCGCGGTGCCGCCGGACACCCGTCCCGGAGCCGCGCCGGCAGCAGCCGCGCGTACGGAATTTCCGGAATCGGCGATGGGCTCATTCATGCTTGGAGAATAACATGGCGACTGCGCGATCAAGCGCGCTGGAACAGCTGCGACAGCGCGCTCATCAGTCCCTCGTCACCCGGGGCGGTTTCCATGACGTTGCCGCAGCCGAGTTCGCGTGCGGCGGCGGCAATGCGCGGATGCGGCGCCAGCAGCGGTGTGCGCTTCAGCCATGACTGCCCGAGCCTGCCGACCATTTCAAACAGGTTGCGCAGGCCTTCGCTGCTGGTGACGGTCACCGCATCGACCTCGTTGCGCGCCCAGGCCCTGAGCAGCGGCGCGGCATCGGCACGCGGCCGCGCCCGCAGGTAACACTCGACATACTCGACGTCCGCGCCGCGCGCGGCCAGGGTATCACCCAGCAGTTCGCGCCCGCCGTCTCCGCGGAAGATCACCACCCGCCAGCCTGCGACCTGCTGCAATTCCGGCAGCGCCAGCAGCCCTTCGCTGTCGAAGGCGCGGGCGGGCGCGATGACTCCGGCAATGCCGAACCGTTTCAGTTCCTTGACGCTGCCCTTGCCGATCGCCGCCGCGCGCAAACCCTGAGGCCATGAGCGGCGCGCGACGATCTGGTTCATCGCGCGCAGCACCGCGTTCGGGCTGATGAATACCGCAAGATCGAAGCGGTCGAGGCGATCGACGGCCGCGATCAGCGGCGCAATATCGGCGGTGTCGAGAATCTCCAGCACCGGAAACAGGATCGGGTGGCCGCCCGCGGCACGGATCATTTCGGCCAGCACCCCGGCCTGCGGCGCCGGCCGCGTGACCACGATGCCGCGTCCGGCAAGGGGGCCTGCCGCGGTCATGCGTCCTGCGCCAGCGCAGCGAGTATGTCCGCAGCGCCGCGGCGCTTCAGGTCTTCAGCCAGCGCGATGCCGAGGGTTTCCGCGTCGCCGGCCGCGCCGCCGGTTTCGCCGCGCACGACCCGCGACCCGTCGGGTGCGCCGACAAGGCCGCGCAGAAACAGGCGCTCGCCGGAAATTTCGGCGAATCCGGCCAGCGGCACATTGCAGCTGCCGGCCAGTGTCCGTGAAAACGCACGCTCGGCGAGCACGCACTGCCGGGTCGGCGGATGCACCAGCGGGGCCAGCAATCCGGCCAGGTCGCCGCGATCCTCCCGGCACTCGATGCCCAGCGCGCCCTGGCCGACCGCCGGCAAACTGGCCTCGGGCGGCAACAGCGCGGTGATGCGTTCGGCCAGACCCAGCCGCTTGAGCCCGGCGGCGGCAAGGATGATGGCGTCGTACTGCCCTTCATCGAGCTTGCGCAGCCGGGTCTGCACATTGCCGCGCAATGCCTCGATGACCAGTTGCGGATGCCGCGTACGCAGCTGACATTCGCGGCGCAGGCTCGAGGTGCCGACACGGGCGCCGGGCGGCAGCTGTTCAAGGGCACGGTAATTCACGGACACGAATGCATCGCGCGGATCTGCGCGCTCGAGGATCGCCGCCAGCGCAAATCCCGCGGGCAGGTGCATCGGCACGTCCTTCATCGAATGCACCGCGATGTCGGCACGGCCGTCGGCCAGCGCATCCTCCAGTTCCTTGATGAAGAGGCCCTTGCCGCCAATCTTGGCGAGCGAGCTGCCAAGATTGCGATCACCCTCGGTGGTCATGCCGAGCAATGAGACCTGCAGCCCCGGATATAATCGCTGCAGTTCCGACTGCACATGCCGCGCCTGCCACAGGGCCAGCGCGGACTCGCGGGTGGCGATCACCAGCGTTTCCGGCAGCCGCTCGACTTGCCTTTCTATCATATTGATTTTATTGAATATTTTTGATCGATTTGCTGCGCTGATTGTAGCATGCATGCTGCTCGCGGCGGCCCCGTCCCACGCCCAGCTGCAGCCGGCGGATGACCTGGCGCGTGCCGCGGCTGAAGCACGCTCGCGCGGCGTGCCGCTGCTGGTCGCGTTCATGCAGCAGTCCTGTCCGTACTGCGCCGTGGCGCGGCGTGATCACCTGCTGCCGCTGCAGAGTGATCCGCAGTGGAGCAATCGCGTGCGGATTGTCGAAATCGAAACCGACCGCAACACGCGCCTGCGCGATTTCGCCGGCAACACCACCACCCATCGCGCCTTCGCGAAGAGCCTCGGTGTGCGCCGCGTGCCAACACTGATCGTTTTTGATGCCGACGGCAGGCAGGCCGCGCCGCCAATCACCGGACTGCTGTCGGAGGACTTCTACCGGCTCTACATCGAACAGGCGATCGAGGCCGGCATCACCCGCATGCGCTCGCCCGGACGCTGAGTACCCCGGTTTCAGCGGACGAGGTCGCGAACCACGTGCTGCTGGCGGCGGCTCACCGGTATGCGCTCCTCCAGTCCGGCCAGCACGACCTGCCACGGGCCTTCCCCGCTGTCCGCGGCAGCACGTTCGAAGCCGCGGATCGCGGCGCGCGCCACCAGGCAGTTGCGGTGCACCCGCACGAAACGGTCCGCAAATTCCTGCTCGAGCTGGGTCAGCGATTCCTCGATCAGGTACTCGCGGCCGGCGGTGCGCACCGTCACGTATTTCAGCTCGGCGCGCAGGAACAGCACGTCCCCGACCGGGATCAGATGCACCCTGCCGCGTTCGGCGGCACTGAGACAGCTGCGCGGCACGGGCCGCATCGCGCGCAGCATTTCAGGAGCCGGCGCGGATTTGCGAACGCCGATGCGCGACAGCGCCTCCTGCAGCCGCGAGGCCTTGATCGGCTTCAGCAGGTAATCGACGACGTGCAGGTCGAAGGCCTGGATGGCGTAGGCATCGTAGGCCGTGGTGAAAATCACCGCGGGCGGGGGTTCCAGCTTCTGCAGGTGCTGCGCGACCTCGATGCCGTCCATGCCCGGCATGCGCACATCGAGCAGCACGACATCCACGCCGCCCTCCGCCAGCCGCAGGGCGTCGCGGCCGTTGGCGGCCTCGCCGACAATGGCCACCGGCAGCGCCGGATTGACGTCGGCCAGCAGGTCGCGCATGCGGCTGCGCGCCGGCGCCTCGTCATCAACCACCAGCACCTGCAGCGGCGCGCTCAAGGCACGGCCTTCCTGTAGGGCATCACGATGCGCACCTCGTAGGTGCCTTCACCAATGCGGGTCGTCAGTTCCGCGGCGACATCGAAATGCAGCTGCAGGCGCTCGCGGATGTTGGCGAGCGCCATCTTGTTGCCGGTGTGGTGGCCGCCGTCCGCACGGTAGGGATTGCTGAGCGCGACATGCAGGCGATCGCCGGCCGCGTGGATGTTGATGCTCACCACGCCCGGCGTCTCGGCGGGCTCGATGCCGTGGTAAACCGCGTTCTCGAGCAGGGGCTGCAATGCGAGGGGCGGCACCAGTGCATCGGGAGGCATGCCCTCGAGATGCCACTCGACCCGCAGCCGGTCACCCAGCCGCAGCTGTTCCAGGTCCAGGTACTGGCGGCAGAGTTCCAGCTCGCGCGAAATCGGCGTCAATTCGCTGTTGTCGGCCATCAGCGCGCGGAACAGGCCGGCCAGATCCTCGAGTGCGGCTTCCGCGCGCCGCGGTTCCTGGCGCACCAGCGACAGCACTGCGTTGATGCTGTTGAACAGGAAATGAGGCCGTATCCGCGCCTGCAGCGCCTGCAGGCGCGCCTCGGCCAGCGCGGGTGACAGGGCGCGGCCGCGCAGATCGAAATAAACCAGCAGCATGGCCGTGGTCAGCGCAACGATCAGCAGGCGCCGCACCAGCATCGACGGATCGGCAAGATAGAACAGTTCAGCCGCCGCATGCAGGGCGACGGTCAGCAGCAGCTCGAGGCCGATGACGGCCATCACGGCAGCGGCATAGGGCAGCCGGCGCAGCACATTGTTGATCGCGGCAAGCACCAGCAGGCTGAGGATCAGCAGCGGCTCCACTGCTGCTGCATTCTCCGCAATCTGCGCCGGCCATTCGCGGAATCCGCCGACCTGGAGCAGCGAGGCCAGCAGGGCCACGCCGTTCACGATCAGCAGCATGCGCAGCAGGATTCCGGGATTGCGGAAGTCCGGCAGGGCGCCGGTGTTGGCATTATGATTTATACTCCGCGCCATGGCGGTTTCATTCTAGCAAAACCCACGCAAGTTCATGACGGCAAAAGACAAAACGACGAGAAGCGGCGCAAAGCCGGGCGCCACCAAAGCGTGGTCGGGACGTTTCAGCGAACCGGTTGACGATCTCGTCAAACGCTTCACGGCCTCGGTCGGTTTCGACCAGCGGCTCGCCGAATTCGACATCCAGGGCTCGGTCGCCCATGCGCGCATGCTGCGGGCGACGGGCATCATCTCCGCCGGCGATCTCGAAGCCATCGAGCGCGGTCTGGCGGCGATTCTCGAGGAAATCCGCAGCGGCAGTTTCCCATGGTCCGTCGACCTCGAGGACGTGCACCTCAACATTGAACGCCGGCTCACCGACATGGTCGGCGACGCCGGCAAGCGCCTGCACACGGGACGCTCGCGCAACGACCAGGTCGCCACCGACGTGCGGCTTTACCTGCGCGCCGCCATCGACCATGTGCAGACCCTGATCAAGAACCTGCAGCGCGCACTGCTCGACCTCGCGGAGCATCACGCCGACACGGTGATGCCCGGCTTCACCCACCTGCAGGTGGCGCAGCCGGTGTCCTTCGCCCACCACCTGCTCGCCTATGTTGAAATGCTGTCGCGCGACGCCCAGCGCTTCGCCGACTGCCGCAAGCGGGTCAACCGGCTGCCGCTGGGCGCCGCCGCGCTGGCCGGCACCTCCTTCCCGATCGACCGCCAGATGGTCGCCAAGGAACTCGGTTTCGACGGCGTCTGCGAAAACTCGCTGGACGCGGTGTCCGACCGCGACTTCGCGATCGAGTTCGTCGCCGCCGGCGCGCTGACAATGACCCACCTGTCGCGCTTCAGCGAGGAACTGATCCTGTGGATGAGCCCCCGCTACGGTTTCATCGACATCGCCGACCGTTACTGCACCGGCTCGTCGATCATGCCGCAGAAGAAGAATCCGGACGTCGCCGAACTGGTGCGCGGCAAGACCGGCCGCGTCAACGGCCACCTGGTGGCGCTGCTGACGCTGATGAAGGGCCAGCCGCTGGCCTACAACAAGGACAACCAGGAAGACAAGGAGCCGCTGCTCGACACCGTCGACACACTGATGATGAGCCTCGCGGTATTTGCCGGAATGGTCGGCGGCATCACCGTCAACGCCGAGCGCATGCGCGCCGCGGCGCGCGAAGGTTATGCAACGGCAACCGACCTCGCCGACTACCTGGTGAAGAAGGGCCTGCCCTTCCGCGAAGCGCACGAGGCGGTGGCGCTGGCGGTGCGTTTTGCCGAAACCCGCGGCTGCGACCTGTCCGAACTGTCGCTGGAAGATCTGCGGCAGTTCTCGCCGCTGGTCGCCGCCGATGCCTTCGACGCGCTGACCCTCGAAGGCTCGATGAAAAGCCGCAGTCACATCGGAGGCACTGCGCCGGCACGGGTCAAGGCCGCGATCGCCAAGGCACGCAAGACATTGCTCTGATTCGCGCGTCGCCCTGACGGCGGCGTCAGTCGATGCGCGGCACCGCCGCGCTTTCGCGCACCACCAGCTCCGTCGGCAGCTTGCAGCGCAGGTCCACCGCTTTTCCGGCCAGCCGCATCAGCAGGTGATTGGCGGCATAAGCGCCGAGATCGGCGGTCGGAAACCGCACCGTGGTCAGCGCCGGCCGCATCATCGCGGCGACCTCCATGTCGTCGAAACCGGTGATCGACACATCGCCCGGAACCGCCAGGCCCTGCACATGGCATTCGGCGATCGCGCCGATGGCCAGCACGTCGTTGCCGCAGATCACAGCCGTCGGCCTGTCGCGCGCAGCCATCACCTCGCGCAGGCCGTCACGGCCGCCGGTGTGGGTGTACGGCTTTTCGACGACCTGTTCGGGGTGAAGCGCGATGCCGCGCGCGGCCAGCGCCTGGCGCACGCCGGCGAGGCGCTCCTGGGCGCGCTCGTTGTGCACGGTGATCCCGGAAACCATCGCAAACCGGCGATGGCCGAGGTCGAGCAGGTAATTGGTGATGCGCACCGCCGCGGCGCGATTGTCGAAACCGACGCAGGGATGGTTGCCGCTCTCGTCGAAGGCCCAGGTCAGCACATAGGGCACGCCATGCGCTTCGATCATGCGGTAGATGTCGGGATGATGGGTCGTTCCCAGCAGCACCAGTCCGTCGACGCCGCGCTCGATCAGCGTGCGCGTCACACGCGCCTCGATGCCGGCGTCAAAATCGTGGCTGGCCAGCAGCAGCACGTAACCGGCGGAGTCCAGTGTCCTTTGCAGCGCGTGTATGGTGTTGGCGAAAATCGCGTTGTCGAGGGTCGGCACCACCGCGCCGATGGTATGGGTGCGCCGCGACGCCAGCGCCCTCGCCGCGCCATGCGCGACATAACCGAGTGAACGCGCCGCCTGCTGCACACGCTCCAGCGTGCGTGCCTTGACCTTGTGCGGCAGCGTCAGCGCGCGCGACACGGTCGCCGTCGACACCTTGGCGAGCCGCGCGACGTCGGCGAGCCGGGCCGCCTTGCTGGCGCGCGCCTTCACCGGAGAAAAAAAGCCGGCGCGAGCCGGCTTTCCTGGCGCATGGACAAAGCGCTCAACGGTACTGCTTCGCGCTGTGCTTGCGGTATTTCGCGAGCAGGCGCTGCGGCTGGCGGAAGGCGTCGCGGCGGAAAGGATCGCCAAGTTCCTGCGTCAGCATCATGTTGATGACCGTGGGTTTGTTGGAACGCACCGCCGCCCGCAGCGCATCACCGACTTCATCCACGTGCTCGACCGTCAGCCCCTGCGCGCCCATCGACTCCGCGACATCGGCAAAGTTGGGGTTCTGCAGGTTGGTGCCCAGGAAGCGGTTGTCGAAGTAATCAACCTGGTTCTTTTTCTCCGCGCCCCACTGGCCGTTGTTGAACACCACGGCGACAACCGGGATTTTTTCGCGCACGCAGGTCATCACCTCGTTGAGGCTCATGCCCCAGGCGCCGTCGCCGACATAGGCGATCGACGGCCGGTCGGGACGGCCGACTTTCGCCCCCATCGCCGCCGGGAATGCATATCCGCAGTTGCCGAAACTCATCGCCGCGAGGAAGGACGGTGCCTGTTCGAAATGCAGGTAGCTGTTGGACACCGAGCAGACGTTGCCGATGTCGGTGGCGACCATCGCATTTTTCGGCATGGCACGGGCCAGCGCCGCCAGCGCCTGGCGCGGGCCGATGCGGGTCTTGGTGTTCGGCGAGGGCCATTTGTCCAGTTCTTCAGCCCAGGCTTTTTTCTCCTTCTGGATCTCGGACAACCGCGCCTTGTTGGGCGTCATCTTCGCCATCGCCCTGACGCGCTCGAGCAGCGATCGTGGTTTTCTTGACCAGCCCGAGCATGCGCGAGTCGGCATCGACCTGGATGATTTTCGCGTTCTTCGGCCAGTAGTCGAGGCCGTGCTGCGGCAGCGTGCCGAAGGGCCCGAGGCGCGAGCCCAGCGCCAGCACGACATCGGCGCGGGCGATCAGCTTCATTGCCGCTTTCGAACCCTGGTAGCCGAGCGGACCGCAGCACAGCGGATGGCTCGCCGGGAAGGAATCATTGTGCAGATAGGAATTGACCACCGGCGCGGTCAGGTATTCGGCCAGCGCGGCGCATTCCTTGATGCCGCCGGCCATGATCACGCCGCCGCCGGACAGGATCACGGGGAATTTCGCCTTCGCCAGCATTTTCGCCGCGGCGTCCAGCGACTCCGGACCGCCGGCGCCGCGCTCCAGCTTGTGCGGTTGCGGAATCTCGTATTCGCCTTCGCCGTAGAAATAGTCGCGCGGAATGTTGACCTGCACCGGACCGCGTTCCGCCATCGCGATATCAAAGGCGCGGCCGGTCAGCTCGGCAATGCGCAGCGGCGAATTGACGTGCACCTGCCATTTGGTGATCTTGGAGAAAATCGGCATCTGCTCGGTTTCCTGGAAACCGCCCAGACCCATGCTCAGGCTGCCCGACTCGGGCGTCACGCAGACCACCGGTGAATGTGCCCAGTACGCCGCCGCGATGCCGGTGACGAAATTGGTGATGCCGGGGCCGTTCTGCGCGATGCACACGCCGTGTTTGCCGGTGACCCTTGAATAACCGTCGGCCATGTGCGCGGCGTTCTGCTCGTGTGCCACCGACAGGAAGCGGATGCCGGCCAGCGGAAACAGGTCGTGGGCATCCATGTAAGCCGAACCGACGATGCCGAAGGTGTCCTTCACACCCTGCGCCACCAGCGTTTCGACGAAGGCTTCGGACGGGGTCATCCGCAGCTTGCCGCCGGCAGCGGATGCCTTGGCCATGTTTTTGGTGTCTGCCATGGTATTCATGGATACTTCCTCCGGAGTAAAAAGCGCACGGCGCCACACCGGCGCCAGCCGCATCAATGCAGTTTGGATTCCTGGTCCTGCCGGCGGAAATATCCGGCCGGAGGCCCTGCATGATACGCCGCCGGGACAGGCAGTGCAAACGCTTGCACAAACATCCGTAACCTTTTGTTTTTATTCATTTTTTACTCTCGGCAACAGCGCAAAAATCCGGCCAAGCCGTTGTTTTTACTATGCTTTCGGACAGTGGCTCCGGGGCAGGCTACAATCCCGCCGATGCTTCGCGCACCTGTCCCGTCCATACCGGCTTTCCCACTGAATTGAACGCCCCCACCGACCCCCGGCAGCTGGCGGCCGGCGATTTCTCCGCCCTCGCCGAACAACTCGAGCGCCGTATCGCCGGCGAAGTCCGTTTCGACACTGCCGCGCGGGCAACCTACTCCGCCGACGCCTCGAATTACCGCCAGATTCCCATCGGCGTGGTACTGCCGCGCAGTATCGGGGAAATCGTTGAGACGATCGATATCTGCCGCGAATTCGGCGTGCCGATCCTGCCCCGCGGCGGCGGCACCTCGCAGAACGGCCAGTGCGTCAACGTCGCCGTGGTCATCGATACCTCGAAGTACCTGAATCGCGTGCTCGAAGTCGATCCGGCGGCAAAAACCGCGCGCGTCGAGCCGGGCGCCGTCTGCGACACGCTGCGCGATGCCGCCGAACGGCACGCGCTGACCTTCGGCCCCGATCCGGCCACCCACAGCCGCTGCACGCTGGGCGGCATGATCGGCAACAATTCCTGCGGCGCGCACTCGGTGATGGCGGGCAAGACCGTCGACAATATCGAGACGCTGGACGTGCTGACCTATGACGGCCTGCGCCTGACCGTCGGTCCGACTTCCGAAGACGAACTGGTGCGCATCATCCGCGGCGGCGGCCGCCGCGGCGAAATCTACCGCCGGCTGCGCGACCTGCGTGACAAATATGCCGACCTGATCCGCGCGCGTTTCCCGAAAATCAAGCGCCGCGTCTCCGGCTACAACCTCGACCAGCTGTTGCCGGAGAACGGTTTCAACGTTGCGCGCGCGCTGGTCGGCACCGAGGGCACCTGCGTCATCACGCTGGAGGCCAAAACCCGGCTGGTGCCCAGTCCGCAATCGCGGGTGATCCTGGTGCTCGGCTTCCCCGACATCTACCGGGCCGGCGACGCGGTGCCGGACATCCTGCCCTTCCGGCCGATTGCCACCGAAGGTCTCGATGAACGCATCATCGGCGGCCTGCGCGAGCGTGGACTGCGCGCTAACGACATCGCGCTGCTGCCGCCGGGCAATGCCTGGATCATGATCGAGTTCGGCGCCGACACCGTCGATGCCGCCAGCGCACAGGCACAGGCGCTGATCGACCATTACGCCGGCAAGCCCGAGAGCGCCGTGCAACCCTCATCGTGGCTGATCACCGACCCGGCGATGTGCGAACGCATCTGGACCATCCGCGAAACCGCGGCCTCGGCCACCGCGCTGACCATCCATCCCGATGAACCGGATCCGGTTGTCGGCTGGGAGGACGCCGCGGTCGATCCGCTGCGCCTGGGCGACTATCTGCGCGAATTCCAGGCACTGGTCGACCGCCACGGCTACAAAACCTCGCTCTACGGCCACTTTGGTGACGGCTGCATCCATGCCCGCATCACCTTCGACACGCGTTCCGTCGAAGGCATCCAGGTCTGGCGCAGTTTCCTGCGCCAGGCGGCCGAACTGGTCGTCAAGTACGGCGGTTCGCTGTCGGGTGAACACGGTGACGGCCAGGCCAAGGCCGAATTCCTGCCGGTGATGTACGGCGAGGAACTGATGCAGGCCTTCCGCGAGTTCAAGGCAATCTGGGATCCGGACAACCGGATGAACCCGGGCAAGGTCATCGACCCCTACCGCGCCGACGAAAACCTGAAATACGGGCCGGATTACCAACCGTGGCGACCAGCAACGCAATTCGCGTTCGCCAGCCTCGAGGGCAAGGGTTTCAATCGCGCGGTCGAGCGCTGCGTCGGCATGGGTAAATGCCGGGCACAGGCCGGCGGCGTGATGTGCCCAAGCTACCGCGCAACCGGCGAAGAACGTTATTCGACCCGTGGCCGCGCGCGGCTGCTCGGCGAAATGCTGCGCGGCGAAGTCATCCGCGACGGCTGGCAGAGCGAAGAAGTCCGCGAAGCGCTGGATCTCTGTCTCGCCTGCAAGGGTTGCCGCAGCGACTGTCCGACGCATACCGACATGGCCGCGTACAAGGCCGAGTTCCT
>LNFM01004043.1_pt1 | contig 40597 bp, 32 predicted proteins | sample 596031 | NCBI WGS metagenome assembly LNFM01 (sample SAMN04254537, study PRJNA301005) | activated carbon metagenome | isolation source: dual media filters at the Ann Arbor, Michigan drinking water treatment plant | place: USA: Ann Arbor | reverse complement strand
GGGCAAACGCCCGGACGAGCCGCTTCCCGCTGCTCAAATGGGGCTAATATGGAGTAGGGAATATGAGCGATAACGAACGCTTTGGACCGGGGGCCTATTTAACCCCGGAAGAAGCCAAGGAGTTTCACAAAATCTTTGTGAGCAGCTTCATCGGCTTCACTATCGTCGCAATCATTGCGCACGTGCTGGTTTGGATGTGGCGGCCTTGGTTCCCCAGCGTCGACGGCTACGCAATGGTGAACGACGCTGTCCAGGTTGCCTCGGCAACCGTCACATCAATTCTATTATAAGGAGGCGGTATCATGTGGAGACTTTGGTTAATATTTGATCCGCGCAGGACACTTGTCGCATTGGCATCATTCCTGTTTGTTCTGGCTCTGTTGATCCACTTCATTCTGTTGAGCACTGATCGGTTCAACTGGATTGAAGGGCCTGCAGTTGTGCCGGCTGCCGCTGTTGCGGCTCCGGTTGCTGCACCGGCCGCTGCTCCGGCTGCGGTTCCGGCCAGCTGACCTGAAACCAAGCCCCAAAGAGGTCGTGGCGCTTCGGCGCCACGTACCTCCCGGGGATTTATAACTATCATCAGGTTGCTCACCATTTTGGTGGCTGGACAAAATGTCTTGCCCGGGGGGCAGTAGGGGATGTGCTATGTCGCTGTTAAGTTTTGAAAGAAAATATCGTGTTCGTGGCGGGACGCTCATCGGCGGAGACCTGTTCGATTTCTGGATCGGGCCGTTCTACGTCGGCTTTTTCGGAGTCATTTCAGCGATCTGCGCAATATTGGGGACGGCATTGATCCTATATGCCGCCTCGCTGGGACCAACCTGGAACCCTTGGCTCATTTCGATTAACCCGCCTGATATTAAATACGGCCTGGGGCTTGCTCCACTTAAAGAGGGCGGGTTCTGGCAAGTCATCACAATGTGCGCGACTGGTGCCTTTGTGTCTTGGGCATTACGTGAAGTCGAAATTTGCCGGAAACTGGGCATGGGTTATCATGTGCCCATCGCGTTCGGTTTCGCCATTCTCGCTTATGTAACGCTCGTAATCTTCCGACCGTTTCTGATGGGTGCATGGGGCCATGGTTTCCCCTATGGAATTTTCAGTCATCTGGATTGGGTGTCGAACACCGGCTACATGTATGTGAATTTCCATTACAATCCGGCGCATATGATTGCGGTGTCGTTCTTCTTTACGACCACCTTTGCGCTAGCGCTTCACGGCGCACTGATCCTTTCGGCGGTCAACCCGATGAAGGGCGAAAACGTCAAGACGCCGGAATATGAAGATACATTCTTCCGCGATTTTATCGGCTATTCGGTCGGGACCATCGGTATCCACCGTGTCGGCCTGTTCCTCGCGCTAAATGCCGGCTTTTGGAGCGCGGTCTGTATCATCATCGCCGGACCACTTTATGCAGGCGGCTGGCCTGAATGGTGGGAGTGGTGGCGCAACATACCGATCTGGTCTTAAGGGGGAGGAATAGCACATGGCACGTTATCAAAATATATTTACCCAGGTGCAGCTGGTATCAGCTCCCGAAATGGGCATGCCGATGCGAGGCTCCAACGATCCACGCTTAGGCATGACCGGGTGGAGCTACTGGATGGGCAAATTCGGACAAGCCCAGATTGGACCGATTTATCTCGGCTGGTTGGGCACTTTGTCACTGATCTTCGGTTTTCTCGCAATCGAGATTATCGGTTTCAACATGGCCGCCTCGGTCAACTGGGATCCATTAGAATTCCTTCGTCAGTTCTTCTGGCTCACACTAAACCCTCCTGGACCAGAGCACGGATTTTCGCCGTTCGTACCCCTGAAAGAGGGTGGCTGGTGGATACTGGCAGGCTTTTTCCTGACAACATCGATCATCCTGTGGTGGGTTCGCGGATATCGCCGGGCACGAGCGTTGGGCATGGGCACGCATGTGTCTTGGGCCTTCGCCGCTGCGATCTGGTTGTATCTCGTTCTTGGTTTCATCCGCCCGTTTTTCATGGGCAGTTGGGCAGAGGCAGTTCCTTTCGGAATTTTCTCACACCTTGAATGGACGAACAACTTCTCGCTGCAATATGGAAATTTGTTCTACAACCCGTTCCACGCGCTATCGATTGCGTTCCTCTATGGCTCGGCGCTGCTTTTCGCTATGCACGGCGCGACGATCCTTGCGGTTGGCCGCTATGGCGGCGAACGCGAACTCGAACAGATTACCGACCGTGGCACAGCATCGGAGCGTGCAGCCTTGTTCTGGAGATGGACCATGGGCTTCAACGCAACGATGGAATCGATCCATCGCTGGGCTTGGTGGTTTGCAGTTCTCTGCCCGCTGACGGGCGGTATCGGGATCTTGCTAACAGGCACAGTGGTCGATAACTGGTATCTCTGGGCAATCGAGCACAAATACGCACCAGAATATTGATAAGTTAAACCTAATTCGGCTTGGCTGAATTGGGGGCATGGAAAACCCGGCTGTAATGGCCGGGTTTTCTTTTACATGCGATTGGTAGCTTGGTTTCGAAGCATCCTACGCCGATGCAGGTCATAGAGATGCACCGGGAAGGCCAGCATAAGCGGCAGGGAGATAAACGGCCAAGCCATGCCGGTCAGTGCGGCGCGCAGGCCGAGCATCATCAGCACTGCAGGCAATAAAGCGGGCACGATATTGGCCCAGAGATTACCACGTGACTTAAGCCAGACGGCCTCGACGGCGAGCACGGCAAGAACAATATCTACCGCCCGCCCGCTAGCGAAAAACTCTTCCATTAGCCAAAGGGGCCGTTGAGCTGCACCACTTGATAATTGAGCGCGCCAGCGATCGTGACCCAGATAAGATAAGGTACCAGCAGCAGCGCGGACCATTTTGAAAAACGGCCGCAAAACAGGATGAGGATGAGCACGGACAACCACAATGCGATCAGCTCGTAAAAAGCCAAATCAGGACGGTGCAGCCGGAAGAATAGAAAACTCCAACCAAGGTTGAGAAACCCGTTTAGAGCAAAGAGACCAAGGCTGATTTCTGTATCGCGGCGGGTAGGAGCTTTTTCCCAAGCCAACACACCTGCTACCGCAATCATCGCAAAAATCGATGTCCAGATCACACCGAACATATAATCGGGCGGCGCCCAATCAGGCTGTTGTAACGAATAATACCATTCGTCGAGAACGGTAATGCTGCCACCAACTACGGCTGTCACCAACGCCAATGTGCCCGCAATTATGATCGGGAATATACCGGCTCGTGTCATGCGAAGGCTTATCTCTCTACTGTTTTTAGCCCGAACAAATGCCCCAGATCTTTAAAGAAAATTCTGACATGGGCCATGGGATCGCGCCGAACCAGTTGTTTGTTCATATAGGCTTCCCATGTCAAGCGCTGCACATCGGGGTCTTCGCACATCTTGACGAAACGCTCGCGACGCTTGTCGTTCTTGTACCAAAAATATTGCATTATTCCCAATATCCAGAACACCCGGCCATGTGCCTTCATGAACGATTTGCGCGCCAGACGAAGCGCTTTCGGATTGCCGCTCGCGAGATACGCGGCAACGGCATTCGCGCTGTCTCGCCCCGCAGTCATCGCGTAATAAATGCCCTCGCCTGATGATGGCGCAACAACCCCCGCAGCATCTCCCGCAACAACGACATTCCGGCCATTGTCCCAACGCTTGAGCGGCTTCAAGGGAATCGGCGCGCCTTCCTTACGGACTGTCTTCCAGTGCGTCATGCCCGTTTGTTCACGCATTAATCGCGTTGTCTCGCGCAAAGGAAAACCTTTGTCTGCACTACCAAGTCCAATGCTCGCTGTTTTGCCGTGCGGGAAAACCCAGGCGTAGAAATCTGGAGAAAGATGGCCCTGATAATATACATCACACTGGGTTTCTTCATAATCGGCATCAATTATGTCGGGAACCTCGACAATCTCATGATAGGCAAAAACGCATTTCACATGATCGGCATTTTTGATGCACTGCTTGGCGACATTGGAGCGTGCGCCATCTGCACCGATCACCGCGCGCGTGGTGACAGTCTGCAACGGCGCGTTCCGGTCTGTACGATACGACAATGTAACGATGTTGGCGCTGTCGTCGACCTCTTCGCACTTGCCAGTGACGCGCGTGGCCCCCGATTCTTCGGCGCGATTGCGTAACCATTCGTCAAAACTATCACGATCCACCATGCCTACATAGCCGTCGCCGACTGGCATCAACACCTTCTTGTTGGAAGGCGCAATAATACGCGCCGATTTGGCGTGCGCTACAAGCAATGTCTGCGGGATATCGAAATCCTTGAGCAAGCGCGGCGGAACAGCACCGCCGCACGGCTTTATCCGCCCCGCCTTGTCGAGCAGCATCACGCGGTGTCCGGCATTGGCAAGATCATTGGCCGCCGTCGCCCCCGAAGGTCCGCCACCGACAACGATTACGTCATAATCTGTCTGGGCACTCATGCTTGCACCGCCTTTCCGATTGAACTTTGACGCGACAGGCTGGTGCCAGTCGCCACTATTGCGGCGAGCAGAAACATGACCGCCTCCACCGCAAATACTGTTTGAAACGCAATGCTGTCTTGCCCCAACATGCTGCGCAATTGATCGACAATGATTGCCCCAAGCAATCCGCCCGCGCCGAATGCGATTGCCTGCGATGCTCCCCAGACGCCCATCCTTGCACCTTCGCCCGATGACTCTCCATCGCTCGCAAGGCCTAGCATCGCTCCGACAGCAGCCACCGCAAATACACCGTTTGCCACGCCCAAACCGAATACATTTGCAGTCAGCGGCCATACCGGACCGACAACTGCAGCAGTCGAAAGTCCGGCAAGCATCACAGCAGAGCCGATGCAGCCAAGCACAATCCACAGTTTGAGATTTGGCCCGAACCTTTTCGCATAAAGGCTACCGCCCAGACCTGCGACCAGCATACCGAGCAATATGCCACTGTGCTGAACGCCGGCGAGTTGGGTTGACTCGCCCGGCGTCATGTCAAACACAAAGCCAGCAAAGGGTTCGAGGATGAGGTCCTGCATGCTGTAAGCCAGCATTGAGATAAAGACGAAATAGGTGAAACGCCGCGCCTGATTGTCCTGCCAGATATCTTTCAGAACTTCGGCAAAATGTGATTGTTTCGCTTCAGATTTTGAAGCGACAACAGGTGCGCTGTTTCTTTCCAAACCGCGCAAAGCAAGCATCGCTAAGCAAAATGCAATTAGAACTACCATGCTAGTCACAACAGCAAGCCGTGCTTCGCTGAATGGGTCTAGATACGCTCCGGAAATACCCGCCGCCACAACTATGCCCGCTACCATCATCGTCCAACTGATCGCCGCAGCCGCAGGTTTGCGCTCAAGCGAAACGCGCGATGCGAGCAGAGCGAGCAGGGCTGTGCCCGACATGCCGACACCAAGCCCGATCAGGGTGAAGCCGACGATAGCCAAAATGACGGGTAAGGTGGTTGGCCCAGACATCATGATTGTCGCATCGACCGACAATAATGTGCCCAACGCCAATATGCCCATTCCAGTCATAATCCACGAACTGCGCCGAGCACTGCGGTCCGAAGTGTGGCCCCATAATGGACGGCTGAGTTGGACGGCATAATGCCAAGCAACCAAGCCGGCGGGAACAGCGGCAGCAATTGCATATTCGACCACCATTACGCGATTTAACAATGAAGTCGCCAACATCACCATGGCACCGATTGCAGCCTGCACGGTGCCCAACCGGATAATCCCGAACCAACCAATCCCAATGGATGCCGTATTGCCACGGATCATATATATCCTCCAAGCCCAAGCGCGGCGGCAAGCATTCCGAAGACGTACAATGATACGCCGGTTGCATTATACCAAGGTGCAAGCTTGGCTGGATCACCAACAAGGCGGACCATGAGGCCGATTTGCAACAGTGTGAAAAGACCGACGATGGCGGCTGAAAGCATAAGATTTTGTTCGTAGAGAATTGCAATTACGGCAACCTGAGCAAGGGCCATAATAAAACAGGCGAACAATGCTGCATTTCGCACGCCCATGGTAACCGGAAGCGAACGCAGGCCAGTCGCCTTATCGCCCTCAACCGCCTTGAAATCATTCAGTGTCATGATCCCATGAGCGCCAAGGCTGTACAGCAGCAAAATGATCAGCGTTGTTGTCGAAGGCAGGCCACCAACCATCACACTCGCGCCGGTAAACCAGGACAGGCCTTCATAGCTAAGCGCGCAGACAAATGGCCCGAGCCAGCCGCTTCTTTTGAAACGAAAGGGTGGCGAACTATATGCCCAACCACAAAAAAGCGCGACGCAGGTCGCTAGAACGACCCAAGGTCCGAGCGCTGCTGCCAAGGCGAGAGAAATAGCCGAGCCTATCAGCGCAATCCAAACCGGCCAGCGTCCCGGAACACGGCCTGAGGGAATCGGACGATTGGGCTCGTTGATTGCATCGACATGGCGATCGCAATAATCGTTGATGACCTGGCTTGTACCGCAGACAATGGGGCCGGTGAGGGCAATGCCGGCGAACAGAAACAGCCAGTTATCGGCAATCGAAGCACCGGATGAGACAACGCCACACATGAAAGCCCACATCGGCGGGAACCACGTGACGGGTTTTGCCAGTTCGAGGACATCGCGGTACGCTGGAATGCGCACTAATTCTGAAGAAATAACGGAATCTGACATGATGGAAGGCTATGTCAGATATTTTGGACTGTCAAATTATTTGGACATAAAATATGTCCAGATTCACAGAAAGCCACCTCAAGGCAAACTCAGTCTTTGCCGAGCAAATTTCCAAGGCCGTGGCGATGTAGTTTTGAGTAAAGGCTCTGGCGGCTAAGCCCAAGAATTTCGGCCGCCGATGCGCGGTTGTCTGACGTATGAACCAACGCCGCCTCGATGCACATGCGTTCAATAAGGTCGGTACTTTCGCGCACTATTTCTTTGAGCGGCTTTCTGCCAACCAGCTCAGTGAGCTGTTCGACTGACCGCGGATAAGTGCCGTTGGTTTGCGGCAAATCACGTTCACGGCGGCCGATGCTACGAACCGAATACCCGAACAATGGTTGCTCGCGCTCGATCATGATGGCTGAAATTTCTACAGGCTCTTCGCCGCCATTCAGGTCATTGACGATCGACCCGAAATTGCGGACATTCTGATGGTCCTTAAGCTGTTTTTTCAACAGGCCGATATCGACATCCGGGCGCCCGATGAAACGGTTGAGCGACACGCCCAACAATTGTTCGACCGAGCCAGCTTGTACCAGTTCGGCGAAGGCGCGATTGGCGACAATTATTGATTGCTTTTCATCGGTGAGTACGAACGCGTCGGGCATCTTTTCAACGACATCCAGAACATATTGATCAGACTGTTTGCCGGGCACTTCGTGCAAGCCGTCGTCGATGTTGATCAGCCAATATTGCCTACCCGATTGCCGGAATGCCGACGCTGCGATCTTTACAAAACCTGTGCGGCCAGCGAGTCGGACGCTCAACGGTGCGATTGCACTATTGACCGCGACCGCTGCGATATAAGCGATAACAGAGTCGCGATATTCGCGCTCGACAAGTGCAAGCAAGGCCTTACCTTCCAGCGATCCCGGAGCAGCACTTAACAATGCGTGGCACGCCCGATTGGCTTGCTGGATTTCGTGATTTTCCGCGTCAGCAATCAATACCGGATAAGAGATATTGTCAAAAAGGAGACGATAACGTGTCTCTGTCTGGCGCAAATGCAGATAATCGCGTTCCATCGACTGCTGCGTCTTGAGAAGCCGTTGTTGCAGGATGGAAACCGAGCGCAAGTCGCGACCGATTGCGATATGCCAGCTGCTATTTTCGGGCTTTATGACCTTGTAATTCACCGGAACATCGTCGCCGTCATGCATGTGGTTGACCTGCCGCCAAATATTGCGTGACGGATGGTGTGCATCCAACAATTGTTCAATTTTCGAACGGCTCTCAATGGTAACGGTGTCAGTCCATTTTTGCCCGATCCACTGGCTTGCAAAGGCATGATCGCGGACATTTACCGCGATATCGCGAACGATCTTGTGCTCATCGATCGCAAGCATAAAGTCGCCAGCGCAATATGCGAGGTTCAGAATATCCGCCTTCGTGAATCCCTCGAACATGGCTTCGGGATCACTGAACGGAATCTGGTCACCGGTGGTTGCCTCAAGGTTCATTGGGAGAACCGATTCCTTATATTAGATTTTCGAAACATTCCAAATCGACCGGTACCAGTTTGTCGCCAAGTGCAACTGCGGCCACTGCGTCAATCGCTGTTGCATCCGCACCGCACTCGTCAACAAGCTCGGGCTCATCATTGATAACTCGCCCACCCATCATAACTTTTATTTGCGGATTGCTGGACACCGCCCTTATAGTCTTAACGGTGCTTCCGAGCGCGCCCTTAGAGCAGTCGTTGCTAACGGTCAATCCGATGAGATCGTAATGACGCTTTGCAAATTTTGCAGTCAGTTCGGACTGTGTAGGTTCAATCAATATGTCAATATCCCAGCCGGCGCGTTGAAAGCATTCGGCGACCATTAAAGTTCCAAAACTGTGCTGTTCGCCCGGCATTGGCGAGAAAAGCGCAGATCGTTTTCCATGGCCAGGACGCGATTTGGGCGGGATGCGCAAAGTGAGTTCGCGCAATATTTCCTGGATGCGCCAAAGGCCCATTGTAACGCCGACAAAGTCTTCGCTATCTTCTTCCCAATATTCGCCCAATCGGCGAGCGGCGGGTGCCAGCAACTCGACATAAACTGTTTCGACCGAGCTGCCCGTTTCAAGGCAATGGTCGACAAAATCAAGCAAGGTATGCGCCTCGCCGCTGATCGAGAGCTGCGTAAATTCTTCGACATCTATTTGGGTAATCGCGCGCTCGCGCGGATATTGGCTGCCTTGCGATAATCCGGGCATATGTAACCAGTTGTTGCCCTTGTCGCGGTCGGCAATCAGTTTGGGAATGACCAGGTTTTCAAGCAGGATCGATAGGTCATATCCGCCATCTGCATCACCAACGACCCGAAGATTATTATTATCGGAATCAGCGACCGACAGTTCCTTGGGCTGTATGGGTTTTCGGTTGCCGCGCCAGTCATCCAGTTTGGATTTAAATCCGGAAATCCCAAAAACGGTGGCCATATAACAGACTCCCCTCCGTAGTCTGGTCGGCGTACAATAACGTCGGCCTCATGGATGCCTGTGTCATCTCATGCGACTCGAAGCGTATAGTAAGTTGGACACCTAAGCAAACATCTTTGTGTCAAAAAAATTAGACGTCTAAAAAACTTGACACTTTACTGATTCTGACCTTTATTTCGTGCATACGAGAGAGGGAGCACGTGATCTGTCCATAAGCAGACATATTGAATCGGACGAGGATTTCACGATTTTGGCCAGTCAGACGGCCTCCGGCGCGATTGCGCCCCTCTATACAGATGCACAGCGCAAACGCCGCGACGAATCGCCTTGGACACTGGTTCAAGGATTATTGGCGCCGGTGCAGTTCCTGATTTTTGGCGTCAGCCTGTTTCTGGTCATTCAGTTCCTAATCACGGGTGAAGGCGAGTCCGCCGCAGAGATCTCCGTCGTCGTCAAAACCCTGGCGCTCTACACGATCATGATCACCGGCTCGATCTGGGAAAAAGTGGTATTTGACGAATGGTTGTTCGCCAAGCCCTTCTTCTGGGAAGATGTTTTCAGCATGCTGGTGCTAGCGTTGCACACGGGATATCTGGTGATGCTGTTCAATAATTGGGGCGCGACCGAAGACCGGATGTACGTCGCGCTGGCGGGCTACGCCACGTACATCATCAACGCAGGCCAGTTCCTTTATAAACTCCGCATGGCTCGGCTTGAAGCTGCGCCAAGAATTGCAGCCACGTCATGAACGCGATCGCTCCACTCTCGGCTGCCAACGCCGTTGATTGCGCTCCCGTATTGAAAGAGCGCGGGCAACGCGAAGTGTTCTGCGGATTGACCGGGATCATCTGGCTTCATCGCAAGATGCAAGATGCGTTTTTCCTCGTCGTTGGATCACGCACCTGCGCACATTTGTTGCAGTCGGCTGCTGGCGTGATGATTTTTGCCGAACCGCGTTTTGCGACCGCGATCATGGAAGAGCGCGATCTGGCGGGGCTGGCCGACGCTAATGAAGAGCTCGACAGGATCGTGGACCAGCTGCTGGCGCGGCGCCCCGAGATCAAATCTCTGTTCCTGGTTGGCAGCTGCCCTTCCGAAGTCATCAAGCTCGACCTGTCGAAGGCCGCGCAGCGTCTTGGCGCTAAACATGCACCACATGTTCGCATCTTGAATTACTCGGGCAGTGGCATCGAGACCACCTTTACCGAAGGCGAAGATGCCTGTTTGGCATCGCTGGTACCAATCATGCCTTCGCTGGCTGCGAATGCACCGAAGAACCTCATCGTCGTTGGCTCGCTTCCTGACATTGTCGAAGACCAATTCCGCCGATTGTTTGCCGAACTCGGCATTACCAATGTTGCAAGTTTGCCCGAACGGGCAGTAGCGGACTTGCCGGGCGTTGGACCTAACACCCGCTTCCTGCTCGCTCAGCCTTTCCTCGGTGACACCGCGCAAGCACTTGAAGAGCGCGGCGCAGTCCGGCTCGACGCATTGTTCCCGTTCGGCGTGGAAGGCACAACTAATTGGCTCCATGCTGCGGCTGCCGAATTCGGTGTCGCCGACTCGCATTTCGACGCGGTCCTTCGTCCCTATCAAGACCGTGCAACTACCGCGCTGGCGCATCAAAGGGCCCGCCTCGAAGGTCGTTCGATTTTCTTCATGCCCGACTCGCAGTTGGAAGTGCCGCTGGCGCGCTTTCTTGCCAACGAACTTGGCATGCGCTTGGTCGAAGTCGGCACGCCTTATTTGCACCGCCGACATCTGGCGCAGGAATTGGCAGCCTTACCCGCTGGCGTGATGCTCAGCGAAGGTCAGGACGTCGACAAGCAACTCGACCGGGTCCGCGCTGCCAAGCCCGACCTCACCGTCTGCGGCCTTGGCCTTGCCAATCCGCTCGAAGCTGAAGGCCTTTCGACCAAATGGGCGATCGAATTGGTGTTCTCGCCGATTCACGGTTTCGACCAGGCTGGCGATCTTGCCGAATTGTTCGCTCGGCCACTGCGCCGCCGCGATGTGTTGAGGGTTTAGGCGATGCAGCTTTCCGTCTGGACATATGAAGGCCCACCGCATGTCGGCGCGATGCGGGTCGCAACTGCGATGGAAGGCGTGCATTATCTGCTCCATTCGCCGCAGGGCGACACTTATGCCGATCTATTGTTCACAATGATCGAGCGCCGCAGCAAGCGGCCTCCCGTGACCTATACCACTTTCCAAGCGCGTGACTTGGGGAAGGACACCTCGCAGCTATTCCAGACTGCTGCGCTCGATGTTGTCGAGCGGTTCAAGCCCGACGCGATGCTGGTCGGCGCTTCATGCACTGCAGAACTTATACAGGACGATCCCGCTGGCCTCATCGAGAATATGGGCCTACCGATCCCCGTCATTCCGCTCGAACTGCCAAGCTATCAGCGCAAGGAACATTGGGGCGCGGCGGAAACATTCTATCAGATCGTCCGCCATCTCGCCGACAAGGACCGCCGCCCTTCGGACAAGTCTAAACGTCGTCCGCTCGTCAATTTGCTTGGGCCAACCGCTCTCGGTTTCCGTCACCGCGATGACATTCTCGAAATCAGCGGGCTTCTGGACAAGCTGGGCATCGACATCAATGTCACTGCGCCTTTGGGTGCGAACGTCGCCGATATCGCCAAGTTGGGTGAGGCCGATTTCAATATCGTGCTGTATCCTGAAACCGGAGATCTCGCTTCCGACTATCTGAAGCGCGAGTTTGGCCAACCTGCCGTTCGCACCGTGCCAATCGGCGTGGGTGCGACTCAGGATTTCATCCGCGAAGTCGCCGCACTGGCCGATGTAGACCCCGAGCCCATGCTCGCTGAAGGCCTCTCGCGCCTGTCATGGTGGAGCCGCTCGATCGACTCCAACTATCTCACCGGCAAACGCGTCTTCATCTTTGGCGATGCAACTCACGCCGTTGCCGCTGCGCGTGTCGCCAGCGAAGAGCTTGGCTTCAAGGTTGTTGGGCTTGGCTGCTACAACCGCGAATATGCCCGCGAAATCCGCGCTGCCGCGAAACTTTATGGCGTCGAGCCGCTGATCACTGACGATCATCTCGCGGTCGAAACGGCCATTCAGGAAGCGCAGCCAGAACTTGTGCTTGGCACCCAAATGGAACGCCATATCGCAAAGCGTTTTTCGATTCCCTGTACCGTCATCTCGTCACCCGTCCATGTTCAGGATTTTCCTGCTCGCTTCTCCCCTCAGATGGGTTTCGAAGGCGCCAATGTCATTTTCGACAGCTGGGTCCATCCGCTGGTGATGGGCCTGGAAGAGCACCTTCTGACGATGTTCCGCGATGACTTCGAATTCAACGATGGCGCAGGCGCATCACATCTTGGCCCCGGCCATTCCGCGCCAGCCAAACAACCCGAACTAGTCGAGCCAGCAAACGATACCGAAGCGGTGTGGTCCGACGAAGCAACACGCGAACTGAAGAAAATACCGTTTTTTGTGCGCGGCAAAGCGCGGCGCAACACCGAAATGTTTGCAGCTGAACAAGGCGTTTCAACCATCGAACTCGCTACACTTTATGAGGCGAAGGCACATTATGCGCGGTAACAGTAGCCCGTCAGTCCGTGTGGTCATCGTGACTCTCGACAATCATCTGGCCGCCGCAGTCGAGCGTGCCAATCACGACATGGCGCGCGATAATATAAGCATTGGTTTCTACGCCGCATCGGATTGGGACCGCGATCCAAATGTACTCGAGCGCGCTAAGGCCGACATCGGTCGCGCCGATGTCATCATCGCCACGATGCTTTTCCTTGAAGAACATGTCCGGGCAATACACCCCGCCATGCTAGCGCGCCGCGACGAGTGCGACGCCATTGTTGGTATCATGTCGCAGGGCGATATCGTCAAGCTGACCCGCCTTGGCAATTACAGCATGGACAAACCCGCCAAGGGTCCATTGGCGCTTCTTAAAAAGCTGCGCGGCTCGGGCAAGCCGGGTGCTAGTTCAGGCGCAGGCCAAATGAAGATGCTGCGCCGCTTGCCGAAGATCCTTCGGTTCATTCCAGGCCCCGCCCAAGATGTACGGCAATATTTTCTGACGCTGCAATATTGGCTGGCGGGATCGGATGACAATGTCGTCGACATGATCCGCGGATTGATCGATCGTTATGCAAGCGGCGACCGTGCTGCACTTAAGGGCAGATTGCCAGCCGCACCGCCACGTGAATATCCCGAAGTAGGCGTCTATCACCCCGACATGCCCGTGCGCCTGACCGAGGATGCCAGCAAGCTGCCTGCGATCAAAAATCCACGTGGAGTTGTCGGCGTATTGATGCTGCGTTCGTATCTCCTCGGAAAGGATACCGGCCATTATGACGGCATGATCGAAATGCTTGAAGCGCAAGGCCTGAAGGTCATCCCGGCCTTCGCCAGCGGCCTTGACTCGCGTCCCGCCATCGACAAATTTTTTGTGCAAAATGGCAAGATCTCGGTAGACGCGATTGTCAACCTGACCGGTTTTTCGCTTGTCGGCGGACCTGCATACAACGACGTGAGCGCAGCAGTTGAAACACTGACTCGCATGAATGTCCCATACATCGCTGCCCACCCAATCGAATTCCAGTCGCTGGAACAATGGGGCGCTGGCAAAATGGGTCTCTTGCCACTCGAAACGACAATGATGATGGCAATTCCCGAACTCGATGGTGCGATCATCCCGAGCGTATTCGGCGGTCGGTCGGACGGGTCGCCTGAAGGCTGCACCGGTTGCCATCGCAACTGCAAGTTCGCAGTAACCGAGAATGTCCGCGCCATGCAAAGCTGCCCCGAGCGTGCGGCTTCGCTGGCAGGAAAAGTGGCCGCGATGGTCAAAATGCGCCGCAACGAAATCGCCCAGCGCAAAATCGCGGTCGTCCTGTTCAACTTCCCGCCTAACGCCGGTGCAACCGGAACAGCCGCGCATCTGGCCGTATTTGAGTCGCTCCATGCGACATTGCAGCGGCTGCATGTTGAGGGATATGCAGTCGTTGTTCCCGAAACCGTCGGCGACCTTCGCGATGCGATCCTGAAAGGCAATGCCGAGCAGTTCGGTGCCGATGCCAACGTCGCCGCGCGGATCAGCGCCGATGACCATGTCCGTCGCGAAAAATATCTTAAAGCAATTGAGGCGCAATGGGGCCCCGCACCCGGCCGTCAGCAAAGCGATGGTCAGTCCATCCATGTTCTTGGTGCGCATTTTGGCAATGTCTTTGTCGGCGTGCAGCCCGCGTTCGGTTATGAAGGCGACCCAATGCGGCTGCTGTTCGAAGGACAGTTTACCCCGACCCACGCCTTCTCTGCCTTCTACCGCTACATCCGCGAAGATTTCGGTGCCGATGCGGCGCTGCATTTTGGCACGCACGGCGCGCTCGAATTCATGCCAGGCAAGCAAGCAGGAATGAGCGGCGATTGCTGGCCGGACCGGCTGATCGGCAATCTGCCCAATTTCTATCTCTACGCGTCGAACAATCCGTCGGAAGGCATCATTGCCAAACGCCGTTCAGGCGCGACCTTGGTCAGCTATCTGACTCCGCCTTTGGCAGAAGCTGGCCTTTATCAGGGCTTTGCCGATTTGAAGGCAATGCTGGAACGCTATCGCGCAGTGGCCGATGATGGCGATGAACGTAACGACCTTGAAGCGCTGATCCGCGATGGTTGTGCTGACCTTGATATCGAAGCGGGCGATCTCACCGACTTGCCTGGCCGCCTGTATGAACTGGAGCGCGAGCTGATCCCGCACGGACTGCATGTTTTCGGCGGCAAGATGTCGGCTGAAGAACGCGATGGACTGGTCAATGCGATGCTCGGCGCGACGCCCGATCTGCAGCGTGCTGATATCGAAGCGCGGCTTGAGGCCAATGACGAGCTTAGCGCATTGATGAATGCGCTCAACGGCGCGTTTGTTGCCCCGACCCCCGGCGGCGACATATTGAAGAACCCCGAAGTGCTGCCAACCGGCCGCAACATTCACGGCTTCGATCCCTTCCGCATTCCAAGCAAGTTCGCCTGCATTCAGGGCACGGCGCAAGCCGACCAGCTACTCGCTCGCCACATGGCCGATGGGGGCAGACTTCCTGAAAGCATTGCGATGGTGCTGTGGGGTACGGACAATTTGAAGAGCGAAGGCGCTCAAATTGCCCAGGTGCTTGCGCTGATTGGAGCTCGGCCTCGGTTTGACGATTATGGCCGTCTCGCTGGCGCAGAATTGATCCCACTTGCCGAACTTGGTCGTCCACGGATCGACGTTGTCGTCACAATGTCTGGCATCTTCCGGGACCTGCTGCCGCTGCAAACGCGGATGATCGCTGACGCGTCATATCTTGCGACGATCGCCAACGAGGCGCCCGAACAAAATTTCGTCCGCAAGCACAGCCTAGCGCATCAGGCGCAACATGGGTGTGATCTTGAAACCGCCAGCCTTCGGGTCTTTTCGAACGCGCAGGGCGCTTACGGCGCGAACGTCAACATGATGATCGATGGCGGCACCTGGACTGACCCCGAAGAACTCGCCGAAATGTTCGAAGCCAAAAAAGGCTATGCATACGGTCGCAACGGCGTGCCGACGCAGCATCGCGCCCTGTTCGAAAGCGAACTCGCTGGTGTCGAACTCACCTACCAGAATCTGGAATCAGTCGAAGCTGGCGTCACCGACATCGACCATTATGTCGATGGCCTAGGCGGCATGAGCAAAGCGGTCGAAAAGGCACGTGGCAAGGCGGCACCGATCTACGTCGTTGATGCAACGCAGGGCGATACAAAAGTGCGCACATTGGGCGAGCAAATCGATCTTGAAACCCGCACGCGGATGCTGAACCCCAAATGGTATGAGGGCATGTTGAAGCATGGCTTTGAAGGTGTGCGCTATCTCGAACTTCATGTAACCAACACGATGGGCTGGTCAGCCACGACCGGCACGGTGTCACCATGGGTCTATCAGAAGATCAGCGAAACCTTCGTGCTCGACCCAGCGATGCGTGCGCGCTTGTCGGACCTCAATCCCAAATCATCGGCGCGCGTTGCCGACCGGTTGCTCGAAGCTTGCGAGCGCAACCTCTGGACGCCCGATGCAGAAACCCTCGCTGGCCTGAAGGCCGCAGCGAACGACCTCGAAGACCGGCTTGAAGGCCTGGTCGCAGCAGAATGACTGGAGCAACACTATGACACTTAATCTTTTAGACACCGCTCCACCCGATGGGGAAGGCAGCGTTCAAGTTGCGCTTGACCCGAGCGACAAGATTACCAGCGCGAAGGTCTTTGCGGTTTACGGCAAAGGCGGGATCGGTAAATCGACGACATCGTCGAACCTGTCGGCAGCGTTTTCGAAACTCGGTCACCGCGTTCTGCAGATCGGCTGCGATCCCAAACATGACTCGACGTTCACGCTGACCAAGAAGATGATGCCGACAGTGATCGACGTGCTCGAAACCGTCGACTTCCATAGTGAAGAACTCCGCCCCGAAGACTATATGTTCGAAGGCTATAATGGCGTGATGTGCGTCGAAGCAGGCGGGCCGCCTGCAGGCACCGGTTGCGGCGGTTATGTCGTCGGCCAGACGGTGAAATTATTAAAACAGCACCATTTGCTCGAAGACCGCGATGTTGTGATTTTCGACGTGCTGGGCGATGTCGTTTGCGGCGGATTTGCCGCACCATTGCAACATGCCGATGCAGCAATTGTCGTTGCTGCCAATGACTTCGACAGCATCTTTGCGATGAACCGGATTGTTGCCGCAATTAACGCGAAGGCCAAGAACTACAATGTCCGGCTCGCCGGCGTTGTTGCCAACCGTTCGAAGGCAACCGACGAAATCGACCGCTTCTCAAACGCGATCGGCATGAAGCGCCTTGCGCATTTCGCCGACCTCGACGCCATCCGCCGGTCGCGCCTCAAAAAATGTACATTGTTCGAAATGGACAGCACCCCCGAGGTAGATGCCGCCTGTCAGGAATATATGGACCTTGCTCAAAAGCTTTGGGACGGTGTCGATTATCAGGAAGCAAGTCCAATGAAGGACCGCGATATCTTCGATTTTCTGGGGTTTGAATGATGGAAACAAGCCTCGCCTCCACTAGCTATCAGCAGAGCCGCACCAAGCTCGAGACCTATTTCGACAAGACCGCTCGCAAGGCGTGGGAAGATCTGACCTCGGACGTTCCGGTCAGCGGTATCCGCGCGACGGTGCGTAAGGGTCGCGACGAAATGCGGAACCTGCTGCTCTCGACATTGCCAACCGACATGCACGGAATGCGCTTGCTTGATGCGGGATGCGGCACTGGTGCACTGGCTATGATTGCGGCGCAGCGTGGGGCCCATGTGGTCGCGATCGACGTATCGCAAGGATTGATCGATATTGCGCAAAAGCGCACACCCAGCCATCTATCGATCGACTGGCGTGTGGGCGATATGCGGAGCCACAATCTCGGCATTTTCGACCATGTCATCGCAATGGATTCGCTCATCCATTATGACGAAAATGACATCATCGGTGTGCTGAAAGCCTGGAGTCAGCGCGCCAATCAAATTGCCTTTACCTTTGCCCCTGGCACCGCAATGTTGCGCACAATGCACTTTGTCGGCAAGGCTTTTCCACGAGGCGACCGGTCGCCGGCAATCCTTCCCGTTTCAGAAGCTCGCCTGTCGCAAGATATCGGTGTGGCTCTGCCTGCATGGAGCATCGATTTCACGCAGCGCGTCTCGAGCGGCTTCTACAAAAGCCAGGCGATGGGGATGAGCCGCCGATGATCAAAAAGCCGTCAGCAGTAACATTCTGGCAAGCCGTGGGAACGCGGTTTTTGCCATTTGCTGATGCGGCTAGTGTTGATCTTCCCCTGGCGCGAATCCTGCGTCTTGCGCTTTTTCAAGTTAGCGTTGGCATCGCTGCGGTTTTGCTCAATGGCACGCTCAACCGTGTGCTGATCGTCGAACTCAATACCCCGACCTGGATCGTCGCTCTGATGATAGCTATACCTTTGCTGGTCGCGCCATTCCGCGCATTGGTTGGCTATCGCTCTGACACGCATCGCTCGGTACTTGGCTGGCGCCGTGTACCCTATATCTGGTTCGGCACGCTCGGCCAGTTTGGCGGCCTTGCCATCATGCCGTTCGCGCTGATCCTCATTACCCGGGAAGATACTTTTGCTCTCGGGGTTGGTGCGGCGTGCTTGTCCTTCCTTCTCACCGGCGCTGGTATGCATGTCACACAGACAGCTGGCCTTGCTCTTGCAACAGACATTGCGTCCGAAGAAAAACGCCCGCGCGTCGTCGCGCTGCTTTACGTTATGCTTCTGGTCGGCATGATGCTGGCATCATTTACCATTGGCAATCTGCTGGGCGATTTTACCGCAACGAAATTGGTGCAAATTATCCAGGGTGCTGCAGTGCTGACGATGTTCCTTAACATCGCGGCGTTGTGGAAGCAGGAAGCGCGTAATCGTAACTTGACCACTTCCGCCAAAGCAGATCCCGGTTTCTCCAAAGTCTGGTCCTCGTTCACTGCTCGACCCAACGCCAAGCGCTTGCTGCTTTCCATCGGGCTCGGCGCGATGGCCTTCGCTATGCAGGATGCGTTACTTGAACCCTATGGTGGCGAGGTTCTCGGCCTTTCTGTCGGCTCGACAACTGCGCTGACCGGAGCCTGGGCCATCGGTGCGTTGATTGCGTTTGCGCATAGTGGTCGGCAGCTGTCAGTTGGTGCCGACCCTCTGCGACTGGCGGGACTTGGCGCGGTGGCCGGAATAGCCGCGTTTCTAATGACGATATTCGCAGCCCCGCTGAATTCGGTACCGCTGCTATATGCGGGCGCTGCGGTTATCGGCTTTGGCACCGGGCTGTTTTCGGTTGGCACAATGATCGCAGCCATGGGCTTGGCACAAAAAGGGTCTGCCGGCTTAGCACTCGGCGCATGGGGCGCTGTGCAGGCGAGCTGCGCGGGGGCAGGCATTGCGCTCGGCGGTTTGATGCGTGACGGCATAGCATATATCGCGCTTCAGGACGGGATGGGCGCAACTTTGGCGTACCGAGCGACAGGATATGGCTCAGTTTACGTCTTTGAAATTCTGTTATTGTTGGTGACCTTGATAGTACTCGGCCCAGTAATCGGGCTAAACATTGAAGACCGTGAAGTAACAACAAAAGGCTTTGGGTTGACGGAATTTCCGACGTGAAACCTGAATGGGTGAGGAGGACGTAAGATGGATAGTGTTAATATTGTAGGCTCGATAGACCTGACGTTGCTGATATTTTCGGCGTTCGTTTTGTTTTTCATCGGATTGATCGTGTATCTTCAGCGGGAAAGCCGCCGAGAGGGCTATCCGCTGGAAGATGAGGCAACGGGCCGTGTCGACACCCCAGGTGGCGTGCTGTCGATGGGATCGCCAAAAACATTCAAGATGCCGTTCGGACGTCCTGACATCACTGTTCCCAATGGTCCAAGGGATACGCTCGACCGGCCATGGAAGCGCACATTCCGTTCACCTGGCGCGCCTTATTATCCAACCGGTAATCCACTCGTCGACGGCATCGGTCCGGCTGCTTGGGCCGACCGCGCCAAGCATACCGATCTGGATGGTGAAGGCCGCAACCGGATTGTGCCGATTGGTATGGCAGAACATATTTCGGTCCATACCCGCGACGCCGACCCGCGCGGTATGACCGTTATCGCAGCCGACGGTGCAGTGGCCGGTAAGGTCGTGGATTTGTGGGTCGACCGCGCCGAGCATGTTGTTCGCTATCTCGAAATCGACACCGGCACGAACAAAGTGCTCGCGCCGATGGCCATGTCGATGGTGAAGGGAAAAAAAGGCGAAGTCGAGATTGATGCGATCAACGCAGCCGACTTTGCTGCAGCGCCCGTGCCGATGACACCCGGGCAGATCACCTTCTACGAAGAAGAGCGGATCGTCGCCTATTTCGGTGGCGGATATCTCTACGCCAACAGTGCTCGCCAGGAGCCGCTGATATGAGCGAGTATGACAATGAACCGGTCCGCGGACTTCCAGCGGTGCTGCCGGATGATGAGCATATAATCTGGCAGTCCGCGCCGGATTGGATGCAACTGGTAAAGGCGGCACTGCACATCCGTCTGTCGGCGATATATTTTGGGTTGATTGTGATTTGGGCGGTGTCGCGCGGGGATATGAATACTGCTGTCGCCGTATCGGTCCTTGGTGCGGTCGTTGTGGCGATGTTCACGCTTTTCGCATGGGGCGTTGGCCGCACCACGGTTTATACGTTGACCAACCGTCGTCTGGTTCTGCGCGTTGGTGTCGCACTTAACAAGTGCATCAACCTGCCTCTCTCGCAAATCGAGTCAGCCAATCTGAAAATGCTGGCCGATGGACATGGCAATATCGTCCTCGACCTGAAAGGCGCGCCACGGCTTGGCTATCTGATGCTGTGGCCGCATGCTCGCTCGCTGCGCTTCGTCCGTCCGCAGCCAATGTTACGCGCGATACCCGATGCGCAGAATGTTGCCGCAATGCTGTTCAAGGCAACGCAGCAGGTGCAAGCGGTTGCGCCGGTTGAAGCCACGACCGAACGCAGTCACGACATCCCGCTGATGGGAGTTCCAGCATGAGCCACGCAGCCAGTCACGACCCAACGGTTCCGCGCGGCGCGCTCATCGGGACAGCAGCGATTTTGTTGTTTACCATGGGTGTCGCAGGGGCAACGAGCCTAGGCCTCGTTCCCCACTCTGCCGATCCGACCGCGTCGCGCGCTGCGCAAAATGTCGCGCCCGCCCAGACCCGCGAATTACGCTTTGCAGACCGCAAAGATGGCGCAGTTGTTGTAACCGATGCGGCGAGCGGCGAAACAGTCAAAGTCATTGAATATGGCCAAGGCGGTTTCTTCCGCGCAACAATGCGCCGCATGGCAAAGGCACGCGTGGCTGCAGGCATTGGCGCGGAACCGCCGTTCAAGCTGACATTGTGGGAGAATGGGGCGCTTTCGCTGACCGATCCGCAGACCGGTCGCGAAACCGAAATTCACGGCTTTGGTGCCGACCATAGCAAGGTATTTGCTGATATGCTGGAGGCACCCACAGCATGACCCGCCTGCTGTCGTCCGAAACTTTCGACACGCCCTGCCGGATCGAAGTCGAGCAAAGTGCCGCCCATTTTCATGCGCATGTCGAATTGGACGGGGACATCGAAATCCAGCCGGGCGACCGGGTCCGCGTTCACGGCGCGCCAATCACGGTCGCCTTTGGCGAGAGCATTGTTTTGCATCGCCAAGCCACTGTTCGGCGCGCAGGTTTGCTGCGCCGCGCATGGACCAAATTCGCCGGTCATTTTGAAATGGCTGAATTGTACGAAGTTAGTTTCACGCCAGGGAGGCTATAATGAACGCGCCGGTAAAGATCGAAAAACCGCTAGTCGCAGAATTTGATACGATGGCAATCGCGCGTACCGACACGGTGCTGGCACCGCGTTTCTATACGACCGACTACGAAGCAATGGACCGGATCGATGTGTCGCTGGTGCGCAGCGAGTGGGAAGGCCTGATGGATGAAATGGAGGGCGACCCGAACAAGCGCCATTTCAAAAAGACCGATGCTTTCGATGGTGTCATCGAGGGTCTGGAACCTGAGTTACAGGCCGAGTTCATCGACTTTTTGGCGAGTTCTCTGACTTCGGAATTTTCGGGCTGCATCCTCTACGCAGAAATCGCTAAGCGGACCAAGAATCCGGATATGAAGCGGCTGTTCAAGTTGCTCGCTCGCGATGAAAGCCGCCATGCCGGGTTTATCAACGAGACCTTGAAAGGTTCGGGTATCGGGATCGACTTGAGCTTCCTGACCAAGACCAAGAAATATACGTTCTTCAAACCAAAGTTCATTTTCTATGCGGTCTATCTGTCGGAGAAGATTGGATATGCCCGCTATATAACGATCTTCCGTCATTTGGCGCGCAACCCGCAAAACAAATTTCATCCGATATTCGACTGGTTCGAAGAATGGTGTAACGATGAGTTCCGTCACGGCGAGGCCTTTGCGCTACTGCTGCGCGCTGACCCGAAATTGCTTCAGGGTGTGAACAAGTTGTGGATCCGCTTCTTCCTGCTGTCAGTCTATGCGACTATGTATGTTCGTGACCATAACCGCCCAGTATTTCACAAAGCGCTGGGCGTTCACCCAGCCAATTATGGCTATGAAGTATTTTCGATCTGCACAGCGATCAGCCGTCAGGTTTTCCCGATCGAACTCGACACAAATGACGTGCGTTTCCGCAAGGCGATGGAAGAATTGCGGCTAGCCTCGGTCGGCATCGAAAATGCCAAAGCGCGCGGCGGTCTATCGGGCGCGCTTGGTCGCGCGAAGCATATGGCCAAGGCAGGGCTATCCTTTGGCCGCATGTATTTCATGAAACCGCGTGCCAATGAGCTTCCAAGCCAGATTAGGCTCTCGCCCGCATGGTGACGGCGGAAAGCCTTTTCCTGCCGTTTGCAGTTGTGACTGTGCTCTGGTTTGTGAGTACTGGATTGGTAGCGATGATCAACCACCGGTTGCGTCAATCATTCGGTCGCGCGGTCATCATCGCTGGGGTTTGCGCTTCATTGGGATTGGCCTTGCTGGTACTCACGAGCCATTCCACTTCAGTGTGGGCGGCCTATGCATCATTCGTCGGCGGGCTTCTGATTTGGAGCTGGCATGAAATCAGCTTTTTGACAGGCGCCGTTGCAGGCTCTCACCGCGATGTGTGCCCGCCCGATGCCAAAGGCTGGCAGCGATTTTCAATGGCGACCATGGCTTTGATCCACCACGAAATCGCGCTAGCGATGACAGCGGCGCTACTGCTGTCGCTGGGCACCATGACATCCAATCCCACTGGTGCATATACCTTCGCGCTACTGCTTATTTTCCGGCTGTCCTCGAAGCTCAATATCTATTGGGGCGTCCCCAATATGAGCGACGAGCTACTTCCGCTGCATTTGAGCTATCTCAAGAGCTATTTCGGACCTAAGCGTCTGCAACCAATGCTGGTTCTTTCGACCGTGGCGATTATCGGTTTGGGTGGATATTTCGCAAACGCAGCCATCAAAGCCGTCCAGCCGAACGAAGCAGTACAGGCAAGCCTGCTATGCTGTCTGTGCATGCTTGCGGCGCTCGAGCATTTATTTCTCGCCATACCGTTCCGCGATTCTGCGTTGTGGAACTGGGCATTGGAAGCAAAAAACAAAAAAACACAGGTTTGAAGAGGGAGTTGGGGAATGGACTACGAGGCATATTTTGGCAATGAACTGGCCGCTGTCCGTGAAGAGGGGCGTTACCGGGTTTTTACCGAAATTGAGCGTAAGGCTGGATCCTTCCCGCATGCCACGCGCTATGTAGACGGTGCCACAACCAACGTAACGGTGTGGTGCTCGAACGACTATCTGGGCATGGGCCAGCATCCCAAAGTTTTGTCTGCCATGCACCGGGTGCTTGACGAATGCGGCGCTGGTTCAGGCGGAACCCGCAATATTTCCGGCACAAACCACAATCATGTCCTGCTAGAAACCGAGTTGGCGGATTTGCACAACAAGGAAGACGCCTTGTTGTTTACCTCGGGCTATGTGTCCAACTGGGCAGCGCTCGGAACCTTGGCAGCAAAAATTCCGAATTGCATGGTCATGTCGGACGCGCTTAATCATGCTTCAATGATCGAAGGGATCCGCCACAGTCGCGCCGACCGGATGGTGTTCGAACACAATTCTCCTGAAGATCTGGATCGCAAGTTAGCCGACCTCGATCCCAATCGTGCAAAATTGGTAGCATTTGAAAGCGTCTATTCAATGGACGGTGACATTGCGCCAATCGCCGAAATTCTTGATGTTTGCGAAAAGCATAACGCGATGAGTTATATCGACGAAGTCCATGCGGTTGGCCTTTACGGCCCACGCGGCGGCGGCGTAGCCGAGCGTGAAGGGCTGATGGACCGTATCACGGTTATCGAGGGCACGCTTGGTAAGGCCTTCGGCGTGATGGGCGGCTATATCGCGGCGTCGCGCGATCTGTGCGATTTCGTTCGAACCTTTGCTAGCGGCTTTATATTCTCGACTGCGTTACCACCTGCGGTCGCAGCCGGGGCCTGCGCCAGCATCCGGCATCTGAAAGAAAGCCAGGCCGAACGCGATCTGCATCAGGACCGAGTTGCCAAAGTGCGCGGTGCGCTTGACCGGATGGGTATCCCGCATATTCCGAACCCGAGCCACATCATTCCGGTGATGGTCGGCGACGCGCACAAGTGCAAATTCATCAGCGACTGGTTGATGGACAATCACGGCATCTATGTGCAGCCGATCAATTATCCAACCGTTCCGCGCGGAACCGAGCGCTTACGTATTACGCCTTCACCTGTGCACAGTGACGACGATATCGATAAATTGCTACGCGCGCTAAGCGAAATTTGGTCGCATTGCGAATTGGCGCGACTTGAAATGGCTGCTTAAATTATATGCCCCAAAACAAAAAAGGCCGGGGATGAACCCGGCCTCTTTGCTGTATATTTGCTTATGTAAATCAGGCTGGATTTTCGAGATATGCAATTAGGTCGGCACGCTTCTGCGCATCGGTTAGGCCTGCATAAATCATCTTGGTCTTTGGAATCACGCGCTGTGGCTTTTCCAGATATTGGAACAGTTTTTCCTTGGTCCAAGTGATACCGCTTGCAGCATTTGCAGGCGAATAAGCAAAGCCAGGCACCGAACCAGACTTGCGGCCAATAATACCATTCAACGATGGGCCAGTCTTGTTTACGCCCGCGTCGGTTACGTGGCACGTACGGCACTGAGCGAATACGGCTTTGCCGGCTGCTGCGGTTCCAGTGAAGCTTGCAAGGACAGTTCCGTCCAAAGTTGTCACATCATCTGCGGCTGGCGGACCAGCAGCAACGGCGGGTGCGGCTGCAGGAGCGGGCGCTGCAGCAGGGGCAGCTGCCGGAGCCGCCGTTTCTGCGGTTTTAGCCGTTTCGCTGCTTTCCGAACCGCCACCCGAGCAAGCTGCCATCAATGCTGACATTGCCACTACGCTCGCTAAAATTCTTAACTTGACCATTTCTTCTCCTATCCCGTTAAATTGACAGCATAGTCAATGTTTTACGTTCTCAACCTATATTGCATTTAACGCAGTTCAAAGCTGATTGGAAGCGCAATATGCGTCAGCTGGTTTTGTCAGCAATACGGGCGTTTTCCTCGCCTGTTTCACTCAAAACCTTATGCCGCAACCGGTTAACCAAGAGATAAATCAGAGCAACAATCGGCAGCGTCATTGCCCCCACTATGAAATCGGATTGCGGGCCTTTGGAAATGGCAGCTACGCCCTTGATCATATAGGCGATCAGTCCAACCAGATAGTAGGCCGCCGCAATTACCGAAAGTCCTTCAACTAACGTTTGAAGGCGGAATTGTAACTGGGTCGAGCGTTCCATGCTTTTCATCAAGCTGAGATTCTGCGCCTTGATACGGCTGTCGATCTGTACATCGAGTGTATGCATCACGCCTGAAATACGCTCGGCAATATGGCTTAGCCGCTGGCGAAACACCGAACAGGTGCGAGAGGCGGGCACCAGCCTGCGCTCGGTAAAATCGGTCAGGCTTTGGTAATTTTCGACCATTTTGACATTCAATGATGCAAGCCGGTCTGCAGCGACTTCGGCATAAGCGGCGGTTGCGCTCAGCCGAAACCCGGTGGCAGACCGGATCACCTCGAGTTCAGACGAGATATTTGCGAGTTCGCTCAGAAGCAGCTCGTCATCGTCGTCGGCCAAGGCGACGCGCTGTGCATGTTCTGATAATTTCTGTTCGAGCGCATCGACTTGCGGCCCATATTGTTGAACCATGGGAAAGCCGAGTAGCGCCAGATTGCGGTAATTGCCCAGTTCCTGGACGCGCTGGATTATCCGTCCGCGCTCTCCCTCGCCGACGTCACCTGCGGTGACTAGCAGGCGGCCATAGCCGTCGGCCTGGATGCTGAAATCCGACCACAACCGCAAGTCAGCATTGATATCGCAACAGACCATCTCTTGTTTCGAGATTCCGAGGTTTGCAAGATAGGTATCGATGTCTTGGGCATCGGGTATGACGGATATACGCGTTGCCCGGACAACTCTGCCCGGCCATTGCTCAAGCCATCTGACATAAGGCATTTTTGCCGGCTCGGGCAAGTCGTGCGGGAAGATCAACGTCAGCGTAGTAGCTTCAGTATGACGCTCCCAAATGAAATATATGCTTGACTTGGTATTTCCCGAACCATGTCGCGCGGCCAGTACCCACTCGTCGAAATCGGGCCGCTCATTCATCAGCCAACGGTCTTCAGCGTTTCTCTCGTTTTGCTCAATCAACCGCACGACCTGATAGATATCGCAATGGTTGCTGACCGGCGCAAAACGCCGAAGCCGCATTTCGTCGACGGCCCATCGGCGGAGTGGATGTTCAGTGAAGCTCATGCGAAATCATCCAATAGTTTATATTGAAAGTCCATAGCTTACGGCTGATCAAAACACCGAATGATCGCCGCGTTCTGTCGTCATCTTTCCTTCGATCAGACTTCGATAATGTGCGTGCAAAGTATCTGTGCCAGTCGAAGGTGTTGATGCGGCATCATAGACTTTGGCATCGTCGTTCCAGACCAACATTGATTCGGTCGCATAATAGCGGCCGATACGAGCCAGTTCGGCCTTTCTGGCTACCGCCGGAATAATCCGGCCAAAAAATGCAAGGCACGCCACGATCAAATCTAGAAACTTCACTGGAACGTGCCGATATGTCGGGGCCTCGCCTGATAACGCAAATAGCATCTCGCCTTGTTGTTTAGGGGTGATGGCGTCGCCCGGTCCGCCGATCGGTAATATCCGATTTTGTAGCTCGGGGTCTTCGATACAATCTGCGATGAAGCTGGCCAAATCGGAATCGCTAATCGGCTTGCAAGCGGTCAATTCGCCATCACCAAAAAGCAAAAACGGTTTCCCACTTTTGACGCGCTCGACTTGTCCTGAAAGCGATTTGAAGAATGCCGTCGGACGGACAATTGAATAGGTCATTCCGGACTCGATGAGCGCTTTTTCAAATGCCAGCTTGGCCTGTTGAAATGCAAGTCGAGGTCTTTGTACGCATATCGCAGACAGAAGAACCATTTGACTGACGCCTGCTGCATGCGCTGCCGCCAGCAGGTCGATATGCGCCTGATAATCGATTTTCCATGCATCTTTGGATGTCCCATTCCGCGACGCAAGGCACGACACAATCAGGTCAAATTTTTCGCCGCAAAAGCCGTCATTTTTGATCGATCTGGGATTAGTGATGTCACCAATCCTGACTTCGACCCCAGCAGTTTGCTCTAATTTCTGTATTGAAGACGGTCTCACGAAGACGACGATGTAATAGCCGCGCTCTGTCAGCGCTTTCAGCGTGGCACGCCCGATGGTTCCAGTCGCCCCCACCATGAAGTGCCACTGGCTGCCATGAATTCACGCCGCCTTTCGTCCAATGCCGAAATGGTGGTGAGCCCTGCTGGGTTCGAACCAGCGACCTACTGATTAAAGGTCAGCTTCAATCACGTTCTGTGGCTCACTACCGATTTCTACTGCTTCCAATTATATATTGAAAAATAAAGGGAAAATATCAAATCAAAAAATTATCTTTCCGCTCATTTACCTCACATTACACTTCACGGGGGTTGCTACGTAGTTGCTAAATTCGAATCACCGGCTTGTCGATCAACATAATGGATCGCGCAACTCAAAATGCCAAAACTAACGAAATCGCTAATTGATTCATAAAATGCCATAGACGGTAAGCAAACATTCGCATGGGATAATTTGTCGGGCATTGGGTTAAAAGTTGCGCTGAGCAGCAAGAGAACTTTCGTTGCTAAATATAGAACGAATGATCGCGGAAGAAGTGCTCAGCAACCATCGCTAACGTTACATCAGTTTGAACACATTACCTGCGAACAAGCTCGAAGTTTAGCGCAACAACCACTGGCGACAGTCGTGTTCAGTCAGAGTGTCAATGGCAAATTCGCGTCCGTTTCGGATATTCGGGCCGACAATTACGCTCCCAAAAGCGGGCCTTACCTTATTGCACACAATTCTTTGTTTTGGGATAACCGAGTTGGCCAAGGTATGCTTTAATGTTGCGCGAAATCGCTATTTGAACTTTATATCTGTCGTAACGAGTCGGTTAGAAGACCAATAGCAAAACGACGAGGATATCTATACTTGGTGCAGCCCGCAAATTCGACTATCGCGCCTGCCGTTATTCCAACGGTAAACCCAGTGGATTCCGCTGAGCAATGGCATGCGATGCGGATTGCTTGCCTTGACGATCCCGGCACTTTTCATGGTGATATTGCAAGTACGACTATCCATTGGTTTGTACCGGATGTGGGGACTGCTGGTGCATGGGTCATTCGCGGAGAAAATGGCGAGTGGACAGGGTGGGATGCCGCAAATTGTAAAGCCGTCTCGCCTGCGCTTCCAAAAGGCTTTACTCCGTGGAGCCGGGCTTTTGATGCGGATGACGCCCCGCATTGGCGTTGGTTTACCGGTGCCCGGACCAATGCGGGATTTAATGAAGTAGACCGCCATGTTCTGTCTGGGCATGGTGCTGAGGCAGCTTTCATATTCGAGGGCGACCGATGGGACATGTCGTCGAACGGCGGGCGGGGCTCGCCCGTCGACTGCTTCACTGTTTCACGTAAGCAATTATTGCTCGAAACCGCCAAATGCGCCGTGGCCCTGAAAAAGTTGGGTTTGAAAGCGGGCGACCGTATCGCGCTCAACATGCCCAGCATCATGGCGCAGATTTACTGGACCGAGGCGGCAAAACGACTAGGCATAGTGTATACCGCTGTTTTCGGCGGGTTCAGCGACAAGACATTGTCGGACCGGATTGCGGACGCGGGTGCCCGCGTTATCGTCACATCAGACGGCAGTTATCGCAATGCGCAGGTCGCTGCGTTCAAAACAGCCTATACCGACCCCGCGCTTGACAATTATGTGCCAGTTCAGATTGCGCTCTCGACCATTGCGGCGACCGATCTGGGTATCGACCCCCAAGATGTCCACACTATCCACGAGACGGTCGCGGAAACGCTGGCGGGCGAAGTAACCGTCGAACGGTCCGATGTCATGCGCGGCGTCGGATTTGCGCTCAGCTTGCTTGGCAATGCGGGGCGTATTAGTCCCGCTGATGCCGCCCGCGTCCGCGTCGCAATTGCCTCGAGCCTCGTCAAAGTGCCGCCGCGGGTCGATACCGTCATTGTCGTCAAACATACTGGCCAGCCGGACATCGTCTGGCGGCCTGAACGCGACAGATGGAGCCACGAACTTACAGACGAGGCGCTTGCTTCAATATTGGCGGCTGCCGGACTGGCGAATGAGGCCGACCTATTGGCATTACCTGACGCCGAATTTGTCCGGGCCATCTGGGCATCGTCGCCGCCACTGCCGGTCGACGCTGAATACCCGATGTTTTTTATTTACACATCGGGTTCAACCGGAAAGCCGAAAGGCATCGTCCACGTCCATGGCGGCTATACCGCTGGCATCGCGCACACGATGAAAGTGGCGTTCGATGCCCGGCCGGGCGACGTGATGTATGTTGTTGCCGATCCAGGCTGGATTACCGGCCAAAGTTACCTGATCTCAGCTGCTTTGCTGAGTCGGGTGACTAGCGTGATTGCTGAAGGGTCGCCAGTTTTTCCACACGCAGGGCGATTTGCTTCGATGATCGAGCGGCACAATGTTTCGATCTTCAAGGCCGGGGTCACCTTCCTGAAATCTGTCATGGCCGATCCGTCCAATCTCGCAGACGTTGAGCGATATGATATTTCGGGCCTCCGCGTGGCGACATTCTGCGCAGAGCCGACTTCCCCGTCAGTACAGAGATTCGGCATGGATCATGTTACGCCGCAATATATCAACAGCTATTGGGCGACCGAGCATGGCGGGATCGCGTGGACCCATTTCTATGGCAACAACGACTTTCCGCTGAAGCCAGACGCGCATGCTTATCCTTTACCGTGGATCGTCGGCGAAGTCTGGGTTGAGGACGCCGAAGCCGCCGCCACCACAGCGCCGTTTGCACGCGCAGAAAGCGGCGGTGTTGGCTGGCGCCGTGCGGATGCAGGCGAAAAGGGCGAAATTGTCATCGCGGCGCCTTATCCCTATCTTGCCCGCACCATCTGGGGCGATGTTGACAATTTCAAAGTCGAAAATGGCAGTGTTGCCGCGAACTGGCGCGGCGATTCCGATCGCTGGGTAAATGGCTATTGGACCCGCTGGCGCGGCGTGTGGGGTTATACCCAGGGCGATTTTGCGATCAGCCATGACGACGGCTCTTTCTCGTTCCACGGCCGAAGCGATGATGTCATCAACGTTTCCGGCCACCGTATGGGGACAGAAGAAATCGAGGGCGCAATCTTGCGCGACAAGGCGCTCGATCCTGACTCGCCGGTTGGAAACGTTCTGGTCGTCGGCGCCCCGCACCGCGAAAAGGGGCTTACTCCGCTTGCCTTTGTTGTTCCCGTAGCCGGGCGCAAATTGACCCAGGATGACCGCCGTCGCCTGTTCGAGCTTGTTCGAACCGAAAAAGGCGCAGTCGCGGTTCCGGCCGACTTTATCGAAGTCACGCAATTCCCAGAAACACGCAGCGGCAAATATATGCGCCGTATGGTTCGCGCGCTGGTGGAGGGCGGCGATTTGGGCGATGTGACAACGTTGCGAAATCCCGAAGCGCTCACCGAACTGAAAACAGTAATCGATGAATGGCAGCGCAAACAGCGTTTGTCCGAGGTTCAGTCATTGTTTGACCGCTATCGCTACTTCATCGTCCAGTACAACATTGTGGCGCCCGGCAAGCGCGTCGCCACTGTGACCGTAACTAACCCGCCGGTAAACGCGCTCAACGAACGCGCCATCGACGAACTTGTCATTGTGGTAGATCATCTGTCACGCAAGGACGATGTCGTGGCTGTAGTATTTACGGGCGAAGGCACTTCATCTTTTGTGGCAGGCGCTGACATCCGGCAGATGCTTGAAGAAATACATAGCCTTGACGAAGCAATGGTCCTCCCCAACAACGCGCAACTCGCCTTCCGCAAGATCGAAACCATGGGCAAGCCGTGCATCGCCGCAGTTCAGGGTGTTGCTCTTGGCGGTGGGATGGAGTTCGCGCTTGCCTGTCATTATCGCATTGCCGAGCCGACCGCTCGATTTGGCCAACCGGAAATCAGGTTGCGACTGTTGCCGGGTTATGGCGGCACGCAGCGCTTGCCACGTTTATTAGCAGACAAAAACGGAGATGCCGGCGTTCGCGAAGCGCTCGATCTGATTTTGGGCGGGCGTTCAATTGACAGCGATGCAGCATTCGAGATTGGCTTGGTTGATGCCGTCATTGGCACCGCAGGAGTTGATGGCGACGATGCGGTGTCAGCGGCGCACGCAATGGTCCGCGCGTTCGTGCGGGATGGCGATAAAAGCCCGCTTGGCCAGGCATGGGCGCATCGGCAAAAAATAACGCAAGAATGGGAGCAGCCATCTCCAGTCAACCTCGACTCGGTTCTCACGGACGAATTTATCCAGAGGATATTAAAGCAGCTGGAATGGGCAGGGCGCGGCGTCGCAGGCATGCGCGCTCTCGACGCGATACGTGCTGGCCTTGTGCATGGCATGGCAGCGGGCATGGAGCGCGAGGCACATGTTTTCGCGCAGGCAATTGTCGACCCCGATGGCGGCAAGACCGGTATTCGGCAGTTTCTGGACAAAACGAGCCCGCCGCTTCCCGTTCGCCGCAACGGCGTGTGGATCGATTCCGAACATGAACCCCGTGCGCGTGCCTTGGAAACCGCTGGCGAGTTACTGCCGCTTGGCGCTCCGTTTTTTCCGGGCGTTACCGCTATTCCGCCTTATCAATATGCCTATGGAATTGCGCGTGATCCAGATACCGGCGCGCCGCGCTTCGGTCCGCCCGCCACGCATGAACGCGAATTGATTGTGGAGGTACCATGCCCTGCACCTAACGAAGCTCTGGTCTACATGCTTACGTCAGAAGTAAACTTCAACGACATCTGGGCACTGACGGGCATTCCGGTATCACCATTTGATGGCCATGAGGAGGATGTGCAGATCACTGGCTCCGGCGGCATTGCTCTGGTGGCGGCGCTGGGCAGTGAAGCGAGAGCGCAAGGACGTCTGAAGGTTGGCGATATGGTCGCGGTCTATTCAGGGACTAATGATCTGCTCAGCCCGCAGGTCGGCAACGATCCGATGTATGCTGGCTTTGCCATTCAGGGCTATGAAACCGAAACGGGCAGTCATGCACAGTTCTTGATCACGCAGGCACCCCAGCTTCATGCCATTCCCGGTGACCTGACGCTGGAACAAGCGGGAAGTTATATCCTGAACCTGGGTACGATCAGTCGCTGCCTGTTTACGACATTGCAGATTGCCCCGGGAAGAACGCTATTCGTCGAAGGCGCTGCGACAGGCACAGGCCTTGACGCGCTTCGCTCTTCGGTTCGAACGGGTCTGCAAGTGACTGGCCTGGTCTCAAGCCAGGCGCGCGCCGAATTCATTGTGAATCAGGGGGCCGTCGGCGCGCTTGACCGCAAAGATCCGCGTTTTGCCGATGTGTTCGGCATCGTGCCCGACGATCCGGATGAGGCCCGCCGATGGGAAAAAGCGGGCGAGCCGCTTGTTGAGGCGTACAAGGCTCTTAATGATGGCAAAGGCGCTGACTATGTCGTCAGCCATGCTGGCGAAACCGCATTCCCGCGCAGTTTTCAGCTATTGGCCGATGGCGGTACGCTGGCCTTTTACGGCGCGTCCTCGGGCTATCATTTTAGCTTCATGGGCAAGCCGGGTTACGTCAATCCCCAAAGCATGCTGCGAAAGGCTGCCTTGAACGGCGGTGAAGCGGTGCTCGTCTATTATGGCCCACGGTCTGCCGACTTACTCGATGAGGCCGGGCTTGAAATGATCGAAGCGGCACGACAATTCAATGCGCGCACTGTGGTGGCTACAACTACCGATGGCCAGCGGGAGTTTTTGCAGTCCCTCGGGCTGGAAGATGCCATCGCCGGAATTGTCAGCCTGGAGAGTATTCGCCGCCGCGAGGGGGATAACTTCGACTGGCCCGACACCATGCCCCGGCTGCCCGATCCCAAATCGAACATCGAAGGCTTCAAGGCTGCGGTCCGTGATTATCAGGACCGCGTGATGAAACCGTTCGGATCAGCGGTCGGACGGATCCTTCGTTCACCTGACAATCCGCGCGGTGCGCCCGACTTGATTATTGAACGCGCAAATCAGGACACGCTCGGTATATCAACATCACTGGTGAAGCCCTTCACGGGCCGCGTGGTCTTCGCCGAAGATCTTACTGGACGGCGCTTTACCTTCTACGCGCCTCAGGTCTGGACCAGGCAACGCAAGATATTGATGCCCACTGCGTCAATCCTCGGAACCCATTTGTGCAACGCGTTCGAAGTTACCCGGATGAACGACATGATTTCGGCAGGGCTGCTTGATGTCACCGAACCGCAGGTGGTGGCATGGGACGAATTGCCTGAGGCGCATCAGGCAATGTGGGAGAACCGGCACACCGGCGCGACTTATGTCGTGAACCACGCGCTGCCGGCGCTTGGGCTTCGTAGCCGCGATGCGTTGCTGGAATATTGGGCGTCACAAATGAACTGATTTTTTGGATGAGGAAGAGGGACTATGGCAAAATCGAAAACGCCCGCCACCATCGCGACGGGCCGTCTGGCTGGTAAAATTGCCGTAGTCACGGGTGCTGCAGGCAATCTAGGAGGTGAGATCGTCCGGTATTATCTCGCCGAAGGCGCAACAGTGGTGATGACTGGCCGGACAGCCGCGCGAACCGATGCTGCGGCGCAGGCAATTATTGCGGATACTGGAGCCGATCCCGAACGCCTGATGACGGTCGAACTCGACGGGGCCGACCCCCAATCTGTGCGCGATGGCATAGCCAAAGTGATCAAGCAATTTGGTCGGATCGACATATTGGTGAATAATGCGGGGTCCGCTGGGCCAAAGCAGACATTGGGCAGCCTCCCGCTCGACGCGAAAGAATTGGCAGCGCTGCAAAAAGCCGGGTCTGCGGATAATGAGACTGTTGGCGACGCCATACGCAACATTTTCGGGGTAACATGGAATCTGGTCAGGGCCGCCGCACCGGGAATGAGCGAGGGCGCGTCAATAATCAACGTCTCGACGATTTTCTCGCGGACGATCTATTATGCACGGACGGCCTATGTCGTTCCAAAGGCGGCCCTCAATGCGTTGTCGCGTGAATTGTCGCTTGAGCTCGGCGCGCGCGGAATTCGGGTCAACCTTCTGTTCCCAGGACCGATTGCAAGCGAACGCATCCGGACGGTTTTTGCCGCAATGGACAAGGCGCGCGGCGATGATGCCGGAACCACAGCCAACCAGTTTTTTGACATGATGGCGCTCGAGCGCAGCGTCGATGGCGCAGCGCGGGCGAAAACATTCCCCACACCATCGGATATTGCAGCGACCTGCGTGTTCCTGGGCAGCGACGAGTCAGCGGCGTTTTCGGGCCATGATTTTGAAGTTACCCATGGCATGACCGTTCGAAAGGAAGAGAGGTCGATTTATCTCGCCCGTCCGACGATGCGCTCCATGGATGGTGCCGGGCTTGCGGTCCTGATTGCAGCAGGCGACTGCTGGGAAGAGGCGCTTGAAATTGCCAAGATCCAGATCGCTTGCGGTGCCCAGGTGTTGCTAGGACTGTCGCGGCAAGCCGATGTTGCGGTAGCGCAGGCACGCGCCAAGGCTGAAAATGCGACAGACCGGCTCACAATCATTAGATTCAACCGCAAAGAGCACGCAGCGATGGAAGCTGCGCTCGAGGAGTATACCGCGGCCGAGGCACCCATCACCGGCGCTATTTTGATGCCGGTTCGAGCGCCGGGCGAATTCCTGGGAACGCTCGTGGATGCCGAGGACGCCGACGTCGAAGCATTCATGGACGAGGAGTTGATGGGCGCAATCGCACTGGCCCGAACGCTTGGCCGTTACTGGAAACGCCATGACACCTTGTTGCAAGACCCGCGCTTCGTTTTCATTTCAAATGCCACCGACGGCAAGGGCGACATTTACGCCAACATGTTACGCGCTGCGACCGAGCAGCTTGTACGCATATGGCGCGAAGAATCCGACGTTGATGTGAAGCATGGCCGCCGCCGACAAGCCGAATGGGGCAACCAGATCATCCGCTACGCCAATGACGAGCCGGAGAATATCCGTTTCACTGGCGGACACGCCGCACGCATCTTGCTAAAGGAAAGCAAAATCCGCGAAGTGACACTCTATTTGCCGGCCAACATCGGCGAAGCTACTGGCGCACGCAAGGTGATGCCGGGCTTTAGCGAGAATATCACCGGGCTCCATCTGGGCAAAGTCGCGCTAATTACCGGCGGCTCGGCTGGCATCGGCGGACAGGTGGCCCGTCTGCTGGCGCTTGCCGGCGCCAAGGTCATGATGGTTGCGAGGCGTGAAAGCGAGCTTGCACTGGCCCGCGCGCGGATCGTCAGTGAGCTTGAAGATGTCGGCTTTGCCGGAGTTGAACGCCGGGTACAGACGCTTGGAGGCGTAGATGTCAGCGATCTCGGTTCGCTCAAAAACGCAGTGGATGAAACTATCAAAGCCTTTGGCCGGATCGACTATCTAATCAACAATGCTGGCGTCGCCGGGGCCGAAGATATGGTCGTCGACATGGATATCGATGCATGGCGCTACACACTCGATGCCAATCTTGTGTCCAATTATCTGCTCATGCATCATGTCGTGCCACTGATGAAGGCACAGGGTTCGGGTTATGTCCTGAATGTATCGTCCTATTTCGGCGGTGAAAAATTCCTCGCCGTCGCCTATCCCAACCGTGCCGATTATGCCGTGTCGAAGGCGGGGCAGCGCGCAATGGTCGAGGCAATGTCGCGCTATCTCGGGCCTGAAGTGCAGCTCAACGCGATAGCGCCAGGACCCGTCGATGGCGACAGGCTGGCAGGAACAGGCGGCAAGCCCGGGCTGTTCGAACGGCGCGGCAAATTGATCCTCGAAAACAAGCGGTTGAATGCGATTCATGCCGCGACCGTCAAAGCGTTGCGGCGCGGTGTGCGCGTCGAGGCCGTGCTGACGCGGCTTGCGCGTAATGACACTGTGCGCATGTCACATGACACCAACAACCCGCGCGAATTGCGTGACGTTGCGCTGGAATGCGCCCGCGAGGGCGATGGCGTGTGTACCTGGGATCGCTATATGTTGACGCGGGCCATCGCTGCCCGGCTCGTCTCACGGTTGCGCAAGGCGGGATATTTCATAGATTCTCCTGGATGGAACGACCGCCCGGACACCGAAGAAGCCAATGGCGGTTGGCTATTGCGCGTGCCGCCTGACGACATTCCATTTCTGCCGGCGGAAAAGATCGCGGTCGAGGCGAAAAAAGTCGGTGGCGGGGTGCTTAAGCAATTGCACTTGGGCAAGATGCCGACCGAAGGAGAGGTCGCACAGGCCACGGTCTTCTTCCTAGCCGACCGCGCGGTCAGCGGCGAAACCTTTATGCCGTCAGGCGGATTAAGCGTCGAACGTTCGACAACCGAGCGCGAACTTTTCGGCAGTCCCAAGCAGGAACGGATCGACCAGATGCGCGGCAGGACCGTGTGGATGATCGGCGAGCATCTCGAAGACTATCTGGCCGAAGCAGCGCGGCAGTTTATCGAGGACTGCCACGTCGAGAGGGTGGTGTTGCTGACCGCAACGACTGCAGGAGATGCGGCTATCCGATCACAATTGGCTGACCTCGACGCCAAAAAGATTGTTACAATATCGTGCGAGGCAGGATTGGAAGAGGCGATGGATCAGGCTCTCGAACGTTGGGGGCGTCCAACCACGGTTGTGTCGACCCCGTTCACCCCGCTGCCTGATAAACTGTTCGAGCTCGAAGACCCATTAACCCCTGAAGAATTCCGAGACGTTATCGAGAATAATCTTACGCATCATTTCCGCGTAGCACGAAAGGCGTCGCTATATGATGATTGCCAGTTGGTTCTGGTATCCCCCGACGTCCCCATGGGGAGCACAAGCCCGGCCTTCGCGTTGGCCAATTTTGTCAAAACGACGCTGCATGCTTTCACTGTGACCTTGGCCGTCGAGAATGAGCGACTGGTGCACGATGTCCCGATTAACCAGATCAACCTGACGCGCCGTGTACGTTCGGAAGAGCCGCGCAACTATGACGAGCATGTCGAGGAGGTTAAACGCTTTGCCAGAGCGGTCCTCCTGCTCGGTGCGCCGTTGCCGGATGCGGAGGATTCCCGTTACCGCGCCCGTATATATCGCGGCATGGCGATGACCGTTTGAATCAGTACTTGCCATTCGAAAAGGCGATCGAGGTTCTTGAAGTTCGAGCATCTGAGCTGCGCAATTCGGGCAGCTCCGGCGATGGCGCAAGGATGCTGGAGGAGCGGGCGCGCCGGCAGCTGACCGATCTTTATAGCCGCCTCGAACCGTGGCAGCGGGTGCTTGTCGCGCGCCATCCGCTGCGCCCCCATTTCCCCCAGCTTGTTGCGGGCCTATTTGATGACTTCATGCCGCTGGCAGGAGATCGGGAGTTTGCCGACGATCAGGCAATTTTGGGTGGATTGGCTACCTTTGCTGGGTACTCGGTCATGGTTATCGGCCACGCTAAAGGCGAGGATACGCAATCACGGCTACGACATAATTTCGGTATGGCAAAGCCGGAGGGATACCGAAAGGCCATCCGGTTGATGGAGCTGGCCGACCGTTTCAGTCTGCCCGTCCTCACCTTTGTTGATACGCCAGGCGCTTTTCCAGGCATCGATGCCGAAGAGCGTGGTCAAGCCGAGGCAATCGCGCGCAGCACGGAAAAATGCCTGTCGCTGGGCGTGCCGCTGATTGCTCTCATCGTTGGCGAAGGCGGGTCGGGCGGAGCGGTTGCCTTGGCCGCTGCGAACCGGGTGTTGATGATGGAGCACGCCGTCTATTCCGTCATTTCGCCCGAAGGCTGCGCTTCTATCCTATGGCGAAGCGCGGACAATTTTGCAGAAGCGGCCCGGGCGATGAAAATCACCGCGGGCGAGTTGCTACGGCTGAATGTTATCGACCAGATCATATACGAGCCAACCGGCGGCGCACATCGTGATCCAGACCTCGCGATTAGCCGCATCGCAGCCGCGCTTTCCCAAGAACTCGCGTCGCTTACAAGATTTCCCAAAGAGCAATTGCGAGCCGACCGCCGTAATAAATTTCTACTTATGGGGCAGATGAGGGATCGCGGAAGCCCGCCTCTTTAAATACACGCTTGGAAATAAAAATCAGCGCCCGTGAATAACGTATCCAACGTCCGTAAATTGCTTACTTTAGTCAACAAGCACACGGTCTGCTCGCGGCCCAATTACAGCTATACCGTTTTGCGCAAATTCGCCGACATTTTGAGGACTTGAACTGTCTGTTTATTAACAGATATTTGAAAAACATCTGAAATGTATTTCGAAGTTTAAAATGGGACTGAACATGCGGCAGCTTTTGAGTTGACCAAGAAGGAAGCATAACGGCGGAAGTATTAGCGCGGGAGGTAATGCCAACGAACTCGATAACTACCGCGAACAATGCCGTGTATCCGATTGTCCGAAGCCGCTCTTCGCTTTAAACCCTAAGGAAGCTTATCAGATCCAGAATAGGCGGCGCGGCGCATTTTCGTGCTAGATGCTCAACGCCAGTTCGGCACAGACAGATCAAACAGTTTTTGTGCCGCAAGGACAGCCGTAGGTGCATTAGGTGCAGTTGCGTCTGCTCCCATCGCCGATGCCATCGCCGGATTTTCTGTAAACATCGGGCCGCCCACCATGATGCCGATCGCTCTATTTTGAGAGTCCTTACGAATCTCGACGATGATTGATTTGAGTGCCTCTAATTGCCGATCTGAACCAGCGGTCAAGCCGATTACAGCAAACCAGTTGTGACGCACGGCATTTATGATTTCGTCCGCAATGCCGGAATATTCAGCATCGACTTGCCAGCCTGCTGCCGACAATAACCGCTCGATCATCGAGGCACCTAAAGAATGCTGGTTACCCGGCGTCGTTGCCATCAGCACGCGGCGTCTCGTTCCGAGTTCCGGAAGGGTATAAGTCTCGTTGAAGATGGCGAGTAGTTTCTGAAGGCGCCCGACTCCAATTGTGACGTCGATAAAATCACATTCGTCATTGTCCCACATCTCGCCTAAATGACGGGCTGTCGGCTCAAGCAACTCCATATATAAAGTTTCCATGGATAGTCCGCGATCACGCATAATCGTGACATAAGTGGCGGCGGCTTCTAGATCGTCGCCCAGAACAATGTGGGCAAGCGCGTCAATGTCCGCGCTGCTTGGCCGCAGGGCTTCAATTAACGATTCAACAGGAGGTGCGTCCGGCACGGCCTCGCTGTGGAGACGAATCAGTCGCGGGACGATCTCGTTTGAAATGAAGCGGGCAAGGTCAAACTGGCGGATAGCGATGTCATGACGCCGAGAAATTTCGGGCGATATAAAATGCTTTTCGAAGTGATGGAGGGTCTGGCGGTCGACAAACTGTGACGCTAACGCATTCCCCATCTGACCCATTACGCTCCCCTAACGTTGTCCTGAGATTTGTCTTTGTGCGGTAGATCAGCAGATCAGAAAGGGGGAGTCTATAGCTCTTCAACTAGATTCGTCTTTTTTTACCTTAGCAATTGAAGTGTCTCCTCTGAGACGGTGAACGTGCTCACAGACAATAAATATTGAAGGCATTTTTTAGGCGCGAAGCTGACGTTGGAATAGGGGATTGATGGATGGCAGTTATCGGGTGTAATAGTCGGATGCCTGAACGTCCCGAATGTTAGCGGATTGAGACTTAGCCTTGGGACTTAATGAACGTGTTGTGGTTTACTGCCGTCTTAGAAAAGACGGCTGAACACGATCATTCAGTTGCCGCAAGAATGACAGCGACTGTCTCCTCCGGCATGTCCCACGTGGGAAAATGGCCGCTGGATTCAAACCAGTGCAAGTCTGCAGATGGAAACGCAACCTTCGCACGCGTCGCCTGGACCGGCAGGCAAAGCCGATCATGCCTGCCCCAACCGATTACCACGCGGCCGGTCGACACTGCGGCTGGTCCGGTCTGCTCCGGCCCGTTGCCAAGATCTTGGACCAGTGCGTTGAATGTCGGCGTATTGCTCAGACCCGTCAATTCGGTCGAAACGACTTTGGGGTCGAGCGCCCAGGGCTTTACAGACAACTGCGCCAGTAGCGCTGTACGCGAAGCCTTGTTACGGCTCAGTGTTGGCAGGCTAGGCCGGATCGCTCTTAGTAAGGCGCCCGAAATGCCGATGGTTGTCTTAAAGAACGACCGTTCCCAGCCACGCCAAAACCCACCCGGATCGAGGGCCAC